>Ga0183099_1001613_pt1 | contig 12692 bp, 10 predicted proteins | sample Biomet1_FD_127788 | JGI IMG/M metagenome (GOLD analysis project Ga0183099, IMG submission 127788) | Microbial communities from bioreactor (seeded with anoxic lake sediment) at LBNL, California, USA - Biofuel metagenome 1 | ecosystem: Engineered > Bioreactor > Anaerobic > Unclassified ... | reverse complement strand
GTTGGCGGAAACCGACAGCTCGGGGACCTTGCAGTTCAAGGCGGGGTCCGATGCGATTGACAGCATCGTGTTTGGTGACCCGGGTGACATCAGCATTGCGGGCATCGATACCGACAACATGGTCTGGACCTTGAGTCTGGATGGTCGGACGTTGACCGGTGCGGTGGGCAGTGAAGATGTATTGAAGCTGACCCTGGAAGGCGCGAGCAGCGTCGCGGTGGATGGGACTGGCAATGTGACGGTGAAAGCCGAGTTGCTGGGCAACCTGCTGCATCAGGATGACCCGAATGCGGGCAGCCTGGTGGTGAGTGGCATTACGGTAGTGGGCGCGGACGATGATGGCGACAGCCTGACGGCGAATGTGAGCGTCACCGTGAACGACGATGCTCCGATCCTTACTTCGGTCGAGTCTGCCGTTCTACTGAACAGCGATGCTGGCTTTGCCTCTGGATCCTCGGTCTTGAACCTGGGTGCCGATCAACCGGCGATAGGTGATCTCACCGGCAATATTCCGGGATGGGATGGCACCAGTGTGACTTATGCCCAATCGTCCCTGACCTCTAATGAAAAACCGGTCTACTTCTTCGTGGATCCGAACAATCCAGAAACCCTGTTTGCTTACACCAGTGAAACAGCCGGAGCCTATGATCCAGATTCATTGACACAGTCCCTGATCTTCACCCTGGATTATCAGGAGTCTGGTGATTACGCCTTGACCATGGACGGTAAACTGGATGCTCCGACTCAAGAGTTTGGGGCCTCATTCTCCACTACCATTGGTGGGAATCAGGATTACTTGGTGGTCACCAACACAGGAGGCATTTACAAACCCGGTGCTACCATTCCGGATGGTCAGACTGTGGTCATGATGATTGATTCTGCTCCGGGTGTAACCGTGAACTCCAGTCAACAAGGTCTGGGGGCCGACGGTCAATGGATTGAAGGCGATGCGGTTATCAATTTCAACTTCACGACCCCGGTTGTCAGCGCTGAATTCAAGATCGATATCCAGTCCGTGAACGAGGGTGCTGACACAACGAATGATGTCGATTGGGTAGTTCACGGCACCGATGCCAATGGCAATCTGGTGACCGAAAGCGGAACAACCCCCTTCACCGATGGCGTCATGACCCAGATCCCGACCACATTGACCCACATTACCAAGGTCGAGTTGTCGGACCATAGCGATCTTGAAGGCAGTAGTTTCCGGGTGAGTGGTTATGAGGTTGTCGATCGGGTTGATGAGGAGCCGTTTGATAAGTCGTTTGTGGTTGGCGTGACGGATGCGGATGGCGATACGGCGAATGGTCAACTGACAGTTACCTTCAACCCGGATGGTGACACGCAATTACTCGTCGGTTCGAATGCCAATGATGTTGCTGGTAGTTCAGCCCGTTTCATCACGACGGCAGATGCCGGAGCCATTATGACAGGGAGTGGTGATGACATTCTGGTGGGCGATGAAGGGCGTAGTAGTTTGGTTGGTAAGAGCGTCAATCTGATACTGATGCTGGACACTTCTGGCAGTATGGACTCCAAGATCAGTTTTGACGGCGGCCATAACAACACGACCCGTTTGGAGGCTATGCAGGATGCGGTGAATAATTTGCTGGCTAATCTTGCCGGAGGGGCTGCCGATCATGTGCGGGTTCATATCATCGACTTCGACAGTACCGCAACCAGTCTGGGTTCGTTTGATGTCAAAGATGGTGAACTGACGGCAGCGGAACAGGCAGTTAATCAGCTGAAACAGGGCGGCATGACAAACTACGAGGCAGCCTTGCAAGCGGCGCTGAACTGGTTAGGTTCAACGGGCGGTGATGCGCCGTTAACTGGGACTAATGTCATCAATCAGGCCATCTTTATCTCCGATGGCCAGCCCAATAGTTGGCTGACGGGCAATAGCTCCAATCTGGCCAATTACACGGACGGCTCGGAATCGGAAGCTCTCAAGCAGATTTTGGGACTGTCGGGATCCGATAGCGTCAATGAGGTTGCCTTGTTGGAACAGTTGTTTGCCCAGATCCAGGCCATTGGCATCAATGTCAGTGCCAATGATCTGAACGTTCTGAATCGGGTCGAAGGCGAATTGGCCAATGTTAACCCTGACGCGGCCACTAATATCACCACCGCTCAACAACTCGATGATGTATTGGCGAACCTGGATCCATCATTGGTATTGCGTGACGCCGGTAATGACCAGCTTTCTGGTGATGGCGGTAATGATCTGCTGTTCGGTGATGCGCCCTTTACCGATACGCTGGCACATAATGCCGGGCTTATGCTGGCGGCTGGCGCAGGCTGGCAAGTCTTTTCCGAACTGGAGGCGGGTCAGAGTACGGTCGATGGTTATGATCACTGGACTCGCGCCGATACCGTTGCTTACATCCAGAATCATGCCGAGGAGTTAGCGCAAGAATCGGGTCGTAATTTAGGCAATGATATCCTGGATGGCGGCGCCGGTAATGACTATCTGTTTGGTCAGGAAGGCGATGACCAGCTCGATGGCGGCGTGGGTAATGATCAACTGTATGGCGGTTCCGGTAGTGACGAGATGACGGGCGGTAACGGCAATGATGTCTTTGTCTGGTTGAAGGGGGATGCTGATAAATCAACCGATACCATCACTGATTTCACCATCGGTCATGACAAGCTGGATCTGGCCGATGTCTTGAACGATCCGACGGGTAATCTCTCCAACTATCTGTCCGTTACCGGCAGCGGGGACGATGCTCTGGTCAAGGTTTACAGTGCGGGCAATGCCAGTGGTGGCGGCACTGCAGATTTGACCATTGTTCTGGACGGTTTGGCCTCAACGTCTACCGAGTTGCAACAGTTGCAGGATTATCTGCTCAATCAGGATGGAGTCATCAAGTAAATCGTGGGCAACGGATTGGGCTCTCGGGCCCAATCCGGATAGTCCTTGGTCGGTTAGCATGAGTTGTCGAGCGATTGGTGCACAAAGCAGTTGCTTGCCAACTGATGAATTGGTTAACTAGCGGCGAATTGATGTGGGTATTTGATGGCGTTTCGGGAGGCCGAGTGGCGATGATTAACTGGCTGGAAGTAGAAGGCGTTCGCTATGAAGGGCAAGGGGATACGATCCATTGCCAGACGGCGGTTGGCTTCCATTCTCAGTTGCCAGGCCACACGCTGGATGGACTGGAGGTTGCCGATGCGCAGGGTAATCCATTGGGATATCTGAGCGTTGACTTTGAATCGGGGAATTTGGCGATTTCACCTTTGGCTTCGACGGCGGAGTTGGCCTCGACCCAGATCCTGATGTCCGATGAGAGTGGTGTGCATGCGATCAGCCTGCACGAGATCGAATCGTCGCCTATGGATTTATCCTGGTTGGCAGCAGAGTCAGATTTTTTGGATCCGGCTGTGTTGGCGGCACCGCTGGAGCCGCAGGAGAATTACACCTTAGCGTTATCCTCGGTGGTGTCAGATGGTGACGAAACTCTGGATGCTTTTTTTGGCGAGAGCTCGACTCACGAGATCCCGGCTCATGAGGTACTGTCAACGGACACCTCGTTGCAGATGACATCCGTGTATCTGGAATATGGCGTCGAACCGCTGCATATGCCGTTATTGCCTGAACATACCGATTTACATCATCTGTTCTGATCGGTGTTCTTGTTAACACCTACCTATCTATGACTCTGCGATGGAATAACCTGTCATGCTGAAAACCAGTGCTCTTCTTACTTGCCTGTTTATCTGTGCGGTTCAGGCTCAGGAACAGGGCGTTCCGGCGAATGCACCCCATATAGTGACCACCGGAAGTGCGGAAATTCGGGTACCAGCCGATATGGCAACGCTGGATTTTTCGATTAGCTTGTTGGAAAAAGAGACCCTCAAGGCCCGGCAGGCGGTGGATGCTCGGGTGGCGGCGTTTGTGAACGCCTTGGAAGCTGCCGGATTTAAACGCCAGGATCTGGTGGCGGGTAATCTGCAATTAAGCCCTGAGTATGTGTATACCGACAATCAGAAGCCCAAACCCAATGGCTATCGGGCGACACGGGAAGTGAGTGTACGCCTCTACCAGTTGGAGCGTGTCAGTCAGATCATCGATGTGGCGTTGAAAGCTGGCTTGGAATCGGTGCAACGGATCCAATACGGTGTGCGTGATGAGACTCGCTATCTGAATCAAGTGCGCCAGCAGGCCATTGAGGATTCCAAAAGTAAGGCGAACGAACTGGCCAAGGCCTATACCATGACGCTGGGTAAGGTTTATTCGATTCAATACAATACCACGACGCCACAACGCCCCATGGTGATGGGGAAGATGATGATGGCAGAGGCGGCCCCGGCAGACAGCTATATTGCCGATGATATCCGTTTTAGTGATAACGTCAGTGTGGTGTTCAATCTGGAGTAATGCCGCGGATTGTTTAAATTCAAGCCATAAAAAAAGAGCCCTTGCGGGCTCTTATTTGTGCATCCAAGTACAGGATTAATGCAGGATCCGGGCGCGGATGGTGCCATCGATTTGCTTCAGACGCGCGAGGGCTTCTTCGCTGCGTTCCGTTTCAACATCGATCACCACATAGCCGATGTCCGCTGTGGTTTGCAGATACTGACCGGCGATGTTGATCCCTTCGTCGGCAAAGGCTTGGTTGATCTTGTTCAACACCCCGGGCTGGTTGCGGTGAATGTGCAGCAGACGGCTGGAGCCGCGATGCTCGGGCAGCGAAACCTCCGGAAAGTTGACCGCCGACAGCGTGGAGCCGTTATCGGAGTACTTCACCAGCTTGCTGGAGACTTCCAGGCCGATGTTCTCTTGAGCTTCCTGAGTGGATCCACCGATATGGGGGGTCAGCAACACATTATCGAAAGCTTGCAACGGAGAAACAAACGGCTCGCCGTTGGCTGTCGGGTCAACGGGGAACACATCGATTGCGGCTCCAGCCAGATGACCACTGGCCATGGCGGCGGTCAGGGCCGGTATATCGACCACGGTACCGCGTGCGGCGTTGATCAGAATGGCGCCAGCCTTCATCTTCGCCAACTGGGCTTCACCGATCATGTCTTTGGTCGAGGCAGTCTCAGGCACATGCAGGGTGATGACATCGGACATCGCCAGCAGTTCATCCAGGGTGGCAACCTGAGTGGCGTTGCCCAAGGAGAGCTTGTTCTCGATATCGTAGTAATAGACTTTCATGCCGATGCTTTCGGCGATGATCGACAATTGAGTGCCGATGTGACCATAGCCGATAATGCCCAGCTTCTTGCCGCGAGCTTCGACGGAGTTGTTGGCGCTCTTGTCCCACTCGCCGCGGTGAGCCTTGGCATTCTTGGCCGGGATACCCCGCAACAGCAGCAGGATCTCGCCCAGCACCAGTTCGGCCACACTACGAGTGTTGGAAAACGGCGCATTGAAGACCGGGATGCCACGCGCCGCAGCGGCTTTTAGATTGACCTGATTGGTACCAATGCAGAAACAACCAATGGCGACCAGCTTCTGTGCGGCAGCCAGCACTTGTTCGGTCAGGTTGCTCCGTGAGCGGATACCGACGAAATGAACATCCCGGATTTTTTCAATCAGTTCAGCTTCTTCCAGCGAGCCTTTGAGGTATTCGATATTGCTGTAACCAGCGGCCTTGAAGGTGTCGACTGTGTTGGGGTGTACACCTTCCAGCAGCAGGATTTTGATCTTGTCTTTTTCCAGTGATACTCGGCTCATTTCGGTCCCTCATGCGCAACGTTATGGATGCAACGTCAAGTCACTCAGCTTGTCGTTCCATGTCTGGTGAGGGGAGTAAACTAGCAAAAAATAGCAATGTTGGGCAATCAGCTTTCGGTGCCGGAGTGCAGTTTCCTCCGGCATTTCCATGAGGACGGCGCATCTTGGCACCCGATGACCGGTGGTGCCTGAACAAAATATCTGCGGTTGTCGCGCTTGGTAGGCAAACGTTTACGAGGTCAGGTACTCCATCACCCGTTCCGTGTTTAGTAATTGTACCGGGTCGGGGATCAGTAAATTCTGCCACATGAAGTTATGGTGCTCGATGATGCGAGCTGCTTCCAGATGGGGGCGATTAGCCGTGGTATGGGCATCTTCAACGGCGATGAGTTGATAATCGAGACTGGCGGCGGCACGCAGTGTGGTATCGACACAAAAATCGGTGGCACAGCCTGTGATGATGAGACGGCCAACGCCCAGTGAATACAGCAGCGGCTGCAGCCCGGTGCGGTAAAACGCATCACAAGCTGTTTTGCGGATCAGGTGATCCGTGGGTTCACGGTGTAGTTGTGGCAATAAGTGCCATCCGGCGGTATGAGGCTCTAAGGCATCATCCGTCGGGCCATCATGTTGAATAAACACCACGGGCGTGCTTTGCTGATGACAAGCATCGATGAGCAGATTGATATTGGCGACGACACTGGCGCTGCGGTATCGACTTTGTTCCGAGGCAAAGAGTCCCTGCTGCATGTCGATGACCAGCAAGGCTAGGCGGGAATGAGTTAGCATGCTCAGCTCCAATTGAGATGAGATGCCATGCTAGCAGAGCCGACTGCGGCCCGCTATCTCGGGTCGGGCACCTGGAAACACAATAGGAAAATAATATGATTGCATCACGTTGGTTGTTCGCCATGTTGCTGGTTGCCAGCAGCTCTTTTGCTGCTGATTCTGTGGTGGTGGGTACTGACAGCGCCTCCGGAAACACCATCATCTCGACGGGGCCGCGTCGTACCGACGTGCTCATTCCGGTGGATGGCACCGCCGAGCGAGTGTGCTGGTTTGATGGACAAAAGTTCTCTAAAGGCGCTCGGATCAAGGCCGGAGATGAGTGGTTAGTCTGTGCTCGGGAAAATGATTATGAAACCAACGGTAGCTTGAGCTGGCGAGCGGCCGCCGAGCTGTCGCAACAGAGCGGCAGTAAAATCCAGATCAATTAGCGTCAGCTGGGTGATGGCTGAGCGTCAATAAGCGGGAAAAGAGTACAAGATAAGGTTTAAAACGCCTCCAGCTTGTACATTTGTTGCTCTGTTTTCTAGTCTTTGGGAAGAGATAAAGCTCTGACAGGAAATGAGCATGACGCTTTCCCGATTATTTAATGTCTGCATGATGGTCATCTTGCTATTGGTCACCTTGTTACTGGTGCGGGTCCAGATCAGCATGGTGCGGGATTCCATTCATGACCAGATGGCCGCGAATTTGGAAACCGCATCAACCTCGCTAGGCTTGGTGTTGCAAGGGGCCTTTTTAGGTGGCGATCCTGTGATGGCGGAAACCATCGTCAATGCGATGTTCGATGGTGGCTACGTCAAGTCCATCCGGTTAGTGGATCCGGATGGCAAGGAACTATTCAAGCGTGAGTTTGCTGATGATGAGGCATCCGCTCCGGATTGGCTGGTGCAGATGTTGGCATTTCCCCGCACCGAGCTATCCCGTGAAATTACCGATGGCTGGAATGTGCTTGGTACCTTGCACATCGAAGGTCACCGCGGCTATGCCTATGGCTACTTATGGCGAGCCGTGCAGTCGCAGCTGTGGATCCTGGGAATTGGTTTGCCTCTGGCCGTCGTGGCGATAGCGCTTCTGGGCCATGTGCTGTTGCGACCATTGCGCCGTGCCATCATGCGTATCGCTATTTTATCTCTCAATCACCTCCCGGGTACCCTACCGGGCTCTGCCATCCGCGAACTGGATGCGTTAGCCCAGTCCGTCAACCAGCTGATCCAGGAAAAACATCGCAACTACCTGCGTCGTAAACTAAAGCTGCTCAGGTGGCGGCAAAGTCTGGGGTTCCATAAATCGCCTCGGGTTGTTACCTCCCTGACTCCACCTAGCCAATTCAGATCTACCCAGGGCGATATGTTGCTCTATCAACGACTGCCGATCCCGATGTCGACACTCTTGACCTGGCGTCAGAGTGAGAGTCGGGATTCTGAACGCATCTGGCTGGAGTTTCAGCGGATATGGCCTCTTGCGTTGGCAGAGCCCGGGCGCGGGGTGCCGATTTCATTAACATTACTGGCGGATCCCTGGTGGCCGCAGTTACGCGCTTTGTTATCGAGCCAAGGCCCTTTGCAACTGGAGTGGCAGGCCACAGCGGATGCCTTGCCTGAATGGTGTTTTGAACGGTTGTCCGAACTCTCCCGATTGGGGTTTATCCATCAGCTAGGCAATTTCATGGCCGATAAATCCAGTTTCCTGCTGCTGGAAAAAATGCAGCCACAGTGGGTGATTACGCCGTGGCAGCCGGATATCCCGCCAGCCTATTGGATTTTGCATAATGTTACTGTCCATGATCTGGGGGCCGGGGTGTTGCTCGAGGACGCACCGCAGACGGAATCGCTGCTGGAGCTGGAGTTTAATGGCTATTCATTGGCGGGAGGTGGCGATGGGCTCACCTCTTAATCGGCTCCTCTTCGGAGTGCTTCTCTGGAGCCTCAGCCTGTTGAGCTGGGGCGCAACGCGAGGACCGATCGTGATTGCCGGTGGCGATCTGAACGGCGTCTATTTCCAGATCGCGGGCGAGTTTTGCCGTTTGGCCTCGCTGGACAATCCGGATCTGGTCTGCTCTGTGATGCCGAGCGCTGGCTCGACTGAGAATTTGCAGCTGTTGCGTGAAGGTCTGGTCAATTTGGCGCTGGTCCAAGGGGATCTTCTGTATTGGGCGCAGCGCGGCGAAGGTCCCTATCAGGGACGAGCTATCCCGCAACTGCGCTCTGTGATGGCGACTCATGCCGAGCCGTTCACCTTGATGGTGCTCAGTACACAAACGGCCAATCTGGCCTCACTACAGGGTAAGCCGCTCTATCTGGGGGCCGAGCATTCAGGCTCGCGAGCCACGGCCTTGCTGGTGCTCAAACAGTTGGGATTACCCGATGTGGAGCAGCAGGAAGTTGCGGTTGATGACCCGATGACGGCACTGTGCGAGCAAAAAATCGCGGCCTGGGCTATGGTCATCGGTCATCCTAACAAACAGGTATTGGATACGGCCAAGCGCTGCGCCATTCGCTTCGTTCCCATACTACCGAGGAATAAGCCGGGGGCGGCCGAAAAGTATCCCTTTTATCGCGTCAGCCAAATTCCGGGACGTCTCTACCCCGGGGTGCTGACCAATACGCCAACCTTGGCATTGCCAGCCATCATGGTGACGACGGATCGCATGGACGATCAGTTGGTCAGTGGGCTGATCACGGGCTATTGGCAACACCGTAAATCCTTTAACAAGAAAGTATCGGCCTATGCCAATCTGTTTCGGCTACCTGCCCATATGCAGCAAGCGGCCATGCTTATTCCCATGCACCCAGCTGCCGCTCCTGCGCTAGCGGGCCTGCGTTAATCCGGATGATTACAGAACCATGCGTGGCGATTTGAAGTTACCGTTGCCGATGCGACTACGATAATCGGTCCACAGTTTGAGCCGATCCGCATCACCGACCAGTTGCGTTTCTTTGCGCTGATTCATGATCCACAGGCTCTTGGCATCAAAGCTGTAAACAGGGAATAGATCCGGACGCTTGCTGGCTGGATATAAGGCGGCTTTGATATTATCCAGCACCAATGGATCGGACTTCTTGGTCGGGTAATAAGCCAGCACCATATGAAATTGGTTGTAATCCAGCGCCTTGACGTAGACCAGTCGCAACTTCTCCTCGGCAACCCCCAACTCCATCAGGGTGTAATACTTAGCCAGGCTGTAATCTTCGCAGTCGCCACCGCGCGCCCCTAAAAACTCCAGCGGGCGTGCCCAGAAATCATCCTTTCCCCACAGACGCTGATCCGGTACGTAGATCAGTTGATTGAAGAAGTTGTTGACGCTCTCGATCTTGCTGCGCTCGGCCATACTCTCCTGACGTTTCAGGGTGGCGAGCCATTGATCGATACGCGGTAGTACGGCGGCACCGTAGGTTGCCTGGAGTTGATCCCGGAGTGTTTGCTGGCGCAGATAGGTTTCCAACGGTGAGTCGGTGGCTTGTGCGACGCCACACCATAGGCCGGTGAACAGACTTCCGAGCAATAGCAGTAGAGAGTGATGAGACATAAGTGCCAATCCCGAGGCTATCAATACTCTCTTGAGCTTAGGATCCCCACCTGACAAGTCAAAACTCGCGGTCGCGAACCATGGCTGATGCCGTGTGTACCAGTGCGGATATTGCGGGGCGAGGGAGAGCGGGGAATACGCCAGTCTGTGGTCAGCCTCAGGCCAGTGGCATGACCACATCGCACGACGGCTCTGCTGCCGACTGCGCCACTTCAACCTGCAGGGAGATTGGACCTCGGCTTTGGCAGCAACAGGGCAATACTTGACCTGGCCCGACATAGGCGAGCGGTGTGGAGGGATAAACCAGATGTGCGGCTTGCTCCGGCTGCGCCAGCTGCAAGCGACAAGCACCGCAGTAACCGCTGCGGCACTGATATTCGACGGCATGGCCGGTACGCTCCAACGCGGTGAGCAGGGTCTCACCGGGCTGGAGTTTGAAACGGCCGCGCGGAGTGATCAGCATGGGATCCGTCATGATGCGCTCATGGTTGGGGTCGTTACAGGCTGAAGCCATCCAGATCACCAGCATTCATTTCGCTGTCGATCTGGCCGACTAGATACGAGCTGACCTCCACCTCTTGTGGCGCAACCTGCACATTGTCGGAGCTGAGCCAGGCATTGATCCAGGGCAGGGGGTTTGGCTTGTCGGCGAAGGGAGGGGTCAGTCCGACGGCCTGCATGCGCACATTGGTGATGAACTCCACGTACTGGCACAGTATGTCCCGATTCAGACCAATCATGGAGCCATCCTTGAACAGGTATTCGGCCCACTCTTTTTCCTGCTCGGCGGCGCGTAAAAATAACGCCTGACTCTCGTCACGACACTCGGCGGCGATTTGTGCCATCTGCGGATCATCCTTGCCACTTTGCAGCAGGTTGAGCATGTGCTGAGTGCCGGTCAGATGCAGGGCTTCATCCCGGGCAATCAGCTTGATGATCTTGGCGTTGCCTTCCATCAACTCGCGCTCGGCAAAGGCGAATGAGCAGGCAAAGCTGACGTAGAAGCGGATCGCCTCCAGCGCATTGACACTCATCAGGCACAAATAGAGTTTCTTCTTGAGCTCATACAAGGAGACCTGAACAGTCTTGCCGTTGAGTAGATGTTCTCCCTCGCCAAATTGCTGCCAGAGCTGGGTGGCGGCAATCAACTCATCGTAATAGCTGGCGATATCATCGGCCCGCTTGATGATCTCCTGGTTGACCACGATATCGTCAAACACCAGCGCCGGATCCTTGACCAGATTGCGGATGATGTGGGTATAGGAGCGGGAGTGGATGGTCTCGGAAAAGGCCCAGGTCTCGATCCAGGTCTCCAGCTCGGGTAGGGAGATCAGCGGCAACAGGGCCACGTTCGGACTGCGGCCCTGGATCGAGTCCAGCAGGGTCTGGTACTTGAGATTAGACAAAAAGATATGCTGCTCGTGAGCGGGCAGGGCCTGATAGTCGATGCGATCTCGCGAGACATCTACCTCTTCCGGGCGCCAGAAGAAGGAGAGCTGCTTTTCGATCAGCTTCTCGAAGATTTCATGCTTTTGTTGGTCGAAACGCGCCACATTGACCGTCTGCCCAAAGAACATGGGTTCTTGCAACGGATTATTGGCGGGTTTGCTGAATGTACTGTAAGCCACGGTCTGGATCCTTCAAGGCTATCTCACGGGTTTCATTGGCCTCATGGCTATCCCCTCCGCAGAGGGGATACCGGGCATTAAATTTTGCAGGCACCGCCCGCGCAGCCATCATCCTGAGTCTGCTGGGCATCATCGGCACCATCACGGGTATTGTGATAGTAGAGCGTCTTGATGCCGAGCTTGTAGGCATTGAGCAGATCGGTGAGCAACTGCTTCATCGGTACCTTGCCGCCGTCAAAACGCGATGGGTCATAGCTGGTGTTGGCCGAAATCGACTGATCGACAAACTTTTGCATCACCCCCACCAGTTGCAGATAGCCTTCGTTGGAGGGCTGGCTCCACAGCAGCTCGTAGCGCTCTTTCAAGGTGGCGTAGTCGGGTACCACCTGACGCAGAATGCCATCCTTGGAGGCCTTGACGCTGATGAGTCCCCGTGGTGGCTCTATGCCGTTGGTCGCATTGGCGATCTGGCTGGAGGTTTCGGAGGGCATCAACGCCGTCAGAGTGCTGTTGCGCAGGCCGTGAGTGGTGATGGCGTGGCGCAGGCTCTCCCAGTCCAGTTGCAGCGGCTCGGCACAGATGGCATCCAGATCCCGCTTGTAGCTATCGATCGGCAACACGCCCTTGGCATAGGTGGTTTCGTTGAAACGCGGGCAGGGGCCAAGCTCCTTAGCCAGTGCTACGGAGGCCTTGAGCAGATAGTACTGAATAGCCTCGAAGGTTCTGTGGGTCAGGCCCAACGCGGAACCATCCGAGTAGCGCACGCCGTGTTTGGCCAGGTAGTAGGCGTAGTTGATGACGCCAATCCCCAGCGGGCGTCGCCACATGGCGCCATTTTGCCCGGCCGGAACCGGATAGTCCTGATAATCCAGCAGCGCATCCAGGGCGCGAACGGCCAGATCGGCCAAATTTTCCAGTTCATCCAGCGAGTCGAGAGCCCCAAGGTTGAAGGCCGACAGGGTGCACAGGGCAATCTCGCCGTTGTCATCGCGCAAGTCGTTCAGCGGCTTGGTCGGCAGGGCGGTTTTCTTACCGGGGTGGGGTCGTCGTAGCGGTGCGG
>Ga0183099_1001612_pt1 | contig 12708 bp, 5 predicted proteins | sample Biomet1_FD_127788 | JGI IMG/M metagenome (GOLD analysis project Ga0183099, IMG submission 127788) | Microbial communities from bioreactor (seeded with anoxic lake sediment) at LBNL, California, USA - Biofuel metagenome 1 | ecosystem: Engineered > Bioreactor > Anaerobic > Unclassified ... | reverse complement strand
CGTGTTGCTGCTCTTTGCGCTCAGGGTTACTTCAACAAGCTTCGTTCCGCTTGCATCCGTCACGTTGTCAACGTCCGTCACGGTAAACGGAATGTCGTTTTTCGCTATCCCCTGATAGGTTTCGTAGCTTGCTGGGCCCGTATAGGTGATCACCGGCGCGTCGTTGACCGGAATGACCGTTATCGATGCGATAAAGGTATAGTCCGCGTTGCCGTAAGCGTCGTGAATCGTATACTCAAACGAATCCGGCAGGTTGCTGTCCTTCGCCGTCTTGTAGTAGATCGATCTTCCATCCGCGGCAACATACGCCGTGCCATTGGTCGGCGGGGTCGCGATGCTCTTCACCGTGATGTCGGACGGATCGGTCGCGTAGTCCACGTCGATGCCCGTGAGCACATCGAGTTGCTTTTCAATATCCTCTGTCACCTCAAACGATTCGTTCCCGTTGGTCGGAATGTCGTTGACCGACTCGACCGTTACCGAGAATGTTCTGCTGTAGGTGAGTCCCAGAGAATCTCTAACCGTGAGCTTGATGTTACCCATTCCAAACTGGTTGGCTGCCGGAATCACCTTGACCGTGCGCAGGGCTCCGCTCGCGTCATCGGTCGGGTTGACGACGGTGATGTTGCCAAGCGGGAAGAGCGCAGGATTGCTGCTCTCGATTGAGATTTGCAGCGTATCGTCGTCATCTTCTTCATCGGTCACGCTAAACGAGATGTCGCCCGTTCCATCCGGCGCGTCCTCGAGAATCCCCGTCACGTCGGCAATTGCGGTCATCGTCGGCGGGTCGTTCACCGGAGTGACGGTCACCGTCACCTTCGCGGTGGATTCGTGGTTCGACGCATCCTTCATCGTGTAATTAAATACGTCGGTATAGTTCGCCGTGTCGGAGCGTGTCGAATCAGGCACATATTTGAGCTGGTTGTTCTCAATCGTCGCGGTGCCGTACTGCGGCTTCGCGATGGATAGCAGCGTCAGCGTATCTCCGCCGTTGTTGGGCAGGATGTCCACGTCGTCATTGCCAAGCACGTTGTAGACGCGGGAGCTATTTTCCGCGACATCGAACGCGTCGTCCGTCGCCGTCGGCAGGTCGTTGACCGCGTTCACTGTCAGCTTGAAGGTGCCGCTGTCTTTCCCGCCGTCCGCATCGGTCACGGTTACGGTAAATGTCGCGTTTCCAACTTTATTTGCCTTGGGCGTAACCGTAAAGCTACATTCTCCGCTCGCGTTCGGGGTGACCGTCACGGTGGGCAGCAGCGTGCTGTTGTCGTGCGTTACCGATACGATCAGCGAACCCGCGGCTGTCTCGATGTCGCTCACCGTAAAGGTGATGGCCGAGGTCGTCGTGTCTTCGTTTGTCACCACATCCGTTAGCGTTTCCGGCGTAATCACCGGCAGGTCGTTGACGGAAGTTACGGTAACCGTGATCGAGAAGCGCGCGGACTTGCCGGAGCTATCCGTGGCGGTGTAGTAGAACACCTCCGGTGCATCCGTCGGGCTGAACCAGTTCGCGTCCGGCGTATAGGTGATGGTCTTGAGTCCTGCGTCGATGACGGCGGTTCCATGCGCGGGAACGTCCACCTGCGTAATGGTGACGTCTTCCAGCGTGGGGTTCGTCAATTCATCTACGTCGTCATTTGCCGCGGCGTCAATGGTGACCGAGTGGTCTTCCAGCACTGTCGCGGTGTCGTTTCCGCCGCGCGGGGTGTCATTGACCGGGTTGATCGTGATGCTCACGCTCGCCGTATCCATCTTGCCATCCTGATCGGTGATGGTATAGGTAAACGAGTCCGTTCCGTTGTAGTCTGCATCTGGCGTATAGAGAATTCCGCCCTCATCTGCAACCGCGGTTCCATGGGCAGGCGTTGAGATATGGTAGATGGAGACCTTGTCGCCGTATGCCGCGTCCGGGTCGCTGTCGTTTTCGAGTACGGGAATGACGCTCGGCACATCTTCGTCGATCGTGATGGAATCATCTCCGGCGATGGGCGGGTCGTTATCCGGCGTGACGGTGATATAGACCGTCGCGTAACCGACATGGTTGACCGTGTTCCCGTCGTCCGCCAGAATGACGAACGAGTCCTCACCGTTGAAGTCCTTCGATGGTGTATAGACATAGGAGCCGTCGGCCGACACCACAACCGTACCGTGGCTCGGATCGGTCGATTTTGCAAACGTCACGCTATCGCCATCCGCGTCGGTCGCCGTGGCGGAAGCGGTCAGCGCCGTGTCTTCCTTGGCCACCTGTTTCTCCGCGGTGACAACCGGCGCGTCGTTCATGCTGATCACCATGATGAAGTATGTTTCATTGGTGGAAAGCAGGCCGTCGCTTACCACGAACTTGATGCGCGCTTCGCCGTGCGCATTCGCTTCCGGCGTTACCGTAATGGTCTTGTTCCCCGACTCACTGGTCGAGAGCGCAATCTGTTCGGTCTTGATGATGGAAGGATCGAGAGAAGTGATCTTGATGATCAGTCCGCTCACCGCGGTTTCCGCGTCCGCAACCGCGAAGTCGAACGATGCGGTCGTGTCTTCCTCCATCGTCCAGCCTTCCGGACCGGAAGTGATCTGCGCAATGGTCGGCGCGTCATTGATGGGCTTGAGGTTAATGTGCACCGTCGCGGTTGCCGTTCCTTCGTTGCCGTCGGAGACAGTATAGGTAAAATAATCGGTTCCGTAATAATCCTTCGTCGGGACATAGTCCACGGTTGTTCCGTTGATGGTCGCCGTGCCGTGTTTGGGTATGGAGACGGCGGAGACGGTGAGCGTGTCTCCCTCCGGGTCGGTGTCGTTGCTCAGAACGCTGATGTTGGGCTGCGCGTCCTCATTGATCGTGAGATAATCGTCCTTTGCGCGCGGCGGATCGTTCTTCGGGTTGATCGTAACGCGCACCGTTGCGCTTGCCGTTGCGCCGGCGCGATCTATCACGGTATAGGTAAAGGTTACGTCGTCGTTGCTGTCGCCGTCCGCGCTCACAGAGACCAAGCCGTTGCCGAGGTTGGTCACGGTTCCGTTGACGACATTTGTGATCGAGACAATTCTGGGTTTCCCGTCCTCAACATCTGAATCGTTTGTCAGCAGGTTGAGCGTGGTCGTCGTCTTCGGCGGCGTCGTTTCCGCACCGGTCGAGACGGCCTCGTCCATGCTTCCCGCGTCGTTTTTCGCAATCGGGACGTCGTTGACCGGAACGATCTTGAGTTCAAACGCGCCTTCCGCGGTCAGCGAGCCGTCGCTTGCGACGATGCTCACCACCAGCTTGCCGTTTGCGTTCGCTTCCGGAATCAGGTGAATCTTCATCTGATTGCCCGACACGTTGACGATGGAGATGTTTTCGTCCTTGACCAGAGCCGGATCGCTGGACGTTATCGTGTAGCAGCCAGAGCCGGTTAGGTCGTTGTCCACGTCAATTACGGTGAGGGTAACGTCCTTTGCCGTGTCTTCCGGTGTGGACTGATAGTAGCCCAGATCGAAGATCTCCGGCTGGTCATTGACCGAAGTAACGTTGATGGTCACTTTCGCGCGGCTGGACAGTGCTGCCGTGGTTTGATCCGTGATGGTGACGTAAAACTCGTCCTTGCCGAAAAAGTTTGCATCCGGCACATAGAGAATCGTCTGGTTGGAGTTGATCGTTGCGGTGCCGTGCTTCGGCGCGTCGGCTGTCAGGATCGACTCTTTCGTCGTGTCGCCATCCGCTTCGCTATCTGAACCGGGGGAAGCAAACGTCACGCGGGAGTCTTCATAGATCGTTTTCTCGACGCTGTTCACAACGGGAACATCATCCACCGGCGTTACCGTCAGGTCGATGACTTTCTCGTCATAGTTGAGTCCATCGCTCACGCCAACCACGATTTCCCCGGTTCCGTTGGAGTTTGTCGGTGTGGTGACGGTGATGGTTGCCTTCCCGCTGTCGCGAGAAACCGAGTAGTGCGTCTGGAACGGAATCGGCCCCGTGGTCGCGCCGTTCTGCGTGTAGACATAGAAGTAGAGATCATCGTTCGCGCAATCCGGATCGTGGAAGGTAACGTCAAAGGTGCTTCCGCCGATCGCGTCTTCGTTCATGGTCACGCTTGCAGGTGCGCTGTCAATCACGGGTGGATCATTGATCGGGTACACTCGCAGCCAGATGGTGCCGGTATGCTTCTCTCCGCCACCCGTTTGCTCCACGGTGTAGGTGATATCTGCGCTGCCGTATTGATTCTGCGCGGGTGCAAACTGAACCGTGTTGTTGTCCAATACGGTGAAGGTTCCGAGTGTCGTGGGTGTATTGACCGTCAGCGTATAGTCCACACCGTTGGGGTTCGTGATCGAAAGATCGAAGTTAAACGGATCATCGTCCTCATAGCACGTGACCGATCTGCCGTAGGTGTAAAGCGAGCTCTTAAACTCTATGCCGATATACACCGTCGCGTCGTCATAGCTGTATTCACCCGTTGCGGCTTCGCGGTCGATGATGCGGTACACTAACGAATCCGCGCCATTTACTTCCGGCGAAGTTTCGGAGCGCGTGTAGGTGATCGTGCCGTCCGCATTGATGACAGCGGAGCCGTGGCGGGGCGTCGTCTCGATGCTATAGACGTGAATCGTGTCTCCAGTGTCCACATCGTAATCGTTGCCGATGACGTTGATCGTTGCGCTTTCGTTTGCGACATTGTTCGGCAGCGCGCGCCAGTCGTCCCAGGCGACGGGACGATCGTTGACCGGGTTGACCGTAATGGTCGCGCTCGCCTGCGAAGTCGTTCTGCCATCCGAAACGCGATAGGTAATCGTGTCGGTGCCGTGCCAATTGCCGTATGGATAATAAGTATACACGCGCCCGTTGCTCTCGATGTAACCGTGCGCCGCGTTGGAGATGCTCGTAAGCCAAATCGTGTCCCCGTCGGGATCGCTGTCGTTGGCAAGCAGGGAGAGGATGAGCGAGCCGTCTTCGTTGATGGTGAACGCATCGTCCACCGCGACAGGCGCGTCGTTTTGTCCCAGTACGATGAGGTTAAAGGATGTGCTGTCGGTCAAGTCCGTGCTGTCCGTCACGGTAACGGTCACAAGCGTGGAGCCGAACTGATTCGCTCCCGGTGTGAGCGAAAGTAAATACTCTCCTTCGCCAAGGTTCGTTACCGAAATGTGATCGTCATCATTTGGCAGCAGATTCGTGTTCGCGGGAGTTACGGTGATGGTTGCCGTATCGCCATAATCTTCATCCGTCACGGAAAAACGAATTCCGCTTAGGGTGCTGTCTTCGCTGACATACTTGCTGTCGATGGAGGTGATGACCGGCGCATGCGTTACGGTAGAGACATTGAGCGTCACCGTGCCAGTCGCCGTGGCAGTCGGTGTGTCCGTGCCGTCCGTAACGGTATAGGTAAACGTGCTGATGCCGTTTTCGCCGATCGAGGGATAATAGGTAAACTGCTGGGTCGCGCTGTCAAACATCAGCGTGCCCGGCAGGTCTTCTACATAGCTTTTTACCGTAAGGGTTTCGCCGTCTACGTCATGATCGTTTTCCAGCACGCTAAAGACGCGGCTGCCGCTGAAGAGCACGTAGACTTTATCGTTGACCGCGACGGGAGCGTCCTGAACCGGATCGATGACCAGCGAGAAGCTGTCGCTGGACTGCGCCTCGCCGTCGCTGACCGTCAGCGTGATCGAGACTGTGCCGTTTGCGTCCGCGGTGGGCGTAATCTCCACTTCGCCGGTGCCATCTTCCTTGTTGACTATCTTGATACCATCCGTGGTAACAATGCTGTCGTCGCTGGTTGCGGCAACGACGGAGAGACTCGCGGCATCGCTCTCCTGATCGCTGATCGTAAACGGAATCACGACCTTCGTGTCCTCGTTGGTGCGATAAGACGCCTCGTCCACCGTGATGGAGGGGGCATCGTTGACACTCGTCGCCTTGAGGATGCAGGTTGCGAGGGTTCTCGCCGTACCGTCGCTTATATAATAGGTAAAGCTGTCCGTTCCGTCATAATTCGGCGCGGGCGTATAGCGCAGCGTTGTGCTGTCGAGCTCTTCAATTGTGCCAACCGTGGTCAGCGTATCGAGTCCATCATAATAGATGGCATCGTGTTCGATGTCGCTGTCGTTTTTGAGTAGATCCGGGATCGAAATATCGACGTACTCCGCGCCTTCGGTATACGTCACCGTATCCGCGCCGACACGGGGTGCGTCGTTTACATTCTGTACGTGAACCATGATCGTGCGCTCGACCGTGTTGAATCCGTCGCCGAGCGTGAGCAGAATCTGCACGTCGCCATATTGATCCGCAACCGGCGAAAGCAGCAGCTTGACTGCGGCGGAGTTGTCGCCAAGTCCACGATGGTGATGCCGCGCTGTTCCAAAATGTCGGTGTTCAGCGAAGCCGCCTGCAGCATCACGCTGTTGAGCGGCGTTTCCACGTCGCTGATCTCAAACGCGATCTCCGCATTCTTTGCGTCTTCATCGATGAAGTATTCGTCAGAAAGCGAATTAAAGATCGGGTCATCCGACTCCGGTGTAACGATCACCGTGACCGTTGCTTCGGAAGAAAGTTCCAAGCGATCCTGAATGGTATAGGTGAACGTATCTGTTCCGCTGTAGTTTGCTGCCGGTGTGTAGACGACCATGCCGTCTTTCACAGCGGTTGTGCCGTGGCTTCCATTGGTGCAGGAAACCAGCGTGATGGTCTCCTCGTCATCCACTGTGAGGTCCACGTCGGTGTCGTTGCTCAGCACGTTGATCGTCGCGGGGATATCTTCCCGCGCGGTCGCCGTGTCGGGCTTTGCAACCGGCGCGTCGTTTACGTTGTTCACCGTAACGGAAACCGTTGCATCCGCGGTTCCGCCGTTGCCGTCAGAAACCGTGTAGCTGAACGAGTCAATTCCAGAATAGTTCGCATTCGGCGTATAGCGTATTTTGCCGAGGACGATCAGCGCCGTGCCGTGAGCAGGGATACCGACAGAGGCAATGCTCAGCGTGTCGCCGTCTGCAAGGTCGCTGTCGTTGGTGAGCACATCGATACTCGCCGTCGTGTCCTCGTCCAGCGTGATGCCGGAATCGTTCTGCGCCACCGGCAAATCGTTGACCGCGTTTACGGTAACTTTAAAGGAACGCGTCACTTTGAGTCCGCCCGGGTCCATGACCTCAATCGTCACGGTAACGGGGCCGCCGGACTGATTCGCAGCGGGCTTAATGTCGAGGCTGATCCCCGTGTCCGCCTTGTTGACGGTCACCGTGCTCAAGAGCTCGTCGTCGTCGTCGTCACCTTGACGCTCAGCTCGCTTAACTTACTCTCCGCGTCCGAAACCGTCAGCGGCACGTTGTAAGTCGCGTCTTCGTCAAAGGAGACATCCGAAATCGCGGCAAGCGTCGGCGCCGTCGTGAGCGAGAGCGGCTGCACAACGCTGTTCCCCGCGTTGTCGGAAGCAAACACAGTGTAGTCACCACCCGTGGTAACCGAAAATGTGTTGCCAACGATGTCGGTTCCGTTCGCGGCAAAGTAATCCGCAGTCTGGGTTCCGGCGGCGTAAGCGTAAACGCTTGAGCCCGCTTAAGCCCTGTTCGGTGGCGATGATGTCCACGCGCGTGGAGCCGCTGCCCACCGTCAGCGTCGGCGTGCCGATGGTTGGCGCGAGTTTATCGATCTTTGCCGTTGCTTCCAAGTACGAGGAGCGGTTGCCCGCCGCGTCTTCCACCGCGACGCGAATGGTCGTGTATCCGTTCGCCGAGATTGCAAAGGTATCCGTCAGATCCGCCCAGGTGGACGTGCCCGTCTGATAGACATAGCGTTCCGGGGCTCCGGTGCTGGTTCCGAGAGCGGGCATGCTCACCGTCACGTCGGCATTGCTCCAATCGCTGTTGCTCAGCGGGATAGAGGTCGGCGCGCTGGGTGCGGTCTTGTCGATTTTGTTGATGGTTTCGGAAACGACGTCCGATTGCTTTCCCGCAAGATCCATCGCGTAGACGGAAAAGCTCGTATCGTTGCTGGAGACGACAAACGAATAAGGCGAGGTGGCTGAAACGAGCGAACCGTCGCGATAGATTCCTTCCAATCCCGCATCCGCGTCCGATGCCGTGATGGTCACGGTAACGTCCTGATTGGTCCAGTCTCTGTTATAATCCGCGCTGCAACTCGGTGCTCCCGCATCCCGAATCACGAGGCTTGTATTGGAAAATACGACCGTGTTGTCTCCGGTCGTGTTGGTTCCTGTGAGTGTGATGAAGATGGAACGCGTGCCCGAAGGAATCTTTGCGCCCGAAGAGAGCGTTACACCATCGGAGACCTGATTGTCCGGCTTTGCCAGATGAACGGAGGAAATGGAGCTGCCGAGGTCGTTGGTGCTGCAAAAGTTGATGTCCACGGTGGGAACGTCGTTTTCATTGCCGTCCGTTCCCTCCTGCGCAACCGTGGTCAAGGTCGAAAAGTCGATCTCCAATCCACCAAGGTCGACGGACTTCGTAATATCGTGCCCGTCTTCATTGAGGTTGATGAGGCCGACCGCCATCCCCTCAGGTGAGCCAGCGGAGGCTGTGACCGTCGTTCCGCTTACCGTTGCCCCGCTCGTTGCGTAAGCAAAGGTATTGCTTGTCACATTCTCCGAGCCAAAGCCATGGAAATAGAACGCGCTCGCAGCAAGCGCAGTATTTGGTATCCAGAGTGTTTGAAAAACCATGACCACACAGATCAGTATCCGAAATGCTCTTTTCCCAAATCTCTTGATTGCGCTCTTTGTTGCAAACTGCATAGTTGCGACCTCCGATGTTCTTTGCGTAGTATCGTGATCGATCATACAAGCGGATGTATACATTCACTCTTAGTGACATCGTAACATATGTTCTATGATCAGTTTCGTGAGTTGGGATTTAACGGCACCTTTCATGTAACACTCAATAGAGACAAAAACACAATACTCGATGTTATTGCTCGAATATTGAATCGGCTCCGGATGGACTTGCAAGCTGGAATGTCGACATATAGCCGAATGTTTTGCAAGTGTTACATATAAGTTGCGTTAAGTATTAACTGTTTTGATTATAAATCCTTTCTTATAAATATGAAAGTAGTAATTTTAAGATTCACAAGTGTTTACAAACGGATCACATATAATTTTATATACATTTCTCATGCATTTTGCCTATTATCGTATGTTTTCGCCGCATGAATTCCACTTTTCACCATCTTTCACTGTTTCTTGTTACATGGCTTTGATCACTATGAATTACAATCCAGTCAGAACACGAGTTTTAGTAACGTTGCAACATTTTCAGCGGTTTTGAACAAACCGTGCGCTATGTTCATTTGTGTGAGGTTGTTGCACGAATTATACAATTTATATACGTTTTTCTTATGCAGTATTCACTTTCGTCATCGTTATGACTGGTTTCACGCTTCGATCTGCCGCGTGAAGTTGCTCAAGGCCGACAGCCCTTTCCGCAAAAATCTGGAACTTTTCGCCGTGCCACTTACGCATGGTTACTTTTCTCCGCTGAATTGCTCAGTTATGAACTGTTTTTTTTGATTTTGTTGATTTAAGTTGCTGGTTGATGTCATCTTCGTGTTCACAAGACCGTAAATTTACGATAGTATAATAGAAAAAGTGTAATCGGTGAAGAAGCAGTTCATTGATCCAATGAATTCGAAAAAACGCAAGAAGGATTCTGGTACTCAGATGGCTTTGTTTTATGTGTTTGTGGTCGGCAGTTCGTTGGCGCTTCTGTTTACGGTCATGTTCTACGCACTGCGCAATCTAGACATTCCGGGTTCGAAGGCGTATGTACTTCAGATCGTGTTCGTAACGATTTGGGCAGTCGGCGCTCTGCTCGAAATGCTCTCCAAATCGGAACAGCAAATGCTCTTCTGGCGGAACTTCGAGCAGATCGGTGTGTTTCTGCTTCCCGTTGCATGCGTCTATTTCGCGGTCGACTACGCGGGCTACGATCGGCTGAAGCGGTTCCTACCCTACCTGCTGATCCTGCCGATTATCGCGATCCTGTTGATCTTCACCGATTCGTATACGCACTGGATGCGAACCGGATACACGGTGACCTACAGCACGCTCTTTGGCAACGCGCTGTCGGTTCACCAAACGATTTTGGGCGTCATATTCGTAGCCTACAATTACATTCTCGTGTTTCTGGCGCTCATCACGCTTTTCGTCTTTTCCCGGCAGGTTGCAAAGAGTCAGCGCGGGCAAATACTGCTTGTTTTATTCGCAACAGCGCTCGTGTTCATCCTCGCGTTTTTCAAGACCGCCTTTTTGGAAGGAACGAGGATCAATCTGCCAATCGTGACGATCTATTTGCCAGGAGGTCTCGTTCTCTTTTACAACCTGTACAAGAACAAATTCTTCCAGCTCAGCCCGATTGCGCGTGAGAAGGTGTTTGATGTCATCGACGTCGGCGTAATCGTAACGCACAGCAAGGGCGCCGTGACCGATCTAAACCCGTATGCGAAGCAAATCATGGGTTGCTGCATGAATTTACCGCAGGCTGCGCCCGGCATGCATGTGAGCGACCTCTTCTCCGCATATACGGAGTGGGTAAAGCTGCTGCAAACCTGCGGGAGCGGCAATCTGGAACTCGAAATTCAAAACTTGGATGCCTGCTATATCGATGTCAGAGTGTTTCCGCTGTACAACAACAGCGGCCGCTCGATCGGCACCGTGACGCTTCTGCGCGATGTGACCCAGCTTCGCAAACAGGAACTTGCTCTGCGCGCACGCGCGGAGACGGATTTCCTTACCTCACTGTTAAATCGCGACAGCTTCATGAAGGAATTTGAGTGCTTGATTGAGGATTCCGCATGCGAAAAGCCCGTCAGCGTGTTGATGATGGACTTGGATAAGTTTAAGCGCATCAACGATACGTATGGTCACGACGCGGGAGACAAGGTGCTCAAGTCCGTTGCGGATTTGCTCAAGGCAACCCTGCGTCAGGATGATACCATCGCTCGCATCGGCGGAGACGAGTTCGCCGCGGTTCTTCCGTATGTTGATCGACATGGCGCTTCCGAGATCGCCTCGCGCATCATACAGTCGGCGGAGGAGTGCTCAGTCTGGATCGATGCGCAAACGAGCATCCCGCTCAAGCTCAGCATCGGCATCTGCGACAACGCCTCGCCTTTGTCCGCAGAAGAGATGCTCAAGCAAGCCGACAAAGCCATGTACATTGCCAAAGGGAAGACTGAAAAATACCACGCGTGGTAATAACAAAAACTACGTATTCCGTGCTTTGTCACAAGAAAGGATGCTCCTATGATCCCAAACCAATGGTATGCCGTACTCAGCTCCAAGCAGGTAAAAAAGAACAAGCTGATCGGGGTGACGCGCCTTTCGGAAAAGCTCGTCTTCTGGCGGGACGACGCGGACGAGGTGCATTGCATCTATGACAAGTGCTGCCACCGGGGCGCGTCCCTTTGCACCGGAACGCTCGTGGAAAACCATGTCCAGTGCCCGTTTCACGGGTTTCTCTACGATGGCAGCGGCAAGGTGACCCGCATTCCCGCCAACGGTAAAAACGCGAAGGTTGCGGAGAACTACCGCGTGAACGCCTACCAGGCACGGGATGCCTACGGGCTCATCTGGGTGTGGTATGGCGACTACAACGCGGACTTGCCGGAGATTCCATTTTTCGAAGAGCTCACAACCGGCTTTACTTACGGTGAATTCTCCGAAAACTGGAACGTGCACTATACACGCTCCATCGAAAACCAGCTGGATGTCGTACATCTTCCTTTTGTCCACAAAACGACCATCGGCAGAGGCAACAAGACGCTCGTCAACGGCCCCGTCGCCAAATGGAACGACAACCGCATGACCTTCTATGTCAAAAACGAGCTGGATCAAGGGCAGCAGCCCGAAAAGCCGAACGAGGTCGAAAACTACGAAAAACTATTCCACCTGCAGCTGCAAATGCCGAACATCTGGCAAAACATCATCTCGGACAAGATCCGCATCTTTGCCGCGTTTGCGCCCGTAGACGAGGAAAACACGCACATCTACCTGCGCTTTTACCAGAGTTTCATGCGCGTACCCGTCCTGCGCGAGCTTGTCAACGCGCTCAGCGCCGTCATGAACAGCGTGATATTGCATCAGGATCGCCGCGTGGTGCTGACGCAACTGCCGAAGAAAAGCGAGTTCCGCATGAAAGAAAACCTCGTGCAGGGCGATCTGCCGATCCTCGAATTCCGCAAGCGTCGGGATCAATTAAGAGAGAAAGAGTCGCATCCGAACTGAGCGAATGGTGCCTTTCACATGATCATTTCCAGTGCCAGCGCCGAAGACCTTCCTGCGATTCTAGCGCTGCAATATCTCGCTTACCAAAGTGAGGCTGTGCTACTGCAAAACTTCTCGATCCCCCCGCTTCTGCAAACGCTTTCGGACTTGCAGGCGGAGTTTGAGCGGGGCGTCGTCCTCAAGGCGATGGAGGGTGGCGAAATCGTCGGCTCCGTTCGCGCATATCGCGAAGGCGACACCGCGCGAATCGGGAAACTGATCGTCTCCCCCGCGTTTCAGGGGCGCGGCATTGGAACCGCGCTACTGTTGGCTGTGGAGCAAACCTGTCCTGCCCCGCGCTACGAACTCTTCACGAGCAGCAGGAGCGAGAAGAACATCCGCCTCTATGAGCGCGCGGGATATGTTCGGTATGTGGCACTACAGCCTTTTGTTTCTACAAGAAGTTTCTCTAATAACTCGTTATTTACAAAACTTTCTCTTTGTACTTCGTCTTTCCAAGTTT
>Ga0183099_1001611_pt1 | contig 12710 bp, 11 predicted proteins | sample Biomet1_FD_127788 | JGI IMG/M metagenome (GOLD analysis project Ga0183099, IMG submission 127788) | Microbial communities from bioreactor (seeded with anoxic lake sediment) at LBNL, California, USA - Biofuel metagenome 1 | ecosystem: Engineered > Bioreactor > Anaerobic > Unclassified ... | reverse complement strand
TTGCAGATTATTTTTTAATATGTATTAAACTTTATATTATAAATTTAAATTAAGGTTAATTTTTATTTTTAATACATAGTTTTTCTACATTAAGCCTTTATTACTATTAATCTTTTATAAGACCATAAAAAAATGTATGATCTTATCCAAAATCATACATTCGTTAGATTGTTTTAACAGCACTATGCACTCACAGCAATTTCAGCCAGCTGCACTGCACCATCAATTGTTTCTGCACCTGCTAAAAATAGATTGGCGTGACAGAATATTGAGCCTTTGACTTTTGCCACTTCTTCAAAATCTTCATCTTTTACTCCACCCCACACAGCAGGTAAGTCTTTACGATTTTCAAAACTATCAATTTGTTTTGGAACAGCCTGAACATTAAATGTTCCCTTATCTGTAGGGTATACTGCATAAAGGACTTCTTTATTTGTATCCAGATCTAATAATGCTTCCTTCCACGGGATACGCCTATCCAGAATCAGAATTTCAGGTATTTTCCTATTATTAAGAGCTTCTCTTATTATCAATTTTCTTTCTACATAAGATATAGCCTTTCTAAGTTCATTTCTGAAAATAAACTGTGCAAAAGCAGCAGCCTCATAAAAAGCCGAGTCCAGCGTGGTATCCTCATTGCAGGTTGGGTTAAACTCTCCTATAACACCCGAATAAGTTTTTATCTTATATTCTGAATTATATATTTTCTGTCCATTATCTTCTGCACAGATAGGTAATAAAAAATCATTGTCAAATTTTCTGACAACATTTTTTACTTCATTATCATCAAAATCAGCAGCATATTTTTTTATAATAAATTCTCCAAATTCTCTCCAAAGAAGCCCCACTCCTGAATAATAGATACCATTGTCTCTTTTTTCTCTATCTTCCTTATGATGATCAAATTTCCCTCCGCCTACATCAAACACAAGGTCACAGGTTTCAAGAATAGATTTATCTCTTGTCCTGACAAGCACAGCGTCCGGCCATAATTCTTTTACTAATACCCACCCGTTTACTTCATCTGCATGAAATGAGCCATCGTGTGTGCCTGCCTTTTCAATTTTCTTTAGTATATTTTCCATAATTAAACTTCTCCCTTCAAAGACTCTTGTATTATAACATGTAAATGCTGGTGCTAGAATATTATTAATGGATTATTTTTCTGTACATAAGGAATAATCATAACTATAGAATATGCAGCTAAGCAAATAATCCCTATTATCAAAGATAACTTAAATAGAAAAGGCATTTCAAAATGAAATACCTTTTTAAATGACAATTTACTTTATGCTATTAATCTGCATAATATCTTTAGGCAGTTTCTATACAACTTACTTAATCCATTTTTTCAATTTTTTTATTTATTTTAGCTCTGAATACAACAACTAAACCAATGATTGTGGCACAAAAGAGCAGCAGCAATACAGGGGTAAGAAAATCCCCCTTAGAAAGCCGTGACCCTAATAATGTTGATATTAATACACCGGGAATACTTGCTAAAGTAACACTTAATAAAAATTCCCCTGGAGTAATATCAGACTTGCTAAAAATATAGGGGAAAATTCCATTGGGAATGCCGGGTATGGCGTACAAAAGAAAAGCCAGCAATTTAGGTCGCTTGGATTTTCTTATAAAATATACATTCAAATTATTACTTTTATGTTTAATTTTTCCTGCTTGGTAAAAAAGCATTAACACATTTCCAAGCTTTCTGGCTAAGATGAATATAATCATATGACCCAATGAATAGCCAATGATAGAAATTATAGAACCGTATACTATTCCATAGCAAAGGCCTGCCAATACTTGCACTGGCATAGCAGGCAGTATTGCCGAAAATACTTGAAATATCTGTAAACATATGATAATAAATACCCCTTTAACTCCATAGGATTCAATATAACTTACCATGACACTCTCATTCTGCTTATTTTCCATAACCTTTTGAAAAACTGGAATTAAATCAATGCACATAACAGCAAAGAGTATCAGGATTATTATAAGTGGAATCACGAATATTACAAATTTACTATCCACTTTAATTTTCTCTTTCAAAAAACAGACCACCTTCACAAATAACATTTTATATATATGATTGAAAAATTAATATAAAACTAAAACTTTTTTCAGGCAGTTATCATATTATAAGGCTTTAACAGATGGTAACAAGTAGAAACAAATCAAATTTAGTTAGAAAAATAAAGCAGCATTAGCTGATTACTTTTATCTATCTAATAATAAAGGTAAGAGACATTATCACATTTTAATATTAAACTAAAAGTGTGTCAATATTATGACATGCATGATAAGCATTCCCTTTCCTGCAGCTTACCAAAAACATTCATTTATTTAGAACCGTACCTAAATTTTGGATAATGCATTTGCTGTTTCTACATCGGTTATAAGTACATTGATCATGCTGCCTCTCGTGGCGCCTATTATGGCGGAAAGCTTTTCAGGACCGCTGCCCACACCAATACGGAGGGGGATATTTTTAAAGTTGTCGAAATCTATGGCTAGTACACGTTGGTTTATGCTGCTTTCGATTATATTCCCGTTTACATCAAAATAATGCGTACATATCTCACCTACTGCATTTTTGCTCTGCAAAATATCACACTCTGCCTTTGAGATATATTTCTTCTGCACAAAGGCAGATTTGCTTGACATATCCCCTATACCCACTATTGCAACTGTACAAGCCTTCATCGTATCATATACACTGGAAAAGAAGCTTTCTTTCATCAGGGAATCACGGAGCTGCTTGTTTTGTAAAATAATAGGAGCATACATGAAACAAGGTTTTGCATTTAATATCTCTGAGGAGCGCCTTACAATATAATCCGAATTAATATATGCTTCTTCTGCATTAAGTCCGCCAACAAGCTGTGTGACAGTAAGGTTTGCTCTATCGAATGGCTGAAGATTATTTACCAGGGAAGATAATGCTCTGCCTCTTGAAAAGCCAATTATATCATTAGCCTTTATGACACGCTCAAGATAAGAAGAAGCCGCTGCTCCAAGAGATTCATTAATTTCACCATGGGTATTATTTACGATAATTATTTCATTGAGTCCTAAAAGGGTTTCCAATTGTATTTCCAATTCCACATTCTGGTGCTCATATTCCTGTATAACAATCTTCACGATGCCCATCTCAAGACACTTCTTCAGGATTCTATTAACCCTTTGCCGAGACATGGACATTTTCTTCGCTATATCATCCTGGGTCATGCCCTTCTTATAATAGTAATATGCAACCTTGGTATATTCATTTCTGGTGTTTGCATCCTGCATAGTATCGCCTTCCATTATTTGTTAAATTTGTGATTACATTATACCCCCTTATAAGTTCTATGTATAGTACATATAAATTTGTCTTCGGCCCCTTTTATGATAACTTCCGCTATTGATTTGCTTTTGTCCATTTTCTTCAATCATATTTAATGAATCAGCTTCAAGATATTCATCATTCTTTTGTTTTTAAACAATTTCTATTGTTGTTTCCCTTCTGAATTTACTAATTCTATTGGACTTTGGACGTAAAAGTCTGCACAGCATAACGCAGGAAACTACCAATAGTATATTTACATCAAAAGAAAAAGTATGGAATATCATATACTGTTACAAACATTCATATAATTTACAAATGTAACATTAAATTTAGCTTTTATTTTATTGTCTTATCGCAGGATCAAACTATTATCATGAAACAGAAAGTGTCTTGCGGCAATTTAGATTATAAGCTAATAAAAAGAAAGGAGTTAATTCAGCATGGCGAATAAAATACATCGTTTAAATCACATATTCAGAGAGGATAAGAAAACGTTCATTATGGCGATGGATCATGGAAATGGTTTTAACGTTCTTCCTGCAATGAAGTATCCTGGTAAAATCATCAGTGAGGTGGCAAGAGCAGGCGCAGATGCTTTTTTAGCAACGGTCGGACTTGCAGATAAATTTGCAGATGATTTTCATGGGAAGGGCATTATTCTAAGGCTTGACGGTTCCTGCTCATTCTTAGGCTCTAAGGATAAGCCTCTCCAAACTGTAGTAGGTATCGAAGATGCAATTCGGCTGGGGGCTGATTCTGTAATCAGTATGGGATTCCCTGGTTCCAAATGGGAAGACCAAATATTAAAGGATTTATCAAGAAATATTCATGACTGCAATAAATGGGGCATTCCTTTAACAGCCGAGATGCTTCCAAGAGGCTTTGAAGGCGGAGAAGACTCCCGTACTCCCGTAAATATTACCTTTGCATGCCGCATGGGTGCTGAAATGGGTGCTGATATTATAAAAACTGAATATACCGGTAACTCTGAAACCTTTAAGGAATTGTGTGAAAGTGTATATGTACCGGTTGTAATATTAGGAGGCAGCAAAAAAGTATCAGAAGAAAAGCTTCTTACCGAAATTAAAGATGCCATTAATGCAGGCGGCGCAGGCGTTGCAATGGGAAGAAACATATGGAACCATGAGAATCCAGCTAGATTCGCAAGCGCCATAGCAAAGCTTATCCATGAAGATTGCAGTGTAGAAGCAGCACTTAAAGAGCTAAATAAAAAGTTCTAGGGGGTATATATGAATAATAAATATAAGTTAGCAATCATCTCTGATGAGAGAAAAATAGAAATTGTTGAAAAAACCCTAAAACAGCCTGAGGGCAGCCAAGTCCTAGTAAAAATTGACAGCTGCGCCATTTGTACTCTTGAGCAGAGGATTTATAGCGGCGTTATGAAACGTTATCCCTTCGCGGGTGGTCACGAGGCTGCAGGTACAGTTGAAGCCATTGGCAATAAGGTAAAAGGTCTAAAGGCAGGCGATAAAGTTGCCGCAAGAATGTTGACAAGCTGTGGTGAATGCTATTATTGCAGAAGCGGCCATGAAAACCAGTGTGTTATCTCCTTTAAGGCAAATATCCATGAAGGAATCGGCGGACCGGGCGGTTTTGCAGAATATATGATGCTGGACGCAAAATGCCTTTATAAAATGGCTGATGATTTGGATTTGACCTATGCAGCACTATCCGAGCCCCTGGCCTGCTGCGTTCATAGTATAAACAATGCAAATATTGAGATTGGTAACGATGTGGTCGTTATCGGCGTGGGAATCATGGGCGCGTTCCACATTCAGCTTGCAAAGATGAGAGGTGCAAGGGTTATCGCCTGTGAAGTGGATGAGGCTCGCCTTAAAATTGCAGAAAAAATGGGCGCTGACATTCTGATTAACTCAAATCAGGTGAACCCCATCCAAAAAGTTAAAGACCTTACAGATGGAAGAGGTGCCGATGTTGTGTTCTGCACCGCTGCACTACCCCAGCTTGCTGCCGAAAGCATTCAGATGACCGGGAAAGTGGGACATGTGGTAATGTACTCATCCTTCCACCCTGACAAGCCTATTGAGTTAAACGTGAATAGTGTACATTCTACAGAAATAAACATTACAGGCACTGTAAATGCGAATACACGTGATTTTCTGGCGGCAGCAAAGCTGCTCTCCAACAAGATGATTGACCCATCACTGCTTATTTCAGAGGTTATACCATTTGAAAAGATCGAATACGCATTTGAGCGTGCAATCGACCCGAAAACGTACCGAATTATTGTAAAAATATAGGCATTAATAAATCTCAAAGATTCGGAATCATAACAATATTAAATATAAAGGAGAGGTTTTATGTCAAACAATCAAAATGGAAAACTTGGTTTACTAGACAGTACAACTATTCTCATCGGAGGCATGATAGGAAGCGCAATTTTTTCTTTATCAGGTATGACAATTATGAACGCCGGTCCTGCTTCAATCTTATCCTGGATTATTGCAGCTGCGATTCTTTTTGCATATGGTCTCCAAACAGCTGAACTTTCAACAGTTTATCCGCATTCTGGAGGCATATATTTATTTCCGGCAAAAGCACTGGGTAAAAATGAGAAGCAAGGCCGTCTCTTTGGCTGGATTTCAACCTGGGCATACCTCTTTGGCATGTGTGCAGGTGCCGCTTTCTCAGCAATCTATGTTGGTATTTATCTGGGCGTTGGCTTCCCAGCTTTAAACAACTATCAAGTTTTCATTGGAATTGCTTCCGTTGTTTTCTGCGGTCTCTTAAACTCTGTTAATATAACTGTTACAGGTAAGGCTAATACAATACTCACATTGGGTCTCGCTGCTACATTGGTTATATTCATAGTCATTGCCCTTTTTAACGGACAATGGGATGCAGGCATGTTAATTCCTTTCTTCTCACAGGGTGCAAAAGGTACATGGGGCTTCCTGAGTGCTATTCCAATTGCTATGGTTGCATATGGTTCAATAGTAGCTGTTGCATTCATGGTAGGAGAGATTAAAGATCCCAATAAGACAGTTCCAAAAGCTATGAAAATTGCTATGAGCGTTGTTGCTGCTCTCTATATTCTGGTGATGGTTTCAGTATTGGGTCTTGTTTCTTCCCAATTCCTGCAGAGTAATCCCGGCATGGCTTACATTCCGCTTTATGCAGCAGCATTTACTAAGCTAGCAGCTATTCCATGGCTGGCAAAGCTTATCTCTATTTCAGCAGTTCTGGCACTGATTACAACAATCCTTGTGCTTTTGAATCTGGGCGCACGTGCTGTGCAGGCTACTGCCGAAGACAGCCTTCTTCCTAAGTTTCTTTCAAAATATAACAAGAAAACAGGTGTTCCGGTAAACGCACAAATAGTTGTTACACTGATTGTTGGAGTGATTGCTGCTTTCCCAAGTTTTACATCCTTAATCATAAACCTTGGCTCACTATGCAGTGCTATCGTGGTTTTTATTCTTTGTCTTACAGTCATTGCATCCCGAAAGAAGAACCCATATATTCAAGGTAATTTTAGAGCTCCCGGTGGAAATATTCTTCCAATTGCAACATTGATTATCATAATTTCCTCATACGTCCCTGACATTATTAGTGGTGGCTGGAAGCTTTGGGCATGGACAGCTGGTTACTTTTTAATTGGTATGATTATTTACTTTAGCAGAACGAAAAAGCTTGACTCAGATAAAACCATTTGAATATAAATTATCCACTGCTAATGCACTAAATAAAACTTTTCATTCTGCCATGCAGGTAAACTGCATGGCTGAATTACTAAATATGGGAAGGAGTTGATTTACTGTGAGATATATTAGCGAAAATAATTTTAATATGAGCAACACCTGCGTTGCTTTTGGAAGCTTTGACGGTGTACATGTGGGTCACCGTGCAGTTATCAACAAATTACTTGACACATCAAAGCAGGGACTTACCTCCGTTATTTTGAGCTTTGAATATGATGAAACACTGTTAAATGGGGAAAAAATTCTTTCTACCCAGGCAGAAAAGCAATATCTTTTGAGTAAGAATGGTCCGGAAGTGATGATTTCATATAAAATTAGTGAGCACAACAAGGATACTTCAATCCAGCGCTTTATTAAAGAGATTTTGGTGGATAAGTTGGGCGCAAAGGTCATTGTTGCAGGCACAGACGACTGCAGCATCCATGTGCTGCGTGAATGTGCACAAAAATATGGCTATACACTTGCTGAATGTGATACTGTAATGGCTGACGGAAAGCCTGTAACATGGGAGCGTATTGCAAAGGAGCTTACAGAGGGCACCCTCCAAAAGGCAAATGAGCTGCTTGGTCATCCATTCCTTATCATGGGCCAAGTTATGCATGGCAAAGAACTTGGCAGAACTGTTGGTATGCCCACAGCCAATCTGGGCTTCAGCAAGTATAAGCGCCTGCCTGCATATGGCGTTTTCGGAACACTTTCAGAAATTGACGGTAAAAACGTAAAGGGCCTTACCAATATCGGTCAGCGCCCATCTGTTGATAATTATAATTATGTCACAATTGAAACTTTCCTGCTTGATTACTCTGGTGATTTGTATGACAAGACAATTGCTCTTGAAATTCACACATTCATCAGAGGACAAAAAAAATCAGCAATCTTGACCAGGTCAAGGCACAGGTCAACAAGGATATTGAATCAATCAGAACCTATCTGGACCAAATTTAAAATTTCTGCCAGCAGAATATTTAGAACAAAGTGCAGAGAGACTACAACGAGTTTATCTAAATGGTCCCTATCGTTGGGAAGGATGACAGAATCCGAATAATTAATAGAATAATTGATTCTCATATTTAGCTTGAAATTAATATTTGCAAAAGGAGGAATAAGGATTGAATCCATTATTGTTTGTAAAAAAAGAGCCCTACAAGTTATATATTAATGGCGAGTTTGCAGCTTCTGAATCAGGTAAAACCTTTGATATTATTAACCCAGTGGATAATCAGCCATTTGCAGCAGCATATAAAGGCGGTGCCGCAGATGTGAAAAAAGCAATACTTGCTGCAAGGCATGCATTTGATGAAGGACCTTGGAGTAAAATGTCAGCAAAAGAAAGAAGCAAACTTCTTATTAAAGCGGGACAAATCCTTTCCAAAAGGTTGGAGGAGTTTGCATCAATCGAAACGTTTGAATGTGGCAAGCTTTACATGAGCACATTATATTACGAAGCACAGATGAGTGTAGATGCTTTTGAATACTTTGCAGGTAAAGCCCGCTGCATTGAGGGCAAAATCGTTCCCTGTGATGCGGGACACTTGAACTATGTACTTTGGCAGCCTTGCGGAGTAGTGGGTGAAATTCTTCCCTGGAACGGACCGTTAATGATGGGCTGTCAAAAGGTATGTGCAATACTTGCAGCAGGTAATACAGTTGTCATCAAGCCATCCTCCTGGGCTTCACTGAGTATGCTGCTGATTGCGGAAGTATTCCATGAAGCCGGTTTCCCGGCAGGTGTGGTAAATGTTGTTACGGGTTCTGGAGATGAAGTCGGAGATGAGCTTGTAAGGAGCCCACTGGTTGATATGGTATCCATGACGGGTGGTACAGAGGTAGGCAAACACATTATCGGCAGATCCAAAGATACAGTGAAGGATATTGCATTGGAGCTGGGAGGCAAAAGTCCAAACATCATTTTTGATGATGTAAATGTGGACGAGGTTGTCAAATGGGTAAGATTTGGCTTTACTCTAAACTCGGGACAGGTCTGCGTATCCGGTACAAGATTGATACTTCACAAAAATATTTATGAAGAATTTATAAGTAAGTTAAAGGCAGAATGCGAAAAACTGGTACCCGGCAGCGGGTTTGATTACGAAAATGGTGTAAATTTCAGCACCTTGATTTCAAAAGAGCATGCAAGAAATGTATGGAATTATATTGAAAAGGGAAAGTCAGAGGGCGCAAGGGTAATTATGGGTGCTAAGCCATATACCGATCCTCAGCTTTTAAAAGGAAATTTTGTTCCACCTACAATTTTTGCGGATGTAACATCAGATATGGTAATATTCCAGGAAGAGATATTCGGTCCTGTTCTGTGCATAACACCCTTTGAAACAGAAGAAGAAGCAATCGCAATTGCAAATGCTACGAAATACGGACTAGCTGGGGCTGTGTTCTCAACAAACATCAAACGTGCGCTGAGGGTCGCGGAGAAGATAAAAGGCGGACAAATCTATGTAAATACGTATTTCAGCAAGGGTATGATAGAATCACCCGGTACAGGCTGGAAGGAAAGTGGAATAGGTGTGGCAGGCATCCAAAAGTACATGATATCAAAAACCGTTTTTATTGACATGATTGATGGCAGCATACCACAGGCATAAGCTTATCACAATTTATTGAACAGAAAAACCTATTGAAAGGAGTGATCTTTTTGGCTGTACTCAAAGCAGTGCACTATATTAACCAATTCTATGCAGGACTTGGCGGAGAAGCTTTGGCAGATGTAGGTCTAAGTGTTCTGGAGGAAAAGAAAGGGCCTGCAATAGGGCTGGAGAAGCTTTGGAATGGTGAGATGGAAGTAGTAAAGATAATTGTCTGCGGAGACAATTTCATCAATAATGAGGATAACTTTCAAAGTATCCTCCCAGATATCAAGGAAATTATCAACAAGGCAAAACCTGATGTATTTATTGCAGGACCGGCATTTAATGCAGGCCGTTACGGAGTCGCCTGTGCAAAGCTGTGTGACTATGTGAGGAAGGAGCTGGGCATACCAAGCGTAACAGCCATGTGGCATGAGAATCCTGCGGTGGATATGTATGTGAAGGATAATTATATTGTGTCTACAAGAGAAACAGCTGCAGGCATGTCAAAATCCCTGCCTGCACTGGCAAAGCTCTCTCTGAAGCTTGCAAAGAAGGAACCTGCAGGCTCATCCAGATTTGAAGGATACCTGAGGACTGGACATAGATATAACGAATACCACGAAAAAACGGGAGCTGAAAGAGTAGTCGATATATTGCTGAGCAAGCTCAACAATAAGCCATACGTAACCGAGATACCCTTGAGGGGCTTTGAGGCGGTAGCACCTGCTTCAAAGGTGACAGAACTCAAAGATGCAATCATTGCACTCATCACAACAGGTGGTCTTGTACCCATGGGTAATCCTGATAAAATAAAGCAGGCATTTGCAGTTACTTATGGCAGGTATGATATTGAAGGCGTGGACTCGCTAAACAAGGGAGTATATGAGTCGATTCACGGAGGATATGATACTACTTTTGCCACCAATGACCCCCATCGCCTTATCCCCCTGGACCAGATGAGAGCTCTGGAGAAGGATGGCGTAATAGGCGGTATATATAAATATTTCTTCACAACCTGCGGTGTGGGAACCAATATTGAAAGCAGCAAAAATATGGGAAGAAGAATAGCAGCTGATCTGAAAAATGCAGGTGTAAGTGCCGCAATCCTCACGTCTACCTGAGGAACCTGTACTCGTTGCGGTGCAACGATAGCAAAGGAAATGGACAGAGCCGGGCTCCCCAATGCGCATATAACAGCCTTTACATCAATAGCCTTTAATGTAGGAGCGAACAGAATAGTGTTCGGCGGTGATTTTACATCCCCTGCCGGTAATCCCGACCTTCCTCTGGAAAGAGAAAAGGCATACAGACGGAAAATATTACAGAAGGCACTGGAGGCAATAACACAGGATGTATCAGGTCCGACAATATTTGCAGTTGATGAAAGCAGGGAGGGATAGTAAAGTGAAGTTAACAAGGCAGTATTTTAATATAAAGGATATAGTATGGGGTGATAGAACATCCCTCTCAGAGGGTATTCTAACCATTTGCAGTCAGGATCTAAAGGAACATGTGAGGACGCTTTTCAAGGCAGTTGAAGATATTGACTTTGAAATTGTAAAACCGGGAGAGAATACCCGTATTATCCACCTGTTGGATACACTTCAGCCTATGTATAAGGTAAACGGAAACGGAATGCAGTATTCTGGATTTTTTGGAAGTCCACTTACAGTTGGCCAGGGTATGACAAATCTGCTTACAGGGCTTACCGTCATGGAGAGTGCAGCATTGCCATGGGATGAGTCAAGTGCAAGCAGCGGTTTGCTTTATCCGCGGGATGCCATCATGGATATGACAGGGCTCATAGCAGGCTTTACACCCTTTAGTGAAACCCTTAATCTTGTCATTCTATATAAGCTGGCAAAGAATAAATCCTCTTTGGAGTATGATAATGATATACGCCTTATTGCAATTAAGATTTCCACTTATATTGCCTCACTGACAAAGGATATGGTACCGGATGAAAGTGTCTGTTACAACATTGATGAGGTGGATCCTGGGCTTCCTAATGTTGTTCTGGTATGGCAGTGCCAGAATCAGGGACCATATTCAAACACTTTTTTGTATGGTCAAAGCATTGATAATCTTGTGCCTACGCTGCTGCATCCCAATGAGCTGCTGGATGGCTGCGTAGTAAGCGGCAACTATGTATGGCCCGCCTTTAAGGTACCCACCTATCTGCATGTCAATCATCCGATAGTTATGGAACTATACAAAAATCACGGAAAAACCTTGAACTTCAGAGGTATAATATTCTGCCGCAGTCACAATCCAACCAATTGGCATAAGGAGAGGTGCGCAAATTTTAACGTAAAGCTGGCAAAATATCTTAATGCCAACGGACTTATTATGGCATGGGAAGGCGGAGGCAACGCGGCTGTTGACGGCATGCTCACTTTGCAGTGTGCAGAGAAAAACGGTATTAAAGCATCTGCCATAACCTTTGAATTTGGTGGAGTTGATGGTACGGAAGGCATACTGCTGGTTGATGATGTTCCAGAAGCAGATGCAATCATAAGTGGTGGGTCCATCGAAAAGCATTACAAGCTGCCGGAAGTTGAAAGAGTTGTTGGAGGGAATGTTCTCAGATTGAACAAGGAGTCTGGCGGATATTTTCCACCTTCTGATAAGGTAATCGAGTTTGAAAATACCACCCATCTTTATTTGTCTGTTAACCAATCGGGACATAGCCATCTTTTTGCTGAAGCATACTGATAAGATTAGAAAAAGAACAATTCGTAGAGTTGGAATCGGAAGTTGAGTCAAAGAAAGCAGTTTGTTTTTAGCTATGCTGTTATCTAAAAGCTGCTCAATTTCCGAAACAGCCTATAGGACGAAGCTGCGTACCACTATCAATACGCAGCTTCATTATAATCTTTATTCCAGCATAAACAGCCTTTTCATTATTTTATCCATCTGAAGATAGCCGGTTTCTTATTTTATAAAGGAATTACTTTTACAAACACTATAAAGCTCCATATATTGCCCTGCATTTCATAATGTGGAGAGGAAGTGTAGGTTGATGATGCAGGTGATATTTTA
>Ga0183099_1001610_pt1 | contig 12715 bp, 9 predicted proteins | sample Biomet1_FD_127788 | JGI IMG/M metagenome (GOLD analysis project Ga0183099, IMG submission 127788) | Microbial communities from bioreactor (seeded with anoxic lake sediment) at LBNL, California, USA - Biofuel metagenome 1 | ecosystem: Engineered > Bioreactor > Anaerobic > Unclassified ... | reverse complement strand
AAGAGGGCTTGAGTGAGTGTGAACCTGAGCTGCGCGAAGCGATCGCCGCCGAAGCGCGCCAGAAAGGTATCGCCTGTGATGCCAATCAGGTGCTGATTTTGTCGGGCTCACAACAAGGGCTCGATTTAGTCTCGAAACTGTTCATCGACCCGAACAGCAAGGTGCTGGTTGAATCACCAACTTATCTGGCAGCACTGCAGTGTTTTAACTTGTTTCAGGCCCAATGCCAAGGCATCAAGCTGGGCAATAAAGGCCCGGATATCAGTAATTTTGAACATCAGATCCGCGACCACAAACCACGTTTTTCTTACCTGATCCCGAGCTTCCAAAATCCGTCTGGCACCTGTTATGACGTGGCATCACGTCAGGCCGTAGCGGCGTTACTCGATCAATACAACCTACCATTGATTGAAGATGAGCCGTATTGCGAGCTGGATTATGACAATCTGGCCAAACCGCCGGTCTGCTCATTTCTAAAAACCGCACCGTGGATCTATTTTGGTTCGTTTTCCAAAGTGCTGATCCCCGGTTTACGTGTTGGTTATCTGATTGCGCACCCGGATTTGATCACGCATTTGGTACGTCTGAAACAAGCGGCTGACCTGCACACCAACCGCCCGGGACAATGGCTGGCGCTGGAGTACATGAACTCCGCCGATAAGCCACAACGTCTGGCGCGTCTGCGTGACTTTTATCGTGTGCGTCGCGATGCATTTGCGGCAGCACTGGAGAGTGAATTTGCCGATCTGGCGGAGTGGCAGATCCCATCCGGCGGACTGTTTTTCTGGTTAAAACTGAAAAACACGGTGGATACCCGCCCGCTGTTAAAAATTGCGCTGGAAGCCGGAGTGGCCTTTATGCCGGGCGAAGCGTTCTTTGCGGAAAGCAACCCGCCGCATGGTTATATCCGCCTGAACTTCAGCCATACCGAACCAGAAAAGATGGTGGAAGGGTTACGCCGGTTACGCAAAGTGTTGTTGGACGCGAACATCGCTTATACCCTTCGTTCTTGAAATTGCAGCTTCGTTGACGGCATTCGCGCACCCCAATCACATAGCGTGTCTATGCTCATGGGGATTCGTTCTTTTGTCGCCTTGCTGCAACCTCAATTACTTTGGGTATAACTGCTGGAATAGCATGAAAAAAGGCGCGATACCGCAAGGTATGGCGCCTTTTTTATATGCCGGCTGATTACGCTTTCGGGCGCACACCCAAGGTATGGCAGATAGCGTAAGTCAGCTCAGAGCGGTTCAAGGTATAGAAGTGGAAGTCTTTGACCCCTTCGCGTGACAGCACACGCGCCATGTCAATCGCGATACTGGCACCGACCATGTTACGGGTCATCTGGTCATCATCAGCGATGCCTTCAAAACGCTGATGCAACCATTGTGGGATCTTCACGTTGGTGAAACCGGCAAATTTCAGCAGATTTTTGTAGTTCGACACTGGCAGGATGCCCGGCACAATTTCCGCTTCAATACCAATCGCGGCACAACGATCGCGGAAACGCAGGTAGCTTTCCACATCAAAGAAGAACTGCGTGATGGCGCGGTTGGCACCGGCATCGATTTTACGTTTCAGGTGCAGCAGATCGGCTTGTGCGCTTTTCGCTTCTGGGTGCACTTCCGGGTAAGCGGCCACGGAGATATCAAAATCGGCCACCTCTTTCAGCAACGCCACCAGATCATCGGCATACATTTCTGGTTTACCCGCACCGGCTGGCAAATCACCACGCAGTGCCACGATGTTGCGAATACCGTTATCCCAATAATCTTTGGCAATGGTACGCAGCTCGTCACGAGTAGCATCCACACAAGTCAAATGCGGCGCAGCAATCAAACCGGTACGTTCTTTGATGTCTTTGATAATGCTGTGCGTGCGGTCGCGGGTGCCGGAGTTAGCGCCATAGGTTACTGATACAAATTTCGGTTTCAGTTTGCTCAGGCGTTCAATCGAGTTCCACAGCGTCAGTTCCATGCTTTCAGTGGCTGGCGGGAAAAACTCAAACGAAACATTAATATCGCCATTCAATTCGGCCAGATTCTGGTTCAGGGCTTCTACCTGACGTGCGCTGTCAAAACTCATGATTACTCCTTGCCTGCCTTACGGCCTGTGGGACGGAAGGCTCCGCTTCCTGCATCGACCAAACAAAACAGATGTTTGGACGTCTAAATGTCTATACATCTTATTTGAACTGTTCAGAATGTCAACATCTCACATTAAGCATATCTGACATTCTGTTTCGCGTTTAAATCTGATCCGCTATTGCCATTTTTCATAAGGAATCGGTTTTGCCAGAATATCGGCAAATTTCTTATGATATTCTTCGGTTTGCTCTCTGAGCTGATATGGTTTTGTTCCAGTTATACTCTCTACCATTTTCCAGCCTTTGAATTTACCTACCAAGATCTCTTTATCCCCACAGCCGCCAGTGCCCCAGACCCTGACATAGCCTCCCGGCGCTAACCCAATTACTATTTGGTTATGATAGAGCGTTCGTTTTTTTGTCCAGCAGTTAGAAACATAGGGCGTCATCATCTGTTTTTTAATGTCGGGGCTGAAATGGATATTGGCCGCATAAAACTGCTTCTCGGCATGGGAGAACCAGCTTACTACCATGCTGTCCGGCAGTTCGGTGTATCGATGTTGATCCATGGTAACGGGAAAACGAGGCGCAAGCTCATAGCCTGAACGATTATCTGGTCGTCCACCTCCTACACTTGTACCCGCCATCAAAGTCATAATATGGCCATCAGGCATACTGGCCTGCAAATATTCCGTTTTCATCTGGTAATAAGGGGGGGCAGTGAAGCCGTAGTTCCAGTAGCGATACTGTTCGGCAACTTCAGCTTTGGAGCTGCACCCGGTCAGAGATAAAATCAGGAACAGACATCGGTAAATTATTTTCATGATGAACTCTCATTGCAGGGGTAAACATGGCGTTGATTATTATCAGTGGGAGTATTTTAGTAGATGCCATAGGCCAGACTGCGCCCGAAAAAAAAGCGGCATCGCCTGCCGCCCCACGATCAACGCTGACCCGCTATTTCCATTTTTCATAGGGAATGGGTTTTGCCAGAATATCGGCAAATTTCTCATGATATTCTTCGGTTTGCTCTCTGAGTTGATAGGGTTTTGTTCCCGTTATGCTCTCTACCATTTTCCAGCCTTTAAATTTTCCTACCAGGATCTCTTTATCCCCACACCCTCCCTTTCCCCAAACTTTGACATAGCCACCAGGCGCTAGCCCAATCAAAATCTGGTTATGATAGAGCGTTCGGTTATCATCCCAGCAGTTAGATACATAAGGTGTCATCATTTGTTTTTAATATCGGGGCGGAAATGAATATTGGCCGCATAAAATTGTTTTTCAGCGTGAGAGAACCAGCTTACTACCATGCTGTCCGGCAGTTCGGTGTATCTTTCCTGAGACTCCATAGAACCAATAGGCTCCAGCTCATCACCTATCCCATCATCAGGCCTGTATCCACCAACAGACCAGCCAGTTCTTAAACTAAGGATATGGCCATCCGGCATACTGGCCTGCAGATATTCTGTTTTCATTTCAAAATAGGCTGGAGAAGTAAACCCATAAGTCCAGTACCGATATTCTTCCGCGACTTCCGCTTTTGAACTACAGCCAGTCAAACATAAAATCAGGAACAGGCATTGATAAATTATTTTCATGATGAGATCTCATTACAGGGGTAAACATGACGTTGATTATTACTAGCTGGCGCGTTTGGATGGATGCCCGCAGCAACCAGATTCAAATTGGCTGAATAATGCACATAACACGGTCGCAAATGTGGGCGGCCAGCATCTGCGGCGATACCCGGCCTTGTTCTGCCTGCTGCAGCACCTCATCCGCAATTTCTTTTAATTCATCAGGTACCATCGTGAATGAATTATCTGCAACAAATTTTTTCAAGGGCACCCTCGCATATTTTGCTAAACCATACATCAGCCGCAAATGAATGCGGGATAAATCACCTTCCACAATTCGTTTCATGATGACCTTCACATACAGCACATACGCGTTGATAGATTTTTGGTTTTGCTGTGTAATTTTGTAGTCAATCTGCACTGCCGCATCAGCGGCCCAGCCGTCACGGATCAGCCGGGCTTTATCCGCTTCGGCTTTGCGCCAGACTGCGGTGCGTTTGACGGATTCCTCGTTCGGATACATAAACAGGCTGCAGGAGTAGGCACTGACAATGATCTCTTCCTGCAACGCCCGACTCATGGCCTGCGGGTTTTGCTCATTCAGATAATAACGGGAGTAATAACCACCGCCGACATCCGAGTGCGCCCCCGGTACGGTGATTTCTGTAAACTGCGCGGCCGGATTCAGTTGATTCAGCGCAAAGTAATCGCGGAATTCATCCGCTGCAGTAATATGCACCGCCCGTAAGGTTTGTTTTACCGGCAAAGCTAGGTGTATGCCGGGGTTATCGTTATTCGCAGGGCTAAAATCTCCGGCGGCTGGAGCAACTATCGCTGCTACGGTGTCAAACAACCCCACGAAGGTAAACTGGCACTGTTGCTGGTTCTTCCAGTCGAATGGAGCAGGTAGCGAGATTTTTTGTTCCCGAAGTGCTTTGCCAAAATAGCCGTTATCACCCCGCGTCACCACATTGACAAAATGTCGTGCGGCGGCAGCGCCCCGGCTGAAACCAAACACATCGAACTGAAAGCAGCCAACACCATCATAATCACTGTCTTTTAATGGTTCTTTCAGGCTTTTCGCGACAACGTCGCACCCTTTTTTCACTTTGGCATCCACTCCTGAGTCACCTTTACCAGTAGCCATGCCATAGCCAGAATCGTCGGTGATAGTCGTGGATGAGCCATCATTGGTGGTGCCAATACCTTCTATGTACTGCCTGTGTATAAAGAGATTATTTTCAGCTTTATCTGAAAATTGATAGAAATCATGCAATTTCTGAATATTAGTAATTTCATTACTGGCACTACCGGCATTTGGGCTGGCCCCGCACCATTTTGCCAATGCCTCACCCTGCTCTGGTTTTTCACAGCGTGATGACCAGATACGGGTTTGTTCTTTTGCTTGTTCCGCATTGTAAGTGTTATTACCCGTGCCATCGAAAAACATGCCGATGCGCACAGTGAGCAGGTTGAAAGCTCTGACTTCGAGCACATAGCTGTTATCGACCACCAGCTCTAATTTGCCGCTGGCGGCTCTCGGTTTATGACGTTCTGCGATGGGCTGTTCCGGCGCTTTATCCCAGATATCACCGACAGTAATGTTTTCATGTTCCCGCCCCTGACCATTGTGACCGGTCTCTTTTTGCGTGAAAGCCGGCACTGGATTAGCTTCACCACTTTTACGCGGTGCATGTGGGTAGGCATTTTTTAATAATGCTTCTGCCGGGATCAGGATCTTGACTGGCCCGGCAGGAAGATGCTCTTCAAACAGATAACCATCTTTCAGCGTGATCGCTCTTGTTGAGTTATCATTCGCTTTCAATGTGCCGTTTAATGTGCCCGTAAACGGTTTGGCATGTTCATCAACCAGCCGAAGTTCTATCCAGTGTGTATTGTTCTGGCATGGAATACAGGTAGTCATCGTGTTCGACATCGATTTCTGAGCCTTATTGTTGTGTGTGCTTTTCGATTACAACTAACGTATTAGCCATTAAATCCGTTTGCTCATCGGTTTCATTGTGCTGAACAACACTTTGGATCGCAGGCCACCAATGCCCATGTCCGAACAAATTAAGCAGCAACCACACAGGCTGCCACAAGGTTGGAATACCGCTTGTTGTCATCTGGTCATAATGGCCAGCCAACGCGGTACGAACATCATTATTATGTTTCAGCCATTGCTTCCTCAGCTTCGGTTTGTTCTGCAATAGCCAGTCATCCAGATTATCGATAACAACGGTTTTCTCCCCGGTTGCCCGACAAAATGTTCGTCTTTCATGCGCCACCAGGCTTCAGCATGTTCGGTTAAATCCGGCTCTGGATAGGGGGCAGCCATCAGCCAGTCATCGTGATGTCAGAGCAGGAGTTCATTGGTGGGGCCGAGGAAGCGACGAGTTTCGTCTTCAGTAAAGGTATACAGCATCGGACCCAAGACTCGCGGGTCGTAATAACGGAACAACACTTCTTCACCATCCAGCCCGACAAGTAACAGACTTCGCCAATGCAAAACCAGTTTTTCCGGCGGGTATTGTGACGCGATGAGAATGCCGGTCGCGTAACCAGATTGTTCCTGCGCCTGCCACCATTCCTGCCAGCAAGGCAGTTGTGTCAGCGGCAGTAACCACGGGCCATGCAAGACATCATCGGCAAATTCGGTTCCGGCATAGAGTGGCCAGGCGTCGGTTTTACCGGCATACCGATACCAGTATTCCAGTGGTTTATTGTCGGCCAGCTGGTCGATAATGGCATAGACATGCCATTCCGGAGGCAGATTACCCACCCAGTTAAAAAGAGCGCTCACGATCATCCCGGCTATTATGATGCTTTGAAGGTGACGCGGATCTTAGACTGTAAATCAAGTCATTTTGAGCCGACAACAATGACAGCGGATGTTGAGTGCATCGGTGATGGAAGCCGGGATACGGATTTCAGGTTTCTACCGTACGCTTGGTTTGCAACAGGGTTTCCAGCATGGCGCCTAAACCACTGTAACGTTCGGTCTGTTTCCGCACCATCAAGGCCAGCACCTCGGGTGTGGCAAACAGATCCAGCTGTTCACGCGCGCGGGTGATGCCGGTGTAGAGCAATTCGCGCGTCAGCAGCGGGTTCACCTCGGGCGGCAATAACAGCAGGGTATGAGTAAACTCCGAGCCTTGCGACTTGTGTACGGTCATCGCCCACGCCGTATCGTGTGCCGGCAAACGACTGGGCAAAAAACCGTGCGCTTTGCCATCGGGCAACACAAACCAGACCCGCAGCCGTTCGCCGTCGCTGGCAGCAATGCCGATATCGCCATTATACAGGCCCAGTCCATAGTCATTTTCGGTGATCATCACGGGGCGCCCAGCAAACCACTCGCCGCTCATCTGCAATTTACCCTGCGCTTGCAGGCGCTGGCCGATGGCTTGATTCATACCATTAATGCCCCACGGGCCATCGTGTAACGCGCACAACAGCCGGATTTGATTAAACGCCTTCAACAGATCAATGGCATTCTCTGACGTAATCGGCGCAGCGAGCAGTGCCAAATAGGCGTGATAGCCTTTGGCTGCCACACTGATGGCCATCTCGAGACGTTGTTCGTCACTGTGCAGGCGGATATCTCGATAGTCTTGTGCCCACACGGCATGCGCCGCTTTCACGTCCCCATTGTTCACCGCTTCCGCCAATTTGCCGATGCCGGAATCAGCCGCAAACCGATAGCTTTTACGCAGCAAACAGAGCCGGTCGCGCAGAGGGTGTCCTGCTGATTGCACGTAATTTTGCAGCTCGTAACCGGTCCGTTGTTGCAACTGCTGCGCTTGTGGCGCACTTAACCCCTGCGCGACAAACTGGCAGATATCACCGAGCACCGCCCCCGCCTCCACCGATGCCAGCTGGTCTTTATCGCCGAGTAATATCAGGCGTGCCTGCGGTGGTAAGGCGGCCAGCAGACGCGCCATCATCGGTAAATCGATCATCGAGGCTTCATCGACCACCAGCACGTCAAGCGGCAACGGATTTTGCCCGTTATGCCGAAACTCCGGTAAACCGGGGATCACCCCGAGCAAACGGTGTAAGGTGCTGGCTTGTGTCGGAATACCGGCCAGCCACGCCGCATTCACCTGCCCGGCAGTTCGGTTTTTGCTTTGGCGATGGATTCCGTCAGACGTGCCGCCGCTTTACCGGTCGGCGCCGCCAGCCGGATCAACAATGGCTGTTCACTTTGCGCCACCAACAGTGCCAGCAATTTGGTCACAGTAGTCGTCTTACCCGTGCCGGGGCCACCGGAGATCAGCGTAAAACGTCCGTCACAGGCGGTTGCCACGGCCACAGCTTGCCAATCAATTTCCGCCTGAGGAATAAACAGTTGTCGTAATTGCTGGGCTAATTCGGGTGAATCAGTGCTCGTTGCCGTTGGTAAACTGGCTTGCTGTAACCAACAGGCCACCTGCTGTTCAAAACGAAAATAACGGCTGAGATAAAGTCGTCCGGCAAATAAGGTCAGGGGTTGCCCTGCCTGCGCCTCAACCACCGACGGATCGCTGACCAGACGCACCAACGGGCTGCGCTCTAACAGGGTCGTCAACTCTGATACGCTGACCGTCGGTAAAGCGACCTCGGGTAACAACGCCTGCCACTGTGCCAGCCGTTCCGGCCACGTCATCAAATCAAAACAGACATGACCACGCCCCAGCTCTTGGCTGGTGATCGCCACCGCCAGTTGGATGCGGTCATCCGCATCCCAGCGCGCCAATAGCTGCGCGAGCTGCACATCCAGATCGCGTAAGAGTCGTGCGTCCAATAAGGTTTGCCACACTGTCGTTAACGCAGAAGAGTGAGTGGTCATTACATGGTCTCCCCGCTGGTTACAGCCACTTCGCCGGCAAATAAGGCATCTAACGCATCGATATGCGTTTTGTCCGGTTTGGTCGCATACACCCCGCTACCCGCTTCGCCGTTCATGCCACGCAAAAACAGATAACAGACACCGCCGATATGCTGGTCATAGTCATAATCGGGCAGACGGCAACGCAAATATCGATGTAACGCCAGCGTATAGAGCTGATATTGCACGTCGTAACGGTGCGCAATCATGGCTTGTGCCATCGCAGCTTGCTGATAAGCCGCCGCATTATCACCGAGATAATTCGATTTATAATCGACGACGTAAAAACGCCCGTCATGTTCAAACACCAAGTCGATAAAACCTTTCAGCATGCCCTGCACTTCGTTAAATGCCAGTGCCGGAGCTTGGGCGGAAAGCAGATCGCCGGCGGCCAGACAACGGTTAAGTGCCGCAGCGGATAGTGCCGACAGCGGCAGCAAAAATTCCATTTCGCTTAAGCAATGCGCAGGGGTTAATTGTGCCAGCGACAGACTGGGGAACAGTTCACTGGTTAAGATCTGCGTAAGCCATTGTTCCAGCACCGGCAACCACGGCGCCGGCTGCCAATCGTGGCTCAGTTGTACACCTTGCAGATGTTGCACGATCCACTGCTGACGAGTCGCACCATCGACACCAAAATCAAGATCTTCCAATAAGCTATGCAGGAACGTACCGGCATGCGCGCCACGCGGGAAACTGAACACATCAAAGCGGGGCGCGGCCGGTTCAGTCTCCGCAATCACCAACGGTGCAGCCGGTTTTGGCGACGGCGAGCTATGGCTGACCGTGAGTGCCGAATAAGAGGCCACTCGCCAGTTACGCTCCAGCTGCCCGCTAAACTGCCGGGCCTGTGCTGTAGGTAATAGCTGTTTAACTTCCTGATACGGTTCGGTTGGAAAAGCGATCTCCGCCACTTCCGCTGCCAGATCATGATTATTCTGTGTCTGTAGCCACTGGCGGAATCGCTGCGTAAACGCCGTATCGCTGTCGTTTTTCAGCAAATAATCCAGCGCCGCCGGACGATCGTCTTTCGCCTTGGTTTTGCTGTTGGCTTTCAGATCAGCCAGCCCCAGCCAAGTGACAAACACACCGCGCGTTAAGGCCACATACAGCAGCCGCAGATCTTCCGCTAAACGCTCTTCGGCAGCGTGCTCCCACGCCTCATCCGAGCCGGTCAGATCCAGTCGCACACCATTCTCGGTGTGATAACGCGGTGTGTCATTGCCGCGATAGGCACAGATAAACGGCAGCAACACTAAACCATATTGCAGCCCTTTCGATTTATGGATGGTGACGATCTGCACGCGCTGACGCTCGGAATCCAGCCGCAGTTGCTGCTCGTCCGCATCGCCATTTGGTTGCTGGCAACGCTCCAATAACCAGCGCAGCAACGCATGTTCACCGTTTAGCGTGCTGGCGGCGGTTTGCAGCAGTTCGCCCAAATGCAGTACATCGGTCAGTTGGCGCTCGCCATTGACCTCACCTAACAAACGCTCAGGGATTTGATACCAGAACAGCCACTGGCGCAGCATCGGCAAAATGCCACGTTGTCGCCATAACTCACCGGCCTGTCGAATGCGCTCGACAGTCTGCTCCCACAAGGTTTCATCGTCGTTCAGGTTGGCCAGTTGTGTCACTGTCCAGCCTTGCAAGCCCGTCGCCATCGCCGCACGAATTAGCATCTCATCCTGCGGGTTGAGGCAAGCTTCCAGCAGACGCGCCACATCGTGCGCCACCGGTTGTGCAAACACCGATTCCCGGTTGGAAAGATAGACGCTGGCAATGCCGCACTCGTGCAACGCTTGCTGCATCACTGCGGCTTCACGCCCGCTGCGCACCAGCACCGCAATATCATTCGGTCGTAATGCTTCACCATCCAACATAGCCTGCCCGCCTTGGGCTGCCGTCAACCACGTATGAATTTGCGCGGCCGCCGCCAGCGCCATGCGTTGCTGATAGGCGGCACCACTGACTTCCCCATCCAGCGGGAAACAGCACTGCAATGCCGTTTGCGGCTGGCCTTCTAATACAAAGCCGGTGTCTTTGCCCTTGGCCTTCACCGCTTCAAACGGAATGCTCTCTTGATAAATAAAGGGTGCGTGGGAGTTGGCAAACAAGGCGTTGACCGCACGTACTAACTCATCGGTGGAACGGTAGTTGGTTTGCAGCGTGTAATGGGCTTCTACCTGCTGTTTCGCATCGATGTAGGTAAAAATATCGGCACCACGGAACGCATAAATCGCCTGTTTTGGATCACCGATCATGTAAAACCCGCACTCTGGATTTTGCCCATACAAGGTCGAAAAGATCTGATATTGCAGCGGGTCGGTATCCTGAAATTCGTCGATCATGGCGACCGGATATTGCTCACGAATGCGTTCCGCCAGCACAGCGCCACGCTCTGAGCTTAATGCGCGTGCCAGATTGGCCAGCAGATCATCGAACGACAGCTGTTGCTGCCGTTGTTTTTGTTGCTGTAAGCGCGCGCGCACCTGCGTCAGCGCATCGGCAATCACTACATCATCGATATCGTTCGGTTGCGCCAGCAGCGTTTCAATCTGGTCAAATAACGGATGCGTTGGCACAGTACCCACTTTGGTTTTTGCCGCCAGCACCGACGCGGAAAAGTTTTCCAGCGCCTTAGGCAGCTGATAACTTTTGAGCGGCGCATTGACCCACTCACTGACTTTGTTCAGCCAGTTCGGCAGATTCTTTTTCGAATAACTCTGCTTACTGACCCCCGATGCCGTGATCACCGCATCCAAGCTGCCGACAGCCGCGAGCCATGCTTCTCGTAAACCATTTAACCGACCGATGATCGCCTGATGGCGCTCGGCCAGCGTCTCACTAGTGCGCGGCTGACATTGCAACCCCGCCAACGCCAGATGCGGACTGATCTCGCGCAGTAAGGCATCCGGCCCTTTCCAGTGATCGAGCAACGCTTGCGCCAGCAAGGCATCGGCCTGATAGGTAATGTGGCGCCAGAAGTCAGCCACCGCCGAGGCGCGCAGATTCTGCTCTTCGGTTAAAAACTCATTATCGAACAGACTGCCCGACTCAAAGGCGTTTTGCGTCAGCATGCGCTGGCAAAAACCGTGAATAGTGTAGATCGCCGCTTCATCCATCTGCCGCTCGGCAGTCAGCAACTGGCGTAACGCCAGCGCTTTATTCGGACACTCATCCAGCAAGTGTTGGATCAGCGGGTCTTTGCTAAACCCAGCCTCTATTGCCCGTCGCGTGTCACGGATCGCTTTTAAGATACGCTCGCGCAACTCGGCGGTGGCTGCTTCGGTGAAGGTCACCACCAGAATGCGATCGACCAGTAACGGCGTGCCAAACCCTGCCTCACCCGCGCCATGCCCCAGCAATAAGCGCAGATACAACCCCGCGATGGTGTAGGTTTTCCCGGTGCCGGCACTGGCCTCGATCAGGCGTAATCCACTGAGCGGGAAGCTCAAAATATCCAGTGGCTTACTCATGTTCTGCCTCCTGCAAATGCTGGCATAATGGCAGCAGTAATTGCACCGCCCAAGCTTGTATCTCCTGCCAATGCATATCAGTTAATTCAGGGAAACAGCGTGCTAAGTAGGTGTCTTGCACCTCCCCAATCACAAACGAGCCATCACCTATATAGTTTTTTTGCGCCGACTCCCGCGCCTGTAACTGCTGCGCGGCATCACCCAGTTCGCCACTTTCGGTCAGGGCTTTTTCCAGCCACACCCACGCCGTGTTCACTGGTAAACAGAGCGGCCGTTGCATGCCAGCCAGAAACGCCGCCCACCACAATTGCAGCTGTGCTCGTGCATCATCGACACTCAACACCTCAAGTGTCCACTCACCTAAGTTGCCGTTATCCAATGCTAGCAACTGCGTTGGTTTGCTCAGTTTTCCTGCTGCCGATAAAGCCAGATGTTCCAGCCAGATCGCCACCAGCCAGCTGGCTTTGAGTTTACTCACTCGGTGTCGCACCAACTGGCCGTTATAAACGTCACCGACACTACCCAGCAACTGCCAATCGTTGAAATCCAGATGGAAGGTTTCGCGTTGTGCTTGTGCCAGCGGCCATGTCTGCATCGCCATGACCAATGGCATTGTCCACTCACCTAAGTTGCCGTTATCCAATGCTAGCAACTGCGTTGGTTTGCTCAGTTTTCCTGCTGCCGATAAAGCCAGATGTTC
>Ga0183099_1001609_pt1 | contig 12716 bp, 9 predicted proteins | sample Biomet1_FD_127788 | JGI IMG/M metagenome (GOLD analysis project Ga0183099, IMG submission 127788) | Microbial communities from bioreactor (seeded with anoxic lake sediment) at LBNL, California, USA - Biofuel metagenome 1 | ecosystem: Engineered > Bioreactor > Anaerobic > Unclassified ... | reverse complement strand
CAAACACAAAAAGCAAAAGAAGCCCACTGCATCGAGCACGCGCAATTCGTAGCCAAGCGAAATATTAATCAGCAAGGCCAGCAGGAACAAAATTCCTGAATGCCAGCTCAAAAACTCCTGCACACGAGAATATGATACGGCTTGTCGTAAGGTTAAGTTTATAAATTTCATCTGATTTTCTGGATGGAATGTGAACGATATACATGGCTATAACGCTGCCATGCCCTAAGGGAGATACTGCTTTTGAAGGTATCGCGAGCTCCCTTATATGCAGGCTGTAAAAACACGCTCAGCTTATGCTAAGAAGTCATAGAGCGGAGCCTTTATTCCTGTGACGCAGTATACAAAATGAAGTTTTTATGACAATAAAATGACAAGAAGATCGCTCCTGACATAAAAATGTAAGCAGTCAGACTCATATCACTCTTTTTTAAAGCCGGAGGTTGATTCCTATATGCTGCTCAACATGTGTGTTTTAAGTTGAACGGCCAATTGATGAAAGTAGCTCATAATACCATTATGGTTTTGCGCGATTATCTTTAAATTCATTCACGTTAAACTATTCACAAGATAATTTGGCTGCTCAGCCATTCTCTATCTGCTCCACACAACCCAATATGCTTGATGCGCCATCTCGTTTTCGTTCGCATTTTTTCATGTGCGTGGTTGCATCGTGCCCATAGTTATATAGGTCTCAAGGATATCGTCATGAGTGATACGGCAGAAAGCATAGTGCTTCAACCCCATGAATCAGCGAAAGTGAAAACAACGGTTGGGTTGATGTCGATATTAGGTGCCTTGATGGCATTCACATCACTATCAACCGATATTTATCTGCCTGCTATGCCGCAAATGGCCAGTGAGCTGCAGGGGAATGTTGAATTAACGGTTACCGGCTTTCTGCTCGGGTTTATGGTGGCCCAATTGATTTGGGGGCCAATCAGTGATCATTTAGGTCGACGCATTCCGTTATTCATTGGCATGGTGCTATTTGTGATCGGCTCTATTGGTTGTGCCGGGTCACAAAGCCTTGAACAGATTGTATTTTGGCGAGTATTCCAAGCATTGGGAGCGTGCACTGGGCCGATGTTGGCGCGGGCGATGATCCGCGATCTGTTTTCCCGCACGGAAGGTGCCCGGATGCTGTCGACGCTAGTGATCATCATGGCCATCGCCCCGATTGCCGGGCCGGTATTAGGTGGTCAGATCATTAAGTTTTCGACTTGGCACAGCATTTTCTGGCTGTTAGCCATTATCGGTACATTAATGTTTGCCTCGTTGTTTTGGTTACCAGAAACGTTGGCGCCAGAAAAAAGAGTAAAAGCATCATTTACATCGGTGTTTAGCAATTATTGGCGCTTACTTAACAATGGCGCGTTCATGAAATACACGCTCTGTGTGACGCTGTATTACGTGGGGGCGTATGCCTTTATTACCGGCTCTCCGGCGGTTTATATCTCTTATTTTGGCATCGATGCGCAATATTACGGTTGGTTATTTGCAGTCAACATTGTCGGTGTCATGACGGTAAGTTTTATCAATCGTTCTCTGGTGCGGCATGTTTCATTACAGCGATTGCTCAGAATTTCCAGCTTAGTAGCGGCCATTGCCATGGTCATCATGGCTTTGTCGGTAAAAATGAATGTGGGTGGTCTTTATATTATTTTGATCATGGTATTCATCTATTTTTCGATGAATGGCGTGATTGCGGCTTCATCAACGGCTGCGGCGTTAGATGAAGTACCGGAAATTGCGGGTTCCGCATCGGCATTGATTGGGGCATTACAGTATGGTAGCGGCATTATTTCATCGCTGCTGCTGGCCTATTTTGGTAACACAACACCGTGGACGATGACATGGATCATGATGTTATTCACTTGTGGTAGTGCGCTGGTGGTGCGTATCAAGACGGCAGAGAAGGCATAAGATACTCATGTTATAATTCAGACTGATTTTATAGGCTGGATCAGAGACCCACGGAATGTGGGTCTCTTTTTATTGAGTTGATGATGCATACACTTGAACAATTACGGGCTGGTGAATTACAGGGTATTCGCCGGTTAACACTCAGCTGCGGTTTAACGGCGTTTCCTCCAGAAATTTTCTCATTATCAGACTCACTGGAAATACTCGATCTGTCGGGAAATCAGCTCTCCTCATTGCCAGATGATCTCGTTAAGCTCAAGAAGCTGAAAGTCATTTTCTGTTCGCAAAATCAGTTTACAGAATTGCCTGCCGTGCTGGGGCGCTGCTCAGCGCTGAGTATGGTTGGCTTCAAAGCGAATCAAATCCGCTATGTGCCCGCGGAATCACTGCCTGCCAAACTGCGTTGGTTAACGCTGACCGATAATGCGATTGAGCAATTACCACCTGAAATCGGTAATTGTCATGATCTGCAAAAATTGATGCTGGCCGGAAATAGACTACAAACATTGCCAGAGACATTAGCTCATTGTCAGCGGCTGGAATTGATACGTATTGCCGCTAATCAACTGCATGCATTTCCAACATGGTTGCTTTCATTACCGCGTTTATCCTGGTTAGCGTATTCCGGCAATCCATTCAGTGCAGAGCTAGAGGCGGCAGCACTAGGCGATTCATCCCTTGATGATATTCATTGGAATAGTCTGGAACTCGGCCATTTATTAGGAGAAGGGGCATCAGGTGTCATTCATCGGGCGAAGTATGGCTATGCCGACGCAGACTCTACCCATGTGGCCGTAAAGTTGTTCAAAGGCGACGTGACCAGTGATGGTTTACCGCAGTGTGAAATGGCGGCTTCAGTCAGTGCTGGGGAGCACCCTAACTTGATCAATGTGCTCGGCAGGGTGACAGGGCATCCGTCTGGTGCCAATGGTTTGGTGATGACGTTGGTCGATACCGAATTTAGCAATCTTGCAGGCCCGCCGAGTTTAGACTCTTGCACCCGCGATATTTACCCTACAGAGAGCCGTTTTGAACTACCGATTGTGTTGCGTATTGCCCAGAGCATTGTAGCTGTTGCGCAGCATTTGCATCAGCAAGGGATCATGCACGGTGATCTCTACGGGCACAATATTCTGCATTGTGGTGAGGGGCGAACCTTGCTGGGTGATTTCGGTGCCGCATCATTTTATGCCATCGATGATCAAACATTAGCTGATGCATTGCAGAAGCTGGAAGTAAGAGCTTTTGGTTGCCTATTGGAAGAGTTGATTGAGCGCTGTTCTGTATCTGATCTGACGCAGCACGCGCTTTACCAACTTAACGCTTTAATGTTGGCCTGTGTTTGCGAAGAAAATCAATTGCGGCCTGGCTTTGATGAAATTGGTCAGCAGCTTGCGGCTATCAGCGGCGCGTATGAGCTAAACACTGAACATGCTGGCGCGGCATATAAGGCGTCGAGTTGAGACTATTCATCATCAAATAACGGTAGTGTGGGCATTTCCGGTGCCTGCTCTGCCGTTTCGTTTTTGGCAGCTAATAGACGACGATATTTACGCTGACGACACAGTCGGATGACTTCACGTTGTTGTGCGGGGCTATATTTTAGCCATTGAAAGCGTTCTTCACGCGAACGAAAACACCCCAAACAATACCCCTTGTTATCAGTTTCACAATAACCGATACAAGGGCTGGGGATAGGAAACAGCTCTAACTGCTCGTGATGATTTGGTTCACCCATATTGCGACGCTGCCACCATCTTTTGTTTCACTTAAAAATGATAGACGACCACCATACCATATGTTTTCTCGCCATTCTGTGTGTTCATTTTTGGAGCGACATACCATTTGTCAGTGGCATATGAACCAACTGCAGCACCCAGAGTACCAACGGCAGCATCTAATAATGAAAAATTATGCCCGTTTGTCGAGTCGTAGATTTCGCCCGCAATGGCAACTGAGCTGCTAACGGCGAAACCGACCCATGCAGGTTCCTGAACCTCGGGCCAGTATTTATCCACCACTATGGTTGATGCACTCGCTAAAGCAGTATGGCCGGCAAAATGACTCAGTTCAGCATTAAAACTGTCGTTGGCTTGAACTGCAGAAGTTGCCAGCAGGCCGCCTAATAGGATCCATGTTGTTGATCTCATCATGTAAACCCTCTTGTGGTGGATGGGCACATTTCTTTAACGTTAAGTTTAGAACTCTTTTGGCGATACCCATCCCATTTCTAAGGAAATTTACTGATTTTGCCAAATGGCACACAGGATCATTTCTAACATTAACGTATTGATAATGATGTGGGAATGATTCTGGCTGGATGTGACGTTCCGGAGTCGAAGGGAAATTGAAGATATCAAGGGACCTTTAGCATGAGCGAAATAGCGTTAGCTATCTGTATTTTATCAGTGGTCGCCATAGTCGGTTTATGGATTGGAAACTGGCGCGTTTATGGTGTCGGATTGGGAATTGGCGGTGTGTTGTTTGGTGGCATTGCCGTCGGCCATTTTGCCAAGCAGTATGGTTTGGTGGTGAACCTCCATACACTTGAGTTTATCCGAGAGTTCGGTCTTATTTTGTTTGTTTATACCATTGGCATTCAGGTTGGTCCTGGCTTTTTTGCGTCGTTACGTACGTCAGGTTTAAAGCTCAATGCCTTTGCGGCTCTGCTGGTTATTTTAGGCTGCATTGTTGCCGTGATCTTGCATAAGGTCTGGGGCATTCCATTACCCGTGATTTTGGGGACATATTCCGGAGCAGTCACGAACACGCCATCGCTGGGGGCGGGGCAGCTCATGCTGACGGAATTGGGGGCTGATGCCAATGTTATGACGCTGAGTTATGCGGTGGCTTATCCATTTGGGATCTGCGGCATTTTGCTATCGATGTGGCTGATCCGCTTTATTTTCCGGATCAATGTTGATAGTGAGGCCCGGCTTTACCAGCAGCAATCCGGTTTAGGGCATGGCAATCTTCATACTATGAATGTGGAGGTGCGTAACAGTAATCTGAATGGTCTGATGTTGCAGGAGATCCCTGATCTGGAGGAAGGCGAGGTGGTTTGTTCCCGCCTGAAACGTGGCGATGAATTGATGGTGCCAAAGCCTGATACCGTAGTGCAGCTGGGCGATTTATTGCATTTGGTCGGTGATAAAAAATCACTGAAAAAAGTACGGTTGGTGATAGGAGAAGAAGTCGCGGCGTCATTATCGACACAGGGAACAGAACTGCGCGTAGAGCGCGTAGTGGTCACCAATGAAAAAGTGCTAGGTAAAACGCTGGGTGATCTGGAACTGAAGAGTAAGTTTGATGTGGTGGTATCGCGCTTAAACCGTGCAGGGATTGAGCTGGTGCCGGGCAGTGGTTCCAGCTTACAGTTTGGCGATATTTTGAATTTGGTCGGGCGGCCTGAATCGATTGAATCGGTTGCGGGACTGGTGGGGAATGCGCAGCATAAATTGCAACAGGTGCAGATGTTGCCGGTGTTTTTGGGGATTGGTTTAGGCGTGATCGTGGGATCGATCCCTTTTTATATTCCGGGATTTTCTGCGGCGCTAAAATTAGGTTTAGCGGGTGGCCCACTGGTTGTGGCGTTGATATTGTCACGTATTGGTAGCATCGGTAAGTTGTATTGGTTTATGCCGCCGAGTGCTAACTTGGCATTGCGTGAGATTGGGATTGTATTGTTCCTTTCGGTGGTGGGGCTGAAGTCCGGCGGTGAATTTGTATCTACGCTAGTCGATGGTGACGGCCTGTTGTGGATGGCTTGTGGTGCGGTGATCACGTTGTTGCCTTTGCTGGTGGTTGGGTTGCTGGCGCGGATTTTTGGCAAAATGAATTATTTGTCATTGTGTGGTTTGTTAGCGGGCTCAATGACGGACCCTCCTGCATTGGCATTTGCGAATGCGATGCATCCGACCAGTGATGCGGCGGCGTTATCGTATGCGACGGTTTACCCGATGGTGATGTTCTTACGTATTATTTCGCCACAACTACTGGTTATTTTATTGTGGAGCGGTGGCTGATGTTGAAACACATAGGCAGTTGTTGAAAAGAACAAAGCCACCGTTAGGTGGCTTTGTTTTATGCGAGAAACTTAATGATAGGGATTAACCCAGTAACGCCTTCGCTTTCGCTAACACGTTCTCATCACTGAACCCAAACAGCTTAAACAGCTGGTCAGCTGGCGCCGATTCACCAAAGCCGGTCATGCCAATCACCTCGCCATCGAGGCCAGTGTAGCGTTGCCAGTAATCGGCAATGCTGGCTTCAATCGCCAAGCGGGCACGGACGGCTTTTGGCAACACCTGCTCTTTGTACTCGGCTGATTGTTTGTCAAAACGCTCGGTGCAAGGCAGGGAGACCACGCGTACTTTTTTGCCTTCAGCCGTTAAGGTGTTGGCCGCGCTCACCGCCAAGCTCACTTCCGAACCGGTCGCCATGATGATGAGCTCTGGCGTGCCCGCGCAGTCTTGCAGGATGTAACCACCTTTCTCGATGTCCTGTACTTGGCTGGCGGTTCTTGGCTGTTGTGTCAGGTTTTGACGTGAGAAAATCAGTGCGCTTGGGCCATTCTGGCGTTCAATCGCCGCTTTCCAGCTCACCGCTGATTCCACTTGGTCACACGGACGCCACGTTTCCATGTTCGGTGTCAGGCGCAGTGAGGCCAGTTGTTCCACTGGCTGATGCGTTGGGCCATCTTCGCCCAGACCAATCGAGTCGTGGGTGTAGACAAAAATCGAGCGTTGTTTCATCAGTGCCGCCATGCGCACCGCGTTACGCGCGTATTCCATGAACATCAGGAACGTGCCGCCGTAAGGAATGAAACCACCGTGCAGGGTCACGCCGTTCATGATGGCCGACATCCCGAACTCACGCACACCATAGTGCATATAGTTGCCCTGTGGGGTTTCTGCGGAAACGTCGAGTGCACTGGTGTGACGGGTCAGGTTTGATGGGGCTAAATCCGCAGAGCCGCCTAACAGTTCCGGTAAGATTTTCGCGTATTCGTTGAGGGCTTTCTGGCTGGCCTGACGGCTGGCAATGTTCGCCGGGTTGGCTTGTAAATCCGCGATGTAGGCATTGGCTTTGTCGGCCCAATCGGCGGTTAACGTGCCAGCGCTTCGACGTAACAGCTCGGCGGCTTCTTGTGGGAACACTTCCTGATAAGCGGCGAATTGTTTGTTCCACTCCTGTTGAACTTGTTGGCCTTGGGCTTTGGCATCCCACGCCTGATAAATCTCAGATGGAATTTCAAATGGGGCATAAGGCCATTTCAGGAATTCACGAACTTGGACGATTTCATCTTTGCCCAGTGGCGCGCCGTGGCAGTCATGACTGCCGGATTTATTCGGTGAACCGTAACCGATGATGGTTTTACAGCAAATCAGCGTCGGTTGTTTGGTGTTGGCTTTTGCAGCACGAATCGCCGCATCAAGCGCACTGGCGTCATGACCATCAACTGAATCAATCACCTGCCAGCCGTAAGCACGGAAACGGGCGGGCGTGTCATCGCTGAACCAGCCTTCGACATGGCCATCGATTGAGATGCCGTTGTCATCCCAAAATGCAATCAGTTTGCCGAGTTCTAAGGTGCCGGCCAGTGAACACACCTCGTGCGAAATGCCTTCCATCAGACAACCATCGCCCATAAAGGCATAGGTGTAGTGGTCAACGATAGCGTGGTCTGGTTTATTAAATTGTGCCGCTAAGGTTTTCTCAGCCAGTGCCATTCCGACCGCATTGGCAATGCCCTGACCCAGTGGGCCGGTGGTGGTTTCGACACCCGGTGCATAACCGTATTCCGGATGACCCGGTGTTTTAGAGTGCAATTGACGGAACTGTTTTAACTCAGACAGTGGCAGGTCATAACCGGTGAGATGCAGCAAGGAGTACAGCAGCATCGAGCCATGACCATTCGATAACACAAAGCGGTCGCGGTTTATCCACGTTGGGTCGGTTGGGTTGTGTTTTAAATGATGACGCCACAGCGTTTCAGCGATATCAGCCATACCCATCGGTGCACCTGGGTGGCCGGAGTTGGCTTGTTGCACGGCATCAACGCTGAGCATACGCACGGCGTTAGCGAGGGTTTTGGGGTCTAAACTCATCTGGAAAACTCCAATAATCAATAATAAAAATAAGCACGCGATTGGCGGTTTAGTGAGGTGTGCAACGGTATTGGCAGAGGGCAGTTATCCCTGTCGGATGACCCTCCGCGCCAAGGATGGCGCGGCGGAGCGTCCATGGATGGATTTACAGCGAGTCAGGAGACAGGGATAACTGTCCGACTCGCTGCACAAGCAATACCGAGCACACAAAAAACGACTCAAGCCAGACGAGTCGCCAGCAACTGCTCTAATTTCACTTGGTCGATGGCAAAGTTACGAATGCCTTCCGCCAGTTTCTCGGTCGCCATGGCATCGTCATTGTGCTGCCAGCGGAACTCTGCTTCGGTCATCGCAGTTGGGCGGACTAAACGCACACCGTCATCGGCTAAATGACGCACTAATTCACCGGAAGTTTCTTCCAACTCCTGCAACAGATTCGGGCTGATGGTCAGACGGTCGCAACCCGACAGCGCCAACACTTCATCGAGGTTACGGAAGCTGGCACCCATCACCACAGTGTCGTAACCGTGCTGCTTGTAATACTGATAAATCGCGCGCACCGATAACACACCCGGGTCAGTTTCAGCGGTGTAGGTTTGACCGGTTTTGGCTTTGTACCAATCCAAAATACGACCAACAAATGGCGAAATCAGATACGCACCGGCTTCGGCACAAGCACGGGCTTGGGCAAAGGAAAACAACAAAGTCAGGTTGCAGTTAATGCCTTCCTTCTCGAGCTGTTCCGCGGCGCGAATACCTTCCCATGTGGACGCAATCTTAATCAGCACACGACTACGTGGAATTCCTTGATACTCATACAAACCAATCAGCTTGCGGGCTTTTTCAATGGTAGCGGCAGTATCAAACGACAGACGGGCATCAACTTCGGTGGAGATACGGCCCGGCACATGTTTTAACACTTCACAACCAATGGCCACAATCAGGCGGTCGGCGGCTTCTTCAACTTGCACGGCAATATCAGCCGAAAGTGGTTTAGCTTGTGCAATCACGCTTTCCAGCAGTGGTGCATATTCGGGGCTGGCAACGGCTTTTAAAATCAGTGATGGATTGGTAGTCGCATCTTCCGGTGAATACAATTTAATGGCGGGTAACTCGCCCGTGTCGGCGACGACCGTAGTAACGGCACGTAATTGTTGTAACAAACTGCTCACGATAACTCCTTGTCGCTCTGAATGACGCTAATAAATTTATACAGAAGTTATACCCCCGTTAGGTAACGGGGGTGTTAAATTTATTTACAAAATTTGTAATAGACCTCATTCCAGAGAATTTCTTTCTTCAATTCAGGGATTGTGGTGTTTTCATCAATCAGCAGGAATTCAATACCAGCCATCTCAGCGTAGATACGCAGATATTCGGCATCCACCGCCTGACTGAACACGGAGTGGTGTGCTGCACCCGCTAAGATCCACGCTTCCGCGCCGACTTCCAGATTTGGTTTTGGTTCCCACAATGCGCAAGCAACAGGCAGTTTTGGCAGTGCGTGAGGCAGATCAACCACATCCAGATTGTTTACGACCAGACGGAAACGGTTGCCCATGTCGATCAGGCTGGCGTTCACTGCTTTACCGGCAGGGGCAGCGAACAGCAAACGTGCAGGCGGTGCTTTTTTACCGATGCCTAAGTGTTGCACATCGAGCACAGGTTTTTTGCTGGCAATCGATGGGCAAACTTCCAACATATGCGCGCCCAGCACCAGATTTTTACCGTCTTCCAAATGGTAGGTGTAGTCTTCCATGAATGACGTGCCGCCTGGCAGACCGTGTCCCATCACTTTTAATGTTCTGAGCAGCGCAGCGGTTTTCCAGTCGCCTTCGCCACCGAAACCGTAACCTTGTTGCATCAGACGTTGGCAAGCCAAGCCCGGTAATTGGTGAATGCCGTACAGATCTTCAAAGGTAGTGGTGAACGCGCCGAAATTACCTTGTTGCAGGAATTTCTTCATGCCCAGTTCTTGGCGTGCAGCTTCATACAGCGATTCGCGATAAGTGCCACCGACTTTTACGGCATCAGTCAGGGTATAAATGGTTTCATACTCATCTAACAATGCATTGATATCACCAGCAGAGACGTCATTGATCACTTTAACCAGATCACCGACTGGGTGGTAATTCACCTGATAACCAAATTGAATTTGCGCTTCAACTTTGTCGCCTTCCGTCACAGCCACATTACGCATGTTGTCGCCGAAACGTGCCACTTTCATCTGTTTGCTGTCATAGACAGCGGCGGAAATGCGCATCCAACGGGCAATTTTTTCGTGTGCGGCTTTATCTTCCCAATAGCCAACCACAACGGTGCGAGGCAGACGCAGGCGGGCACCCATGAAACCGAATTCGCGACCACCATGTGCAGTCTGGTTCAGGTTCATGAAATCCATGTCGATCTCGCCCCATGGCAGATCTTTGTTGAACTGAGTATGGAATTGCAGCAGTGGTTTGTTCAGTTGCGTGAGCGCTGGGATCCACATTTTGGCTGGCGAAAAGGTGTGCATCCACACCATCACACCCACGCACTGTTGCGTGTGATTGGCATCGCGAGCAATGGCAGAGATCTCATCCAACGTAGTGCCGGTGGGTTTCAGCACAATTTTCAGCGGCAGACCGGCTTTTTCGTTCAGCTGATTGGTAATGATTTGGGCGTGATCAGCCACTTGTTTCAGCGTTTCTGGGCCATACAAATGTTGGCTACCGACGACAAACCAAACTTCTAACTGTTTTAAAAATTCCATGATTCATTCCTCGTCTATTATTTGGCGGTTGATTGACCGTAATAAGCATTTTTACCGTGTTTGCGCTGGTAGTGTTTTTCCAGCATGTAATCGGGCAGCGCTGCCGCTTGCGGGTTTAACTGATGAGTGATCCACGCCATGCGGGCGACTTCTTCCAGCACGACCGCGTTGTGCACCGCATCATGTGCATCTTTACCCCAGCTAAACGGGCCATGATTGGCGACCAGAATGCCGGGCATGGTCAGCGGTGGTGTATCGCGCAGCGTTTCTACAATCAGGTGACCGGTCAGACCTTCGTAGTCTTCGTGCACTTCTGATTCAGATAACAAGCGGGTGCAAGGCACATCACCGTGGAAATAATCAGCTTGCGTGGTGCCCTGAATGGGGATCGCACGACGTGATTGCGCCCAAGCGGTGGCATGGGTGGAGTGGGTATGCACCACACCACCGAGTTCAGGGTAACGGCGATACATCACCAGATGGGTTGGTGTGTCAGAGGAAGGGCGCAGATCGCCTTCAACGCGATTGCCATCGAGATCTAACACCACTAAATCAGCCAATTTCATATGGTCGTAGCTAACACCGCTGGGTTTGATGACGACTAACCCACGTTCGCGATCGATGCCACTGACGTTACCCCACGTGAAGGTCACTAGGTCGTAACGCGGCAGGTCGAGATTGGCTTCCAGCACTTGCTGTTTGAGTTGTTGCAGACTCATGCTGTTTTCCCCTCGTTGTAAAGTGGCTCAGCGGCTTCGCCCCATTTCAGGTAGCGTTGATAAAGCGTTTCATATTCAGCAACTTTGTCTGCTTGTGGTTGGTGTGTGCGTTCCACTGGGCTGGCCATGTTGTCTTGTGCGGCACTGATAGATGGGTAAATGTCCGCAGCGACCGCAGCAAAAATTGCCGCACCTAATGCGCAACATTGGTCAGACGCCACCACTTGGATTGGGCGGTTCATAACATCAGCACAAACTTGCATCACGGTAGGGGATTTACGGGCAATACCACCTAACGCCATCACTTGTTCGACTGGCACATCTTGGCTGGTCATGCATTCCATAATGCTACGTGCGCCAAATGCGGTAGAGGCAATCAGTGCGCCGAATAAATCAGGGGCATCGCTACCGAGATTAAGGCCAGTGATCGTGCCTTTCAGACGTTGGTTGGCATTCGGCGTGCGGCGGCCATTGAACCAGTCGAGCACGACCGGCAGATGAGCCAGATCGACCTGTTTGTCCCACGATTGGGTCAGTGACGCCAGCATCTGCTGTTTGTAATTTTCCAGTGCAGTTTTCAGCTCAGGATAGGTTTTGGTGAGCTGATCCAGCGGCCAACTCAGCAGGCGCTGATACCACGCATAGATGTCACCGAAGGCGGATTGTCCGGCTTCCAGACCGATCATGCCAGGCACCACGCTGCCATCGACTTGACCACAAATACCGGCAATCGCACGGCGACCAATAGTGGCGTGATCCGCAATCAAAATGTCACAAGTGGATGTGCCGATGACTTTCACCAGTGTATTCAGGCTGGCTCCCGCACCCACAGCGCCCATATGGCAGTCGAATGCGCCACCAGCAATCATCACATCGTCCGGCAGATGCAAACGTTCTGCCCATTCCGAGGTGATTTGTCCTACTGGAATATCGGCAGTATAGGTTTCAGTAAATAGCGGGTAATCGAGATCTTTGGTCAGTAATGGGTCGAGGGCATTCAGGAAGTCCGCCGCAGGCAGGCCACCCCATTCTGGGTTCCACAATGATTTGTGTCCGGCAGAGCAGCGACCACGTTTGATGTTTTTCGGCGCTTGTGTGCCGCTTAACAGCGCTGGTACCCAGTCACACAATTCGATCCAGTTACAGGCAGCTTCACGCACGGCAGAATCGGCGCGGGAAACGTGCAGAATTTTGGCCCAAAACCATTCA
>Ga0183099_1001608_pt1 | contig 12719 bp, 11 predicted proteins | sample Biomet1_FD_127788 | JGI IMG/M metagenome (GOLD analysis project Ga0183099, IMG submission 127788) | Microbial communities from bioreactor (seeded with anoxic lake sediment) at LBNL, California, USA - Biofuel metagenome 1 | ecosystem: Engineered > Bioreactor > Anaerobic > Unclassified ... | reverse complement strand
TCATATCCACACACCTCGCTAGTTCAATTCATCCAAAAAACTACGGCCATTTTGAGTAGCGGCCACCTGAAAATTATCGGATACGGTCGCTCCGATATCCGCAAATTTGCCTTGATTCATCTTGCCGCGACCCGCCATTTTTTTCGAATAAGCCAACAATGGAACATATTCGCGCGTATGGTCTGTCCCTGGGAATGTTGGATCGTTACCATGATCTGCGGTGATCAACAGCAAATCATCATCCGCTAAAGCAGTCACTATTTCAGGGATACGCCCATCAAAGTCTTCGATTGCCTTAGCGTAACCATTCACGTCTCTGCGGTGTCCGAAGAGCGCATCAAAGTCGACAAGATTCAGGAAACTCAAACCCCGAAAATCTTTTTCCATGACTTTCAGCAACTGGTCCACGCCGTCCATATTACTTTTCGTACGGACATATTCCGTTATGCCTTGGCCGTTGTAGATATCATTGATTTTACCGATGGCAATGACATCATAACCCGATTCCTTCAAGTAATCCAGCGTTGTTTTCCCGAACGGATCCAAGGCGTAATCGTGTCGATTGCTTGTGCGGGTAAAATGTCCGGGAGTTCCGATATACGGTCTGGCGATGATCCTTCCGATCATGTAGGGATCCTCTAATGTAATCTCTCTGACATATTCGCAGATTGCATACAATTCCTCAAGCGGAATGATGTCTTCGTGGGCGGCAATCTGCAACACCGGATCCGCTGATGTGTAGACGATCAGATCGCCGGTCTTCATTTGGTGCTCACCAAACTCATCCAGAATTTCGGTCCCGCTGGCCGGTTTGTTTCCGATAATTCTCCGGCCTGTGTGAGATTCGATTTTCTGGATTAATTCTTGCGGAAAACCTTCAGGAAAAACGCGGAATGGAGACTGGATGTTCAGTCCCATGATTTCCCAGTGGCCTGTCATGGTGTCTTTACCGACGGACTCCTCCTCGAGTTTTGTATAGTAGCCAAGTGACGCGCTGTCAGACTTTACGCCGCTGAGTTCGCGTATGTTTCCCAATCCCAATGTTTCCAGATTAGGAATTTCCAGCCCAGCGACTGCTGCGATATGTCCAAGCGTATCCGATCCAACATCGCCGAACTTATCGGCATCCGGCGCTTCCCCTATGCCGACTGAATCCAAAACGATCAAATGGATGCGATTAAATTTCATGATTTTATTCCTCCCGGATCCTCAGCTTCCTTGAGCAAGTAAACTTCAAGCACGAGGATGATATTTTTGATAAATTTCTGCCATTCTCTCTGTCGTAATGTGCGTATAAATCTGGGTAGTAGAAATGTCAGCATGCCCCAATAGTTCCTGCACAATCCTCAGGTCGGCTCCGTTTTCCAGTATATGTGTTGCAAAGGAATGGCGCAACATGTGCGGAGATACATTTTTATTGATGCCGGCATCCCGCACGGTTTGTTTTAGATTTTTCCAGATTCCTTGTCGTGTGAATCCGTTGCCGTGGAAATTCAGGAACAAATAAGCCGTCTCTTTCCTTCCGTGAGCCAAAGCTGGTCGACTGTCCGACAAATATTCCGAAATCCAGAAGGCGGCTTCCTCCCCCAACGGAACAATTCTTTCTTTATCGCCCTTCCCGATTGTTTGGATGAACCCGATATCCAGATGGATTTCACTCATCGTAATGTGGATGAGTTCACTGACACGAAGACCGGTGGCATACAACAGTTCCAATATGGCACGATCCCTCAAGCCTAAGACTGTTTTGACATCCGGAGCAGCCATCAAACGTTCGATTTCATCCATCGAGAGCACTTTCGGCAATTTTTGCTGTTTTTTCGGTAATTGGATGGTGACCATCGGATCGTTTTCGATTAATCCCTCTTGCTTCAAGTATTGATGGAATTTCCGGAGACTCGTGATCATTCTCCCGATTGAGGCTGTGGCCAATTTTTCTTCATTCAAGAATTGAAGATACAAAAGTACATCCGGCTTGGTGACATCTCCGAATGCATGAATCTCATTCTTTTCCAAAAAATGGCTATATTTTCTGAGGTCTCGTTGGTAACTGGTGATCGTGTTATCCGAAAGACCTCGCTCAATCCTTAAATAACGCCCGTATGCATTAATTTCTTCTTCCATAACCTTTAACCCATTTCATCTTTTTGAGTCTATTTATTCCTCATTTTTTGTTGGCAATCCCGGCAGATGCCATGAAAAGTCAAACGATGATCCTTAACCACGAATTGATAGCGCGCTTCGACATCCTTTTCGACCTCACCCAACAAATCTTCGTGTATTTCCTCGATATTGCCGCATTCTATGCACAAAAGGTGATGATGGAAATGTTCATTGCTGGTCCTTCTTAAATCGTAGCGGGATAACCCGTCTTCAAACACAACTTTGTAGGTGATGTTCAGCTCCGTCAAGATTTCCAAAGTCCGATAGACCGTGGCAAGGCCAATGTCGGGATGCTTAAGCCGCAACAGCAGGAAAATTTCCTCCGCACTGAGATGCTCTTTTTCCTTTTCCAGCAGCACGCTGACAGTCGCTTCTCGTTGCGGAGTGAGCTTGAATCCTGCCTCTTGCAATTGTTTTTTGATGGTATTTAATGACAATTCCGTCACTGCTGTCGGCTCCTTTAAGGACAGGCTGAAGACCTAATCCTTTTTGATTAATTTAGTGTGTCCGTCTTCTTGGATGATCAGTCTGGCTTTCAACAAATGGCCCAAAGCCCTTTTGAACTGCGCTTTGCTGATACCAAAGTATTCTTTGATTGCTTCTGGATCACTCTTGTCCCAATAAGGCAAGCTATGCGTTGGGCTCTGCTCCAACAACACCAGAATCATGGCTGCATCCTCACTGATTGCTTCGTGAGCACGCGGTTTCAAGGACAGATTCAGCATGCCGTGTTGACTGATGCCGACAACCCGACCGCTGACGACTTCGCCCAAGCGCGGTTCAATCTCCCGCTCGGATGGGTGAATGAATCCGATGTAATGATCATCCGTCAGGATGAACGTTCCTACTAATTTCAAACGGAAGACGGTTCCGGTGACGTCCTTATTTTTCAATTCCTCACCCGGAGTACGGGAAATGGAACGGAATACCGGTTCATCAGCAATGATTCCCCAAAGACGGTCTTTGCTGTCTTGCTCTAAGGCAATCAGTAATCGATCTCCTTTTTTTTGGCCATAGCGCTTTGATGTCGGGCAAGTTATCCAAAGAAACCACAATTTCTTTGTCGTCAAGGCCGATATCCACAAACACGCCCAAATCTTTCCGGACTGCCACAACTGTTCCCCAGCCGTATTTTCCTACTTGGCTAGCTGGTTCTTTTAAGGTCATGCGAAGTTGCTTGTTCATGCCCTCGTATACGAAACCTTTAACAGTGTCCCCCAATTGCAATGCTGTTTCCGATTCATCTTTATCCAATCTGTAAGTGATGCCGTCCTTCTGAACGAAGACACTCTTTTCGTTCTCGTCCACGATCACACCCGTAATGATTGTACCTAATACTTTACTCATAATTCTCCTCCAGACGGTCCTTCCGTCGCTGTATTTCTTCCATTTTATCATATCACAAAATGATTTCCAAAGTGTCGTTATCCCGCGCTTGACATATTTGTTATATTTGAGCATATTTTCCTATTTGCCGATGGAATCATCAGGAAGATAGGATTCAAACAAAGCAAATGGGTCCGAGACTCTCGTCCCAGACCCAAAGATGCTCTCTAATTTAGTTCAGCTTAGATGGTAGTAGTTGCACCGCGGTAGATGATGCCACGACGAGAATCGATTGTGATCAATTCGTTGTCTTGCACTAATGCAGTCACATTTTCTGCTCCTACGATTACCGGAATTCCATTTGCGATACCAACAACAGCAGCATGACTTGTCAAGCCGCCAGCTTCAACGATTACTGCTGCAGCTTTTTCAAATGCAGGTGTATAGTCTTTATCGGAGTTCTTCAACACCAAGATGCAATCTTCTGTAGCTTTAGCGATTGCTTCCTCAGCTGAAAGAGCTACAACAGCTTTTCCGATGACAGATTTGTCGCCGATACCTTGGCCGGAAGTCAATTTGGTTCCGATCAATTGGATCTTCATCAAGTTTGTTGTTCCGCGTTCGCCTACTGGTACGCCGGCAGTGATGATGATCAAGTCGCCTTCTTTAGCGAATTTTTCTTCTTTGGCAACTTTTGCAGCCAATTCCATCATTTCGTCAGTTGAATCCGGTTTTTCGGTTACGAATGGATACACACCCCATGAAAGTGCCAATCCACGTCTTTGACGCTCCGAGAAAGTGACTGCAACGATGTGTGATTTCGGACGGTATTTAGAGATCATGCGCGCTGTATGTCCAGATTCAGTAGCGGCAACGATTGTTTGGATGTTAAGGTTGCGGGCTGTATGTCCAACCGATTGACCGATTGCTTCAGCCATATCTGTGTTGCTGTATGCTTTCAAAGCAAATGCATCTTGTCCAACGATCGCTTCTTCCGTACGGATAGCGATTGTAGCCATTGTCGTAACGGCTTCAACCGGGTAATCCCCAGCAGCTGTTTCTCCGGATAGCATAACTGCATCAGTACCGTCAAAGATTGCGTTGGCAACGTCCCCTGCTTCAGCACGTGTAGGACGTGGGTTGCGTTGCATGGAATCCAGCATTTGAGTTGCTGTAATGACTGGTTTGCCTAAAGCGTTACATTTTTTGATCAACATTTTTTGTGCGATAGGAACTTCTTCCGTAGGGATTTCTACTCCTAAGTCACCACGGGCAACCATCAAACCTTGAGAAACTTTCAAGATTTCATCGATGTTATCAAGACCTTCTTGGTTTTCGATTTTAGGGATGATTTGGATGTGGGTTGCGTTATGTTTTTCCAAAATTTCAGTGATAGCCAATACATCACTTGCGCGACGCACGAAGCTCGCTGCGATGAAATCGACATCGTTTTCGATACCGAAGATGATATCGTCAGTATCTTTTTGTGTAATCCCTGGGAAGTTAGTTTTGATTCCTGGCAGATTGACACCTTTTTTGTTTTTCAGGATTCCTGAGTTTTTGATCAAAGTAACAATTTCATTGTTCTCTCTGTCGATTTCAGTCACTTCAAGGTCGATCAAGCCGTCATCCAATAAAATATGGTTTCCGACAACAACATCGTTGATCAATTCTGGGTAAGTGATTGAGAATTTATCTTTTGTACCCTCAACTTCTGTCATGGAGATTCTAACTGTTTCGCCGGCGATCAATGACACGATACCGTCTTTCATGTTGTTTGTACGGATTTCAGGACCTTTTGTATCCAAAAGGATAGCGCACATTTTACCTGTGATTTTTGAAGCTTCGCGAATATTGACGATACGGGCACCATGTTCTTCAAAATCCCCGTGCGAGAAATTTAAGCGGGCAACATTCATACCGGCATTGATTAACTTGACGAGTGTTTCTACAGATTCACTGGCAGGTCCGATTGTACATACAATTTTTGTCTTTTTCATAGAAAATAAGCACCTCATTTTATATTTTGTAAAACGTAAGTAAACTTTTCGTTAGAAAGAAATTTCTTTGTTGATTTGGTAAAGTGACAACAATGGCAAGTGTTTTTGGTTCTCAAGCGTATCGATGATATCGTTGAAAACAACTTCATCACCCTTGACGCCTACGCAGATTCCACCTTTGCCTTCTTCCAGCATTTTAACGGCGTTGTAACCGAAAAGGCTTCCCAGTACACGGTCTTTCGCTGAAGGGGATCCTCCGCGTTGCACGTGGCCCAGAACAGTGACACGTGTGTGGAATTCTTCGAATTCGGAAAGTTTCTCTGCAAATTCATTCCCTGACATTACGCCTTCAGCCAACATGATGATTGTATGTTTTTTGCCGCGCGCTCTGCCTTCCTGGATTTCAGCAACTACTTCTTCCATTGTGAATTCTTTTTCGGGAATGACGATGGATTCCGCGCCACTTCCGATACCAGTCCATAGAGCGATGTCGCCGGCATTTCTGCCCATTACTTCAACAACGAATGTACGGATATGGCTTGTTGCCGTATCTCTGATTTTGTCCACAGAGTCCAATACTGTATTGATCGCAGTATCAAAACCAAGCGTGTAATCCGTTCCTGGAATATCGTTATCGATTGTTCCTGGGATACCGATTGTCGGGAAACCTAATTTAGTCAGCGCTGCTCCTCCACGGTAGGATCCATCTCCCCCGATTACGATCAGGCCATCGATGCCGAATTTCTTCAACTGCTCGATCCCTTTAAGCTGTCCTTCAAGTTTTGCGAACTCCGGATAGCGGGCAGAATATAAAATTGTACCCCCACGGCTGATTGTGTCTCCGACATCATCAATCGTCAGACGACGGAAATCTCCGGCTACCATACCTGCATAACCATAATTGATGCCATATACTTCCAAACCGTCATAAATGCCTTTGCGCACAACGGCGCGAATGGCGGCATTCATTCCTGGTGCATCTCCACCACTTGTTAATACTGCAATACGTTTCATTAGACTTCACCTCATCAATAAAGTTAAAAACTCTCAATTTCCAAAAAAAATCATGCGTTAAATATTTTTTGAATTTGTCCTTCACTATCTTATCATCTTTTTATGAAAATGTCTTTTAATTTCACGTTTTTTTGTTTGTTAAAAAAGAAACAATGAAAAATAATGGCTTCTTGTACGGAATATCGCCACATTTAGGCAAATTGTTATTACTACCGCCCGTATTCGGCTAATCCGATGCAGATGCATCCATCCAAAACGGATTAGCCGTTTTGGCAGCTTATGCTTTTATGAAAACAATATACGGATATCAACTTTTTATTTTCATTTGACAGCTACATTTTCGTTTCCAAAAACAGCCTTCAGTGATTCAAGCAATCCAATAGAAATAGCGACCCAATTTTCTGCTGATAAACGCATTGTTTGTTTGGTAATTTCATTGTAAAGGATAACAGGATGATCTCCTCGCTGATTCCCCAGCACCTGATACATTTTATTGAACAATTCAGGCTTGTTGTTTTCCGCCGTCAAACGGATGAAGACATTCTCCTTTTTTTGACCCATCATTTCCTGATAAGCTTCGGCATCCCAGATGTGCGTGACCAAAAAATTCGTTTTGTCGGCTTGTTTCGACCGCTCCAGCTTGCCTTCGACGACAAGCAACTGGTTTATCTTCAGCAGTTTCATGAATCGGATATAGTACTCGGGGAAAATCGTGATGCTGATTTCGCCGGTACTGTCTGTCAAGTTTGCGAAAGCCATCGGATCGCCCTTCTTCGTCTGGATTCTGCGGATGTCTTTGATCAAGCCCATCGTGCGCATTTTCTTGTCGTATGCCAGCTCGGTGACGTACGCAACAGCACCATTGTTGTATAATTTGCCGAACTGGTCGATCGGATGGCCTTTTAAAGAATGGCCCAACGCGGCTTCTTCCAAATCCAGCAATTCCAATAATGGCATTTCTTCCGTTTCGACATATTTCGGTTCCAGTATCGAAAACAGATCGATGTTGTTCCCGCTGTAATCGATGCTGTTCAGCATACCCGGCAGCGACTGCAAGAGCGTCGCACGCGAATGCCCGAAACTATCGAAAGCCCCGCTGAAGATGAGCGGTGTGATATTTTCGTTCTTCAGCCACTTCGGATGTATCCTTCTTAAAAATTGCACGAAATCCTTGTAGTGCCCGTGAGCTTGGCGCTCTTTGATGATTTCCTGGATGAAATCGCGTCTGAGGCCCTTGATCCCGCCCAAGCCGAATTGAATCGTCTGCTGCTGAAGGGCAAACTTCCAGTTGCTTGTGTTGATGTCCGGATAGGAAATGCTGATGTTGCGTCTTTTCAGTTCGATGAAGTATTCCCTCATCTTATCCGAGTGTTGGTTGACGGAATTCAGCAAAGCGGCAAAAAATGCTTCCGGGAAGTGCGCCTTCATGTAGGCGAGTTGGTAGGCTATGAAGGAATAGGCCACCGAATGCGAACGGTTGAACCCGTAATTGGCGAAACGCTCGATGTAATCGTACACTTGCTCGGCTGTCTGCTCGGAATACCCTTGCTGCAGCGAACCTTCAATGAAGTGTCTTCTTTCTTCATCAATGGCCGATTTTTGTTTTTTGCCTATCGCCCTTCTGAGGATATCCGCTTCCCCCAAGCTGAAGCCGGCCATCCGTGAAGCCACCTGCATGACCTGTTCCTGATAGACCATTACCCCGTAGGTTACCTCGAGGATCGACTTCAGATCGGGATGGAGATAATCGATTGCGGCCAGCCCTTTTTTCCGCGAAACGAAAAGATCAATCTGTTCCATCGGACCGGGTCGGTAAAGCGCATTGACTGCGGCAATGTCTTCGATCGATTCCGGCCCGAGCTTGCGCAACACATTTTTTATGCCTGGGGATTCGAACTGGAACACCCCATTCGTATCCGCTTTTCGGAATATTTCGAGCGTGCGATCATCATCCATCGGTATTTCCCAAATGTTGATGCTCTCTTTGCATGCCGCGCTGGCCAACTGCACCGCATCGTTCAGTATCGTCAGATTTTTCAACCCAAGGAAGTCCATTTTGAGAAGGCCGATTTCTTCGATGTTGCCCATCGTGTATTGCGTCAGATACAGCTCGCTGTTTTTTTTCTGCAAAGGCACAATGTCCCTTAACGGATTGTCGCTGATGACGACGCCTGCCGCATGAGTGGAAACATGCCGCGGAACGCCTTCAATCTTTTCAGCTGTTTCGTACAACAAACGGTTCACATCGTTCGTGCTGATCAGGTTCTGCAATTCTTTTGACTTCTGCCTTGCCTCCGCCAGACTGATGCCCAATTGATTCGGGATCGCATTCGACCAGGCTTGCGCCTCTGCAACCGTGAGTCCGAATACCCGTGCAGTATCACGCAAAGACATTTTTGCCGCCAGCGTTCCAAATGTGGCTATTTGGGCAACGTGGTCCGAACCGTATTTATCCCGGACATAATGCAGAATATCATCCCTACGATTATCCGGAAAATCCAGATCGATATCCGGCATATTGTAGCGTTCCTTGTTCAAAAATCGCTCAAACAGCAGATTGTATTTGATTGGATCGACATGGGTGATGCGCAGGACGTATGAGACGAGCGAACCGGCAGCAGAACCCCGACCAGCTCCCGGCATGATCTTCGCTTTCCGGGCATACGCCATCACATCCCAAACGATAAGGAAGTAATCATCGAAGCCCATTTCATGGATGACTTCCAATTCGTATGCCAAGCGTTTTTCATACGCTGCATCCGGGGCAGTGATCCGCTGACGTAGCCCTTCTTCGCAGAGCCTTCTGAGGTATGCTTGGGGTGTCGTTCCGGGAGGCAACGGGTAGCGCGGCAGCAGTGACTGATGCAGCGGCAGCTCGATTTCAATTTCGTCGGCAATTTTCTGGGTTGTTTCAGCCGACTCGACCAAATCTGCTTCCCGGAATTTCCTTTCGATTTCTCCGCAGGACGGCAAGTAGTACGTGCCATCCAAAGTCTCCGATTGCAAATCCACTTTTTCGTTCGCTTCGATCGCCCTCAGTACACGGCAACTGAAATTATCACTCGGCTCCAGATATCTGACATCATGCATAGCTGTTGTCGGAATGTTTGTCTCCTGCGACAAAAGCAACAGTCGCGGAATGATTGGCTTCATTTTCTCGTGGAGCTGAACACCCAAATAAAAATTGCCGTGACCGAAGATTTTTTTCCATGCCAAACTGGCTGCTTTGGCGTTTTGCTGATCATTTCCGTTCAAAAAGCTTTCGATTTCCCCCTTTTCTCCAGGTGTAATCGCGATGATGCGGCTTGAATCATCGTCCAAAAGAGAAAACAATTCCTTGTCCGGAACATCCTGATTCCTGACCGTCGACAAAGCCATCAACTTTTTGTAGCCCTCAAAATCCTTCGCTAACAAGACCAGCGGAAAAGTGCGATCTTTACTGATGATTCCGGGCAAATCCAGTTGGATGCCCAGAATGGGTTGGATAGCATACTTTTTACAAAGTTTGAAGAAGTCGACTTGACCATAAAGGACATTTTGGTCCGTCAATGCGATGGCCTGATAGCCTTTTGTCTTGGCGCTGCGGACCAAATCCTCTATTCGGGTAGTCGTCTGTAAAAGAGAATAGGCACTGATGACCTGCAAATGCACAAAAGACATGTCTCTAGCCTCCTTTTTCTAATCAATACTATCATTATAGCGTACGCGTCCAAATCCAAGAAGCGAAAAAGTCGTTGGACAAGTAATGCTTGTCATCTTCAGAAAAAGTGATAAAATGAATTTCGAGAAGAGGTGTACACGACATGAAATATATTGCAATCATTTTTTGGGGATTTATCTTAGGGCAAGTATCTGTTTATCTGGGCAGCGCCTTATCCGGCGGCAGCTATGACTTTATGATCGCAACCATGACAGGTATCTTTACCGCGCTGATCGTAGTTCTTGTTTCTGCGTTGATGCCGAAGACGGCCTCCCATAAATAACCGATAATTCTTTATAAAGACGGCATTACAATCGAAAAAACCTTCAGGGATCAATTTCCTGAAGGTTTTTTTGGCTGAACGAACCCGTTCCGTTTTTCTCTATTTGATGAACATGGCGTCACCGAAGCTGAAGAATTCGGTATTTTTCTTTGACTGCGTACTCATAAGCAGCTAAGACGTTGTCTCCTGCCGGCAAAAGCGCTGACCAGCATGACCAAGGTCGATTTCGGCAAATGGAAATTGGTGATGATGCCCTGGACAACCTTGAATGAATAGCCTGGCGAAATGAAAATTTTGGTCCATCCGCTGTCCGCCTTGATTTCCCCCATCAAATTTCGTGCCGATCGTTTCCAGTGTTCGCACAGAAGTCGTACCAACCGCCACTATTTTACCGCCGTTGGAGCGGACCTGATTCAGCGCTTGCGCTGCCTCGTCCGTCAGCTGGTAGAATTCCGAATGCATTTCATGGCTGGCAATATCATCGACCGATACCGGACGGAAAGTCCCCAAACCCACATGCAACGTCAGATAGACAATCTTGACACCTTTATTGGCCACTTCCTCTAGCAAATCAGCCGTGAAATGAAGTCCGGCTGTCGGAGCAGCCGCTGACCCGACTTCTTTAGCGTAAACGGTCTGATAGCGTTCCTGGTCGTCCAATGTTTCCTTTATATATGGCGGCAGCGGCATTTCGCCCAGCGATTCCAAAATCTCCAAAAATACGCCATCATATTTGAAATTCAAGATGCGTCCGCCGTGTTCCAACGATTGCGTTACCTCGGCCGTCAAGCGTCCATCCCCGAAAGAGATGACTGTACCGACTTTGACCCGCTTCCCTGGTTTGACGAGCGTTTCCCACTTGTCTCCTTGGATATTGTTCAAAAGCAGAACTTCGATATGCCCGCCCGTATCCGGTTTGACGCCATGCAGTCGCGCCGGAAGCACCCGTGTATTGTTCAACACCAGCGCATCGCCTTCTTGTAGTTCCGCCACCATGTCGGTGAAATGTTTGTCCGTGATTGCTCCAGTCTTGGAGTCCAGGGAAAGAAGCCGGGATGATGACCGATCCAGCAGTGGTGTCTGCGCAATCAGCTCTTCCGGCAAATAAAAATCAAAATCACTTGTCCTCATTGATAAAATACCTCACTTATTTTTCTGTATCATACGATATCCCCAAATGGTCGTATGCCATCGGAGTCGCTACCCTGCCGCGCGGGGTGCGCTGCAGGAAACCCAATTGGAGCAGATAGGGTTCGTACATGTCCTCTATCGTTTCCATTTCTTCACCAATGTTGGCTGCTATCGTCGAAAGACCAACGGGGCCACCATTGTAGAAACGGATCATCGTCGTCAATATTTGCCTGTCCAAGTCATCAAGCCCTTTATTGTCCACGCTTAAAATGGATAAGGCCTTATCAGCAATTTCCTTCGTGATCAGTCCATCGCGATAAACTTGGGCGAAATCGCGCACACGCCGGAGCAGCCGGTTGGCAACACGCGGGGTGCCTCTGGATCTCAAAGCGATTTCGACAGCGCCTGACTCATCGATTTTCGTGGACAAAACATCCGACGAGCGATGGACAATCTGCCGGAGATCTTCAAGGCTGTAATATTCCATCCGCGAAACGATGCCGAACCGGTCGCGCAGGGGAGCCGACAGACTGCCGGCTTTTGTCGTGGCACCGACCAGTGTGAACGGCGGCAAGGTAAAGTGGACTGGGTGGGCTGTAGGCCCTTGCCCGATGATGATATCCACATAATAATCCTCCATGGCAGAGTAGAGCACTTCTTCAACGATCCGCGGCAAGCGATGGATCTCATCGATGAAGAGGACATCCCCCGCTTCCAGTTCATTGAGCAATACCATCAGATCGCCTGGCCGCTCGATTGCGGGTCCGCTCGTGCTGTGGATCCGGACATCCAATTCATTGGCAATGACCATCGCCAATGTCGTTTTTCCCAATCCGGGCGGCCCGTACAATAGCACGTGATCCAAGGCTTCACTGCGCGCTTTTGCGGCTTGAATATAAACTTTCAGTTCATTCTTCACTTTGTCTTGGCCGATATAGTGCGCCATCATTTGCGGCCGTAATGTTTTTTCAATCAAATCTTCTGTTAGATCTTCCGTATTTCCGGAAACGATTCTGTTTTCAGCTGTCATCTATATCACCCTTTTAAAAGTAGCTTGAATGCCGTACGAAGCACTTCTTCGGCGCTGGAATAGTTTCTTTTC
>Ga0183099_1001607_pt1 | contig 12724 bp, 11 predicted proteins | sample Biomet1_FD_127788 | JGI IMG/M metagenome (GOLD analysis project Ga0183099, IMG submission 127788) | Microbial communities from bioreactor (seeded with anoxic lake sediment) at LBNL, California, USA - Biofuel metagenome 1 | ecosystem: Engineered > Bioreactor > Anaerobic > Unclassified ... | reverse complement strand
TCGAAGCAATAGTTGAAGAAATTAAAGTAACGCTTGAAAAAACGCCCCCTGAACTTGCTGCAGATATATATCAAAAAGGTATAATTTTAGCTGGTGGAGGAGCATTAATAAGAGATTTGGATAAAAGAATATCTGAAAGTTTACAAATACCAGTACTAGTTGCAGAAGAACCGCTAAACTGTGTAGTAAGAGGAATAGAACTTGTACTTAAAGATTTTGATAAATATAAAGAGGTTATAGTATCACCATCAGATTATTAATACCCTTGTTTTTACAAGGGTTTTCTCTATAATAAGGCTCTAAATTTTTGAGTAGCGAGAGGTGAAAATGAGAAGAAAAAATATTAATTTTGATTTTTTGAGAAAGCAAGTAAAAATATTAACATTATTTGTAACTTTTTGTTTTAGTACTTATTCTTTGGAATTTTTGAGTAGTAATGGAGAAAATTACTTTTATTATAATAATAGTAAAAGTACAGTAGAAAAAGTTAACCTAGATTTGGAGAAAAATTCTATTGAAATTGATTATATGAAATTTGGATTTTTTATAGATGGAAAGCAATATGAAATAGGAGAAAAAGAGTATAAATTTGAGAAACTAGAAGAAAGTAATATTCTAAAATTAACAGGAGAATTTGACGGAGTAACATATGTAATAGAGATGTTTTCTTCAGTGCTTCAAAAATCAAATATAATTTTTAATGTTAAACTAGGGAATGTAGATAATAAGAAAGATATTCAATTTTATACATATATAAAACCTAGGAGTATGGGAAAACTTACTAAAAATGATAAAAATTATAAATATAACAGTTTTAATTTTGGAACAAGGAATAAACTAGAAAAAGTTTACTTAACAGATGATACTAAGGCTAAAGAGAAAAAACTGAAGATATTTGCAGAAGATTCTTTAGTAAAAACTAATGAAGGTATATTTCTTATAAGCACTGTAGATTTGCAAAAACCAGAAATTGAAATATGGTTTAGTAAAAATAAAGAGTATGTAGAATCTTTGAACTCAGAAAAAGAATATTGGAATAAATTGTTAGGTAAAGAAAAGCAAAAAAAATTATATAGTATTCTGTTAATGTTTAAGAGAAACAAATTACTAGTTGATATTTCTGGAGAAACTCCATTAATTAGCATGGAAGAAGTGCTTAAATATTTGGAGTTAACTCTTATGAACAAAAATTATACTGCGGCTAAATCTATATTAGAGTATCTTATTTTTGAAACAGATAACATAGAGGGAATAATACCTAGTGATTATTTGAGTTTGAATGGGAAAGAAGTTTATAAAAAAGATAACTATGGTATATATAACAGTTATTATAGAAAAAGCCTTTTTTTGAAATTATATTTGAAGTATTTGATTGATAGCAAAGATGAAGAGTTTTATGCAGAAAGTTTTGAAAAAGTAAAAGGAAAGTTAATAGACTTATTGGAAAGTAAAGTATCTGAAATGGGAATGGAAAAAGATTCTGGGAACGGAAGAATAGGTGCTGATGGATATGAGAGATTTATTGAAACTCAGTATGAAACTTATAAAGCCTTTGAAATTTTAGATGAATTTTATAGAAGTAAGAATATTAAAGAGGATAAATACGGAAGAATTAGTGAAGATTTGAAAGAACTTATAATTCTTTATTATATTGATAATATTAATGTTGCAGATTATCCTTTTTCTAAAAGTGTAAATCCTAAAAATATTTTTTATGTAAATGAAGAACTTTTTTTTAGTGAAAATGATTATTATTATGCTCTTCAAAAAAATATTGAACTTTTGAAAAATGAAAATAGTAGTTTAAATGAAAAAGTAACTTTTGTAAATTATTTGTATGATAAAAAATATTATCTTATGGCACAAGCAATGTCCAAAGATATTGAAAATAATCTCGAAGGAGATAAAGGTATAGAAATATTGCAAAAAGATTTAAGTCTTCTTATTAATTATTTAATAATGAAAGAAAAAGGGGAAGTAAATGGAGTTAATGAGTAAAATAGAAGCTATACTTTTTTTGTATGGAGAAGAGCTAGAAGTAGAAAGACTGGAGAAGTTTTTTGAAGTTTCTAGGGATGAGATGGTAGAAGCTTTGGGGAAACTAAAAGCTTCAAAAGAGAATACAGGAATAAATCTTAAAACTAAAGATGGAAAAGTTTCTCTTGTAACCAATCCTCTGTATGGCGAAGTATTATTTAATTTTTTTAATCCAAAAGCAAAACCTAAAAAATTATCAAAAGCAGCACTTGAAACACTTACTATTATTGCCTACAGACAGCCTGTAAGTAAGCCTGATATAGAGAGAATAAGAGGCGTAAGCGTCGATGGAATAATAAGTACTCTTGAGGAAAAAGAACTTATAGAGTGTATAGGGGCTCAAGATGGAATGGGAAGAGCAAAGCAGTACATGGTTACAGAGAATTTTCTAAAATATCTGAATATCAGAAGTTTGGAAGATTTACCTAATTATAAAGAGGTGGGTAATGGAGGAGAAACAGAGGATAAATAAGTATTTGGCTCAAAAAGGAATTGGGTCAAGACGTGAAATAGATAAATATATTGAGATGGAAATGATAACAGTTAATGGAGAGTTAGCTGTATCAGGGCAAAAAGTAGATGACAATGATAAAATAGAAATCAATGGAATGCTTATAGAGGAACAGAAAGAGAAAAAAGTATATTTTATGCTTAATAAACCGCAAGGTTATATTTCGGCAGTAAAAGATGCTAGAGAAAAAACAGTAGTAGAGCTCATAGACACACCTGAGAGAATCTATCCAGTAGGAAGGCTTGACCTTAATACAGAGGGGCTTCTTATTCTTACAAATGATGGAGACTGTTATAACAAGCTTATCCATCCAAGAGCTGAAATATGGAAAACATATATAGCAAAGGTTTGGGGAAGAGTAACTGAAGAGGAAGTAAGAGAGCTTCAAAATGGAATAGACCTTGATGATGGGAAAACATTACCTGCTAGGGTAAAACTTGAAAGAGCCTATGATAACTCTTCTTGGATAGAAATATCCATAAGAGAAGGAAGAAACAGGCAAGTAAGAAGAATGCTAAAAGCTATTGGGCATCACGTAATATACTTAAAAAGAGAAAAACTTGGAGAGCTTACGGTAGAAGGGCTTGAAGCTGGGCAATATAGAGAACTTTATCAAGATGAGTTGGAATATATATTCTCGTTGTAGGAGAGTTTTAAAACCTTGGACTACGCGTCCAAACCTCGCCAGCAATGGTTGCTGGACTCCAAATAAATATATTGGAATAACTGATAATAGCTCTAAAACTATAATTTGAGATAAACAATATATTTGAGGACTCTAAAGTTAAGGGGTGTCCTAAAGGATAAGTTCCTTTCAGTCACAAAAAGCGTCCCACGCTTCGATTTTATGTTTTAAAGAAATAAATTGTGTTAGGAGATAAACCTATGAAAGATTTAATATTTTTGGTAGATTTTGATAGAACAATAACAATGAACGATTCTACAGATGAACTGATGAATCAGTATAATCCGCAAATGGTAGAAGAGTACCAGAAAAGTTTTAGAAGAGGAGACCTGAGAGTCAGAGAGTATATTAAGGGACTTTTGGAATCTTTGAAAATAACAAAAGATGAATATAAAGAAGCTGTAACTAAAAATCTTATAATTGACCCTGATTTTAAAAAGTTTATAGAACTTGGTTATGAAATGAGAATAGTAAGTGCAGGAACTTATGAAAATATACTGCCTAATTTTGAAAAAGAGGGAATAGATATTCCTGTGGAACATATTTATTCGAATAAATTAACTTTTAACGAAGATAATATTGAGATAAATTTTCCATTTGATAATGAAGACAGTGATGAAGGAATTTGTAAAAAAACAATTTTACTAAAATATAAAAATAGATATAAAAAAGTATATTTTATTGGAGACGGATACTCTGATATAGGAGCTGCAACTGAGGCAGACTTTGTTTTTGCTAAAAAAGGTAGGTATCTTGAAAAATTCTGTAAGGATAATTCTATAGAGTTTTTTACTTATGAAACCTTTGCCGATATAATAGAATATGTAACTGAAAATTTGGGAGGTAAAAAATGTCTTTGACTAAAGAAGAAGTTCTAAAAGTTGCACATCTTGCAAGACTTGAGTTTAAAGAAGATGAAATCGAAAAATTCAGAGGAGACCTTAATAATATAATAAAATTTATAGAGGAACTTCAAGAGGTAGATACAAATGGAATAGAACCAATGTATCAAGTAAATCATGAACAGGAAAATAACTTTAGAGCAGATGAGATAAAAGAGTCTTTATCAAGAGATAAAGCTATGCTTAATGCTCCTCAAAAAGAAGATGGAATGTTTATAGTTCCAAAAGTAGTAGGAGAAAACTAATTTAGGAGGACTTATGGAGAAATTATATAGTTTTAGCGCCATAGAATTAATAGCTAAACTTAAAAATAAAGAGATTACAGTAAGCGATTTGGTAAATAGTGTATATAACAGAATAGACGAGGTAGAAGAGAAAATAGGAAGTTATGTTTCTATAGTTTCAAGAGAAAAAGCTCTTGAGTTAGCTAAAATTTCTCAAGAAAAATATGACAATGGAACTGAAGGAACTTTAGAAGGAATACCTGTAGCTATAAAAGATAATATGGTAAGTGATGGAGAAAGAACTTCGGCGGCCTCAAAAATACTTGAAAGCTATGTCGGTGTTTATGATGCTTTTGTTGTAAAAAAACTGAAAGAAGCTGGAGCTATAATTATAGGGAAAGCTAATATGGATGAGTTTGCAATGGGTTCTACAACAAAAACATCAGCAGTAAAAGAAACAAAAAATCCTTGGGATTTAACAAGAACTCCCGGAGGAAGTTCTGGAGGAAGTGCAACAGCAGTAGCATCAGGAGAAGGAATACTTTCTCTTGGAAGCGATACTGGAGGAAGTATCAGACAACCAGCTTCTTTTAATGGAATAGTTGGACTTAAACCAACATATGGAAGAGTTTCGAGATATGGACTTATAGCCTTTGCGTCTTCTTTAGACCAAATAGGACCTATGGGAAAAACAGTAGATGATGTTGCGTTAATGTTTTCGGCTATAGAAGGTTATGATGAAATGGATAGTACTTCTATTAAAAGAGAAAAAGAAGATTTTTTGGCTGAAATAAATGATGGAATTAAAGGACTTAGAGTAGGAATACCAAAAGAGTATTTTGAGTATGAACTTAAACCTGAATTCAAAGCACTTATGGAAAGTAGTATAGAAAAATTTAAAGAGCTTGGGGCAGAAATAGTAGAGGTAGAACTTCCTCATACAAAATATGCAGCACCAGCTTATTATATAATTGCTCCAGCTGAAGCTTCATCAAACCTAGCTAGATTTGACGGAATCAGATATGGTTATAGAGCAAAAGAGTTTGATGGGGTAGAAGACCTTTATATTAAATCAAGAAGCGAAGGTTTTGGAGACGAAGTAAAAAGAAGAATTATGATAGGAACATATGTTCTTAGCGCAGGGTTCTATGATGCGTACTACAAACAAGCTCAAAAAGTAAGAAGAATAATTAAAAATGATTTTGATAAAGTATTTGGGGAAGTAGATGTGGTTTTGGCTCCTGCAACAACAGGAACAGCATTTAAACTTGACGAACCTAAAACACCAGTTGAACTATATCTTGAAGATGTATTTACTATACCAGCAAATCTTGCGGGAATTCCAGGACTTGTAGTGCCAGCAGGGAAGGTCGAAGGATTACCAGTAGGAATTCAACTATTAGGAAAAGCATTTGATGAGAAAACTTTACTTAAAGCAGGAAAAGCTTTTGAAACTGCTGTAGGTAAAATGGAAATGCCTAAATTATAAGATTAATTAGGAATTAGTAGTTAGGAATTAGAAATTTAAAAGATAAAACCTTGGGCTTCTCGCCCAAACCTCGTAAACGTGGGACGTTTAATCCCTTAGATTAAAATTCAAAATTAGTGTATATTGAAAGATATCTAATCTCAGATTTAAATATCTTGTAAAGATGTTGTATATTGTTCAGTTATAGTCTTTAAAAATAGGTTCTAACTCATTATACTCTAGTTAAGAATTATTAATTTGAAGTGGGATAAAATTTTACGTTCGTTCGAATATAAGGGGTCAAGCGTCCAACGCTTGGGTTTTAAAAATGGAAATATAAAAGAAACGAATTTTAGGAGGAATATATGTCTAGAGAATGGGAATCAGTCATAGGTCTAGAAGTACATCTGCAACTAAAAACAGGAACAAAAGTTTGGTGTAGTTGTTCGGCTGACTATGATAATTCAGATGCTAATACTCATACTTGTCCAATATGCCTTGGACATCCGGGAGTATTACCAAAATTAAACGAAAAAGTACTTGATTATGCAATAAAAGGAGCTTTGGCTCTTAATTGTGAAATAAATAAAGAATCAAAATTTGATAGAAAAAACTATTTTTATCCAGATACTCCTAAGAACTATCAAATAACTCAATTTGATAAAACTTATGCAGGGAGAGGTCATCTTGATATAAAACTTCCAAATGGAAGAGAAAAAACAGTAGGAATAACTAAAATTCAAATAGAAGAAGATGCGGGAAAATCAATTCACGGAGCAAAAGAATCTTTTATTAACTTTAATAGAGCTTCTATGCCGTTAATCGAGATAATCTCTGACCCTGATATGAGAAGTTCGGAAGAAGCTTATGAATACTTGAATACTTTAAGAAGTATTCTGAAATATACAGGAATAAGTGATGTTTCAATGGAATTAGGGTCACTTAGATGTGATGCGAATATCTCTGTAAGAAAAGTAGGAGAACCTTTTGGAACTAGGGTAGAAGTGAAGAACTTAAACTCTTTTAAAGCTGTAGCAAAAGCCATAGATTACGAGATTGGAAGACAAATCGAGCATATCGAAAAAGGTGGAACAGTTGACCAAGAAACAAGACTTTGGGATGATTCTGTGCAAGTAACAAGAATTATGAGAAGTAAAGAAGAAGCTAATGATTATAGATATTTCCCTGAGCCAGATTTGGTAAGAGTAGTTATTTCTGATGAAAGAATAGCTAAACTTGAAAAAGAGATGCCAGAAACTAAAATAGATAAAATGGCTAGATTCCTTGAAACATATGGAATAAAAGAGTATGATGCTCAAGTTTTATCAGAAGATATTGAGTTAGCCAATTACTTTGAAGTAGTAGCAAAAACTTCAAATAATGGAAAATCAGCAGCTAACTGGGTGTTGACGGAAGTACTTAGAGTATTGAAAGACTCGAATAAAGAAATAGAAGCTTTCCAAGTTAGCGCAGAAGACCTTGGAGAGTTAATAACTCTTATAGATAATGGAACAATATCTTCTAAAATTGCTAAAGAAGTATTTGCAATAAGACTTACAGAAGATAAAAAACCAAGTGAAATCGTAAAAGAAAAAGGATTAAATCAAGTGGCAGATACTGGAGCTATTGAGGTTATAGTAGATAAAGTACTTGCGAATAATCCTAAAATGATAGAGGATTATAAAGCTTCTGATGAAGGGAAAAGACCAAGAGTACTAAAAGGACTAATGGGACAAGTAATGAAAGAAACTGGAGGAAAAGCAAATCCTCAAATAGTAACAGATTTATTAACAGCAAAATTAAGCTAAATAATAGAAAGTGCAGGGGTTTTTAGTCCCTGCTCTTTTGATTTTAAATAATAGAGGAGAATAAAATGTACTACGAAGAAGTAGAGTTTTTAAATGAGAATTTTTCTGGTAAAGATTTTAGAGAAGATGAATTTTACGAATGTGTATTCAAAAATATAAATTTTAAAGAAAGTATTTTGGCTGAAACGGAATTTTCAAAATGTAAATTTGAAAATTGTAATTTTTCAATGGCAGACATAAGAAATTGTAAATTAGATGAAGTGATATTTGAAAGTTGTACTTTTAGAGGAATTAATTTTTCAGAGATTTCTCCAATGGTTCAAGAATTCAATTTTATAGGCTGTACACTAGAATTTATGGTGTTTGGCGATATGAAACTTAGCAATATGTCTTTTGAAGGCTCAGAAATATCCGAGAGTAATTTTACTAAATGTACACTAAAAGAAATAAATTTTAGAAGCTGTAATTTTAATAGAACAATGTTTTCTGGATGTGAACTAGTGAAATCAGATTTTACTGGAAGTAGAAATATTGGTATAGATATTCTTAATAATAAGATAAAGGCTTGTAAAATAGGGAGATTTGAAGCTGGTGAGATGTTAAAGCAGTTCGGGTTTATTGTAGAATAACATAAGATTGCCATTGTAATAATTTTAATTAGATTTTATTTTTATTTGACAAAAGAATATTCTTGTTTTGTCGGGCTTGACATTGACATAATAAAAATATACAATACGAGAAGTCTATAAATTAATGAGGTGACGAAATGGGTGTATCGTGGATTGAGTATAAGGGGAAGAAAATACTGTTTTCAGATTACAGGGGTTGTCATAGTACTGATGCTATGCTAAAAGTTTTATATGATGAAATAGAAATACTTCATCAACAAAATGAAAAGGTTTTAGTTATGGCAAATTATAATGATTGCAGCCCTACAGGGGAATATTTTCATGCAGTAAAGAAGTTTGGAAAAGAAACATTGAAAGCTAAAACATCAAAAACAGCAACTATAGGAATAAATGGAGTTAAAAGACTCTTGTTTAATACCTATATAAGTTTTACAGGAGATTATCATGTTAGACTTTTTAATGATGAAGAAACAGCATTAGAATGGTTAATAAGTAGATATTTATAAAAATAGCCAATAGGCTATTTTTTTTTGAATTAATAAAAATAAAGTTAAACATTTAAATTTCACAAATTAGTAATTTATGTGGTAAAATAGGATTCGAGGTGAAAAGTATGTATTATCTTAATGGGGTAATTAGCTCGGAAGAGTTGTTAAATGAGGATTTTTTTTACGGATACTCTCTCTTTGAAACTATGTACGGAATGGATGGGAAAGTATTATTTTTAAATGAGCATATAAATAGAATGTTAGAATCTGCGAAATTAATAGGGATTAATATAAAAAATGATATAGATAAGGATATAACTAACTTTATTGAAAAATTTGGTAAAATGGAAGAATTCATGTTCAAAATTCAAGTGTCCAACAATAATTTTTATATGAAAATACTAAAATTTAGTGGGAGAGAAGCAGATGAAGGAATTACAGCTTCTTTTGTTAAAAAATATTATCAAAATGAAATGGGATTTGTAAAAAGTGCTAATTATTTGGGAAATATTTTGGCAAAAAAAGAACTAGAAAGTTTTGAGGGAGTATTCACAAATAGGCAGGGGATTATAACGGAAGGGACAATGTCCAATCTTTTTTTTATAAAAAATGAAATACTATATACACCTAGTTTAGATTTGAATATTTTGCCAGGAGTGACAAGAGGAATTATCATAAAAATATCAAATAGTTTAGGAATAAAGGTACAAGAAGGGCATTTTTATAAAAAAGATTTACTGGAGTCAGATAGTATATTTTTTACTAATTCTCTAATGAAAATAGGACTTCTATGGGTTTCTGAGTTTGAAAATATCAAAAAAAATAAAACGAAAGAAATTCACAAATTGGAAAAAGAGTATTACAAATTGATAAGAGATATGATATAATACGAAAGGTGATAATTTTGATAGATAATAATGAAAGATTTAGAAAAAGAGCAGTAAGATTAAGAAAAATAGTGCTTATACTTTTTATTGTGCTTATAGCACAACTTTTTAAAATACAGATATTAATGCATGATGAGTTTAAAGCAAAATCAGAAAAACAAATAACAAGCCTTTATAAAGAAACTGGTAAAAGAGGGAAAATAGTTGCCTCAACAGGAGAAGACTTGGCTTATGACACAGTAGAATCAGACCTTATAATTGACCCTAAAAGATTTAAGGATATTCCTAATAAAAAAGAAGTTTTAGAGTTTATTAAAAGATTTGGAAATTTTAGTGTAGAAGAAGAACTGAAAAAAATAGATAGAGATTCGGAAAAGAGATATTATAAGTTTCTAGAGAATCTAACATATAATCAAAGATTAGATTTGGAAATGGGACTTAAAATTCTCAAAGTTAGAAAAAAAGAGATTTTCTTTGAGAAAAGAAATAAGAGAGTATATCCTAATGAAGATTTGTTAAGACATATTGTAGGATTTTTAGGTCATTCTGATGAAAATACAGAAAAATCTGATGCAAGATTTGGGATAGAAAAAGAATATGATAGTTATTTGGATGGTGGAATTCGTGATGTTCAAAAATATCTTTCTGCCAATAGGAAAAGAGAAATTCCAACTATTGCACAACAAGAAAACAAAGATAAAAAAAATGGGGATGATGTAGTCTTAGCACTAGACTATGTTATTCAATATATAATGCAAGATGAAGTAAGTACTTTTATAAAGAACTATTCTCCAATTTGGGCAACAGCCATTATGATTAATCCAAATAATGGAGAGATACTGGGAATGGTAAGTATGCCTAGTGGAAATAGGTCAACAGTAAGAAATAATGCTATTCAAAACATCTATGAACCAGGGTCAATATTTAAACCTTTGATAGTGGCAGCAGCTTTAGAAGAGGGACTTATAACACCAACAACAACATTCCCGAATCCAACTAGTTCAATAGTGATTCATGGAAAGACTATAAGAGATGCTGAAAATAACGCACGTGGAATGATTACACCACAACAAATATTAATGAAATCATCAAATGTTGGGATGGTACAAATAGGTGATAGATTTACTAATGCTAAATTTGAAGAATACTTAAAAAAATACGGACTTTATGAAAAAACAGGTATAGATTTTGCTAATGAACCTGAACCTAGACAGCAACCTTATGAAAAATGGGATGGGTTAAAAAGATATACAATGTCATTTGGACAAGGAATAGCAGTTACTCCACTTCAAATGATAACAGCTTTTGCTTCTGTAATTAATGGAGGGAAACTTTTAGAACCTACTTTGGCTAAAGAAATTATAAATGAGAATGGAATTAGTATATATAAACACCAAACCTTTGAAAAAAGAAGAGTTATAAGCGAAGAAACTTCTGCACTTATAAGAAATATGCTTTATGAAACGGTAGAAGAAGGTGGGGGACAAAATGCTAAGATAGAAGGATATAATATTGGTGGGAAAACAGGAACTGCTCAAAAAAGTGGAAAGGGTGGTTACCAAAGAGGGAAATACATTCTTTCGTATTCTGGTTTTTATCCAGTAAATAAGCCAGAATATTTACTTCTTGTAGTTGCCAATGAGCCACATTCATCCATGATATATGCATCACAACTAATGGCACCTTTATTTAAAGGAATAATGGAGAGAATGTTTAGATACAAAAATATCCTGCCTACTAATGCCGTAGTTGAAAAAATAGGAAATCAAAGCTTACTTGTTAAAAAGTCTATGCCAGTATTATCAACTTTTATGCCAGATTTGACAGGACTTAGTCCTAGGGAAGTGACAAAGTTGTTTAAAGATAGAAATATTGATATAGAACTTGTTGGAAAAGGAATTGTAGAAAATTATACTCCATCAGTAGGGACAGATCTTGATGGTATTAAGAAAATCAAGTTATATTTGAAGGAGAAAAATTGAAAAAGTTAGGTGTTTATAAAAATAACTTAGTTAATTTTTACCTAAGTAATAAAGATAAAATAGGAGAAGAATTTGTTTTGCTAGATTCTCCTAGTGAAGATAAATTATCAGAATATTCATATTTGCTTAGTAATTTTACTACAAATCTTAGTTTTAAGAATAATACATGTTTGTTAGATGGTGAAGAGATAAGTTTGGATTATTTTGATAAATTGAGAGAAATCATAGGAGATATTCCTAAAAATTATGAGAGTAAAGAGTTTTTTACTGGTGGAACAGTAGGATTAGTTTCTTATGACTATAATAGATATTTGGAAAAAATAGAAAATAAAACTATTGATGATTTAGAATTACCAGAACTTTATTTTGTAGTGCCTAAACTTATTATTATTAAGAATGAAGAAACAAAAGAGCTATTTGAAATAGATTTTGATGAGAAAAACTATATATGGGATTTGGACTTAGAATTTTCTGAACCAATAATAGAAAATAGAGAGATTTCATGGGATGACTTAAATCGTTTTGAAACTAATATAAGTAAAGAAAAATTTATGGAAATAGTGGAAAAAGCTAAATTCTATGTAAAAGAAGGCGATATTTTTCAAGTCAATCTTAGTCAAAGATTTGGCGCAGAAATAGGAAAAGATGAAAGTATAGAGCTTTATAGAATATTAAGAGCTATTAATCCATCGCCTTTTGCATCGTTAGTCCATCTTAATGATTTTAAACTAATATCACAATCTCCAGAAAGATTAGTGAGATTGAAGGATGGAATAGCAGATACTAGACCAATAGCAGGAACAAGAAGATTGGTAAAAGGTAATGAAGTAAAGAATGAAGAACTTGCAATGGAACTTAAAAATGACCCAAAAGAGTGTGCAGAACATGTTATGCTTGTAGATTTGGAGAGAAATGATATAGGGAAGATTGCAGAGTTTGGGACGGTAGAAGTAGATGAATTTATGATTATAGAAAGATATTCTCATGTAATGCATTTGGTATCTAATGTAAAAGGTAAATTGAGAAAAGATTTGGATGCTTTTGACCTTTTAAAAGCTATGTTTCCTGGAGGAACAATAACAGGAGCTCCCAAGATTAGGTCT
>Ga0183099_1001606_pt1 | contig 12744 bp, 5 predicted proteins | sample Biomet1_FD_127788 | JGI IMG/M metagenome (GOLD analysis project Ga0183099, IMG submission 127788) | Microbial communities from bioreactor (seeded with anoxic lake sediment) at LBNL, California, USA - Biofuel metagenome 1 | ecosystem: Engineered > Bioreactor > Anaerobic > Unclassified ... | reverse complement strand
TTCCGGTTCGAGCGGGATGAAACGGCCTCCGGTGCGCAGCCCGGCGAGAAGCCATGTTTTCCCCGGGAGCAGGTCCGCGCTCCTGTGTCCTTTCGCGGGGCCGCCCGGATGTTGCCGGCCGCACAGGAGGCATCCGGGCGGGAATGAGTGCGCAGCCCGGGTACAGGGTACAGGCTGCGGAAAGCAGGACGGCAAAAACGAGCCGGGAAACCGGCGGCACGACATGTTTCATGGCCTGATCATACCAGCGACGGGAGATTCTGGCAATTTGTACCGGCAGAGGAAATATTTCATGAGGTTATGCAAACTTCTCCCTCGGGGAGCTTGAAATACAGGATCATTTCAGGTAAGATGGTCACAGCATCGGGGAATTAGCTCAGTTGGTAGAGCGACTGGTTCGCAATCAGTAGGTCACCGGTTCGAATCCGGTATTCTCCATGAAATGATAACGCAAATCCTTGTAAAACAAGGGTTTGCGTTTTTTTTTGCGCCATGCGCAATGTTCCGGGACAGATGGACCTGCAAACATTCGAACAGGCTCATCGATCAGTGAATCCGTTCCCTCGGGAGCGTTCCCTGGCATTCAGAAGAGCAGGTCCCTGGTCCCGGCGGCCACGGCCTCGCCGAGGAAGATCTCTACCGAGCCTTCGGGGATTACCTTGATGAGCCGGCATTCGATCCAGCCGGTGCAGCGTTCCGGTATGCGGAGGTCGGTTTCCGTCGCCTTGAACCAGCCGATGTTGAAGCAGCCGAATTTGTCGACGTGAGGGTCCGATACCGAGCCGCATTTCTGGATCAGCGGATCGTCGGGACTGTCCGGAATGCAGAGGGCGAACTGGCCTGTCCGCTTGATGTTTGCGGCCGTCTGGTGAGCCGGATCGCAGACGAAAAGCACCTTGGTGACGGGATCGTAGTCGAGTGGGCAGTTCCAGGCGATCGGCGCCAGGTTGTACTGCTCCTGCCCCCTGCTCGCCACCAGGACCGGCTGGCCCGGGACGATCAGCTTGTAGGCCTCCTTCAGGGAGACCGGATGGTATCCGTCCTGCAGGGGCTCAGCGTGAAGGTCTTTTTTCGTGGACATAGGTATACCTCGCAAACCAGTAGCGGCCGATGAATCTGCTCATGAAGGCCTTGAATTTCCATTTCGGTGCCATTATAGCGGTTCTCCGGCCATTTGTGGCGCAGCGGAGGCAATGGGCGACCACGCGTGCCGGATCCTTGCCGTCCACAACCCGCTCTCGTGCCCCGTTCGAGGCCACGTTAGCGAATTCCGTATCGACGGGTCCCGGGCAGACGGTTTCGACGAAGATTCCCCGGTCGGCGACCTCGGCGGCAATAGCCGTGCTGAAGCTGAGCACGAAGGCCTTTGTCGCGCCGTATACGGCGAAGTTCCCGAGCGCGGTGTAGGACGCGAGGCTCGCCACGTTGACAAGCAGGGAGCCCCGACCCATCAGGGGGAGGGCCAGATGGCAAAGCCCGGTTAACGTGGTGACATTCAGGTCGATCATTTCGAGCTGCCGTTCGAGGGCTGTATCCGCGAAGGTGCCATAGGTACCGAATCCGGCATTGTTTACCAGTGTATCGATGAAAAGGCCGTCCGGACCGCAGTTCGCCCGCTCTGCCTCGAGTATCTTCCCGAATGCCCCGATTCCGGGATGCCCTGAAAGGTCGGCTTCTATAACGCGGGGGGACATCTTCCGCCCTGCCCTGTCGTTCGCGAGTTCGGCGGCAAGCGCGGCCAGCTTGTCCTTGCGGCGGGCGACCAGCCATATCTCGTCGGCGTCCCGTGTCCGGGACAGCTGGAGGGCGAATTCCCTTCCGAGACCGGAACTTGCTCCGGTGACAATAATGATTCGTTTCATGATCTGTATTGTAACTTTATTGGTGTTTCCGCGCTATTCTTTTTGACAAAATGTTTCCTGCTCCCCTATAATCGAAAGGTGCGTTTCGTCCGCTTTCCACGTCTCCTGACAACCATTTTTTTCCTCATTACCCTGTCCGGTTGCTCCGGGTGGATAACCGACCGCTCGAAACCTGTCGTGTACGATGGAACGATCGATACCGGAGGCCGGCTGGACCGTATCGAACTCGTCGGCCGCTGGGCGTTCTGGCCGGGTCAGTTCATCTATCCGGCGATCGATTCGGAGAATTTCGACCGGTACGAGTATTTTCCGGCTTCCTGGTCGGTCTACCGGCCAGAGGCCTTCGCGGCCAAGGGCTACGGATCGTATGCCGTGACCATACGGGGGCTGAATCCGTCGACCGTCTATGCCTTCCGCTTTCCTGCGTACAGCTGTGCCGCGCGCTATTTCGCGAACGGTAGGGAGCTGTATTCCCAGGGAAGTCCGGGAAACAACGCACGCAGCGAGCGGCCCGAGTGGCAAACCGCGGTCGTTCCCGTTCCGGTGACCGGAGCCAGGTCCGTAACCTTGGTCATGCACCTTTCCAATTTCAACGATATCTTTCCGGCATCGGCCCAGCCTGTCGTCTTCGGAACCTACGAGAATCTGTCGCTTGAACGTGCGCACCTGCGGCTCCTCCAGATCATCCCGTTCGGGATGCTGCTTGCCATGGGGGCCTATTTTCTTGCCTTGTTCGTTTTCAACCGGAAAGAGAAAGCCTGCTTCTGGCTTGCCCTGCTTGCCGGGGTTTTTGCGCTCAGGATCATCTGCTACGATCAGTACATCATTCACGATATCCTTCCCTTGCTTCCTGCCATCATGGTATTCCGGCTGGGCTACCTGACCTATTCCCTGGCCCTTGCCGGGTTTGCCGGATTCATCCTTGACCGGCATCCCTCGATCTGCAGGAAAGCCGTCATCGGGCCGGTTATCGGCATCTCCCTCGCCTACGGCCTGGCAAACCTTCTTGCCCCGATCTCGTTCTCGACCCTCCTCCTGGTTCCATTCCAGGTTTTCAGCCTTGTCGTCTCGGCGTACGCGATTTACACCGTTATCAGGGCCGCATTGGAGCGGCAGGACGGTGCACGGTCTTTCCTTGCGGGATTTACGGTGTTCATCGGCTTGACCGTGCATGACATACTGCTTGCCAACAGGATCTTCGACGGCGCTTTTCTCGCCCATTACGGTTTCCTGTTGATGGTCGGGGTCATGGGCCTGATCATCCTGAGGCATTTCAGCTACGCCTTCACAACTGTAGAGAAGGCCTCGGAAGATCTTGCGAAGCTCAATGAGTCGCTGGCCCGGTTCGTTCCCGATGATTTCCTCAAATTTCTCGGCAAGAAGTCCATTACCGAGTTGTGCCTCGGAGACAACATCCGGACCGAGATGTGCGTCATGGCCGTCACCTTCCGGCTGGAGGCCCTGAACAAGGCCGGTTCCGGCGCTAGCCGCCTCACCCGGCTGGAAGTATTCAACAACCTTCTTCTCCGGCTCAATCCCGTCATCCTCGCCCATAACGGGTATATCGACCGCTACGGCGGGGACGGGCTTACGGTGCTGTTTCCGGACGAGGCCTGCAATGCCGTTCGATGCGCGCTCGGCATCCAGCGTGCAATCGATGACTACAACGCGGAACGCCGCGATGATAACCTGCCGCCGTTCGTCTTCTGCGCCGGCCTGAGCCGGGGCCCCCTGAGCATGGGAATGATCGGCGAACCGGGCCGGTTCGAGCGGACCATCATTTCCGACGTGCTGACCGTCGCGAACAGGCTGATGCAGCTGGCCGTTGACCGGCGCCTTTCGATCGTGATCAGCGCGGAGGTCGCCGTGCCCCTGGGCGGGCTCCAGCCCTGCCCCTGTTTCCTGGTTCCGCACGGCGATGTTCGCCTCCACGGCAGGAACGAGCCCGTTTCGGTTTTCGAAGTGAGGGGCTCATGAGATCGTTCAAGTCCGTTTTCCGGATAGTCGTCGCTTCCGTACCGCTCGCCCTGCTGCTCCTGATAATGGCTGCCCTCCTGTGTTCGAATCCGGTAATCGACCGCTCCGTTTCCTGTTTCCGTTCCGTCGCCGCGGGGACGGCCGACCTTGCCGGCTGCAGTACCGGCCTGACCCGGCTGGACGGCGACTGGTCATTCTGGTGGGAACGTCAGGTCCGGCGACCGGGAGATCTGCGAGCCGACGCCTTCTGTCGCCTGCCCGGATCCTGGATGGCTTCCGGCATCGCCAAAAGCCACGGTTATGCGAGCTACGGCCTCGAGGTTACCGGGCTCGATCCGGAACGGCAGTATGCGCTGTGCGTCGGGCATACCCTTTCCGCATGCCGGATACTGATCAACGGCGAGGAGGTCTGCTCTGCCGGCAGCCCGGGGATCTCCCTGGATACGGAGATCCCGGGGTGGGGAACGCTCGTCGCACGGTTCACTCCGGCACCGGACGGTTCAGCCGGTATCGTGCTCCAGATATCGAACTTCCGCGACCGCTTCGGTGGAAGCAATGCCTCTCTCTATCTCGGCGAGGCGTCCCTTGTCTACCGGATGGTCGATACCCGGAAACTGAGCGAGGGTTTCGTCTTTTCGGTGCTCGTCGTGCTCGGGCTGCTGTTCTTCGTCCTGTACCTGTTCCGCAGGAAGGATCGGCATTTTCTCTGGTTCGCCGGAATCGGCCTCGTCGTTGCCTTCCGCACCCTCTGCTATGACAGTTTTGTTCTTCTGGACCTGTTGCCCTTCATCTCCTGGCCGGTCTTTTTCCGTCTGGGCTACCTGACCTTCCCCGCTGTCATCATCTGTTTTATCGGTTTCATTCACAGCGTGTATCCGCGTCTGCTCCCGCGGGGTCAGTCGATTGCGATCCAGGGCGTTTTTGCCCTGTACGCACTTGTCATCCTTCTTCCGGGCGAAAGCCTTGCCCCGGTCCTTCTCCTTCCGTACCAGCTGTTCGGTGTCGCCGCCGTCGGCTTCGGTATGTCCGTCATCGTGCGGGCGTGCCGGCAGGGACAGGAAGGAGCGCTCTGGCTTGCGGCCGGCTTTTCGTTCGCGGTAGTGACCTTTGCGTACGACATACTGGTCTCGATGTGGATCGTCTCGGGTGTCAGCCTGAGCCATCTGGGCGTAAGCCTGTGCCTCTTCTGCATCGCCCTCATGGTCGTTGACCGCTACTCCAGGTCGTTCAGGAGGGCCCATGAAATTTCAGAGGAGCTCGTCGTTCTGAACCGTTCCCTCAAACGCTTCGTTCCCGAGGATCTGCTTGCCTGTTTCTCGAAGGATTCTCTCGCCGAGATCCGTTCGGGCGATGCCGTCGACGCCGAAATGGCCATCCTGTCGGCGTCGATCCGTTCCCTTGATTCGATCGCTTCAAAGATGCCCCCTGATGCCGTTTTCGCCTTCCTGAACGATTTCCTCGAGCTGGTTGGACCTGTCGTGCGCTCCAATGGCGGATTCATCGCCCGCTACGAGGGTGACGGCATCCTTGCCCTGTTTCCCTCCGGAGCCGAACCGGCAGTCCGCTGCGCGGTCCAGATGCAGAGCGCCGTCGCGGCAAGAAACCGGAAACAGACAGGACGTACGCCGATTGCGATAGGCATAGGCATCGATTCCGGCCGTCTGACCCTCGGAGCCATCGGCGATTCCCTTCGCCTTGACGGAACGGTCATTGCCCACGGGGTCCGCTCCGCCGAGCAGTTCCAGGTGGCGGCCCGCGAGTTCCAGGCACGCATCCTGATCAACGGAACGGTCTTTTCCCAGCTGCCGGATCCGCTTGCCTGGTTCCTCAGACCGGTCGAACGCATCGAGACAGATGGCCAGCCCTCGTTTCTGTTCGAGGTTTACAACAATGACCAGGAGTTGACGCGCGAACTCAAGTGGAAAACCCAGGGCGATCTCGAACATGCAGTCCTGGCCTACTTCGGCGGAGCTTATGGGGAATGCGGAAACTATCTGAAACGCGTGCTTCGCGATTTTCCCGACGATCCGGTGGCGCTGCATTACGCGAGACGGGTGCAGATGTAAAAAATTACTATGTAACGACGAATTTGCTTGTTAATTCCATGGAATCTACAGATAATGGAGAGAATGGAGAAGGTCTCAGGTAAGGGTAAAAAATGAAAAAATTTGCGACGGTTATGCTTTTTTCTCTGCTCGCAGCTGCGAACGTGTTTTCGGCCGGTAAGAAAGATACGGTCGACACGCCTACGACTTCGCTTGACAGTTGGCTGGAGACAGTCAATATAGCCGAGAAGAAACCCGGCAAGTACAACATACTGGTTACTGCTGAAGACCTGGCCGGAAACCAGGCCCTCGCCGGTCCATTTAACATGTACATCGACCCTGAATCCGACCTCCCGATCACGAGGATTACCAATCCCCTGGACAATATGCGGGTTCCCGGAAACCTGAACGTCGTCGGAACCTGTCTGGACGACGATGCCGTGGATCATGTGGAGCTTATTTTTGACCAGGAAACAGAACCACGGATCGCCGGCGGTAAGGAGTTCTGGTCCTACTATCTCGACACCACCGGGCTTACCGAAGGCGCCCACTCCATATCGGTTTACGGCGTCGACGTGAACGGGGTCCGCGGCAAGCCGTTCCGCGTCGTCTGGAACCTTGACCGGAACCAGCCGGAGACCGAGGTTCTGAACCAGACCATGGGTACCCTTGTTGCCGGCAAATTCGCGCTGGCCGGAAAGGTAACCGACGGAAACGGGATCAAGCACCTGTCCTATTCCCTTGACAACGGCAAGACCTTCGAGGCTGTGGACCTGAAATTCAACAAGAAAGATTTTACCTGGACATTCAACATGTCGATTGATTCCCGCAAAATGGCCGACGGGCCGGCTGTTTGCTGGTTCAAGGCACAGGATCAGCAGGGCTCCGAGGGCATCTACACCTTCCTTTTCTTTGTGGACAACACCAGGCCCGAAGCGGCCTTCATCTCGCCGGAACTCCAGGCCCCGGTCAACGGAATCTTTTCCGTAGCCGGTTACTCGAAAGACACCAACGGGATCGCCTCCGTTTCCTGGAAACTGGGAAAGGAAGCCGGCAGTTTCGAGCTGGTTCGCGGCAATCCGTACTGGATCAAGGAATTCGACATCCGCGGGCAGAACGAGAAATCCGTACAGGTGGAGATCTCAACGGTCGACATCGCGGGAAACCGGAGGGTGATCAGCCGCAAGATACCGGTCGACCTCAAGGCCGACATCCCCGTCCTGTCGGTCGAAACCCCGGCGCCAGAAACGGTTGTTGACGGCCCGGTTACCCTGAGCGGTTTCGCCATTGACGACGATGCACTCGCCGAGGTGTGGTACAGCCTGGACAAGGGCGGGGCAGTCAAGCTTGAATCCTCCGGCCCCTTCGGGACGATCATTCCGGCCCTCCCCGCAGGCAGGCACAACCTGGAAGTCTGGCCGGTGGACGTGAACGGGGTGCGCGGAGCGCCGGTCCCCGTTTCGTTCGTCGCTGCCGGTACCGCTCCGGAAATCCGTATCGATCCGGTAATGACCCCGTTCAAGGAGATACACCCCGAGTCAGGAACGGTGATTTCCGCAACGGTCAGTTCGGATCCGGGACTCAAGGCGGTCAGCTACAGCCTGACCGGGCTTCCGGACCAGACGGTGACGGTCAAGCCGGGAGCTTCGGGGGCGACGATAAAGATTCCCGTCCTGCCCGGCTTCCCATACGGCCTTCTGGACCTGGAGATACGGGCGGTCGACATCCATGACCGTGAAACAAGACAGAAACTCGAGTTCTATGTGACAAATCTGGGGATCCCGCGGGATACCCCTCCGGCGTTTTCTGACGATACCTTGAAATCGTCCGGTGACGTGACGATCGCCGCAAGCGGAAAGATCCCGGCAAGCACCGGCACCGCTTCGGTAGCGATCGAACAGCTCCTGCCGGCCGATGTTCCTTTCGCCAACGGAATGAACGTGGTCCTTTCCGGTCCGGCCTTTCCGAAGGAACAGCAGCAGTCCGCTTCAGTCCGCATCGGAATCGAGTCGCCGGTCGCGGTGACCTCGGTTTCCTGGTCCCTGAACGGGAGCGTTCCCGCGAAGGCCTCCGCCGTGAAAACCGCCGAGGGACGCTACGAGGCGCTCGTTCCCCTGAAGGCCCTGCTGGCGGCAGAATGGACAAAAATCGAGGCGACGGTGACCTTCAAGGACCTGAGTACCCAGTCGGTTTCCGGAGTTTTCTGCGTGGTCCGACCCGAGCCCGCTGCCGGGGTGTATGACAGTGAACAGTTCGTATGGGGGCAGGCTGACCGCAACGCGGCCGGGAACATCCTCCTTTTTGACGGCGCGACCGTGTCCGGCCTCTACAACGGCAAGCCCGACCTCGTCGCAACATCAGTCGCCTTCCAGAAGAAGGTTGACGGCCTCGAGGCAAGTCTGGACGGAAACACGGTGACCGTCAGCGGCGTCAAGGACGGACAGTACCCCGGCGTTTCCCTTGTCATCACCGATACCGCTGGCGGAACCTTTACCACTGCTCCCGTAACCTTCGTCGTGGACTCCGCCCCTCCCGTCCTGGCCGTAGACACGACGGAGCGTCCTCTCTGGGTGCAGGGAATCCTGCCGGTCAAGGGGCAGGCAACAGATACCCGCGGAGTCGGCGTGGTGGAGTACTCGCTTGACCGCGGAACCACCTGGGAGAACTTCCCGGCTGCAACCTTCAGCGAGAAACTTGACATCTCTGCACTTCCCGACGGCAAGGTCGAGCTGCTCGTCCGGGCGACGGACACCGTCGGCCGCTCGGTCACGGACTGGCGCATATTCAACAAGGACACCCAAGCACCTGTCGCGACCGTCGTGGTCCCGGAAGCCGGAGACATAGTTAACGGCGAAACCACCATCGCCTTCCATACTGCCGAAGCGAATCCGGTAGTTCTCGCTGAATACCGGGCTCCCGGAGACCGGTCGGCAAAGGACCTGACCAAATGGCAGCCCCTCCCGGTCGGCTCGATGGTGACGACGATGATCGGAACCGCCGAACAGCCAATCGACGCGAAGATGGAATACCGCTTCACGGACGCGGCGGGGAACATCGGGGTCGTCAATTCCTATCAGTTCTCGATAGACGCCCAGTCCGACCTTCCGGTTGTCGAGATCCACGTTCCCTCCGATAACGAGGTTGTCCGCAAGGACTTCGTCATCTCGGGCGTCGTGTATGACGACGACAAGCCCGGCAAGATATGGTACAAGATCGACAACGGACAGTTTACCGAAGTCGCGATCGAGAACAGCTATTCGGTCCCGATTTCCCTAAAAAGCCTTACCGACAACGAACATACGATCACCATCTACGCGGAGGATATCCACGGCGTCGCGGGCAATCCTGTCGTCAGGAAGATCCGCGTCTCCCTCGAAGAGCCGAAAGCCTCGGTCCTCGCCCCGTCCTTCGAAATGACCAACAAGGGCGTAATCGACATCAGCGGAAGCGCTTCCGACAAGAACGGGATCTCCCGGGTCGAACTCTCGCTAGACAACGGAAACTCCTTCAATCTCGCCATGGGTGCCGAGGACTGGCAGTACCGTTTCGATACCCGCGTCATACAGGACGGCACGCATGTCGTATTCGTGCGCGTTTACGACAATTACGGGACGTCCGGACTCTATTCGAGCCTGATCAACATCGACAACACTGCTCCCTCGATCAAGCTCGAACTCCCGCTCGACGGAAGCCGGAGCAGCTCGACGCTCTTCATTTCCGGCCAGACCATGGACAATATCGGCCTCGAGAAGGTATCGGCCAAGATAAGCAACATCGACCCGAAGCAGCCCGCGATCCCGGCAGCCCTGTCCGACATCGCGTTCGACAACGAGCTGATCATCTCGCGCGGTATGGATATCACGGCCCTGCCGCCCGGGTTCTACAACGCCGAGGTCCGCGGTTACGACCGGGCGGGAAACATCACCCGTGTCTCGAGAAACTTCGAGGTGTACCGTGGCACCGACCGGAACCGCATCGAATTCCTGTATCCCCTCAACGGCGAACACGTACAGGGAATGTTCAACATCTACGGCCGCGTCATTTCAGAGGATCCGGTGCACAACCTGATGCTCTACATCGACGATGTCGACGCCTCCGTCACCGAGCTGACCCCCTCGGGTTACTTCAAGTTCACCGTAACCCCCGAGATGATCGTTGACGGACTTCACAACCTTACCGTTCGCGCCCTCGTGGACGACGACAAGATCATCAATTCGGACAACCACGCAGTCAACTACACCGCGAACGGACCCTGGATCACCATCGACAATTTCGCCATGGGCGACTTTGCGATCGAGCGCCCCTGGCTCATGGGAACGACAGGGTATTCCTTCACCGAGGATGACGTGATCGCGATGAAGGCGAAGGACACCACGAAAGAAAGGAAACGGCAGCTGCAGGCAAAAGCCCTCAGCAAGGTCGAAATCAGTTTCGACAACGGTAAAACCTTCCTCGAGACGGAGTCCGGCAAGAAGTGGCGCTACCGCGTCGAAACCGGCGAGCTGGCCGAAGGATACCACTTCCTGATCGTGCGTTCGACGATGCTGAACGGCGAGATTGCGGTTACACGCTCGATCATCCAGATCGACAAGACCAAACCTTCGATTCGCCTGATCTCGCCGGGCGAGGGAGGCCGCTACAACAACGATCTGGTCTTCTCCGGCCTCAGCTCCGACGACGTAAAGCTTGAATCGGTCATGCTCTCGCTGCGCCCTGGCGACAAGTCAGCGTACGCCGTCCCCTCGTTCATCCAGGGCCTGTACTTTGACTGGCATTTCTGGGGCGCAACCTTCTACGACGTGGGGCTCGGCCTTACCTTCTTTGACGACAACGTCAAGCTTCAGGGTCAGTTCGGCCAGTTTACCGATGAACAGCGGGCGCTGTTCACCATGAACGAGATGCGGTACGGCGGCGACGTGCTCGGCATCAAGCTGCTCGCGAACCTTGCGTATATCCCGATGGAATACTTCTTCGGCCCCGACTTCTCCTGGCTTTCCGCGACTGGCGCCGTCGGCGCTAACTTTTCGATGTTCTCCGAAACCCAGAGCGGCAAGCCCCAGATCCTTTCCGCAGTACTCACGCAGCTCGAGTTTCCGCGGGTAACGATTCCCAAGCAGACCCTGTTCAGCACTTTCTCCGCGTATACGGAAATCCAGTTCTGGTTCATTCCGACCGATGTCAATTCGGCGGAAGTCACAATCGATTCGGTCGTTCCGCACATCACCGGCGGAATTCGCGTCAACGTTTTTTGAGGTAGTAGGTAGTATATGAAAGCGATCAAAACCAGTATTGCAGGATTTGTCCTTTTCGTGCTCGTTGCGTCAGGTGCCCTGATAACGTGCAAGATCGGTCTCGGCGACTCAGTCGACACGAAGCCTCCGACTGTGAGCATCACCTATCCGCCCGTCGACGCCGTCGCGCTGCGCGGCGATTTCGTCATCGCCGGAAAGACCTCGGACGAAACCGCCCTGGACACGGTTACGGTGACGATGAAAGACGCCACCACCGGAACGGTCATCGATTCCTGGGACGCAACGATCGTGGACAACGCGACCCGCTGGTACCTCCAGGTGGAGAATGACCGTCCCCGCAATACAGCCAACGAGCTGCAGCCCGCCCCGATCTCCGACGGCGAGTATCAGTTTGTCGTCGTGGCAACTGACAAGGCCAACCGCACTACCTCGGTTGACCGCAAGTACACCATCGACAACACCGCTCCGCTCATGACCGTCTCCGCGCCGTCGACGAGCGGTTCCGATACCGCGCAGAACTTCGGCCGCGACATCAAGTTCTCCGGGCTCATCTACGACAAGCAGGTTTCCAACATCGTCACCTTCAGGGCATACAAGGAAGGAACAGTCGCTCCCGTCATGAGCTATACCTCAGTGCAGGAACCCCAGATGTCCTTCTCGTTCCAGGACGAGTCGCTCGGCACGGATGCCGTCAACAAGGACCTGTTCAAGGCTCTGCGTGACCTGATGGATGACCCGTCTACCGCGCAGCGCTTTTACTATACACTCTCCGTTTCTGACTATGCATGGCAGTACAACGATACCGAGGGCAAGACGTATACCCAGACCGGAAACACCACCGATCACTATTTCATCAAGTCCGACATCCAGACCAAACAGGAGACGGGCTCGGTGTATCCGTCTTCCGAGTACATCTCCAGCCTCGAGAACGGAGAGACCGAAGAGACCCGTTCCGACATCACGCTCGACGTCCTGAAAACGCTCCGCAAGTCATCGACCGCGTTCGACGCGGCTTCCAGCGGCAGCTTCTCCATTGATCCGACAAACATACAACCGGTCGTATCGATCGACGGTTTTGACTATTATCCTGTCGTCGACACCGGCTATTCGGCGAACATCAGCTCGCCCCGTTCCTATCTCAGGATCACGGTCGAACAGCCGACGAGCGATGCGCTCATCTACACCGGAAAGAGCGGTCAGCCGGACAGTATCCGCGTGACCCTCCTTGACACTGCCGGTGCCGTTTCTGTCGCGGAGGCATCGATCGATCCCGCCGAAATAACGACACGCGGTTCAGCCTTCCAGTTCAGCTATTTCGTCGCGAAACGCGGCGGTTCATGGCAGGTACGCATAGACGGATCGGACAGCGGCGGGCAGGTATTCCGCAGCAACCTTTACGCGTTCACGATCAACGAGGGCGCCCCGAACATAGAAAGCATAAACCCGGTGAGCGGCAAGATCCGGCCGACGGTAGTCGGCGGGCAGAACAAGGTGTATGTAAACGTAAAGGCGCATGATGACGGCAGCAATGTCGGCATCAAGGTGCGGAAGACCGGCGACACCGACTACACCGTCCTTGCCGCCCCCCCGACGGTGAGCGCGCTCGCC
>Ga0183099_1001605_pt1 | contig 12755 bp, 15 predicted proteins | sample Biomet1_FD_127788 | JGI IMG/M metagenome (GOLD analysis project Ga0183099, IMG submission 127788) | Microbial communities from bioreactor (seeded with anoxic lake sediment) at LBNL, California, USA - Biofuel metagenome 1 | ecosystem: Engineered > Bioreactor > Anaerobic > Unclassified ... | reverse complement strand
GGGGAGAAAGCGGGCGAAAAAGGTCAGGCTGAAGACCACCAGGCCTGAAAGTGCACCGAAAATCGAGCTGGCTACCCCCGCATGCTGAGGAAAAAGCTGCATGGTCTTTGCCAAAGAGCAGGGAACGGTGAAGCCGCAGCTGAAAAACATAAATCCTATGGGGAGAACCAGAGAATTTGCAGTAAAAGGGAAAAGTATGGCAGTTATGAGCATGCCAGCACTGATACATACCAAAGCCGCCATCGAGATCAGAAGCATTTTATCCAGTGAGCAATACTGGCTGATCAGCCGGTTTACTGTACAGCCGAAAAAGTATGCCAGGCCAAGTCCGAGAGCAATATACCCATATGTTAAAGGATCAACTCCCAGTGAATCTTCTAGCAGGAAGGGGCCGAGAATATTAAATAGAACAATTATTGAATAGCCAATGCCGCCGATGAGCGTCGTCCTGGAAAAAATTGATTGAAAGGATATGCTTTTTATTGTGTGATAGGCTTGTCTGAGATCCATTGGCTGACGGCAGGTGCTGGTTTCCGGAACCTTGAGCAAAATAATAGCGAATAAAAGCAGACCATAAACGGCAAAAAAGAAAAAATCTGTTTGCCAGGAAAAATAAGTTTGCAGAAGACTGCCAATAAAGGGACCGAGGATGGGTCCGAGGGACCAACTGAGGCCGAACCAACTGCTGGCTTTAAGTAATGCAGCACCGGAAAAACAATCCACAAGCAGTGCCCGGGCGACAACGGCAAGACCACCAACACTTACACCCTGCAGCAGGCGGAGAATATTTAAGCAAAGCATGGTTGGTGCAAAAATACTGCTAAAACTTATGACCGTATAGGCGGCACTTGCCGCCAGTAAAATTTTTCTTCGGCCCCAGGCATCTGATAAAATGCCAAAAAATATTTGCGAAGCCCCGTAACCGAGCATATACAGGCTGATGCTCAGTTGCACCGAGCTCTGGGGAGTTGTATAATATTGTGAAATTACAGGGAGTGCGGGAACATAAAGATCAATGCCGATTCCCAGTAAAAAGCCAATAAGAAAGAGCAGAAAAATGAAGATGTTTTGTTTGCTGGATATGTCAATCATAGTATAACCTCCAAGATGAACAGATAAAATAATTTCTGTAAGTAGTATAACGCTTGTGTGTAGGCGAATAAAAGTACGCACATTTTGGGAATTCAGTATATTATTGGGTAGTAATAGCGACGTTTTTATGGATATGGAGGAGTTTGATGATTTGTTTTGATAATAATAAGTATCATTGTTCTATGGAATTGACACTGTCGATCATCGGCGGTAAGTGGAAGGTTTTAATTCTCTGGTATTTGGGGAAAGAGACGTTGCGGTTTAATGAGTTACAGCGAAAACTTGGTTATATAACCCCTAAGATGCTGACACAGCAGCTGCGTGAACTTGAAAACAATAAGTTGGTAAATCGCCATATCTATATGCAGGTTCCGCCGAAGGTGGAATATTCCTTATCGACTGAGGGGGAAAGCTTGCTGCCGATTTTGGCATCACTTAATGGCTGGGGAATTGATTATGCAAAAAATTATGGCGGCAGTGTTGAAACCCATGAAGTCACGGAAAGTTAACCTGGCGCTGTGTGCTGTATTGACTTTTTTGTATGATATGGTAAACTATTACAAATAAAACAATCGTTTGTTTTATATTTTTAAGAAAGATGGTGTTGGCCATAAGAACGAATACACAGAATCGTCTGATCGAGATAGCAACGCCGTTGTTTGCAATAAAGGGTTATGCAGCAGTGTCGGTCAGGGAAGTAACGGATGCGGCCGATATCAATGTTTCTGCGATATCGTATCATTTTAACGGCAAGGAAGGATTATATCAGGCGGTTCTTGAAGAGCAGCTGTCACCGCTTTTAGAGGCAGTGGATCATGTGAAGTCGAACAGCAGTCTGTCACCCGAGCAGCGGCTTACATTTTATGCCGAGCGGGTTGCTCATATTCACAGTTGTCGGCCGTATTTGTCACGTTTTATGATCAGCGAGAGCATGAATCCGACGGCTTATGGCGGGCCAATTATTGAATGCCATCTGTCACAGGTGTATCAGTTTATTAATGGTGCCTTACAAATGGGAATGAAGGATGGGACCTTTCAGACTGGTGTGGACATCAAATATGCCGCGGTAGCATTAACTGGAATTTTAAATTTTTATTTTATTGCCAAACCTATGCTGCAACGCCTGCATGTTATTGACGAAGACAATGAGGATGAATTTCAATATACGGCAGACGCTTTTCGCATTTATTTAGAAGGTATTGTGAAGAAGTGAGTTATATGGTTTGATGATAAGCCGCTCTAGATGGCAAGGCCTTATTCAAACAAATGATTGTTTGAATAAGGCCTGTTGATATAAGAAAGGGGAAAATTTTGTGAAGAACAAGGCAATTTTTAAGTTTTTTTTACTGCTATTGGTTGTTGGCATAAGTGCTGGGGGCTATTATTATCTGCATCGCGGCGAGCAACGTACGGATGATGCGGCGATTGACGGCCATATTGCGGCCGTTAGCCCTAAAATACAGGGTTATGTCAAAGCTGTTTATATAACGGATAATCAGCTGGTCAACGCGGGAGATCTGTTATTGGAAATTGATCCACAGGATTATATCATTCGCCGGGATCAGGCCCTGGCAGCACTGTCCGCCGCCAGGGCCGCTGCCAGGGCTGCTGAAAACAGTGCCAAGACGACCAGTGTCAGTGCACCGGCAAATGCCGATGCGGCAACGGCACAGGTAGCTGCTGCGCAGGCAACCTGGGAGAAGGCCGCTGCAGATCGCAGTCGGGCAGAAGCCCTTTTTGATGCCGAAGCTTATTCAAGGCAGCAGCTTGATCAGGCTATTGCTGCAGAGCGGTCCGCCAGAGGGACCCTTGATCAGATGCATTCCGCCCGGCAGGCCGTAAACACAGCTCCCACAGCTATAGCCGGTGCCCAAGATACGCGCGATCAATTGCTGGCCCAGGTAAAGCAGGCGGAGGCTGTGCTGGCCCAAGCGGAAAGTGATCTGGCGAATACGAAAATTGTTGCTGCCATGGATGGGCGCATCACCAAGCGCAGTGTTGAACCGGGAAATTTTGTCCAGCCGGGACAACAGCTGGCATCCGTGGTGGGGGGCGATTTATGGGTGACGGCCAATTTTAAGGAATCACAGCTGATGCAGATGCGTCAGTGCCAGCGAGTAGATATAAAAGTAGATGCTTTTCCTGATATGGTTTTGCATGGCAAGGTCGAAAGCTTACAGGCAGGAACCGGCGCGCGTTTTTCACTGTTTCCAGCAGAAAATGCCACAGGGAATTTTGTGAAAATCGTACAGCGGGTACCCGTGAAAATTGTCTTTGATGAACCGCTGGATGCATTGCTTGCGATAGGCCCGGGAATGTCGGTTGAACCAACGGTCTATACAGAAAGCGTCAGTGGTCATGACTGAGCGATTGAAAGCGAGTCCGATGATTATTGCAATTGCAGTCAGCCTAGCAGCTTTTATGGAGGTCCTTGATACCACGATTGCAAATGTTGCCTTATCGAGTATTGCCGGTTCTCTTGGTGCTACGGCGGATGAAAGTACATGGGTATTGACGTCATATCTTGTTTCAAACGGGATTGTTTTACCTCTTTCGGGCTGGCTTTCGGGGCTTTGGGGGCGAAAAAATTTTTTCTTGTTATGTATTTTTGGTTTCTCTCTGACATCTTTTTTGTGTGGAATTTCAACGTCATTAGCAATGTTAATTGTATGCCGTTTGCTGCAGGGACTGGCCGGTGGCGGTCTGCAGCCAAGCCAGCAGGCGATTATTAAAGATGCCTTTCCGAAGGAAAAGCTTGGCATGGCCTTTGCCGTTACCGGTATTACCATGGTGGTGGCTCCGATTGTCGGTCCTGTGCTCGGTGGTTATATTACGGATAACTTTAATTGGCGTTGGATCTTTTTATGAATGTGCCGATTGGCTTGTTAGCGGCATTTTTGGTGAATATGCTGGTTGAGGATACACCGGAGTCGTCAAAAAAAGCTGTAGGGTCTATCGATTATATGGGACTAGGGTTCATTACCCTGGGGCTGGGGTCGCTGCAGGTGGTTCTTGATAAGGGACAGCAGGAAGACTGGTTTAGCAGCAATTTTATCCTGCTGTTTGCCGTGGTAGCTGCGGTAGGGATTATTTTGGCGATTTTATGGCTCAGAGAGCAGGAACATCCGCTCATTGAATTGAGCTTGTTTAAATTGAGGAGCTTTAGCATGGCGTGCCTGATGATGTTCTTTGTCGGCTTTACCCTTTATTCAAGTGCTGCACTGCTGCCGATGATGGTGCAGATAAATTTCGGTTACAATGCGACACTTTCGGGTTTTGTCTTGTCGCCGAGCGGGATCACTACCATTTTTCTGATGCCAGTGATCGGGAAGCTTACCGGCATGGTACAGGCCAAATATCTGATTGCTTTTGGCATGATGATGAACGCCGTTGGCATGATTGTTACTGGCTGGATTACGCCGCAGACCGATTACGGTACATTTGTGTTTGTGCGCATTTTGCAGACGGTAGGGCTGCCGTTTTTGTTTGTTCCCTGCAGCATTCTGGCGTTTTCGCAGATAACGGCGGAACACAGCAGCAATGCCTCGGCAATTTTTTCGCTGATGCGGAATCTTGGTGGCAGTATCGGGATATCTTTGGCAACGAGTTTTGTCGTGCGAAGCCAGCAGATTCATCAGGCGATTTTGGTAGAACATTTAACGTATGCAGATTATGGTTATCGGCAGGCACTTGCTGTTTACGGGAAAACGCTGAGTCAGTTAGGGGCTTTGAGCACAGATGGCGGTGCTATGGGGAAAATTTACCAAGAGCTCGTACGCCAGGCTAGTATTCTTGCTTATGCGGACACATATCATATACTGGCGGCGGTGTTGCTTGTTTTAGGTGTGGCGGCATTTTTTATGCCGTCAAATCTGAAAAAGATGCCGCCGGAAAGTAGACAAGCACAGGGGCCGTTGTAATTTAATGGCAGCACATGCTGTCTGTTTTTATACGGATAATTTGATTTGTTTTTTTTGTTGCTTGATTATATAATATTACAGGCAGATTGTTGGTAATATTGTGTGTATTTTACATAAAGAGAGAGGCCTTGAAATTATGAAATTATGTGTAAGTTTTCTTTGTTCGCTGCTATTACTTGTGTCTGTTGCCTTTGCTGAAACACCGCCAGAAAATTGGCAGGTGGCCTATAAAGACAATATATCGGCTATTTTTATTTGATACGGACAGTGTGAGAACAGTAGGATCAAGTGATTGTTTTGATTGCGGAAGTTAAAAACCGAAATGTCTCCGGATATGGTGCAGGTGTTGATCGAAAAGTGCCGGGAGCAATATGATACCTCCTCTTGGGGAAATATAAAGTATATGATTTCATCAACCAAGTGTAATTTAAAGGAGAAAACGCTGGCCAGCAAAAATCATCGGCTATATGATGCCAAAGGGAATCTGATTAGCATAATACCGGATGAAGATGTTTCCAGTGTGCCGGACGGGTCCGTAAAAAACAAAGTATATGCGGCTATTTCCCAATGGTTGTATGAAAATTAGTTGCTGGTAAATAAAAACGACAGTATCTAAAAAGCGCCTCAGATCAACGAAGACGTTTTTAGTTGCTGTCGTTTTTTAACAGATGATGCTATATAAGATTATAAGAGGGCTGTTAAGGCTTTTAGTGCGGACAGGCCTTCAATTGCATCGGTCACATCTCCGAGCAAAGTGCTTTTTGTCGATGTACTCAAAGTTTCGAGCTTTTTTAAAGCCGACAACTTTGTCTGCAGCTTGGAATAGGTACTGATTCCGGCGGTAAAGTTTTTCATATCTGTTTTAAAGTCAGCAAGGTCTTCCTTTAATGAAGACACATCACTGTCGCTATCGGATTCTTCTGTTACCATTAGAGAAGATATTTTTTCTAATTTACTTTCCAGAGACAATAGTGAGGACAAAGCGGTACTGGCCGATGAGGAGCAGCAACCGACTGCTGCCGGGAACAACAAAAGAATTATGGTGGTAAAGGTAACAAGCTGTCTTGCTGTCAAGGTCTTCATAAAAATCTCCTCCTTGTTTTAACTGACAGAACTTTACCGGATACTGTCTTCCATTTGCCGTGTCGTTCGTTTGTAAACCTCTATTTTGCAGCCGTTCTCAATATTAATATGGTCTTCATATAAAATATCTAGATTGATCAGTTTGTTTACCGCTTGTAGAAACTCACTTTTTAATACGGAAGAATGATATGTATAGGTAGTGCCGACAAAAAGCATGGTGGCAGTTTCTAAAATTTCTTGTTCTAGTGATGAAAAAAGCATGATATACACCTCTTTAGCCAGTTGGAAATTATTGTATGTTATAAGGACAGATACATGATATGCGGTTTATGAGGAGCAGACCTCCTTTTCTGAAAGGATTCATAATATAAAAATTTAGTTCATGGATATATGAAAAAAGCATGAATCCTTATCTTTATTGATTTATTATATTATAACATTTTAATTATATAATTCAAATAAAAATATGGTGATGGTTTTGTAGTGTTATAGGGCTTATGAATCACGGTCGGCCGCCGGGGGATTTATATCGAAAGTGTGGGCCTTCTGGGCTGCCGGTTGAGAAAAATAAAAAGCCAGTGGCTTTGCCGCGGCGATTGTATTTGCACCGGGAAGTCACTGGCTTTTGAGCCAAGAGCCTGGGGGTTATTAAATTAATGCTTGGGTGGAGACATGTAGGGAAAAAATTTAATATCTTCATTGAGCATATGACCGACGATGATGTCATCAACGACAAAGGCGAAGAAGGCGGAAGAGCGCAGGGTTCCGGTGTGATAATTTTCCTTGAGCTTTATGGCCTCGTCGATGAGTTTTTGATGCGTTGTCGTATGCTGGGCATGCGCCGGGTAGCCAATCTCTTTGAGCAGTTCTACTTCGCAGTTAAAATGATGTGCGACATGCGCCAGCAGTTTGTCGAGATGGGCATCGAGTGCGGCCGGGTCGTTGTGACAGATGGCCAGTGCCAGTAGTTGATTACCATATTCAACCAGCAAGCGGTGCTGCCGATCAATTTCAGGCTGCCCGCATTCCCATTGCGGTTGCCAGACGAGCTGCAAAAATTCCTGTTGTGGTTTTGGCGGGGACTCTGCACTGACGACGCAGTTGCGCCCGGCTTTTTTTGCCTGGTACATGGCAGCGTCAACTCTTGCATACCATTCGGAAAAATCTTCCAGCGAGATGTGTTCGGCCACACCAAAACTGGCCGTTATTTTTCCGGCTGTTTCATGTGGGGAGGCCTCCAGCATGCTCCGGAGCTTTTCCGCAGCAGTCAGGGCGTTTTTTAGGGCGGTCCGCGGCAGCAGGACGATAAACTCCTCTCCGCCAAGGCGGATAATGCTGTCCGTCTTGCGGATCAAACCGTTGACGACCTTGACGAGATGCTGCAAAACACTGTCGCCAACAGGATGTCCCCAGGTATCATTGATGTCCTTGAAATTATCAAGATCGAGAAGGAACATGGATAAAGGATCACCGGAATTTTCGGCGTGGTCGATTTCCTGCCGGACTTTTTTTCAAAAAACTGGCGGTTGTAGGCACCAGTCAGGGTGTCATGGTTCAGCAGGTATTCATCCTGCTGCTGCTTACGCCAGAAGTTGCTGATATCATGGAAATTTATTACCGTGCCAAGGATCTGCCCCTTGTTGTCGATGGCTGGCGAAATGCTCCCCGTGATATGAAGTTCCGAGCCGTCGCGGCGGACCAGGATTTTTTCTGACAGAGCGGTTTTGGGCTGGCGGGTTTCAAGTACATGCCAGAGTGGGTCGCTGATCTTTTCCCGGGTTACCGTATCGTGGGCGTTGAATACGGTCAGCAATGGTTTGCCAGCAGCTTCTGCCATCGGGTACTTGGTCAGTTCCTCAGCCGACTGGTTCATCAGGGTGATTTTTCCTGCTGGGTCAGTGGTGATGATTCCCTCATGGATCGAAAAAAGTGTTGCCCAGAAAAGGCTGTGTTCACGGGCAAACAGCCTTTCGTTGCGAGTTCGTTCAAGTCTGGTCCAGACAAAATTCATCAGCCGTTCAAGGCTGACCGAATCCTCTGTGGTATAATCCGTATCTTTTGTTGGCAACCCCGGCAATTGCAACGACCCGCCCGTGATCAAGAACAGGTAGGGAAAGAAAGTTATGAATAGGCAGATGCCCCGTCGGGTAACCGGCAGCATACTCTGCCGCCGGATCGTAATGGTTGACGATGACGGTTTTTTGTTCGCGAACGGCCTCGCTCCATAAGCCTTTATGATGAATGGAAAACGGCAGATCCTCTTTAGCCTTGACAGAGCAGGCTTGCAGTACGGATTTTGACCAAGCATGAAGGACAAAATCTTTTTGCAGCTCATCGTACAGGAAGAGAAAGCCGAGCTCGCTGAGCGTTACGGCAATAATCTGCTCAAGGGCCTTGTTGAGCAAGCCATCAATGCCAAGGTCGGGTGCCTGCATCAGTTCAAGGTGTGCGGACTGAAGCCGAAGGCTGCGCTCGAAGGCGCCCGTTTCCTGGCGACGTTTGGTATTGTCGCAGCCGCGCAAATAGAGGACATCCTCTTTGCCACAAAAGCTCCAGTCAATATAACGAAAGGTTCCGTCCTGACAGCGGCAGTGGCCGCTAAAGGGGGTTTCTGACTGGCTGGTGACAGCAGTTTTAAGTGCAGCTGTGGCTGCCTTATGATCACATTTTGGAAAAAGCTCTATCAGCTTTTTGCCAGACAGTTCAGCGGGGGCAAAGCCAAGCGTCTTGGTCCAGGCTGGATTTGTCGTTGACAGTATGGCTGCGCTGGAGGCGGTGGCAAGCAAATCAGGGCTGCTTGCGAAAAAGTAGTCTGATGGCAGGGCCGGCAGATGATGTTTCATATCAAGAACCTCGCTTTTACAGAAATGGTAAATCGAGATATCACTATTTTTCGTTTGTTTTATAGAGTATTATATCATATTCGGCCTGCTGTTTCCTGCCTTTATCCAGGAAAGAACGTGCTTGGCTGAAAAAACGAATAAATCTTTTTCCGTAGGCGGAGGGGCAGGATTTTAAAGAATTTTATGATATGATATGAATATAGTTTTGCAGAGGAGTGGGCAGATGAAGGTAATTGATACGACAGCAGCTGTGGGGCATGTCCTTTGCCATGATGTGACGCAGATTATCCGCGGCGTTAGCAAGGGGGCCCGCTTTCGCAAAGGACATGTGATCCGGGAGGAAGACATTCCGGTGTTGCTTTCTCTGGGCAAGGATCATATTTACGTTTGGGAAAAGAATCCTGGCATGCTGCATGAAAATGAAGCGGCAGAAATTCTTCGCCAGCTTTGCGGGGCTGAGAACCTGCAGGCATCAGCGGTAAAAGAAGGAAAAATTGAACTCAAGGCAGCGTGTGACGGCTTGTTTAAGGTGGATGTCAGGCGCTTGACAGCGGTGAACAGCCTGGGTGAAATCATTATTGCCACACGCCACAACAATACCCCGGTAAAGACCGGCGATGTCCTGGCCGGCATGCGGGTGATTCCCCTGGTGATTGAAGCAGAAAAACTGCAGCAGGCGGCCAAGGCAAGTGGAACAGAGCCACTACTGCGGCTGCTGCCCTACCGCCCCATGGAGGTTGGGGTCGTTACAACTGGGAATGAGGTCTTTTATGGACGGATTAAAGACACGTTTACGCCGGTGATTGAGGAAAAGCTCGGAAAATTCGGCTTTAAAATGGCAAAACATGAAATTGTTGATGATTCTGTTGCGGCTATACGTGAGGCCGTGCTGCGGATGCTGACCGCAGGGATGGATATGATTCTTTGTACGGGCGGCATGAGTGTTGATCCTGATGATTTGACCCCGGCGGCAATCCGGGCGACTGGGGCTGATTTTGTTACGTATGGGGTACCGGTCTTGCCGGGAGCGATGCTGCTGCTGGCATATTATCAGGGACGGGTGCCTATCCTTGGGTTACCAGGATGTGTCATGTATGCGGCTGCCACTGTGTTTGACCTGGTCCTGCCGCGGCTGGCGGCCGGAGAAAAGATCCGGGCTGAAGAGCTGGCTGGCCTTGGGCATGGCGGCCTTTGCCTCGGTTGTAGCGTCTGTCGCTATCCTGTTTGCAGCTTTGGCAAGGGGATCTGAGAGTGGAGCAGAGGATGGTGGATTGGAAATGAAAACAGATTTAACACATTTTGATAAAGAGGGCAAGGCCATCATGGTGGATGTAACAGCCAAGAGCCCGACTGCCAGGCAGGCAAAAGCGCGGGGGCAGATCCGCATGAATGAGGCAGCATATCAAGCTGTTGTCACTGGCACGGCTGCCAAAGGGGATGTTCTTGGAATAGCTCGTATTGCCGGGATTATGGCAGCAAAACGCACGGGGGATTTAATTCCCTTGTGTCATCCGCTTGCAATTGCCAGTTGCCAGGTTGAATTTCAATTTTTGCCGGATATTTTGGCGATTGAGGCTGTTGCCGTAGTTAAGCTTAGCGGGCAGACGGGCGTTGAAATGGAGGCTTTGACAGCTGTTACCGTATCCTTGCTGACCATTTATGATATGTGCAAAGCACTAGACAAACAAATGCAGATCGAAGGGGTTCATTTGCTGCGTAAAAGCGGCGGGCGCAGCGGACTTTTTGTGAGAGAGCATAGCTGATATAAAAGGTGGTGAAAAACATGCGCGATCGATATGGAAGGGAAATTGAGTATATGAGGATTTCCCTGACCGAAGACTGTAATCTTCACTGCAGCTACTGCAGACCCGAAACTGCCTTGCCGGAAGGGAGTGCGCAGATGACGACAGCGGAAGTTTTGCGTCTGTGCCGAATCTTTGCTGAAATTGGTGTGCGCAAGTTTAAGCTTACCGGTGGGGAACCACTGCTTCGCCGGGACCTTTGTCAGCTGATCGCAGGGATTAAGCAAATAGAGGGCGTAGAGCAGGTGACGCTGACGACAAACGGCGTACTGCTTGGTAGGAAAATCGATGATTTGCTGGCTGCCGGTATTGATGGAGTCAACATCAGTCTCGATACCCTTGATCCGTTACAGTATAAATGTCTGACCGGGTCTGATCAGCTGCAGTTGGTGCTGGATGGGCTTTGCCAGCTGGTCCGGGCCGGCTTTTCCAATATAAAAATTAATTCGGTGCTTCTGGCCGGAAAAAACGAAGATCAGGTGCTGGCGCTGGCGGGGCTGGCGCAAGACCAGGAGGTTGCTGTGCGGTTTATTGAACTCATGCCGCTGGGGATTGCTGCTGGCTATTGTGGAATCAGACAGCAACAGATCATGCGGACGCTGACGCAGGCTTATGGCCCGCTGTCTCCCGGTATCTGGGAGGCAGGCAATGGGCCGGCCAGGTATTTTTCTTTGCCGGGATTTAGCGGGCGAATTGGCTTTATTGATGCGATCGGACATAAGTTTTGCCGTTCCTGCAATCGGGTGCGATTGACGGCAGACGGTTTTTTGAAGCTTTGCCTGCAATACCGCAGCGGGCTGGCACTGCTCCCGTTGCTGCGCAGCGGACTGGCCGAGGACGAAGTGCGGCAGCTGATACAAAAACAAATTTATATAAAGCCCCGGGAACATCATTTTTGTGAGGGTCTTGCAGACCTGAAGGATGACCGGCGCCGGATGTTTCAGATAGGTGGTTAAAGATGGGAAATGTTAGGGGAAAAGTAATGGCCGTATGCATCAGTGAAAGCAAAGGAACGGCAAAACAGAATGTGGGCCGGGCACTTTGCCGTGAAAATCACGGCTTTGTTGGCGATGCTCATGCCGGCAACTGGCACCGTCAGGTCAGTCTGCTTTCATTTGACCGGGTGGAAGAATTTAAGTCGCGCGGGGTAATGGTTGGCCCGGGGGATTTTGGGGAAAACCTTCTGGTAGCCGGCATTGAATTCAAAGCCCTGGCGGTGGGAACAAGACTCAGGTGCAAGCAGGTGGAACTTGAGCTGACACAGATCGGTAAGCAATGTCATCAGGGCTGCCGGATTTTTCAGGCGGTTGGTGATTGTATTATGCCGCGGGACGGCGTATTTGCCAGAGTGCTGCAGGGTGGCGAGATTGAAGTTGGTGACAGCCTGCAGATAATAGCAGAGGAGGAGAGAGGATGAGGTTTCAGGCGGCAATTCTTACGGCCAGTGATAAAGGCGCGCGTGGGGAACGTGAGGACTTGAGTGGCAGCCGGGCGGAGGCGCTGCTAGCAGGCCGCCGGTTATGAGGTTTGACCGGCGGGTGATTGGTCCTGACGACCGGGACCAGAGTTGCCGCGCAGCTTTGCGAATTTGCTGCGCTTGATCTGGCGCTGGTGCTGACTACTGGCGGTACGGGTTTTTCCCCCCGTGATTGTACGCCGGAAGCAACCTTGGCGGTAATTGAACGGCAGGTTCCGGGGATTCCGGAGGCGATGCGCAGCTTCAGCCTGCAAATTACAAAACGGGCGATGCTCAGCCGGGCCGTAGCGGGTATCCGTGGGCGGACGCTAATCATTAATTTACCGGGAAGTCCGAAGGCGGTCGAAGAGTGCCTCGGATTTGTCTTGCCAGAACTTGAGCACGGATTGAAAGTTTTGCGGGGGCAGTCGCAAGAGTGCGCTCGCTGAATTTTAGCGGGGAGAGGAGATTTATCGATGAAAAAACAAGGTTGGTTTTATTTGCTTCTTCTGCTGGCATTGATTGCGGTCGGCGGCTGCAGCCGCGAACGGGAAAAACC
>Ga0183099_1001602_pt1 | contig 12795 bp, 12 predicted proteins | sample Biomet1_FD_127788 | JGI IMG/M metagenome (GOLD analysis project Ga0183099, IMG submission 127788) | Microbial communities from bioreactor (seeded with anoxic lake sediment) at LBNL, California, USA - Biofuel metagenome 1 | ecosystem: Engineered > Bioreactor > Anaerobic > Unclassified ... | reverse complement strand
TGCGGAGTGGTAGTTCAGTCGGTTAGAATACCGGCCTGTCACGCCGGGGGTCGCGGGTTCGAGTCCCGTCCACTCCGCCAACTAATAGAAGCCCTGAGCTAACGCTCAGGGCTTTTTATTTTATATCTTCGATGAAGATTAGATCATTTTTTGCCCATTTATCTTACATTTTTCATAAAAACATCATAAATCTGTTTTGTATTTATGAGTCTTGTCATTAGAATTCTCGCTATCTACATCAATAAACCTCACTATAAGCCAAAATGTTTGTTATTAAATTCATCAATAATGAAGCACGCGTGACTGATTCTTTTATCTCACAGATGAGGGATGTAGTCCTGAGTAATCCTGAAATGTTTTTTTTGGGCAGCCCGGAAATATTCAGGATGATTAAATCGACAGCCAATAGATCTGTTTATTGTTGCTCTTTGAATGGCCGAATTTTTTATATAAAACTTTATTCATTTTCCAGTCCAATTAAATATATCAAACATCTTTTTCGCTATTCTCATGGTATTCATGGGTATAAAAAGAGTATCCGTTTACTTAATGAAAATGTATCAACAGCGACACCAGTCTTAGCTATGTCATATTTGGGGGGATTGCGTAGTTTGGTGGTACATGAAGCAATACCTGGTATTGATGCGGAAGAATTTTTTGTTAAGAACTTAAGTAATAAAAACCTGCGAAGTACAGTGCTTAAAAAAATTGGTGCTTTAATTGCGGAGTTGTTTGCTAAGGGCTTTTCACATGGCGACATGAATTTCGGTGGGTTTATTATTGATGCTAAAGATGAACATGTGTCTGTATCGCTTATTGATGTCGATAACATTACGAATTATCCCAAGCAGCGATTTCGCGATATTGTGAATTTCAATGCTCATCTTTTTGTCACGGCGAAAAAAGCTCAGGTTGAAATGCTCAGTTCCGATGAACTGCGCGAAATGTATTTATCTATGTTGGGTATCTATGATTTCGGTATGACGGAAGCGAGTTTTTTTCAGCAGTTAAATCATGCTACAGAGCTAAAGATTACTAAATGGGGGCAGAAAGGCTATATGGCTATTTAATAGCCTTTCTAATTGTTTTAATTGATCTTTTTTAATAGTTTTAGTAATTCAGAGCAGTGCTGTTCCACATCAGTAATTTGTGGCATGACCTGATCTGGTTCAGAGATAATTAGTGGCCCACTTTTTTGCATCTTCAGAAATTTATCTAGTGCCGCTGTCAGTGACTCAGTTGTGCGCTGGAAGTTGATACAGGCCGGTTCCGCAATAACCTCGGTGGCACCAACGCTATTGGCCAATATAACAGGTGTTCCGCATAGTACCGCTTCTGGCCCAACCAACCCGAAAGGTTCGTATTTTGATGCCAGAATGGCAGCATCTGCTGCGGCATACAGCGCAGGCATGTCATTGCGGAAACCAAGATTGATGACTCGCGGATGTGTTACGGCTTTCCGACTGGCAATGGCCAGAACAAAACGTTCATCAGCTTTTTCCAGTGCGGCCAGTATGAGATCCAGTCCTTTCCGGTCATGGTTATTCGATGGAAATAAAAGCAGGATCTGATCATCCTGAACACCCAGTTCTTTTCTTATTTGTACTCGCTCTTTTCTCGCTTCTAACGAAAAAGAACTAAAGCTGACTGGTGGGTAGATGATGTGTAATTTATTTTTATCGATTTGATAATGCTGGATAACTTCCAGTCCGACTTGTCTGGAGTGGGCAACAATACATTTTGCATTTTTATAAAAAGAGGTCTCTCTTTTTATTGTCAGATAATCAAAGATCCCGTGTTGTTTCTTTTTTATTGCGTGTAAATACCCTTTATGTGTACCGCCAACGACAGCTATATCTGTTGGACCGGATACACGAGTTAACCCAATCGTTGGCCATGTGCTGTTAATGTATTTTGAGGAAGTTACATCAAACAAATGTTTGTTTAATCGAGAAAATGGTGTGAAATCAGGAACTTTGACAAATTCGACATTGGATGGTGCAATTCCTGGCCAGTTGATCTTCCGGGCGATAACCCGCAAAGGAATGTTTCTGGCGGATAGGTTTTCTATGAGATCTAATGCATATCGTTCCATGCCACCACCGGGTTTGATGGTGTGGTAAATAATATTTATTCCAGTAATTTGGTTGTTATCCAATTGTTCTGATCCCGTGGTTATATAAATCTTCCTGACTGTAATCAGGTGTTTCTACAGTAGTGAACGGTAAAGCGCAAGATAACGTCTGGCCATAGCAATAGGAGTAAAATCAGCTAGTTTTTCTTTTGCCGTTATCGCCAGATTTTCTCGTAATTGTTTGTTGTTAAACAGACGAAGAATGGCTTCAGCTAATGCGTCGGCATTGTTGACTGGAATGAGGAGACCTGTTTCCTCATGCTTGACTATATCAGGGATACCATCCACGTCGCTGGCAATAATGGGTACCTTGAAATCCATAACATCAAGCAGCGTAGAACCTAAACCTTCATTTCTTGATGGAAAGACAAAGAGATCCAGTGCGGCAAAATAGTCACCTGGATTTTTTTTGAACCCTAACCATTCCAGATTGTTCAGTGGCTTACTTTCCTCTTTGAGCTGTTCGCTATCTGGTCCATCACCCAGCATAATGAAATGAACATTGGGCACCTTATTTTCGAGCAACGTGGCGGCTTTGATGATTTCGCGTTGTCCTTTGTGCTTATCAACCAAGGCACCGGCATGTCCGATCAGAAATTTGTCCTGGTACTGTTGTTTGATCTCTTTACTGATAGCAGGGTTATGCGATAGATGAGCTAATGCACTTGGTATCGTTGTGACCGGAGCGAGTTGCAATCCAGCAAGATATTTAGCGATCGGGGAGGAAATGGCTACCGCTTGGCTGGCATGTTTGTAGCAAAGTTTATTAAATAGATTTTGTTTGATTTGCTGGGGTACCCGACGGGTTAGAATATAAGGCGTGCCTCGCAGGCGATTTTCAATCCACGCCCAATGCACCGCTTTTGCTTCATGTGCATGGATCATGTCTATCTTCTGATGAGTGGTAAAGTGCCCCATCAGCTGATGGTTGGCAGTGATAAATTCAAGATTACTGACCTCTGTCAAATGCTCCCGCAGCGGTGAGTTATCCCGACAGACCAGATATTGTTTTAAGCCATGCTTTGCCAGCTCTTTGATTAATAATTCCGTTTGTCGTTCACCACCCCGGAAGCCTTTTGCTAAGTTGACATGCATGATGGTCGGTGTCATTGGTGATCCTTTGGGTGTGTTGACATAAATAATATCTGCTGTGATCGAATTTCGTGTTTAAGGCTATTTGGGCTTATCACTGCTCTTGTGTTGCATCACCCATAACTCGGCATATTTCAGAAAGGTGTAATAAGCAGAGATCACGGATAACAGGAAGCCCGCCGATCCATCCAGCAAGCCGCGCTGAAAAAAATACATCCGGCAGAATCTCAACAGGGAATGCATGGCTGCAGCGAAAAGAGAAGTGCGTTTCCCTTGCTGATATTTGGCCAGAGCCCAGTCATGGGCGTAGCCTGAAGATTTAGTGACATGATGCCGCAGATTCTTGTAGGGATAATGCAGCAGATCGTTTTTCAGCCGTTTTACCGCCATATCCTGCGGAACAATCACTTTTTCGTGTACATAGCTGTCGTTGTAGGCGGTCAGAACTCGGGGATATAAGCGAAGAACCGGTTTGGGATACCAGCCACAGTGGCGGATATATCGGCCGAAGTACCAGTTCAAGCGAGGTATCGAATAACCTGTGTTATCTACGGGTTTGGCAATAACGGACTCTATTTCTTGCCGCAGCTCTGGTGTAACGCGTTCGTCGGCATCTAACCAAAGACACCAGGTGCCGTTTGCAAGACGCTGCGCACGTTGCCGCTGTATGCCGAAACCTTGCCAGTCACTGTCCTGATACACTGTTGCTTGATAGCACTCAGCAATTTTCAGTGTGTCATCGGTGCTGCCAGAATCGAGAATAATAATTTCACTGACCCAGTCCTTAATTGTATCGAGACAAGCGGCCAGGTGTTGCTCTTCATTTTTAACGATCAGAATAGCGGAAATGAGGGCATCTTTATGCATGGGCTCGGGTCTCTTGGATTCGGGCGGCAAGGTTATTGAATTGCTGTTTGACGTCAGCAATTTGGATGTATCGCATGGCATCGGCTTGTTTTAAGCGCGTTCTCCAGGATAGCTGCTCAATCTTTTTCCCAGTCTGCGCTTCAATCAGTGTCTGATATACACTGACGACGTAGTCTTTACAGAAGTAAGGACCGGTTCTTGCTGGGTTGTGGTGTGCATAAAGGCCTATGACTGGAGTGTCGACTGCCGTCGCCATATGCGCCGGCCCGGTGTCGGGAGCCAGCACCAGTGTTGCATGTCGGATCAATGCCAGCAGGCGTTTTAGGGTCGTTTGTCCGACCAGATTGACCGGTTTGTGCTGACAAAGTGCCGAGATCGCTTCAGCGAATTGTTTTTCCTGCGGGCTTGGGCCTCCACACAGGATCACATGAAACCCTCGAGCTGTAGCATGGTCAGCAAGGGCGGCATAACCTTCCTGAGTCCAGTTTTTGTAGGCTTTACTGGCAGAGGGGGCAATCAGCAATGTTGGTTTTTCTCTACCTAAAGTTTGCTGCGCCCAGTCATGGTCGGCTTCAGTGGTAGGGATATACCACTGTGGTGTTAAATCATGTACGCCCAATTCAGCGGCAAAGGCCATGAAGCCATCTAGGACATGCGGTGACTGTGGTGAGGGAACTTTGAGGTTAGTAAAGAACGACTGACCATCACTCGCCCGCTGCTGGTCGAACCCAAGGGTTTTACCGGCTTTGATACCCAGCGTTAGCAGGCTGGCTCTGAGCGCGGATTGCATATGCAGCAGCGCATCAAAACGGCGATGGCGCAGTTGTTTCCAGATGGATGTGTATGCTTTGAACCCGGCGTTCTTATCGAATGTGATGACTTCAACACCTGGTAAATCATTTAGCAGGCCTGCTTCTGCTTTGCCCATGATCCAGGTGATTTTAGTTTGCGGCCACTGGCGCTGGATGGCTTGCACCATGGCTACAGCATGGACACAATCGCCAATCGCAGAAAGGCGGATAAGACACAGCGCTTCAGGCGCCTGGAGAAACAACGGCATAGTTTGATCGCATGAGCGGAATATGCCGCTATTATGCTTTACAACGCAGGAATAGTGAAATCACCGCAGCAGAATGTGACTATTCCTTCTGCTGCGGTGAACTTTATAACGCGGCTAATGCCTGCCAGACCATATCGGGTGACAATTCAGTCAGACATTTCAGATGTTTTAGCGGGCACTGCTTTTTAAAGCAGGGTCGACAGCTGATGTCAGTTTGCACCACTTTTACCTTCTGCGCCAGTGGCGGTGTATAGCTGGGGGAAGTGGAGCCATAAACTGCGACCAGCGGTGTGCCGACTGCAGCAGCGATATGCATCAGACCGGAGTCATTACTCACTACTTTATGGCAGGCTGCGAGTAAATCGAGGGCTTCGGTCAGACTGGTGGTGCCGGCGATCAGATGACAATGCACCTGCTGCTCCGGGGACAGATGAGCATGAATGGTGCGGGCAACAGGCTGATCTTTGGCGGAGCCGAAAATCCAGACATCACCACCGGTATCGATCCAGCGTTGTGCGATTGCGGCATAATGTTGTTCCGGCCAGCGTTTTGCCGGGCCGAATTCAGCGCCGGGGCATAAACCTAAAACGGCTCGTTCTGTAGTCAGGGAGAGGCGTTCCTGGACGGCGGTTTGCTGCTCAGTGTCAATTAGCAGCGACGGATGGGGTATGGCGGGTAAATCCTTGGCAGAATGCATTTTACGGCGCGGGAAAGCTAATGCGCAGTAACGCTCGACCATCAGCGGAAAGCTTTCTTTATTACGGCGCAGATCATTCAGCAAGCCATAGCGTGCTTCACCTTTCCAGCCGGTACGCTGCGGGATACCGGCAAACAACGGGATCAATGCGGATTTCAGCGAGTTGGGCAGAATGATGGCCTGCTCATACTTATTGTTTTTCAGTTGACGACCGAGTCGCCAGCGAGCGACCAGATTGAAGTCGCCATGACCCAACGGCATCTCAATGGCTTTATCAACTTGTGGCATCCGCTCCAGTAATGGCAAACACCAGCGGGGCGCCATGACATGCAATTTCATATGTGGATGCTGTTGCTTCAGGGTGATATAGAGACTTTGTGACATCACCATGTCACCGACCCAGGCCGGACCAATAATAAGCATATTTGACATTACAGTAGGCTCTTACCATGAGTGGATTGTTGGGAACGGACTGCCGAATATAAGAATATGATCGAGGCACAATAAAACACGAGACCGGAACTATGGTACAGAAATGCCTGACTCAGGCTGTAATCGATTGTCGAAAGCACTACGATAACACCAGCGGCCGCGAGTGTGCGGGTTTCTGGTGTGAAGGTCTGTTTCAGATATTGTTTAAACAGACACAGCGGGATCAGTAGCAGTGCCAGCAGGGCTCCTAAACCGATAATGCCTCGTTTGGCCATCTCATCCAGAAACTGGTTGTGGGCATGGCTGTTAAAATCATACGCCTCTTTGGTGATGAGGCCTTGCTTGTATTGTTGTTCCTGTGACTGGCGCACGCCATGGTAGCCCCAGCCAAACAGCGGTTTTTCCCGGAAACTATCAACCGAGCTTTTCCAGATTTCAAAGCGGTGACCTAGCGAAGTATTCTTGTTTTGCCCGGAGAAATAAAGCGTGATATCGCTTTTGGCAGCTTCAATTCGTTTCGGTACACCACTTTGCGCTGTCAGGCAAAAGACAATCAATAACGCTAACGCCAAACCCATACTGAGTTTCACTTTCGGTGAAAACCAGTCTTTGAAAATACGGTAAATAACAAACAGGATAACAGGAAATAATACCCAGCCACCCCGGGAGCCGGACAGAATACTGCCCAGCACGCCCAGCATTGTGGCTAGCGCAAAATAAATGGTTAGCCCTTTGTTGGCTATTTTTATCGACCACATGACGCCACACAGACTCAGCAGCCCCAGCGTCATGCTGATATCGCCACCCTGGATAGGTACCATCCATTCAAAGGCTCGGCCGTAACCGGTCACCAGACGGTCAAACAGTGCCCGGCAGCCAGCGGTAATAGCGCCGCTGGCAATGCCCAGCATCAGCCATTTAAAGCGGGGCGGATTACGTAGACAGAACAGTAATATCGCCGCACCCATAATGACTTTACTGGGTCGGTCAAATTCTTTGATCGTGCCGCCATCCAGCAATATGGAAATGCCATGGATGAAAGGATAAAGCAGAAGAATTCCGAACAATAGCCCACTGTTTTTATCCAGTACCTGATAGCTTTTTTTCTGAAAAAGCACCGGCAGGGACATCAGTAGTAACACGGCAGGAGCATAAGAGTAACCACTGCGGGTGCTGATACAAAGCGCGCCAAACAGTAGATAGCATGTTTGAATGATCAGGGATTTAACTTGTTCACTGCTTGCTGACATGTAGATTCCACATAAAAATAAACACAGGCTTAATCAAGCCTGTGTTTCTGACGCTGGTCGTGTTGATGATAAAGAGAGTCTTACTTGTTCAACCACGCCATGTATTCAGCAACACCTTCCGCGACGGTGCGGAATTTCACGTCACAGCCGGTGGCGCGCAGTTTGGTGAGATCGGCTTGAGTGAAGCTCTGGTAACGGCCTTTCAGGTGCTCTGGGAACGGAATGTACTCAATTTCACCTTTCCCGTGATGTTTGACTACCGCTTCAGCTACGTTCTGGAATGGTTCGGCTTTGCCGGTACCGCAGTTGAAGATGCCGGATTTGTCTGGGTGGTTCATAAACCACAATACCACTTTGGCGACATCTTCCACGTAGATGAAGTCACGCGTTTGACCGCCATTCGGGAAGCCGTCACAACCTTCGAACAGTTTGACGTTTTCACCTTTCAGCACCTGATTGTTCAGGTGGAACGCCACGCTGGCCATGCTGCCTTTATGCTGCTCACGCGGGCCATAGACGTTGAAATATTTTAAGCCCACGATCTGCAGATCGGTTTCCGGCAGAATACGACGCACATATTCATCAAACAGGAATTTTGAGTAGCCATAGACGTTCAGCGGTTGTTCAAAACGACGCTCTTCGATGAAGTTGTCGTTGCGGCCGCCGTAAGTGGCAGCCGATGAGGCGTAATAAACTGCACGCCATATTCTAGACAGTAGTGCAGCAGATCTTTGGAATATTCGTAGTTGACGTCCATCACGAACTTGCCGTTCCACTCTGTGGTGGCTGAGCAGGCGCCCTGATGCAGAATGGCGCTGATGCCGCCCCACTCTTCGAAATGATCGCCGGAAACGATGCGGGCAATAAACTCGTCTTTATCAAGGTAATCAGCGATATCGAGATCGACCAGATTGGCAAATTTAGTGCCGTCGGTCAGATCGTCAACCACCACGATGTCTTTACGACCCGCTTGGTTTAATGCTTTTACCAGATTACTGCCGATAAAACCGGCGCCACCAGTTACGATGATCATGTGCTATCGCCTCGCAGACGTTATCTAAGATGCTCAGTGGCTACTGAGAATATGAGCTCAGTTTACCATATTTGACGCAGACTGCAGTTTGTTCTGCGTTACACACCAGGTTCCGGATGCAGTCGGTGGCAAGCGCGACCATCGGCGTGAAACAGGTGACAACGCTCGGCCGGGATCCCGATCGCCAGTGGCACGCCTTCCGCAACGACGGCGACATCATGGTGTCGGTAAACCAGTGGATCGGCATAACCCGGTAGTTGCAGATGAATTTGGGTTTCGTTGCCAAGTTGCTCGACCACCAGAATTTCACCATATAACTGATGTTGACTGTTATCAGCGTCGAGCAGATGCTCGGGGCGAATGCCCAGCGTCATAGATTCGCCAACCGTGACATTGGCACCATCGACTGCCAGCCAGAGACGGGTTTGCCCGACAATCTCGACCTGTACCTGCTGCGCTTCTACGGCCAGCACGGTAACGGGGAGGAAATTCATTTTTGGCGAACCGAGAAAGCCAGCCACAAACTGATTGGCCGGGTAATGGTAGAGCTCTAATGGTTTGCCGACCTGAGAGATGGCACCGCCGTCCAGCACTACAATTTTATGTGCCAGGGTCATGGCTTCGATCTGATCGTGGGTAACGTAAATCATGGTGCAGCCCAGCCGTTTGTGTAGCCGGGCTAGCTCAATGCGCATTTGTACTCGCAACGCGGCATCCAGATTAGACAGTGGTTCGTCGAGCAGGAAGACATGCGGTTCGGCCACTAGGGTGCGACCAATCGCCACCCGCTGCCGTTGTCCGCCGGAAAGGGCTTTCGGCTGGCGATCGAGTAAAGCGCCTAATTGCAAAATATCGGCGGCTTGCTGCACGCGCTGCTGGATTTCGGTTTTGTGGGCGCCCGCCAGTTTCAACCCAAACGACATGTTGTCGGCCACACTCAGGTGCGGATAGAGCGCATATGATTGGAACACCATGCCAACCCCGCGCTCGGCGGGTGGAATGTCATTCATGCGTTGTTCGCCGATCAGTAAATCACCGGAGGTGATATCTTCCAGACCGGCGATCATGCGCAGTAAGGTTGATTTGCCGCAGCCGGACGGGCCAACAAATACCACGAATTCACCGTCTTCAATATCGAGATTGATGTCTTTGGATATGGTGACATCGCCGAAGGTTTTACTGACGTTACGCAGGATAACTCCCGCCATACCAGACTCCTGACTGCTATTTTACTGGTTCCTTGTCAGCATAGTGCCTTTACTCAACAGTAGTGGAAATCTTAAATATGAAAATTTGCGAGGCAGCGGGCTTTTCAGTGGTTGGCCTGCACTTAGCGCAGGCCGGATTCATTAGTGGCGCGGTTGCACATTGTTCATGAAGGTAGCGCGGGCTGAACTTGAACCCAGATGTTCGGCTTCTTGCAGCAGAGTTAAGGCTTGCGATAGATCACCAGCTTTGAGTGCTTGGCGGATCTGCTGATTAAAGTAATTTTCGGTGGCGGGTAACAAGGCCGCCGAGGTTGTCGCTTTCTCTGTTACAGCTGGTGTACCGGCGTCAGTGAGCGGTGTTGCAATGGCCGAGGTGTCATTATTGCCGATACTAATCGTGTCGTTAGTGTGTTCGGCACTAATTTTCAGACTAAGCTGACCACTGTTGGCGTGTTGTGCGACTGGATCGGGAATATCTGGCGGCTGATTGCCAGTGGCTTTGGCATAGGCTTTTGACGCGCCTTGCAAGACAGTCTGCTGCTGTAAATCGCGTGATGTCGTGTAGACCAGCAGATAGATACTTTTTTGCCCCGGTGCCGGAGATAGTTTCAGTGTACTTTCCAGACGATCGCCGGTCAGCAGTGAGGCCGGTTGATAACTGAACTGGTTGCTGGGGTAAAACGCAGCCGGGCGTTGTTGTTGATCCAAGACCAGCACATTGGGGGCGAACACCTGTTTGCTCTCGATCAGACTGCGTACACGGATGGTCAGCGCACCATGATCGGCGGGTAATTGTAGTGCCAGCACTTTGCCACTGGCATCGGTAAAGGTTGCGGTTTGTCCGGCACTGCTCAGATCAAATTCCTGCGATTGTCCGATCGTGGTCGGTTGCCAGTGTATGGTTTGTAACTGCGCCGTGGTGAGTGAGGGCGCCGCAGAAAAATCGGTTGCGAAGGCGGAAAGACTGGTCAGCGTCAGAGAAAGGCAGAGGGCGAGCGCAGTGTATTTCATAAGAGATCCTTACAAACAGCGATAAAGGAACGGAGAGAAACCGGCTCCACAGAGCCGGTATGATGGGGTGAACAGCTGTTTTACCACCAAGCTTCGAATTGCGCGCCGAAGGTCAGCTGGTTGTCGTCAGCTGCGCTGCCCGCATTGAATTTCTCATTCCATTTGGCATAGGTGGTATACAGACGGATCGCCGGACGGGCCCACTGGTTGTTACCAGCCTGCCATTGTTGTGCTAAGGTCACTTTGTACTGGTGATTGGTTTCACCAGAGGCCTGATCTTTGACGTGGTCAAAACCGGTTTCCAGCAAGGTGCTCATGATTGGCGTCCATTTATACATCGGACGGATCCCCGCGCTGTACCAGGTGCTGCCATTGTCGTTATCCAGATCGGTTTTCTGATACAAACCAACGTACATCATGTCCCATTTGTCATTCAGGCTGATAGCGCCGTGATCGATAATGCGCACCATGCTGCCATTATTATCAACAGACGAACCTTGGGCGTGACCGTTATTCCACGAGGTCATTGAGTCAGTCGCATATTGCACGACGAATTTATTAAAGCCATTCATCACACTTTGCGTGTGTTCGGCAGTCAGTAAGACACCGTTTTCTGAAGCGCCCTCTTTCAGTTCAACACCATCGGCCGGGTTGGCGTGACCATAGTCGACACCCAGTTCCAGTGTACCGTTGGTGTTGGTGGCCAGACTCGCTAAGCGCAGATCAAAAATATCGTTGTTGATATCGGAACTGCTGCTAACCGATTTGCTTTTTACCGTGCCGTCAGCCGGATCGAGGTAATATTCGGTGTGCTCGCCGAATGTTGCTGAACCACCGGCTTCTGTGTCACGAGTGACCGCCGCTGACAATTTACCAAATCCCAGATCGACATTTTCTAAACCGGCACCTGGACCAGAAATATCCCAGTAATAGAAGTCATTCATGTGTACGTCGTGACGCTGATAGAAGCGTTTACCCGCCCACAGATTGGCGCCTGGCAATGCGGCGATCAGGTTTTTCCCTTGTGCATTCATTTCACGGAATGCCGGGGTGGTCGATTCCCAGTCATTTTGCTGTGACACGGAATAGGCGACGTTGGTATCAATCGAAAATACTTGGTCGTTTTCTTTATACAGATCCTGAGCCAGTTTCAGCTCGGCATAGGTTTCGCATTCGTTACCGAGACGGTATTTGGAACCGGCACCGGCCAGTTTGTGGCACTGCTGTTCGCCACCGTTGTTGGTCCAACCGATACCGGAACGGGCATAACCGTGGAAATCGACAGCCATCGCTGACGCTGAGCTCAATACTGCGCCGATGGCCAGCGCCAGCGGTAGTTTTTGCAGATGATGCATCATTGTTGTTTTTCTCCTTGCACTTGGCGTTGAGATTGACCCGGGGGATCGTGAGGGTTCCGGGTCAGGTAAGGGCTAGACGCCCAATTCTTTATGCAGACGACGGCAGGCGGTGCCATCCTCCCGAAACAGATGACAGCGATGGACGGGCAGGCCGATTTCAATCATCGAGCCTTCCTCGACCAGTGCGACGTCGTTGTGGCGATAGACCAAATTTTGCTGAATAGTGGGCATTTGCACATGGATCTGGGTTTCGTTGCCCAGTTGTTCGACCACGCTGATTTCACCGCGCAGGCGATATTCGGCTTCGTCACCGGGTAGCAGATGTTCCGGACGAATACCGAGAGACAGCATGCTGCCGACTTGCAGGTCACGCCCATCGACCTGCAGCCATAACAGCTGTTCATCCGGCAGTTCTACCTGCACGCGTTCGGCTTCAGTGGCATGCACCCGCACTGGCAGGAAGTTCATTTTTGGCGAACCGATAAAACCGGCGACAAACCGGTTGGCCGGGTAGTGATACAGCTCGAGCGGTTTACCGACCTGTGCAATGCGGCCACCCTCCAGCACCACAATCTTGTCGGCCAGTGTCATTGCTTCGACCTGATCGTGGGTGACGTAAATCATGGTGCTGCGCAGCCGTTTATGCAGACGGG
>Ga0183099_1001601_pt1 | contig 12796 bp, 10 predicted proteins | sample Biomet1_FD_127788 | JGI IMG/M metagenome (GOLD analysis project Ga0183099, IMG submission 127788) | Microbial communities from bioreactor (seeded with anoxic lake sediment) at LBNL, California, USA - Biofuel metagenome 1 | ecosystem: Engineered > Bioreactor > Anaerobic > Unclassified ... | reverse complement strand
CCCATATGCGGTATATGCGTTCCCACGCCCCCCAGCATCGGCCGCAGCGCCGTGATCCCCGCTGCATCCTTGGCTGCCATAAAGAGATCCGCATAATCCGGATTCCCTTTCAACAATTCCGTGAATTTATCGATGCCGTCGTTCATGTCACTGAGAATAATATGCGTTTCTTTTCCCATGTGCCGAGCCATCTTGGCCATGCCCATAGCCGCCCCCAGGCTGTCAAAATCCTCATTGTGATGTCCCATGATATAGACCGCATCGGACGTTTCCATGATTTCATTGAGTGCATGCGCCACAACACGGGCTTTCACCCGTGTATGCTTTTCTACAGCCTTAGCCTTACCGCCGTAGAACTGCATTTTGCCGTCGATCTGCACCGCCACCTGGTCGCCGCCGCGACCCAACGCCAGATCCAGCCCGGCCTGCGCCTGATCTCCCAGCTCCGCTAAATTCATGTCATGGCCGACGACAGCGACGCCAAAGCTCAGCGTCACCGGAAATTTATTGACTCCATGCAAGGCGCGCACCTTGTCAAGAATATCGAATTTATCCGCCAACGCACGATCCAGCACGCGCCGTTCCATAACCGCTACATAGAGATCATCCGAAACGCGGCGCATAAAGCCGCCAATCGTGTGCATCCACTCATCGAGCAGCTGATTCACTGCAAAAATGAGCGTCGTGCGCTGCGCTTCGCTGAGCCCCTGCAGAACTTCATCATAATTGTCGATTTGAATATAGCTCAAGACCGTCTTGCTCATCGCATTTTCCCGCTTGAGCATTTCCAACTCGGTTACATCGACAACATAAAAAGCCATAAGCCCGTGCAAGTCATCGCTTGTCGACACCGGCCGATGTTTCACCCGATAGTAGCGCTCATTGCTGAGGAAAACATATTCGCCTTCCGTGCCCCAAACCGGGGTAACAATGATCCGCGACCAAAAATCCTTGACGGATGTACCCATTTCTGGTTTAAATCCCAGCCATTTTGAAAGTTCCGCATTGTACCATTGCAAGCGGGCATCTGCATCAATGACCAGAATCGCTCCGGGCAATTTTTCAATGGCATAATTCGCTATATCATTCACATTTTTAATAATATTTTTGCAGTAGTAATCGAGTGAGCGCTGACGCTCGCGGCAGCGTTCACGAGAATAAAAAAACAAACACAGCCAGAGCACGAGCCCGATCGAAGCCACATACTTATTATAATACATGATAACAAGCAGTAGTCCGCCGGTGACCGCCATATTGATGCAAATATCAATCCAGGCGGATAAATTCCGAGGCATAAAAAGACCTCCTATTGTCGCAATTAATTGCCATTATTTTTACTGCTGAAACGACGCCGATAATCAAAGACCATATCGAACAGACCCGTAAACGCCAGGATCTGCGCAAAGGTTCCATTCAGCAAGACAAACAGAACGATAATGCAGCGCATAAATTTCGACAAATTCCAATGGTTTCCCATATACTGTAAAAGTGCCAGGCCCTGAATCAAGCCGAAAAACGAAGCGAGCAGATTCGCATTGAAAGACAGCTGATAGAGCCACTGAATTTGCCGCGTCCCCCCCCAGTACATTCCCACCAGGCCAAAGCCGTAGAGATACAAAAAGAACGAGGACAGATGCCATTCAGAAAACGGTGCGAGTTCCGGCAGACCAGACTGACCAAGCTTGCGCAGAACCTTGCCCGCCACCCAAAAATTCACGTAGGCATCAAACAAGCCCATGAGGATGACAATCAAAGGAAAAAGCATCGACAAGATCTCCAGCGTCGCCGAAAAATTGGTTTCCGCTTCTGCCAGCTGGGCTTCCGACATATTCAAGCCACGATACATATCAAGCGACCCACTAAAAGCTTCTTTCATCGTATCCAGCTGCATCGCAAATGGATTTATATTGGTAACAAACATGACGAGCAGTATCACTGCGACTTTCGCCACAATGGATACAGCGATGGTCACGCAGAGCAGTTTCCCGGCGCTAAATCCCTTGCGATAGCCGAGGCCTAAAGCAATGCCCACCGGAGCAAAGGCAACGACCATCCGCAGCGATAACAAGGGCTCCAGTAAAATTGCCATCAAGACAGCCGCCACGGCAACCGCCATAACGCCCCAGCGAAGCCCATGCCGCACGATCAGGATAACCATCGGCAACGGCCAGATCAGAGCTGCAACCGTTCCCAAAATCGGCACATAAACGCCGACCAAAGCCATGACGACCGTAATTGCTGAAAGCACACCGCTTTCCGTCATCGGCTTTATCTTTTGATTCATCATTTTTTCACCCTTTCACGCAAAGACCCATATCTCAATTATATTCTAAGCAAACAGTCCTACTTCCTGCCCCTCGACAAAAAATATATATCCAATCCCCGTGCCTGGTCCTAAATGCGCAAATAAAGATGTCACTCTATATTATAGTTAAACCGTGCCACAAAATCAATGCCGAAAGAAGCCTGCCAATAGCAGCGTGGCTCTGCAGCGTATAGAAAAACGAGGCATACGGTAAAATGCGAATTTTGCCATACGCCCCGCCATCATAGGATTTTTATACCTTGAACTTGCCCACCATCGACTGCAAGTCTTTTGCCATCATATCGAGCGCTTCGCTGGTCGATGCAATCTCTTCCATCGCCGCTGACTGCTCTTCTGTCGCGGCTGAAACATTCTGTGATTCCGTCGCGTTCTTACTGCTAATCTTATCAATCGACCCGATCGATCCCAGCACGGATTTGTTGAGTTCGGCAACATGCTTAATGCCCGTCGACATGGAGGTCACTTCTTCCGACAAAGCTTCCACCGCGATCGAAATCGACTGAAACACCTGATCGGCCTGATTGACGGATGCCAAACCCTTTTGCACCTTATCCGTTCCCGACTGACTTGCCTCTACCGCCTGCTGCATGTCCTGCTGGTTCTGCAGAACCAAAGCGGCAATTCGTTGCGAAGACTTATCCGATTCCTCCGCCAGCTTGCGCACTTCTTCGGCAACAACCGAGAAACCACGGCCAGCCTCACCGGCCCGGGCCGCCTCAATGGCAGCATTCAATGCCAAGAGATTGGTCTGTCCGGCAATATTTGAAATGACTTCGACAATTTTGCCGATTTCCTGAGAACCACGCTCGAGCTCAGCAATTGATTTTTGAATAGCGGCCGATCCCTGATTGATCTCGTCCATCCGGCTGACTGCCTGCGCCACAGAATCGCGGCCCGTGCCGATTTGTTCCACCGTCATCTGAGATACCATGGCAATCGCTTCCGATTGCTCCGCCAACTCCGAAGCCGTCTTGGCAATCGTCTGCGTCTGCGTATCCACCGCCGTCGTTTCCTGGGCTTGTTTTTCTATGCCCGCAGCGATTTCGCTGATGGATACAGCCACATTCGTCGAAGCCTGTGCCGATTGATCCGAGCTGTGCATCATCATATCGCTGGAAGCCGCCATCGTCTCTGACAACTCCTTCACATCCCGCAATACGGTATGCAGCGTCTGCCGCATTTTTTCAAAACCCTCCGCTAAAACACCGATTTCATCCTTGCGCTGAATCTGCAATGTCCCTTTGCTCAAGTCGCCGGAATTCAGGCGATCGCATTCACTGCGCAACGCCACCAGCGGCTGCGAGAGCTTTTTAGCAAACCAGTAAATCGCAAAAATCGCTGCCAGCAGCGAGAGATTTGATAAAACCGTCATCGACTTGAACAAGCCGGCCGCCTTGGCGGCAATTTGTTCTTCCGGCAAGGCAACGATAACCGCCCAGTTCCGATCCGCCAAATTAATTGGCGTGATCACCGCGGTCAGTTCTTTTTCCGTTGTCCGGTCCTTATAACTAAGCGATGTCTGGGCATTGTCCTGCATGGTCTTGGCAAAACCCTTTACCAGTGAATCGTCAAGCTGGCTCGTCTTGCCATCTTTTCCCTCAATTTTATTATTTACCAGATCGGCTTTGCCGACTGTTTCCGGATGACGCCCATCGCCTAAGACCAAGCCCTTCTCATCGACAATATAAGCAAATGCATCGCCTTCCAATGCGACCTTGCCGATTAAATCCGATAAGTAGTCGAGCTCGATGGTTCCGTAGACAAAGCCTACGACTTGGCCGTTTTCAATGACCGGCTGCGTCAAAATCGTAATGAGTTTACCCGTGGTCCCTGAAATACTGGGATCCGACACATAGGCTTTTTTCGTTTCCCTGACCTTTTTTATGTATTCACGGCTGCCGCGATCCATCGGCTGGCCTGTTTCGCTGATGGCCTGCCCGTTGGCATCGGCAAAGGCAATCATGCTGAACCCCCGGTAGCGCGCTTTGGCAGCCGCCAGCACTTTGACTTTATCGGTCTGGCTGAGTTCAGCAAATCCCTTTATATTTGCTAATTCTTCCAAGCGAATCATTTTTTCGTTGATATCCTTGTCAACAACACTCGATATGTTTTGGCCCTGGCTGCGAACAAGTTCCCCGGCCGCTTTCATCAATTCCGTCCGTGAAAAGTAATACCCCATTCCCGAGAGCAGCAGAATCACCACCAAAAACAACGGCAGTAAAACCACCAAACAAGTTTTCTTTACTGAATTAATCTCCCACATAAGCCACTAAATACCTCCCCAAAACACCCGTTTGATAAATTGAAAAGAAAGTCAATGCAACCAAAGTCTTTTTTTGCTAAAATGTTCCGCTGAACTTTTCGCTGCACGCTCTTGCCGTTCGATTATACCATAAACCAGCAAGGCATTGACAGTTTTTTTCTGAAATTTACAAATTCAGAAAATGATTCTTTTGTCCCACTAGTTATTTTGCAGTCGGGGCGGAACTTCCAGGCTGACGCTTTCCATAAATTTTTTATCAGAAAAGACCTCTGCCACAGGGCCGTCGGCAACAATGCGGCCGCGATCCATCACCAATACGCGGGGACAAAGTTCCAGAACCAGTTCAAGGTCATGCGTCGCCAGAAGTTTGGCATTTTCAGCCGCCTGCATCAGGTTGATAAAAGACCGCCGCCCTTTTAAATCCAGAAACGCTGTCGGCTCATCAAGAAAGATGACATCCGGATTCATGACCAGCACACCCGCCAAAGCCACGCTGCGCTTTTGCCCCCCGGACAGTTTATGCGTAAGCTGATTTCTGAGTTCCGCAATGCCAAGCCGCGCCAAAATCGCCGCGACTTTTTTTTCGACAAAGGCCTCATCATGCCCGAAATTGCGGATGCCGAAGGCCACATCATCATACACCGTCGGCATGAAAACCTGGTCGTCCGGATTTTGAAAAACATAGCCGATTTTTTGGCGCAGCCGCAGAAGATTCGCTGGCGTATACGCCATACCGTCAACTGAAATCCGGCCGGCTGTCACCGGTATAATGCCGGCAAAAAGGCGCAGCAGCGTCGATTTTCCGGCCCCGTTGGCCCCCACCAAACCGACCGATTCGGTTCGCGCTATGTTCAGATCAATATCCCGCAAAGCCTGGTAACCATCCGGGTAAGACCATTCGATATGTTCTGCTGCAAACATGCACCATTCCTCCTGTCCCCTCATCATCATTGGTTCAATAATTTTTCAATAAGCAACGCCGCATTGAAAAAACGGCCCAAACAAATTCCCGCGCCGACGGCAGCTAAATAAATCAGACTGCGCCAGTCGAGCAGCACAATATGATCCATGTGCCCGGCACCCTGAAATCCGCGGCACTGCATCGCCGTATAGATGCGCCCGGCACGGGCGTAGCTGCGCAGCAGTAATTGGCCGAGGATTTCACCGAAATACCGTAGCTGTATCCCCCGCCCCAAAGGATTCCGCAGGCGGTAAGCCGCGCTCATCTGCTCGGCCTCTTCCAAAAGCACCCGGATATAGCGGAAGCACATCAACAGTTGAAACGTAAAAACATTCGGCACATGCAAAAAGCGCAGGGTATTGCACAAATCTGCCAGCTTGGTCGTCGCCATCAGCACCGTAACCGCCGAAACCGTCAGCACGCATTTCAAGACAAGTGCCAGCCCCGACAGCATGCCGTAGGTAATCGGCAAAGGCCCCAGCTGCAGCCAGATATGTTGATTGAAGAAGATGTTCGACAATCCCGTAAACAAGGTCAGGGGCAAGGCGATGGCGAGCACTGCCCCCAGGACGCCGGCGGGAATATCGCCGATGATCATAAAAAAAAGCGGATATACGGCAAACTGCCATAATCCGCTTATATCATACAAGTCAAAAGATATGACCGTTACAACAAAAAACAGCGTCGTCAGGAGCTTCGCCAAAGGGGTCAAGTGATGGACATAGGAATCGCCGTCAGCCAACTCCTCCATCATGCGAAACTGCAGAGCGGCGCGTGTCAGTTTGTTCATATCAGACTCCGTGCTTAACGGTTTTTTTCTTGTAAACCGCGATAAGCTTGCCGATAAGCCCCACCAACAACAGGGTAATCGTGCCGCCAAAAATCCCGGAAACACTTGTCCCGACACCGGACTGTGCTTCATCACCGTTTTTAAAGTTGTAATCGGGTAAAATTGCAGTTTTTTCCTGAAAAGCCGCCGTTTGTTCATAGATCTGGCCTTCAGCTGCCAGCTCCGTAGAACCGGTTAACCCCTGCAAAGACCATTCCAAGCCGTCGGGATATTCCGACGCGTATAAGGACAGGATCCCGCCAGTAAACAGGGTAAGAAAAAGCATCGACAGTAAAAACTTTCTTAACGGCCAGCCTCCCTGCTGCAATTCCCCCGCAAGCAGTTCCGGACTCGCCTGCTGTATAAAGGAAAGCACACTCGCCGTGACAATGCCTTCCACAGCGCCAATAGCCAGGTGGATCGGCTGCATCAACAGCAAAAACGCCGCAAAGGACAATTCGGTCCGCCCCGACAACAAGGTTTCCAGCACAACGCTGAACGCGCCGAACTGCAGGGCAATGATAACCCCCAGCAAAGAACCCCAAAAAATATTTCTTCGGCTTACCTCTTGTCGGAGAAAAAATTTATAAATGAGCGGATATGCCAAAAAGCACGGATAAAACCCCATATTGAATACATTGCAGCCCCAGGCCAGTATGCCGCCGTCAGCAAAGAACAACGCCTGCACGACAAGAACCGAGGCAATTGCCAGAAAAGCCGCATAAGGCCCCAAAACCGCCGCCAACAGGAGGCCTCCGCCAATGTGCCCGCTCGAGCCGGTAGCTGGAATCGTAAAATTGATCATTTGCGCCGCAAAAATGAACGCCCCCATGACGCCCATCAGTGGAATGGATGTATCATCTGTGTCCTGCTTGAGCTTCTTCACCGAATAGCCGATCAAGCCCGCGCTGACTGCAGTCATGGCGATTCCCACCGTCGGCGATAATAACGCATCTGCCATATGCATAGGATCTTCACTCCTCTATTTTTAAATCTTCCTTCATGATATCATCCCCGCCCAAAAATCTCAAGATTTCCTCCGGCGATAGGCATGCCCCTGTATCTTCCAACGTTTTTTTATTTCCCCATTGAAAAACAACTTCTTACTATATTATAATAAACCATATGCAGGTAAATTGAAATACTAAGGGGCTCTTGCCATGAATTTGTCTCAGTTTCGCCAGAGGGGATCCATTCTCGTCCTCTTCGCGATCACCCTGCCGCTTTTGTTTCTGTTCAGCGGTATGGCCGTCGATTTAGGTTATGTCTACGTCCAGCGTTCGCATATGCAAAACAGCGCCGATGCCGCCGCGCTGGCCGGAGCAACAAAACTCAATACGAGTGATACCGCTGCCGGAGAATTTGCCCAAATCTATCTCAGCCAAAACAGCACAGCCGCCGACAGCGGCCAAAGCGTCGCCATCACCTATCCCCATGAAAAAGATCTCAAAAAAATCCGGGTGGAAATCACCGAAGATATCCCCCTGTTTTTCTTCCGCTATTTTGGCTATAACACCATGTCGCTGAGCGTGCACGCGATTGCGTCCTGCGCCTCCGGTAGCAGCGGCGATATCGACATTTTTTCCTACAGCATGATCTCCGGCGGCGACAGTCCTTTCTACCTTCTGGGCGAATGGGGCTCGGGCAGCAACCATTTCAATGGGCCGATTCACGTAAACGGAAAATTCCAATTCGACAAGAACAGCGAAAGCGGCCATGGCACAGATAATATCCCGGGCAGCGGCAATACCATCACGTCACCGATCAGCATATCGGCCGCCAAATACCCTATCGGCGGACTCGACAAACCCGCCAATCAGGTTCTGGCAAAAAACTTCACCTATGGAACCACCAAAATTGACATTACCGAAAACAATCCCACCATAAAAGCCAAAATCGATGCACTGACCAACAAGGCAAACACTTTTTCCGATTCTCATCCCGCCAATGTCTGGGGTTCCATCGATGTGGGAAAATTGACGACGCCATTATATGTAACCGGAAACTTTGGCAGCGGCAACAACGCCAAGAACATCGTATCCGGAACCTACAACAATAATGTCACTATCGTTGCCACAGGTGATATCAGCTTAAACTTCTCAGCAGCTTCTTTTTCCAGCACCGCAACAGTCACCCTTATTTCCCTGACGGGAAATATATTTATCAGCGGCGGCAATGTGGTAAACCTGAACGCGTTGGCGCCGCACGGCAGCATTACCGTAAACGGCGGCGGCACGACCTTAAACGGCTGGATTCTCGGCCAAAAGCATCACCCTGGGACAGGGCAGCCGAACCTACGCCAATGGAAACTGGAAGGGCGGTGCCAGCGGCTCCGGCAAAATCAGCCTGATCGAATAATGCAGACAAAAAGAGCGAATCCCTCATGGATTCGCTCTTTTTGTCTGCCACTGCATCTGTTGACCAACCTGCCAGCCCTCGCGCCGCGCCGCGCCGCTTTTTATCTCCAGCACGTCCCTGGCACGCCAGCAGCAGCTGAGCTGCAGCGGTTTCAAATCTTCCACGATTTTTACGATGACCCCAGTCCTGTCCAGATAAACAACATCCAAAGCATACAGCATGCCGATCATATGCACGCTGTTGCAGCGCCGCAGCAAAAGGCCGCGTTTTTCTGGCAATTCCTTCGTCCCCAGCAGCCCGCGCAGCCGCGTCCAAAAGCCGTCTGCTACCTTAATTTCCCAGAACTCATCCGCCTTATCGGTTGCCGGCAAATATAGTTTTTTCATTTTTGCAGCACCCCCATACTCTGTATCATCGTCATAACGGCCGGAAAAAGCAGTACGGCAAACAGCACCGGAAAGATAAATACCGCAAGCGGAAACAGCATCTTAATCGGCGCCTTCAAAGCCGCTGCCTTCAGGGCCTGCCGGCGGCGTTCCCGCATATTTTCCGACTGGATGGTCAGTGTCTTGCCCATACTGACACCCAAGCGTTCCGATTGGATGACCGCCGCAATAAACAGCTGCACTTCCTGAACATGGCACCGCTTCACCAAATTCACCAGTGCCTTGCGGCGCGGCATGCCAACTCGAACATCCCGCAGCATTTTATCGCATTCATCGATAAATGGCCCCTTCATCTTCGCCGCAAGCTTGCTCATCGCTCCGTCAAAGGAAAGACCGGCCTGTACACTTACACACAAGAGATCCAGCACTTCTGGCAATTGGCGCAGGATCTGCTGCCGCCGTTTGGCAATCAGCGAGTCCAAAAAGACAATGGGCATGGACGCACCGACAAATACCGCAGCCAAAAGAATGACCATTCCTTGCATAATCCCCATATGATTCAGATAAAAAACGAACCAGAACGCCGCGCTGGCAAACACGCCCGCCGACAAAACCAGCGCGCAGGCGAAGGTTTCTGTGCTCCAGACATACTGTTTTCCAGCATACATAATCCGCAGCTCCAATACCGCCCGCAGCTGGCTCGGCGTCAGCTGAACAATTTTGTCTTCAAGCCTCTGGAAAAACGGTACAACGACGCGTTCCCGAAACGTCGGCTCTGCCTCAGCCGCCTCCCACTGCGCACTTCCAGCAAAAGTCCCGGCCTTTTGCAGTCCCTGCACACGGGCTTTGACTGTGTTCTGTGGCCGGAATTTTTTCAAAGCAAGAGCGTACAGACATAAAGCAAGCAGCAATGCCAACCCCAGTGTTACCACATATCCCATGCTAACGATCCCACGCTTCCGCCTTCGCCCCCAGCGGCTCCGGCATAAATAAATGATTCGGCAGTTTTATGCCGTTCATTTCAAATTTTTCCATAAAGTCCGGGCGCATGCCGCTGGCTTCAAAAGCGCCCAAAATCTTGCCATTTTCATCAAGGCCCGTCTGCATAAAGCGATAAATGTCCTGCAAGACGATCACGTTCCCCTCCATCTTCTGCACTTCGGTGATGTATGTAATCTTGCGGCTGCCGTCACGCATTCTTGACTGCTGGATAATCAGATCCACCGCCGAAGAGATCTGTTCGCGGATCGCCCGCACCGGCAGATCCATGCCAGCCATCAAGACCATGGTCTCCAGGCGACTCAGGACATCCCGCGGCGTGTTTGCATGGGCCGTCGTCAGAGAACCATCATGGCCGGTATTTCATCACCTGCAGCATGTCCAGCGCCTCACCGGAGCGAACTTCACCGACGATGATGCGATCCGGCCGCATCCGCAGGGCATTGCGCACCAGATCGCGAATGCTGATCTGTCCGGCACCTTCGATATTCGAAGGGCGGCTTTCCAGCGGCACGACATGTTCCTGCATCAACTGCAGTTCCGCGGCATCCTCAATCGTGACGATGCGCTCATCCGCCGGGATAAACGAAGATAAAACATTTAGCGTCGTCGTCTTCCCTGAACCGGTCCCGCCGGATACGACAATATTGAGGCGCGCTGCCACGCAGGTGCGCAAAAAAGAAGCCATATCCTCACTGAGCGTGCCAAAGGCAATCAGGTTTTCAATCGTCAAGGGATCTTTGGAGAATTTGCGGATAGTCACGCAGGGGCCGGCCAGAGCCAGCGGCGGGATGATGATGTTCACCCGCGAACCGTCCGGCAGACGGGCATCCACCAGCGGCGACCCTTCATCGATGCGCCGCCCCAATGGCGCGATGATCCGGTCGATAATGTTCATCAGATGCGCATCATCGTGAAACTGCACTTTCGTCAGATGCAGCTTTCCCATGCGTTCGACAAAAACATATTTCGGCCCGTTGATCATGATTTCCGTTACGGTCTCATCCTTCAGCAGCGGTTCAATCGGGCCCAGACCCAGCATCTCATCAAGCACATCCGCGACGATGGCCGTGCGCTCACCCCGCGGCACGGCAAAAGGATTATCATCGAGTACGCGGTTACAGGAAGTGGCAATGATCGCTTCGAGCTCGCGGCGATCCTGCTGGCCGCTGGTCAGGATCTTTTGCTGGTCTATATTCATCTCATCAACGATCCGCCGATGGATTTCCATCTTCATTTCCTGATAGTGGTCTTCCGCGGCGCCGGTTTTCCTGCCGGCAAAAATCGGCTTTTTCTCATCCCAGCCGTCTTTCTTCCCCAGTCGTTCCAATAAAAGATACATCGTCATTCCTCCTTGTGCATCGCCAGTGAGGCCTGCATTGTCTCAGGCAGCGAAAGCTCCATTCCCATGATGTGCAGGACACCGATGGCGCGCCGGGCCGTCAACGTGACCACGACCATTTTGCCGCTGCCGGTGGCCGTTGTTTCCGCTTTTCTCTCGATTTTAAAATCAACATCGCTATGGGGATTCAGACTATATACGCTCGTAAAAAAGCCCTGCTGCCCGTAATACGTTCGGATATCCGCATCCGACAGTGTGCCGATGGCCGCCGTCCGGGCGCTGGCCCGCGCCATTTCCGTCAGTGTCAGATAATCATGGCAGAGCAGGCTGATGTAGAAAAAGCCCATCAGCAGCATGATAAAAAAAGGGAAAATAATAGCAAATTCTACGATGGCCTGACCGCTTTGCTTTCTGCTGCCAGCCTGCATATACTACACCTCATTTCATTATGGGTAAAGAAACAGCCTCTTTTACCAGCAAGAGGCTGTTTCTTTTTGAACTTTTTACAAGCAATCAGGCCGGTATTAACGCTTTTACTTTTGTAGTCAGTGATGTGAAAAGCCCCTGTACCGACTTTGAAAACGAGGTATCACCACTACCGGATAATGCCACGCCAATGCCAACCACCACAGCAAGAATTACCGCATACTCCACTATGCCCTGCCCTTTTTGCCCTAAGTACCGTTGACTCAAATATTTCCAATACATTAACATTAAAAAACCTCCTCCATACGTAATTTATTTATATGAAAAACCCCGCAGGGTTTTAAATATCCAGTTTAGCAATTTTTTGAATCATCACGAAGCCGATGACTTCCGATACCAGCGACACGGCTATGACCAGCCGCCCTAAAGGCTCTTCAATCAGCGGCTGTAAATAACCGGGATTCGCTATCGACAGTACACCGGCAACGACAAACGGCAGCGCCGCCAGCACCCAGCCGGAAAGGCGCCCCTGCGCCGTCAGCGTTCGGATCTCACGCTTCATCTTGATGCGCTCGTTGATCGTCTCGCCGATCGTATCGAGGATCTGCGCCAGGTTGCCGCCGACCTGTTTGTGGATCAGCACAGCCGTCACCACCAAGTTCAGATCATCGCTCTGGACCCGCTCTTCCATATGCAGCATAGCTGCCTCCAGATCCGTGCCCAGGCGTATCTCGGCCAGCAGCTTGAAAAACTCGCCGGCAAGTGGCTCGCCGAGCTCCTTGGCGATCAAGTCAAGTGCCTGCAGAAAGCTGAACCCCGCCCGCATCGCATTGGCCAGCATGGTCAGCGCATCGCCCAGCTGGTTATTGAAAGCCGCCTGCCGGCGCGAAATCTGCACATCGATGT
>Ga0183099_1001599_pt1 | contig 12801 bp, 1 predicted proteins | sample Biomet1_FD_127788 | JGI IMG/M metagenome (GOLD analysis project Ga0183099, IMG submission 127788) | Microbial communities from bioreactor (seeded with anoxic lake sediment) at LBNL, California, USA - Biofuel metagenome 1 | ecosystem: Engineered > Bioreactor > Anaerobic > Unclassified ... | reverse complement strand
GGCTTTGTCGAACTCCGCCAGGCGCTTTTCAACAAACGCCGCGCCCCGGCGCATTCCCAGCGTATCGCGCTTCTCGGCTACCATTTCGCGAGCGCGCTCCAGGTCGCCGGTGCGCCGCAGCTCCATCACCGTGGCGTACGTGGCCTCCACTTCGTGCAGCATTTCGTACAGCTCGCTCGCCTGACGCGTGTTCCTCGCCGGTCCGTCGCGGTAGAAGCTCCGCACGATGGGCAAATCGGATGTTCTGGATTGCGGCCCTTCCGGCGCATCCGTCGCCCACTGCGTCACCATGTCTGTGGCGCCAAGCACATACATGCCCATCGTGCCGAAGTAGGCGTTTACAAGGTGCTCAATCCGCTTGGGGCTCGCGGCCACGCCGATCTTGTCGAGCCCCTTCGCCGTCTCGCTCGCCGTTGCGCTGGTCCAGGGGTCACGCTGGTCAGCCGGGCTCAGGCGCTCCAGCCTCCGGCTCACAATGGGCCTGCCGGTGAAGAAGCTCTTGTTCGCCCATTCCTCCACCACCGGCGCGCCAAACTGCGGAACGCCGACGTTGAAGGTCTGGGTGAACATGTAGAGCATCCTCTCCGCAAAGAGCTGGCCCGTAGCCTCATCATTCACAAACTGCTCGGTAATGCGCTCCGGCAAGGTGCCGAACAACGCGCCGATCTCAAACGGCTTGGGCAGCCGGTAGTGCTCACCATTCACGAAGAAATGGTAGTAATTGTCCTTGTCGAATTCTTCCAGCTCCTGGAAATCAGGCTCGCGCCGATTGGCCAGGAAGAGCGCCACCGAGGCCAGCGCCACCAGGGAGCCCTTAATAAGGAAGGCCCGGCGGTTTGCCTGATACCCCTTTGCCAGCCGGTTCAGGCCCACAAGCCGCGCGCCGAAGAACGGCACGGTTTCGCACAAGAACCGGACGGCGGGCCAGTCACCGCGCATGGAGTAGTCCATGATGTTCTTGGCCTCGTACGCGGCTTCAAGATGCGTGGCCCCGCGCCCGCGCATCCGCGAGTAGATGTCCGCGCGCGTGGAGTTCTCAACCGCCTGGCCTTTTTCTTCCCACCACTCCCAGCCGTTGCGCAAAAAGCTGGTCAGCTTTTGCGGCGTGTTCAGCACGGTGGACTGGTTGATGCCGTGCTTGCTCATAAGCCGGTCCACCAGGAGCCGGGCGGCGGCAGGGTCATGGCCCAGGGCGTAACCGCCCTGGAAGCTGGCCCCGGCCGCAAGCATATGCACGGTGTCCTCGTCCTCACGCAGCGTCTTGGCCAGTCCCCGCAGGGAACCCAGCACAGGCTTGAAGGAACCGGAGTTATCCACGGCCCAGGCGCTCAGCGTGTCGCGCACCAAGTTGCGGAGCATGAACTCCGGTGTGGAGGTGACTCCCCGGGTGAGGATGCGCTTGAAGAAGCGCATGCCTTGCATCGCCCAGCCGCCTATCGCAGCCTGGTTCATGGCGGTCAGGGCGCGCAGCAAAAGCGGGTCGCCCACCTGATAGTATTCCGGGCGGCCGCCCCGCAGCACATGCACCACGTCCTTGCCGGTGGGCCTGGTCAGACGGAATACGGTCTGCAGGCTGGCGCGCTGGGCCTCGTCCATGGGCCACACGGAGTCCTTGTCGCCGAAGACCTTCCGCAAAGCGGCCTGCATCGCCCCGGCCGGGAGCTTCACCGCATCCCATTTGAGCCCCAGGGGCTTTGCCACGCCCGTGGCCTCGGCGTTCTTCATGGCCAGGTCCATGGCGTGGTTCTTCACCGCCGCGTCGACGAGGTGGGTGAAGTTGCGGGCGATGTTCTCAAAAGGGTCGCCGATGTTGCTGGTTCCGCCTTTGAGCGTCTTGATGCCGGAAGTCTGGTTTGCGATGCCGGCCTTATCCTTGGGTCCTTTAACGCCGCCTTCTTCCACGATGCGGTAGAACGGAATGTATTCATCATTGTCCCACAAGGCGCGCCCGGCGGGGTCGATGACTCCCGCCTCTTGCGCGAAGTCGAGCACCTTGGCCTTGAAGCGCACATAGTCGCGCCAGACCTGATCGTAAAGGACTTCACGCCCGGCGTTGAGCTGCTTCAGCGCCTTGATCTCCTCCGCCGAGAACAGGTTCTCGCGGCCCTCTCCGGCGAGCTTCTCCGCGCGCTTGCCCACCATCCAGGCGCACCAGCGGTCAACCTCGCCCGCGACGGGCTTAAAGATGTTGGCGAACCCCTTGTGCATGCCGTCCACATCCACAGCTCCACCGCGCCATACCGGCGCGCCGTGCTTTACTATGGCCGTCATCACGTCGCCCAAGCTCGTGGTCATGCGCGTGGCGATGTAAGCGGAGTCCTGCGCCTTGGTCGCACCGGCGGCTTTGTCCAACTCGCGCAGGGAGGCGAAGCGGTCAAACATGCCCTGCTCAAACTCCGCCTTGAACTGCTGGCCCAAGCTCTTTACGCGCTCGGCCACGCTGGTGCGTGGCGCGCCGATCTTGTCCAGAGCGGAATCCAGGGCCTTGCTCTCCCCGCGCGAGGGAATGGAGAAACGCACGTCCGGGTCGCGCTTGACAACATCCGCGTCGGTGAGTATTTTCTTACTCACCTCAGTGCTCCCCGCCTTGGCAACCCCCGGCAATTGCAGCCGGGACATGTGGTCAAGCTTCGGGGAGCCTTTCTTTTTGTCCAAGTACCTCACCCGTCCCAAGTGGGCTTGCTCGTCCATCCAGTTCTGAATTCCCTTCTGTCCGTAGACACTTGCCACCAGGTTAACCCTGACGCATCCGGCCGTCACATCCGGGTGAATGGCGGCCTTCAGCTGACGTCCCTGGCCATCCTGCATGTCCAACACGACCACGTAGGTTCCTGCCTCGGTAGCGGAATTGAGCACAGCCAATGGCGCGTCCAAAAGCGCTGGCAGGCGGTCCAATTCGGCAGCGGATACCCCATGCTCCGCCTCAATGCGTCCCAGCTTGCCCTGGAACATCACCATAGGCAGATCAGGCACGCCAAGCTTCAGCAGCACGTCGGGCGTGCGCCCGAGACGCAGCGTCGCCCTCGGTGCCATATCTCCGGCCTCGCGCTCATGCAGCTGCCGCCCCCATTCCGCCAAGTCGTGCGCCAGCGAAGGGTCCTTGGCCGCCTCCCTCCCCTCGAAGGTCCAGAACACGGCATCGTGCAGGAAGCTCGCGATCTCGTCATCGGTGAAGGAAACCCTGGCGCCCATCGCGTTCAGGATCTCCTTCACAAAACGCACGACCTTGCGCCACACGCGGGCCTCCGGCGCGGAAAGGACTTCCTCCGCCCGGACCTTCTCCATAAGGCGGGAGAGATATTCCTCCGCGGCCTGGAGCTGCTCTCCGGGGTCGGCCATGTTGAAACCGTAATCCGCGGCGATCTCGCGGAAGGCGCTTTTGCCTCCGGCGCTCTCAAACACGCCCCGCAGGAACTGCTGGAACCGGCGATCATCCCCGAAGAAGCCGCGCAAGCCGCGGTGCGAGCACTGCTCGTGCATCCACACCTCGACCGCGCGCTTGCGGCTGGACAGCCCTTCGGCCACAAGCCAGACCTTTTCCTCGCGCGGATCGTAAACGCCCTCGATGGACGCGAAGCCCTGTCTGCGCGCTTTGCGCTTGATGTGCTTCGGGAGCTCTTCGAAGCTCTTCACCACCTCCATAGGCCTGGCGTTCTTGGCGCGAGCCTGTAGATCCTGTAGCGCGCCGCGCACAGTATGCACGCTCATCCCCTCAACCGCGCCGCCTTGCTCGGCAATGGAGAAGTGCGGCTGGCTTTCCGCAAAGCTCACCCCTCCGGCCACATCGTCCACCAAGGGGTGCAGCGGAAGCATGCGCTCCATGAAGGCAACGCCCTTTTCGCCCGTGGGCACAAAGACACGCGTGCGGTACTGGATGATTTCAGAGAACGCCCCGTGCTTCTTCAGCGCGTCCATCTGCCAGGCAACGGGCTCACCGGAGATCTCAATGCGCTTTTCACCAGCGACCTTGCTCGCCTCCAACACATAGCCGTCGCGCAGGGTGAGCCTGCGGCCCTTGAGCACGGCGGCAAGCGCCTGCTTTGGCGTGTACTGGGGCAAGTCGGCGTTCAGGCCCAGGTTCTTGCGCGTTTGGTTGTATTCGTCCCGGTCGAGCAAGCGGCCCAGATGCCTGTGCCCCTGGCTGTCCTGGAGCCGGTAGACGTTGGGGCTGCCGCTGATATGGTTCCACACGGGCAGCAGCATGCCGGTGAGCAGCCAGCCGTCTTTCTGCACCGTCGGGTCCGTTTCGGTCAGGGTCTTGTCCCATGCGGCTTTGGCCGTCTTGGCGTCCACCTTTTCGTAATTCTCGTGCAGCTCCTCTTGCCCAGGGCGACGGCCCTGCTTCGCGTTCACGCCGCGCAGCTGCGTCTTCTCCTCCATGTCGCCATCGAGGTTCTGCCGCATGCCGCCGGAATACCCGGCGTACACCTTGCCGCTGATCTTGTTCCGCCACCAGCCTTCCGGCTCGCCGTGCTCCTTCAGCAGCCGTTCAAAGCTCATAAGATCGCGCTTCTCGTGGATGCTCAGCATCAGGGCCTTCGTCTCAGCACCGCTCCGGGGGTCCGTGTGCAGCACCTGTTCACCGGTCACGTCAACCCGTTCGGCCTTGAGCGTCTCCACGCCCCGGTCCAGGTTGCCCCGCGCCTCGGCGTTGGCGTACACGTCCCGCAACCGCGATTCGAAGGCCTCGAAGACGGTGTTCTGAAAATCCACGGTCATGGAAAGCAGCCGGTTCAGGAACTGTTTGATGGTCGGCGGGTCGAAAACCATGGCCCCGCTTTCGTCCTTCTTTTCCATGGTAAGGCCGGTCTGATCGCGGAATTCGTTGTAAGCCACGCCTTGCACGTGGCCGGTATAGATGTCCTGGGCCAGCCACACCCAGGCGTCGTTGGCCAGGTTGTTCTCCAGGTTGTCCGCTGCGGAGAAAAGCCCTTGCGACCCGGTCTGGCGCTGGCCCTGGGTGAGCGCGCCCAACTGGTCAAGCCTGCGGGCGATGGAACTGGTAAACCGCTTGTGCCCGCGCAAGTCCGTGGTGACGAGCTTGTAGTGCGGAGGCAACGCCTCGTTGGAGCGATGGGTGCGGCCAAGGCCCTGGGTCGCCGCGTCGGCGCGCCAGCCCGGCTGGAGGATGTAGTGGATGCGCTCTTGCTGGTTTTTGGCCTGCCTGTCCGCGTGGTAGCTGCGGCCTGTGCCTCCGGCCTGGCTGAACACCAGGACACGGCGCTTGCCGTCCATGAAATCCTGCGCCTCTTTGGCCCCTGCGGCAGGACCGCGCCGCTCCTCCTTGCCGAAGATGACCCGGCGGGAGCGGCCAGTCACCTCGGCCACCATCTCCGGGCCGATCTCCTCCACAATCATGTCCAGGGGATTGCCGGGGACCTTGAGCAGGCCCAGGCGTTCCAAAAGCGCATCCCGGCGCTTGGCGGCCTCGCGGTTTTCAATGGGGCTGCCGCTGGAGTCCGTGGCCAGGCGCGAGCGGGTGTTGCCGTCATCGTCCAGATATTCCTCGAACTGGTGCGTGGGGAAGGCCCTGCGCACATAGTCCATGAGCATCTGCCGGGGGGTGATGTCCAGGCTGGCCAAGTCCTCGCCGCTCACGGCGGCCTGTTGCAGCGCGCGCTCCTGGGCCGCCTCATTGGTGTTGGTGAGCTGCACCACGCAGGAGTGCCCGGCGGCAAGCTCCTGCTTTATGTCGGCCAAAACGCTGGGCATGGTCATACTGGTGAGCACCTGGCCAAAGAACCTCTGATGATTGCCCCAGAACAGGCTCAGGGCCGCGCTTTTGGCGAGGCCGTTCTTATCCTGCCCGGTTTCCTCCAGTGCGTCGTAGATGCCGCCCAGAACGATCTGCCACGCATTGGCGTAGGTGTCATAGGCCTTGCGCTGATTCTCGGTGAGCTTGTGCTCCAGGCGGCTGTAAGTCACACCTTCATAAGACAAGGTGCGCGCCAAATAGTTCCCCATGGACTTGAGGTCGCGGGAAACCAGCTCCATGGCGGCCACACCGCCCGCCTCGATCGCGTCGATAAGGCTGCGCTTGTCATTGAAGGTAGTCCCTTCACCCCACAGCCCCATGCGCTCCAGGTAGCTCAAGTTGCTGGGCTCCGTGGCACCGGTGGCGGAGACATACACCACGCGTGCATTGGGCAGGCGTTTTTGCAGCTCCACACCGGCCAGCGCCTGTTGGGCAGGCTGCTTTTTGCCGCGCGCGCCCTCCATTTCAATGGCGTTGCCCATTTTGTGGGCCTCGTCGAACACCACGACGCCATCATAGTCTTTGCCGAGCCAAGTCACGATCTGGTCGAGGCGGCCGCCGGAGAAGGCCTCGCGCCCGGCTTTGCCCGCGCCCTTGGGGAGCTGCGGCAAGGTGGCGTAGGTTGTGAAGAGCACGCCGTCACCATGCTTGATGTCCTCGCCGAGCTTGGTGTCGGAAAGCTGGAAGAGCTTGCCCGAATCATCGCCAATGCCGCGCATATCGCGCCCGGCGTCCGCAAACAGGGTGCCGTTGAAGGTTATCCAAACGGATTTCCTGCGGCCCTGGTTCCAGTTGTCCAGCAGGATGCCCGCGATCTCGCGGCCCTTGCCCACGCCGGTGCCGTCGCCGATGAAGTAGCCACGGCGGTTACCGTCGGGCAGCATGTCGGCGTGCGCCTGGCCAGCGTAAATCACCTGCTCAAGCTGAGCCTCGGAGAGCGCCCCGGACTCAACCACGGCGCGGGGGATCTTGGGCGTGTAGGACGCGGCCGGGGGCTCAACTGCGGCCATGGCCGAGCTTTGCACCAGCGGCGAGGGGTGCGGCTTGGCCCCCTTCACGCGGATGCGCTGGGGGCGATAGGATTCAAACAGGGAATCGGTGATCTCGCCGGAAGCCTTGTTCGGCCCGGCAGTCTCGATTTCTACAGCGCGCGCATCGTGTTCAGGCGCTCCGCTTCCCGGTAGTCCGGGTTCTGAAGCGTCAGGCTCATGGAGAGGTTCTCCAGAATCGAGGCGGCCAGCCTGGCCGGGCTCATTCCGGGGCTGAAGTCCACCGGAACCTCGTGCTGCTCGTCCTCCACCTGGACGAGCAGAGCCTTCATCCCCCAGTCCGGCTTCCGCCGGAAGAGCAGCGTCTCCACGTACTCCTCCAGCTCCGAGTCCTGGGCCTTGGCCTTCCGGTTCTCCAGTGCCCAGTGCGCCAGTTGCAGGGCGTACAGGCTCTCCGGCCAGGGCTTCTCCCCGGCCTTCTCCAACGCCTTCTTGGCGGCTCTGTTCAGCGGTTCCTGGTTCTGCGGGAGCAGTTCTGGCATCGCGCACCTCGTTCAAGGCGTCTATGGCCTCGTTCAGTGTCTTGCAGGTGACGTTGACATATTCATCGCCACTCGGCGGCGTCTTGTCAATGACCACCAACAGGTTGTCGAAATTCGTTCCGTACTTCTTGTAGATCTCGCCGCTGAGCTTCACGTTGGCCAGCAACGTGTTGGTCTGGCGCACCTTGTTCCACCAGTCGGCCATGAACTGCTTATCCGCGCTCATGCCCTGGGACAGGATAGCCACGAGCCGTCCGCCCGGCTCCAGGCGCGCCAAGGCCTGGTCCAGATGCCGGGTGACGTTCTTCGTTTTGCGCTCGCCCTGCTTGCGGCCAGCGGTGGAGGAGAATGGCGGATTCATTATAACCAGCGTGGGCTGCACGTCCTCGGGCAAAATGTTGTGCAGCTGCTCCGCGTTCTCTCCCGTCACATGCTCAAAGCCGATATGCTTCAGCATGGCGCGGCGGCGCGGGTCCAACTCGTTCACATGGACATCCGCACCGGCGTTCCGTGCGAACATCGCCAGCCCGCCGATGCCCGCGCTTGGCTCCAGCACGACATCCCGCACGCCCGGCCGGGCCACCCAGGCGGCGACGGCGGCGAGGTGAGGCGGCGTGGAGAACTGTTGGAATTCCATCTGCTCCTCGCTGCGCCGGGTTTGCGTGGGCAGGATGTCCAGAATCTTCTTCTGGATGTCCGCCACGGCCTTTTTCATCTTCGCGGCATCCGCCGTTCCGGGGTTGAAGGGCCGCTCGCCTGCAATCCAGCCGCTGCGTAGGTAGGCGTTCACACCCATTTCCATGGCGTCGTAAGCTTCCTTGATGTCCCAAGCGCCCTCGGCCTGGGTGCCGCCAAAGCCCTCATTGGCCCAAGCCTGGAATTCCCGCCAACTGACTTTCTGGCCGCTTTGAATGTTGGAGATGATGTTCGAGGCGATGCTGAATACCCCATGGGGCAGCTTCCGTTCGGGCGCTCCCTGTGCCGCTGCGGCAGACTGGGGGGCGGGAGCCGCGGCGTCTCGTTCAACCGGCTGGCCGACCGGCCGGGCACCTTCGAAGTATTCCCGGCTGAACTTCCAATCAGCGGGAACCGTGTGGATCGTCGAATTGTTCCCCTGGCTGTAACCCTTGCCCGCCATCTTCTCATAGATGCTCTTGGAGCGCGGCCCGTTGCCCTTGTCCGTGGTGACAATCTTTCCGGCGTCGTCATAGGCCTCATGCCAATAGCGCCCGCCTTCGGCGGTCCGTGTGACGACGTGCGCCACCTTGATGCCGTCGTTCCGCAGCTCATCATTGTTGAGAAGGTTGCTCGCCTGAAGATCCGCTCCCAGGCCCTGGGGAGGCTGCCCCACTGTATCGGCGGAATCGGCGCGGGGCGCGGGCGCTGCTTCAACCGGGGCAACTTCGCCCTGCCCCCCCTCAAAATACTCGCGGCTGAACTTCCAGTCCGCGGGCACATCAAACGTGCGGCGGCGGTTGCCGGGGAAATAGCCGTTCGCAATGGCCAGGCCGGAAATGGGCCTGCCGCCAGCACCGGCGCGCTTGCTGGCCACCATGTTTCCAGCATCGTCGTAGGCTTCCAATACGCGCTCCCCCTTGGGAAGCACGCGGCGGACGATGTGCGCCACCTTGCGGCCTTCGTCACGCAGCACGGCGTTGTTGGCGTTGTTCTCGGTTTGGCGCTCGGTGGGAATTCCTGATGCCGGCGTTTCGCTCACCGCAGGCACCGGCACCGGCGAAGCGGCAATATCAGTCGGCGCGGCCCTGTCGGGCGCGGCCTTCTCCCCGAACAGCACGGAGTTCAGCAGAGAGCGGTCGGACGTGGAAAGGCGCTGGGGGCTCATCCCAGAAAGCAGCGTCTCCTGGTAATCATTCCCCTGTACTTCCTTTCGCGCCTCATCCAACAGCCACGAGTCAACCCGCTGGATGGTGTTCTTCGCGCGCCGGTCGTTCGTCGTGTCCACCTTCGGAAACGGCGAAAGCTCGCGCCCGCTTTTGCTGCGCAACACCTCGCCTTGGGCAATCAACCGCGGATCTGCCTGTTGCGTCGGCGTCGCGACCGGCGGAGCAGCTTGCGGGGCGGGTTCCTGGGTGATTGGCGGAACGGCTTCCTGTACGGGTTGCGGAGCGGCCTCCTGAGTGAGCTGCGGAGCGGCGGCGAGCACCTGGGGCTGGACCGGTCTCTCCGGCGCGGTGGCCGCCAGCTCGGTGGGGGTGAACAGCTGCGGCTGTACCTGCACCTGCTGGGGAACCGCGCCGAGGCCAAGGCCAGCGGGCACAGATTGAGAGACCTGGAGAGTCTCCGGTGCGCCAAGCCCCAGGGCGGGGGGAGATGACAATTGGGGAGCCGGGGCCTCCGGCTGGCGCATCAAGTCCGATACGCTGGGGAACGCGGCCGCATGGTCTTCCAGATACCGCGCGCGCACGGCGTCTTCGGAATATCCGCCCTCATCCGGTTGGGAGGTCGGCGCGGTTCCTGCCGCTGCGGGCTCCTCCGCGAGCAAGTCGCGATGCTCCCCCGGCGCGGGCGGGGCGATAATGCCGAGCTTCTCCGCCCCACGAACAAGGCCGGGCTTCGCCACTTTGCCCACGAGTGCGGCGCTGCCGTGCGACATGAGCATTTGCGCGTTCGTCACGGGGAACTGCTCTTTGAAAGCCTCGCCCCAGGTGGGCGCGGTTTCGCGCAGTCCGTTTTCCGCCTCCACCTTCCCCTGGCCAAACTGGCTCACGGTTTCGCTGCTGTGCTCGCTGGCCAGGTCGATGGCACCGCCAAGGGTTGCTCTTGCCGCACGTGCGCCGAGCCCCGCGCCCTTGACGATCTTGGTGAGGCTGCCGCCAAGCAGCGAGCCGAAAATCGCGTCCGAGGCCATTTCAGGTATGGCCTCCCACGCGCCATATTCCGTGGCGGCGGAATCAAGGTTCTTGACCAGCGTGTCCGCCTCATCCTGGGTCAAACGGCGTCCCTGCTTTTGCTGCATGGCGTCATTGGCCTTGCGCACCGCGTCGGTCAGAAACTGGTCCTTGGTGGCAAAATGGATGATCGGGCCGGTGAGGGTCGCGCCCGCTATGGCCCCAGGCGCGCCAAACGCCAAGCCAAGCCCGGCGGACGGCACGGAGCTGGACATGCTGTAGCCCGAAGACTGCTTTGCCCCCAAGGGGTCGATGATGCTGCCGTGGCCGACAATCGGGTTGTCGCCGTAGCGCAGCTCGCTCAGCTGGTCGGCGCGGTCCTGCGCCGCAACCTGGCGGTCGACAAAGCCGGTGCCGTCCGCCCGGATGAAGTTCGGCTTGTCTTCCAGTTCCATCTGCGGCTCCATGGGCACAATGCCGCTGGAGGCGATCTGCCGCCCGGCCCGGGCCAGTGTGGTCCCGATGCCTTGCGGCAGGTCCTTGACGAAATCCTTCAGAAAGGAGCCGACGCCAAACAGGTTATGCCGGTCCTGCTCGGTGAGGTTGCGGGCGATAAAGGCGTTGCGCGAGTCCTTGAGCGCGTCCTTGTCCACATATTGCCCGTCTTCACCCATTCGCTTGTCGAACAGGTCGCCGAGAAACTTCTCCTTCTTCTTCGGCTCGGACTGCGCGAAATTCGGCGTGCTGGCATACAGCCCCGCGACCTCGGCATCAAAGCCAGGCCCCAAGGTGTGCGCCTTGATGAACCGCGACCGCGAATCCTCAACATTCACGCCGTCAAGTTGGGAAAGTTTCGGCGCCAGGGTTTTGTCGAAATACTGACCAAGAAAATCCGCCCGGACCTCCGGCTTGGCGTTGGCAAACGAGGGGTCCTGATACAGCCCGAAGACGTTTTCATCGAAGATGGGTTGCGGCATCGCTGGCTCCTATTTGCCCTGGTAAGAATCCCACAAGGACTGCGCATCGTTCGCGGGCCGTTGCGGCTGCGCCGACTGCTGGGCTCCCTGCCCCGCGCCGCCGCCCCTGCCGCCCGTCTCGCGCAATTCATCCAGCGACATCACCCGGCCATACTTGCCCTTGGTGAACTCGGCCAAGCGCTTTTTCCCGGCCTCTTCCGGCGTTCCGTTGATGCCCAGAGGGTCATGCTGTTCAGACGCGGCCACGCCCTTTTGATACTCGGCATATCCTTCATCGAAGGGCGTCTTCGCCTTCGAACCGCGCAAACCCAGAGACTGCTCCTGCAAGCCGAGCCTGCGCTCCTCAACGCTCGTGCGGCGTTCATCGTTGCGAACGCGGCGCTCGTCGTTGTCCAAAGCGCGCTGTTCCTTGTTGACGATCTGGATGCCCGACTTGAAGAAATCGTCAGACGTGAACATGGTTCTTTGCGGGACCTCGGGGTCGGGGGGGATGATGCTGCCGGTCTTCGCATCATAGACGGCGAACTGTCGGGTGGAATCATCCGGGCTGATAAGCGGCACGACGCGCACTTTCTGGCCCTTCCTGTCAACGCCCATATGCCCGCCGCTCTCCAACGCCTTGGCGTTGAAGTCCATGTTCGCCGCGCGGTGGGCGGCCATCTGGAGGGCGTAATCCTTTGAGGACATGTTACTCAAAGCTTCAATGGCCTTATCGACAGTGACGACATCATCCGTTGGGGAATAGTGGTCTGCCGGGGCTGCAGATCGGGCAGGCTGGGCCGTTGCCGCGTCAAGGCCAAGGCCTTGGACGCCGCCTGCAGTAGAGCCCTCCGTTCCCTCCTGGGGGGCTTCGCCAAGCCCCAGGCCCCTGGACTGGTCCACCGGAGAGGAGGGAGCGCCCTGTGCGGAAGCTCCGCCCAGGCCCGCGTCACGCTCGTTGTGATAGCGCCGGAGCCGCACCGCCCCCTGATCGTCCGCCTCCACACGCCATTCGCCGCGCACAGGCAAAACCTTGCTGACTGCGGCAAGAGCGTTGGCCGCATCTTCCGTTTTGCCCTTGGCAAAGAGGTCCTGGGCGGAGACAATAGCCGGGCGCAACACGCCGCTGTATTCAGCCTCGCCCTTCTTCAGGGCCGAGCCGAGCAGCGCCACCTGGTTGTCCTGGCTGCCCAGCAGCTGCTTTTGCACACTGGCCAACGCGCGCGCTCCGGCCAGTGTGTCCGGGTTGATCTGACCCAAGGTCTTCAACCTCTCCTCCGGGCTCTGGGCCTTGCTCGCAAGTCCCAGATACTCATTTTCCAACTGGGTCTGCTGGCGCACCATATCGGCATCATCGCCCTGCTGTTTCGCCACGCGGGTCTTGGCGTATATTTCATCGGCCTTCGCCTTGTTCAACGGGCTGATGCCGATGCCGTCGAACAGCTCGAAGTCGCCGCTCTCGTTCATAATGCCCAGAGCGTGGTTCACTTCCGAGACATCCTGCTCCGCAGCCTTCTCCTTGCGCAAAGCGCCAAGGCCCTTGGCCGCAGTCATGAAATCCTCGCCCGTCACTCGTCCCCATCTGTCCGGCATAACTCCCCCCTCCTACGAAAAACAGATATGCGCCGATAGCCAGGCCGGCCCCAATGGCGGCTCCCCACGGGCCAGCGGAAGACCCTGCGGCAGCGCCACCCGCGGCAGCGCCGCCAG
>Ga0183099_1001598_pt1 | contig 12810 bp, 15 predicted proteins | sample Biomet1_FD_127788 | JGI IMG/M metagenome (GOLD analysis project Ga0183099, IMG submission 127788) | Microbial communities from bioreactor (seeded with anoxic lake sediment) at LBNL, California, USA - Biofuel metagenome 1 | ecosystem: Engineered > Bioreactor > Anaerobic > Unclassified ... | reverse complement strand
AAGAGCAGAGCATTAGAATTTGGAAGTGTAGGCGATTATCCTTACCGTTCTGTGTGTACCATTTCTACTCATGATATGTCAACACTGTTTGCGGGGAAGACCTGGGAATGATTCCCGATTGTGTGCCATGGGTGATGAAGGAACTTCAGATCTTAAGCTTGGAAATACAACGTATGCCAAAGAGCAGAGCATTAGAATTTGGAAGTGTAGGCGATTATCCTTACCGTTCTGTGTGTACCATTTCTACTCATGATATGTCAACACTGCGTGGATGGTGGAAGGAAGATTACCAGCAAACTCAACGTTTTTTCAATAATGTATTGGGCCATTATGGCGCAGCACCAGAAAAAGCATCGGGTAATCTTTGTGAGGAAGTGGTAAAACAGCATCTTTACTCAAATTCAATCTTCTGCGTACTAACTTTGCAGGATTGGTTATCAATGAGTGAAGAATGGCGAAACCCCAATATAGAGGCTGAACGTATTAATGTACCGGCAAATCCAAAACACTATTGGCGTTACCGCATGCATCTCTCACTGGAAGATTTGATGCAAGCCGACAGTATAAACACTAAAATTCGTGAACTTATTGTGTTAACAGGGAGGAATCCCCAAAAATAGAGAGTTGTAATTTGCTTATTGGGAGAAAGGTGCTGTTTATTACAGCACCTTTTTTTTATTTCCGTTAATAGTGATCATATCCATAGAATCTCTTACTTTTGTAGCCGGTGAATAATTCTGAAAACAAAAGGACTGATTCATCAGAACAAATAGAATAATTAGTATATCCTTTGTATACAAAAGATTGCATTCTTTTGTACAAAAGAAAACAATATTCTGTACAAAAGAACATTTTCTTCTGTACAAGGATACAAAAAGACTTCTAAAATAAATCAGAAAATGAAATCAAAAGACATGTATATCTTCCTCAGCAACGTGAAGTTTTATGCCCGTCATGGAGTTGGGGCTCAGGAAACGTTGGTAGGCAATACCTTTATTGTTGATTTGAGACTGAAACTAGATTTCAGCAAAGCCGCAGAGAGTGATGATCTTAACTTCACTGTGAGCTATGCCGATGTGTATAAAGCTGTAGAAACGGAGATGAAAATTCCATCTTTCCTATTAGAACATGTAAGCCAAAGAATTGTAACCCGATTATTCCGGGAGTTTCCAGCAGTAGAAGCTATAGACCTTAAACTAGCCAAGCAGAATCCACCCATGGGAGCCGACATTGACTGTGCAGGTGTGGAATTACATTGTGAACGGTAGAAAGACAAACTTAGGCAAGCAGAGCCACTTTTAAGCAATAAATAAAGAAAAGGCTGAATACGATATAGTATCGTTTTCAGCCTTTCATATTAGATTAAAGACTCTATTACTTAGTCTTCAGTATATCTTATAATAGTTTGGTCTCTATCTGGCCCTACAGAAACAATCTTAATAGGCACTTCAAGTTGTTCTTCCAGGAATGATACATACGCATTGAATTCTTCAGGGAATTCATCTTCGCTCTGCATCTTGGTCATATCAACCTGCCATGCTGGAAGCTCTACGTATACTGGCTCTACATTTTCATTAATATCATAAGGGAAATAATCAATTTCTTCGCCATTCACATTATATGCCACACAAGCCTTAATTGTTTCAAAAGTATCGAGCACATCGCTCTTCATCATAATCAGTTTGGTAACACCATTGATCATTATAGAATACTTTAATGCAACCAGGTCTATCCAACCGCAGCGGCGTTTACGTCCTGTTACAGCGCCATATTCGTGACCAATCTGGCAAATAGTTTCGCCTGTTTCATCAAAAAGTTCTGTTGGGAACGGACCGCTACCTACACGTGTGCAGTAAGCTTTGAAAATGCCGAAAACCTCTCCTATTCTATTCGGCGCAACACCAAGTCCTGTACAGGCTCCGGCGCAAACCGTATTAGATGAAGTTACAAAAGGATAAGAACCGAAATCAATATCAAGCATAGTTCCCTGTGCTCCTTCGCAAAGAACGCTTTTTCCGTCGCGAAGCAAGTTATTTATTTCATGTTCACTATCTACGAAATGGAATTGTTTCAGGTATTCAATTCCTTCAAACCATTCTTTTTCAAGAGCAGTGAGATCATATTCAAAGTTAAGGCTCTTCAAAATAGCTTCATGACGAGCTTTTGCCTGTGAATAAATCTCATCGAAATTATGAAGAATATCACCTACACGAACACCATTACGACTAATCTTATCTGTATATGTAGGTCCTATTCCTTTTCCTGTAGTTCCTACCTTGGCATCTCCCTTTGCTGCTTCATAAGCTGCATCAAGCAGGCGATGAGTTGGAAGAATAAGGTGAGCTTTTTTAGAAATATGAAGTCTTTCTTTCAAATTATGACCTGAAGCTTCAAGAGATTCAGCTTCTGCTTTAAACAAAGCCGGGTCTAACACAACACCATTACCAATGATGTTTACTTTATCTCCCTGAAAAACACCGGAAGGGATTGAACGAAGTACATATTTCTGGCCTTCGAATTCGAGTGTATGACCGGCGTTTGGTCCGCCCTGGAAACGAGCTACCACATCATAGTTCGGTGTTAATACGTCTACCACCTTACCTTTTCCTTCGTCACCCCACTGCAATCCTAATAAAACGTCTACTTTCATTTTATCTATTCTATAATTTGTTATTTATTTGCTTTTTTTCTATTCTTTGCCCAAGCGCATCTACTACAAATGCCATATATATACATGGAGTAATGTGACATTTGAAATTTGCTTAATTTTGTACTGCCAATTGCTTTCTTTAGCGTTTCATTTTGAAACTCAGTCACTTTTCCGCACTCGGTACAGATTAAATGATGATGTGTCTCAATATTAAATGATTTTTCGTACTGGGAAGAATTTCCAAACTGATGCTTAATAATGAGCTTCGCATCAATCAAGAGTATAATTGTATTGTAAAGTGTGGCACGGCTCACGCGGAAATTTTCCTGATTCATCATTTTACTATACAGCATGTCGATACCAAAGTGTCCGTCAATGGAATAAATAGTGTCGAGTATTGCGTAACGCTCGGGGGTTTTCCGATGGCTGTTCGCATTAAGATATTCAGTAAATATTTGTTTTACCGTTTCTTTCACATTTTGTTTTTCCATAATTGGACAATTTTACCGCGAACAAAGTTAAGTCTTTTTTGCGGAAAGAGAAAAGATTAGAGCAAATATTCTATCTCTTGCTTTATATTTTCAAACAGTGATTTTACATTCTCATCTTCCAGAGATTCTTCTTTAGCAAGCAATTGAACAACTTTTTCAGCATTCTCTTTGCTTTGAGATCCATATTTCTTCAATGCAAGTGAAGCTGCCTTTCGTGAAAAATAAGCTGGAGAAAGTAACGCCGCTAATGCCTGGTCAAAAAATTCTTCTTCAGCTCGTTCATTCATCTCGCCTCCTTTACCCAAAAAGACGGGCTGCAAGAAGAAAGCCACAAGCCTGTACATATTCCCTTTCATCTGCCATCCACTGAAATGACTTAGCCGGAGCATAAGGTAAATACTGAAAAAGATTCATGCAGGTTAGCTCAGCCATCTCGGAATTGTTGATATCTTCCACCCAGATATCCGCAATCTCGGAAAAAAAAGTATCAATAGGTTGCAACATTCCAGCTAGTATCTTCGACTCACGGACATTCTCTTTCCAAAGAGTCTGTGCCAGGTCATGATTCTGATCGTACTGACGGGCTATTTCTTTCAGACGTGGAAGTTCTACTCCAAAGTTGAGTTTATACGCAAGCCCTTTTTCACGCATACTTTGAGACGCAACTCCGTTCATTGATAAACGGAGTTGTGTCTTTATTTCTTTTATTAATTCTTTAGTCTCCATGAATTGTTACTCATTTCTGTTGGGTAATGTAGAATACTCTTTACCATAACGAAGCATTTGCTCAGCATAACCTTCATCATAGGAAACCTTAACATCGGTAATCTTTCCGTCTTTATCGGTCACTGCTTCGTAAACAGGATTCAAAAAGCCTTTATAAGGAGCCAGGTTCAACTTCTTATAACGTTGCAACACCTCTTTATGGAGTACAGGGTCAATCTTTACCGCATAAGTTTCCACCAAATTACGGGCGGCAGCATAGTCGCCTTCCGATTTTATCCTTTGGATTTCGGCCAATAACTGACCAAATAAGTTGCGAAGCTTCTTATAATCATTGATACGCACAAATGTCTCACCATCTTTCTTTACCAGTTCAACCACTTTATCGGCTGTTCCTTTTTCAAAAGCCCAGCGAGCAATCAGCTGACGATTACGCATATGAGATTCCTCAACATTGTTTCCCAACTCAATACGAACCAACTGTGTCATCAATCCGTTCATCATATAAGAGTAGTATTCAGCTTTAAAAGCATCTGCATCAGGGATAATTCCTAAATCAAGCAATTTCTTATCTGGAAGATAATACAAGCCAAACAAATCAGCACGAGCTTCTTCAATGGTTGAATCATATGCTTTCAATGCGTTAGGGTCAGTTCCCGGAAGTAACTTACCAGAACCATGACCTAAACATTCATGCAAATCTGTATGAAGATCGTTTGTAATGTCTGCAAACTTATCATTCAGCTCAATTTCAGCTTTGCTATATGCAAATTCTTCAAAGAATCCACTCCCATGAGCCGCTTTATTGTAAGCATCTGTAAGGTTACCAATCGTTACCGATTTAGAACCATGTTGAGCACGAATCCAGTTAGCATTGGGAAGATTAATTCCAATTGCAGTTGCAGGATATAAATCTCCGGAAAGAATTGCTGCTGTAATCACTTTAGCCGAAACGCCCTTAACTTCTTCCTTTTTAAATTTCTTATCTACCGGAGAGTTATCTTCAAACCATTGAGCATTAGAACTGATAGTCTCTGTTCTTTTGGTTGCCTCCATATCTTTGAAATTAACAAGAGACTCCCAGCTTGCTTTTATACCAAGCGGATCTCCATAATTCTCAGTAAATCCATTAACAAAGTCAACACGGGAATTAAGATCCTTAACCCATTGAATACAATACTCGTCAAAGGTATTTAAATCACCAGTATTGTAATATTCTACCAGTTTGGTAATAACAGCTTTTTGCGTATCATTTTCTGCTACCCCCTCAGCCTTCTTTAACCAATAAACAATCTTTTCCAATGCAGGAGAATATAAACCTCCAACTTTCCATACTTTCTCGAAAATTTTGCCGTCTTCCTTTACCAAACGACTATTCAATCCATAAGAAATAGGAGTGGTATCTTTCGGATCTTTTAAAGTATTATAGAAATTTTCTGCCTCATCCTGGGTTATGCCTTCATAATAATTGCTAGCAGAAGTCAATATCAGATCTTCTCCATCCGCTTGATTAACGCGTTTAGGCATCACCTTTGAATCAAATATTACAGGAAATACTTCATCACAAAGTTGAGCTACGGTTTGACCCTTTTCCAAAGGCAGTTTAGCCGGATCAATCTTTTCAATCACTCCTTTAAAGAACTTTGAAGTAAAGCCAGGAACGAATTTCTCACAACCATAGTGATGGTGAATCCCATTAGAAAACCAAACTCTTTTCAGATAAGTTTCCATATTCACATAATTTGTATCCTTTTTATCTCCAGAGTAATTTGTATAAGCAGCTTCAAGCAATCTGCGAATAGTCAGATTATATTTCCCGTTCTGATCAAACATGATATCACGTCCCTCAAGAGCAGCCTGCGAAAGATAATAAATCAATTCTTTCTGTTTCAAAGGAAGCTCATCAAATCCGTGTACTTTATATCGAAGTATTTGCAAATCAGCAAACTGTTCTACTTTATATTCGAAATTATCTGCCTCTGTGGTTTTCTTCAAATTTCCACAAGACGAAAGAAACGATACAATCATAGTCATCAATATTAGTTGTCTTTTCATAATTATAATGCTCTATTTAATAAATATCACTAAACAAGAAAAGGGGAATACTCCAATCTTATTGGAATAATCCCTTTTTCAACAGAGAAATAGTAAAACTGAACTATTATTTCTTTAGTTCTGAATTTCTCCTGCGGTAACCATTAGGTGTTTCACCAACATTTTTATAGAAGGCTGCATAAAAAGACTGGCGGTTAGCGAAACCTACCATCGAACTAATTTCTTCTACATTCATGTCAGCGTATCTCTTGTCTACCAAGATGTGCAAAGCATCTTTCACTCTGTACTCGTTTAGTAAGCAAGAATAATTCATTCCAAAACGCGAATTAACAACTGCGGAAAGGTAACGAGTATTGGTTTTCAACTCTTTAGCCAAATCCTTTGCTGAATAATCAGGATCTTTGTACTTCTTTTGAACTACGACAATATTAAGAATCTTGTCGTATAACTCATCTGCAAGTTCAGGTCTAATCAAAGATCTGTAAGCTGCCTTTTTATCCTTTTTCTCTCTCAGATTATAAGGCTTTTTGCTAGGCACATTTTCTGCGACAGAAGCTTGGCTTCCATCTTCTTGTTTTTTTAAATCACTCATTGAATTAACTGGTTAGGTTTTATTTATAAAAGGAACAATCTATATCCTTTACATTTATGTCACAAATTTCATACATTTTTTTCACATGTGCAACTAATTCGTATTTTATTTTCATAAAACATTGCTCATTTATAGGTAATTTAATTAGATTATTTATTTATTGAGGAATTTTTAACATAAATAAATTATATCAGTAATTTATTAAGTATGAAAAAAAACAGATAATTAATCGATCAACAAAATGCATTGCATATTAATTATCTAAAATCAAGTTAAATAGCACTTTAAGATTACTATTTAGAAATTTATAATAGAATAAAGAATATAAGTATAGTCAATATTTAATAATGTAGAATACTCCCAGACAAGCTTATACCAATTAAGACATTGATAATAATTACTTAAGTTATCGATGGATAAAAGTTTGCTGTCAAAAAAATATTTAATAAGTTTTTTATTAATAATAAAAACAAGTATCACTCAAAGTAGTTACCTAGAGTAAACTTTACATTTTGCTTAATTTTAATAAAATATCACGTAGCTCTGATATAAAATTCAAATCAATGGTTTTTATCTATATATTTTCGAGTACCTTTGTTTAATAATGATAAGAGAATAACAAAACTATGCTTCATACACTTAAGACTTACTTTGGCTACGATTCTTTCCGTCCGCTGCAAAAAGATATTGTTAGCCATACACTTGCAAAAAAAGACTCCCTTATTTTAATGCCTACCGGAGGAGGAAAATCTATTTGCTATCAATTGCCTGCTTTATTAATGGAAGGAACTGCTATTGTTGTATCACCCTTAATTTCATTAATGAAGGATCAGGTAGAAGCATTACTCGCAAATGGAGTCGCTGCAGGAGCGTTAAATAGTAACAATAGTGAATCAGAGAATGCGAATCTTCGCCGCGAATGTTTAATGGGGAAAATAAAACTTCTGTATGTCTCTCCAGAGAAGTTATTGTCAGAAGTCGATTTTTTACTTCGCGATATTCAAATTTCTTTGTTTGCTATAGATGAAGCACATTGTATCTCTCAATGGGGACACGACTTCCGGCCTGAATATACCCAGATGAATATTCTAAGAGAAAAGTTTCCAAGTATTCCTATCATTGCCCTTACCGCTACAGCAGATAAGATTACAAGAACAGATATTCTTCATCAGTTATGTCTTAAAAATCCAAAAGTTTTTATTTCATCTTTTGACCGACCTAATCTTAGCCTTGCGGTTAAAAGAGGTTACCAGGAAAAAGAAAAAATAAAACAATAATGGATTTCATTGTCAAAAGACCAAATCAGTGCGGTATTATTTATTGTTTGAGTAGGAAAACCACAGAAAAGGTCGCTAAAAATTTACAGAAAAACGGAATTGAAGCGACTGTTTACCATGCAGGTCTTTCCCCTTTGCTAAGAGATAAGGCACAGAATGATTTTATAAATGACAAAGTGCAGGTTGTGTGTGCCACAATTGCTTTTGGTATGGGTATTGATAAATCAAATGTAAGATGGGTTATACATTATAATCTACCAAAAAGTATTGAGAGTTATTATCAGGAGATTGGTCGTGCAGGAAGAGATGGTTTGGATAGTGACACTATGTTGTTTTATTCTCTGAGCGATTTAATTTTATTAAGCAAGTTTGCAAATGACAGTAAGCAACAGGGAATAAACCTGGAAAAGCTAAACCGAATGCAGCAATATGCAGAAGCAAATATATGCAGACGCCGTATATTGCTGAGCTATTTTGGAGAAACTGTGGATAAAGACTGCGGTAACTGCGATGTCTGCAAGAATCCCCCGGAACGTTTTGACGGAACAGTTATTGTACAAAAAGCGTTAAGCGCCATTGCCCGTGCCAATGAACAAATAGGAACAACTCTTTTAGTAGACATCCTGAAAGGTTTTAATAATGCCGAAGTAATTGAAAAAGGATATGATAAGCTAAAAACATTCGGAGCCGGACGAGATATTCCTCCCAGAGATTGGTATGATTATTTGTTGCAAATACTGCAACTGGGATACTTCGAGGTTGCATACAACGAAAATAATCATTTAAAAATTACTGAAATAGGACGTAAAGTTCTATTCGGAGAAGAGAAAGCTACTTTAGTTACTATCAAGCGTGAAGAGTTTGTTGTTAAAAGCGGTAAAAAGAAAGTCGCGAAAGTGGAAAAACCGGAAAAGGTTACTTACAGTAATGAGGATGAAGCCATCTTTGAAGAACTACGTGTGCTAAGAAAAAAACTGGCTGACGAACAAGCTATCCCCGCTTATATTGTATTATCCGATAAAGTACTTCATTTATTAAGTACTTCCCGACCAACAAGCATTGAAGAATTTGGTAATATAAGTGGAATCGGAGAATTTAAGAAAGAGAAATACGGGGAAGATTTTGTGAAACTAATCAAAAAAATCACGAAAGAATGGGAATGAGCCCATGGCTCATTTACATTCTTTCAACTGTTCTATTAAATCTGAGCGTGAAGCACCTAGCTCAATTGCTTTTTCAAAATCTTGTTTTGCCATTTCCTTTTTCTTTTGTGCAAGTAAGATTTCGCCACGAAGCATATATGCGTTTGCAGATTTAGGCGACAAACTTATAGCTTTATCCAGGTCCATCAAAGAAAAATCCAATTGGACTATCTCCTTTTCCACTCCTGCACGAATAATGTATAATTCTGCATCATCGGGCATTTCAACAATTAATTTGTTCAGCAATTCAAGTGATTCCTTATATTTCTGATCTTGCTGGTAAAGAATAGCCAACCCTAACCTGCCGGAAACACTTTGCGGCTCCAGTTCTAGTAAACGCTTATAATCTGCAAGCGCTTCTTTATATTGACGTCTGTTACATTGTAGATAAGCACGAAGGAATAATGCTTTAGTATTGTCTTTATTCACATCGAGTACTGTGCAACAATCTACATAAGCTCTATCGGTGTTGCCCATTTCAAAATAGAGAGATGCTCTATCCATTAGAATAGGAACAGCGAGCGGAGACAGATTAACCGCATAATTATAAGAATCTAAAGCATCATCAAAGCGTTGCATCCGGTACTGAAGTCGCCCAAGATTGGCAAAAATCATACAATTATGCGCATTTGTTGGCTCAGCCTTTAGTGCTTCCCGATAATATTTTTCAGCTTGTACCAAACTATCTATTTCTTCGCAGTGAGTTGCTTTTTCAAAAAGCTCATTATAATTTTGTGCATGAAGGCCTGAAACCAACAAACACATCAACAGTAACAATATATTTCTCTTCATCAAATCTATATCAATTTATTAATCCAGGGGATAAGTTTCAAAGGCAAATTCTTCTGTAGACAAGTAACGTTCGCCTGTATCCGGAAATAAGGTTACTATCATTTTCCCACTAAATTCAGGACGTTGAGATAGCAATCTGGCAGCATAAGCTGCAGCTCCGGAAGATATTCCTACTAAAAGTCCTTCTGTTTTGGCTAAATCTCTACCGGCACGGATTGCTTCATTATCAGGAACAGAGATAACCTCATCCACAACCGCGGGGTTATAAATCTTTGGAACAAAGTTTGCACCAATTCCCTGAATACGATGAGGACCAGCCTTCCCTTCGGTTAGCATAGGCGAGGAAGCCGGTTGAACAGCTACTATATAAATGTTTGGATTGTGCTTTTTAAGCGTTTCGCCCACACCGCAAACTGTACCGCCTGTACCTACTCCGGCAACAAACACAGCCACCTGACCGTCGGTATCTCTCCATATTTCTTCAGCCGTAGTGCGTTTATGTACATCCGTATTAGCTTGATTTTCAAATTGCTGAGGAATAATAGACCCCGGAATACTTACTTTCAGTTCTTCAGCCTTGCGAATAGCTCCGCTCATTCCATCAATTCCCGGCGTTAATACAATTTTTGCACCATAAGCCTTCAACAAATTCCGGCGTTCAAGGCTCATTGTCTCGGGCATGGTAAGAATCAATTTATATTTCTTCACGGAAGCAACCATTGCAAGGCCAACTCCTGTATTTCCACTGGTTGGTTCTATTATTGTAGCACCCGGTTTCAGTAATCCACGTGCTTCAGCATCTTCAATCATTGAAAGAGCAGTTCGGTCTTTTACACTTCCCGCAGGATTAAAATACTCCAGTTTCCCAAGAACGTTGGCTCCGGGATTATATTTTTCCATATAACCCGACAATTTCAACAGTGGAGTATTGCCTATCAGATCTGTCAGTTTGTTTGCAATCTTTGCCATAATTACTACCTTTATCAAAGTATTTTTGCAAAGATACGTAAGAAAACTTTTCCAAAAGCATAGTTTTTATATAAATAATCCATAATTTTGAAACATTAAATTAAAAATAAAGAAATAGATATGGCTCATAATCACGAACATCAGCATAATCATTCTATAAACTCCTTGAATAAAGCGTTTATAATAGGTATTGCCCTTAATTTGTCTTTTGTTTTGATTGAATTTGGAGCTGGTTTTTATTATGACTCGTTAGGTTTACTGTCCGATGCAGGGCATAATCTAGGCGATGTAGCCAGCTTGTTTCTTGCCCTACTAGCCTTTCGTTTGGCAAAAGTCAAAGCAAACGCCCGATATACATACGGATATAAAAAGAGCACCGTGCTTGTTTCCCTCATAAATGCAGTTATTCTACTTATTGCTGTGGGAGCAATCCTCACAGAAAGTCTTGAAAAAATAGTAAATCCCCGTCCTGTTGAAGGAAATGCCATTGCTTGGGTAGCCGGAATCGGAGTATTTATCAATGCATTTACGGCCATGCTTTTTATGAAAGACAAAGAAAAAGACCTGAATGTAAGGGGAGCTTACCTGCACATGGCAGCGGATACATTGGTTTCCGTAGGCGTACTTGTGTCGGGAATAGTTATATCTTACACAGGATGGTATGTAATAGATCCAATTATAGGTATAGCTGTAGCAGTTGTGATACTTATTTCCACTTGGAATTTGCTTCACGAAAGCGTTCGTCTTTCGCTGGATGGTGTCCCTATAAGCATAAACAGTGAAGACATTAAAGAGATAATTTCTGAGATACCCGAAGTTATAAGCATCCATCACCTGCACATCTGGGCCATCAGCACCACAGAAAATGCAATGACGGCTCACATTGTGATACCTAATCTGGATGAAATGGAAGCTCTAAAGACTCGCATCAAGAACAGACTTCAGGAAGCGGGGATAACCCACATTACACTTGAATTTGAAACTAACGAGATTTGCTGTGAAGACGGGTATTGCATGTAATTATTAACGAAGAGAAAAATGATAGACCATTGAGAGACCGAATTCCCTTCCGGTAGTTTCATCCGTTACATATTTCTGATATCCAATGTGCTGTTTTACTCTTTTATCCTTCGCTATAAAATCATTGATAAAGAGTGCTAAAGTCAATTTTTCTTTTAGGAAATCCTTAGATGCACGCACCCGATAAAAATAATTATTATAGCACTTTACTACGGGCAATACCAATGGGAAATAATATCCACCACTAGCGTTTAAGAAATAACCATTGGACAAATTGAACCAACCACTAGCTGTTACATTACCATCAAATCCTGAAGTTGACTGATTATCCACTGTTATAAATTCTTTCTCAGGAGATGTATATTTCTCATCTGAATAACCACCGGCTGCAGCCAGTTGAAGTTTTATGGCTTTTGAGAATTGATAAGAAGCTGCAGCTGACAATGTTGTTTTCTGAAAACATTTCCTTTCAAGAAAAATATAATAATCTTGGCCTGGATCTACAGAACTAAAAATTTGCAGCTTATTTCTAAAGTTTCTATCTCCACCATAAAGATAAAAAGCATCCACCAAGAAATTCAATTTTGAAGTCATTTTACTATAACCCAAGTGGAAGGAATGAGTTCTACCATCATTATATGAAAAAGAATTATATTGTTGTTCAAACAAAGGAGATACAAGACTTGAGTTACTCATCCACAAAGAAGAAGCTAAGTGAGAATGATAATCGGCTCTTATAATAGTAATTTTTATTAAAGGCATACGATAAATTCAAGGATGGAAGAATATTTATGATATCATCATCGTAGATTATCCATGATAAAGACGGATCTTGTTCTGTGCTCACTGCCGCAGTAAGCTGAAAATTCTTACTATGGAACTGATACTGAAGATAAGTATACCACCTTTCAAAGTTTACTTTAAACATCCTATAACTATATGATGGTTGGATCGGGTCATATCTAGCTGAAGAGTTATAAGTATCATTTCTTTTTAGCCAACTATACTTTCCTCCAATACTTATTTCATGATGCAGGGC
>Ga0183099_1001597_pt1 | contig 12816 bp, 11 predicted proteins | sample Biomet1_FD_127788 | JGI IMG/M metagenome (GOLD analysis project Ga0183099, IMG submission 127788) | Microbial communities from bioreactor (seeded with anoxic lake sediment) at LBNL, California, USA - Biofuel metagenome 1 | ecosystem: Engineered > Bioreactor > Anaerobic > Unclassified ... | reverse complement strand
TACTTAAGAGCAATCATGAATCTTCCACTAGGCGCTACAGATTATATTAAGCCAAATGTTATGATAATTTATTTGGAGAAGTCGGTTATTCTGGAGAACATTGGTAGAAGGCTTTGATGAAGCACTGGAAATTGAAGGTGTAAATATTCATCTTTATGGAAAAAAGAAACTAAAGCCAAATAGAAAAATGGGACATATTACAGTCCTTGATGAAAATACAGATTTAGCCCTGGAAAAAGCTAAAAAAGCTAAAAATCTTATAAAATAAAAACTGCTGAGGTGAAATAAATGATTAGAGTTGGAATAATAATGGGAAGCGATTCAGATTTGCCTGTAATGAAAGAAGCTGCGAAAATTTTAGAACAATTTGATGTAAAATTTGAACTTACAATAGTTTCTGCACATAGAACTGTTAAAAAAATGTATGACTATGCGACTACTGCTCATGAAAGAGGTCTTGAAGTTATTATCGCTGGTGCTGGTGGAGCTGCTCATTTACCAGGAATGGTTGCTGCTCTTACTCATCTACCTGTCATTGGTGTACCAGTAAAAAGCTCTAATCTAAGCGGTTTAGACTCGTTACTTTCTATAGTTCAAATGCCTGGCGGAGTTCCTGTAGCTACTGTTGCAATCAACAATGCAAAAAATGCTGGAATACTTGCTGCTAGTATTTTAGGAATAAAATATCCTGAAATAGCTGAAAAATTGATGGAATATAAAGCGTCTATGACAAATGAGGTAGAAGAAAAAGCTGAAAAACTTGAAACTATCGGCTACACTACATATTTATCATCTATGTAATTATGAACCCTTAGGGGTTCTTTTTTATTTTTCTATTGAAATTTCTTTGCGTGTACTGTATACTGACTTGAAGTATTTTTAATTGAAAGGGGAATGTTGTGAATAACGTAATGATTAATGGGATTTTTTATGCAATTACTACTATTGCACTTATAATATATTTCATAAAAGAGAAAAAAATTGAGAAAAAAAGAAAAGAAAAATCTATGAAAAAGATAGATGATACATTAACAAAATGGAATATGTTTATGGGTACTGAGAGGAATGCTATAGTAAAATTTTTAGATGGTACTTTTTCATTGATTCTTGTAATTTTGTTGGTTTTATTTATTCAAAAATTTTATATAGGTAACTTTACTGTACCTACTGCCTCTATGGAACCTACCGTTATGGTTGGAGAAAGATTCTTTGGAAATATGGTTACTCCAAAATTTAAAACACCTAAAAGAGGAAGCATAATTATTTTTCGTGAACCAATAGAGGATAAAGTTAGATACACAAAAAGACTTGTTGGTTTAGCGGGAGAAACTGTACAAATTAATGACAATGGTAAATTACTTATAAATGGAACTCCTCTAACTGATAGAACTTATACTCAAGATGGCCTTTTAGGAACTGGTACTTGGACTATTCCTAAAAAAGGTGACAAAATAAAGTTAATTGATGGAACTTTCCAAGTGCTAAGTACAAAGCTAAGTTTCGATGAAATAAAGTCGTATCTTAATAAAAATAATGGTTATCCCCTTGAAAATGAAGGATTAATTCCTAAAAAAATTGAATTCTCAATAAATAATCAAACTTCAAAAGATGGTTTATTCTCTTATATTACCGATATGGAAGAAAGATTCCAATTATTAAGAGGAGAAACTTTGAATAAAGATGGAAAAATTATAAGGATAATCTCTGGAGAATTTTATGTTTCACGTAATGAATTAAGTTTAGAATCAGTAAGAAAAGAATTATTAGCCAATCCTAAATTAGATGTAAGGTTAGTCACTGCAAATTTATTGTTAAATAATAAAATCCCAACTGGGCCTATTTCAGATAAAGAAATCCTTCTTCCTTTAATCCAAGGAGAAGAAATTACTTTAAACAATAATTATTATTTAGCTTTCGGTGACAATACTACTAATAGTTCAGACTCAAGATACTGGGGATTTGTAAAAGATGAAAGAATTTTAGGAACTCTTCTTTTAAGATATTGGCCCCTAAACAAATTAAAAGTAATGGTTAACCAATAAAAAAAGTTGCTAATATAGCAACTTTTTTTATTGACTTAGAAAATATAATATGATATTATAAATCCTGTTGCGAGGTTGGCGGAATTGGCAGACGCGCTAGACTTAGGATCTAGTGTCTTGTACGTGAGGGTTCAAGTCCCTCATCTCGCACCATTTGGGGCGTTCGTTTAATGGTTAGGACTCCAGGTTTTCATCCTGGCAACAGGGGTTCGATTCCCCTACGCCCTACCATATGATTTTTATAAGAGATTTAATCTCTTTTTTTATTATATTTTTTTAAAGTAACTATTATCCTCTAATTTTTTTACTACTTCTTCTATAGGAATTGCTTTATCAAAATAATATCCCTGATATATATAACATCCCAATGCTTTTAATATTGTTAAATGCTCTATATTTTCAACACCTTCAGCTACTATTTCAAATCCAAGCACATCTCCCAACTTCACTATCATCTCAATTATTATTCTGTTCTCTGGTCTTTCTTCAATCATTTGTACAAAACTTTTATCTACTTTAACTTCACTCATTCTAAGTATGTTTAAATTGCTTAAGGAAGAGTAGCCTGTTCCAAAGTCATCCATTGAAAATTTTACTCCAATTTCATTAAACTTTTTAATTTTTTCTATTGTATTTTCTAAATTTCTTAAAGCTACTCCCTCAGTTATTTCTAATGTCAAATACTCTTTAAACTCAAATTTTTTTATTTTATCAAATATATGAGCCAAAAAACTATTTTTTCCAAGATAATTGGTGATATATTTAATGAAATTTCAAATTTATACTTTTCTATATTTTTAAAACTTCATCTAAAACAAACTCTGTTAACAAAAATATTAAATATGATTTTTCTGCAATTGGAATAAAATCGTCTGGAGGAATAATAATACCATTTTCATTTTTCCATCTTATTAGCGCTTCAAATGAAACTTTATTACTGATAACATTTATTTTAGGCTGATAGCAAACAAAAAATTCTTCATTTTTTAATCCTTCTTTAATTCTATATTGAATAGTAGCTTCTTGATAATCACCTCTTTTTTTTGCTTCAGCTAATCTTTCCATAGATGCCTCTACAAAATTATCTAACCCTTGATTTTCATATTTCATAAGAACCACATGTAATCTCAAATATAAATTTTTCTTATTATGATGATTAAAATATTTCACTTTATTCATTAACTTATTCAAAAAATCTGTTTCTTTAATGTCATTAAAACGCGTATTAATAACTATAAAATCATCATCGTTTAGTCTAAAAACTATATCTTCTTTATTTAGTTGTTTCAAAATGTTTGCGAGAACTTTAATTAATGCATCACCATTTTTTAATCCTTCTTTGCTATTAACTTCTTTAAGACCATTAATATCCACTATAAAAATAGCAAACTCTATATTATGCATTTCATAAAGTCTAATACAATCTTCTAAAAACCTAAATCCAACTTCTCTTTTATAAACTCCTGTAAATTTATCATACTCTATCAAGTCCATAAGCCCTCTATCATTATTTTTCTTATAAGTTTTAAATGCTGTAATCAAAGGAATTGATAAAACTATAATAGATGAAACACTAAACATTATAAGATATAAAATTTTGCTCAACTCTACATACATATTTTTTTTACTAATATCAGCTCCAGATATATATAATGTTCCGTCATCTGATGTTCTAGGTATAAATACTGAATGATATTCACCCCACTGATCTTTAGAATCTACAAATTCTATTCTGGGATTTTCAAAAATACTATTTATTATATCATAAGAACTATCATTAGTATTTTTTACAGAATGAAAATAATACGCATTTGAATCTTCTCTAACTTCTTCATCATTTCCTGATAATGAAGTATAATAAATTTGATTATTCTTTTTTATAAATGTATAAATATAATCAACACCCATTTTCTTAGCTTCAATATCCATTTTTGTAAAAATTTTATAAAGTTTATCAAAGGAGTAGTCATCTTTTCCCATTTTTTTATTATGAAAATTTTGAGGTAATAAATTTTCTATATTAGAAGCAGCATACATTAATTTAGAATCTATAATATCTTTTCTATTATGTACACTTATATGATACCAAATATAAATATTAATTATTATTCCCATACCAAAAATTAAAGATGTCACTAGTATTTTTTCAAATTTAATTTTTTTCCACATAATTTCACCTTCTTCCAAAGTTTATATACTATTTTTCTAGTTTTTTTCCTTTAATTATTATAATAATCAGATTATATTCTGTAGTTATCTATAAAAAACTTTTTCTCTCATACAATTCTAAACAAAAAAAAGAAGCCCTTAAGCTTCTACCATAATACCTTCTAATATGTCATTTTCTGAAATTAACAATGTATCCTTTTCTAAGAACTCCATAATTATATCCAAAATATAGGTTCCCCCAATAATTACATCTGCTCTTTTAGGATGAAGTCCCTCTATATTTTTTCTTTCTTCTAAGCTAAAACTCTTATATAATTGGATATTAGATACAATATCTGATTTTGTAAGTTTATATTTATGAACAACTTTTGAATCATATACTTTCATTTTTTCTTTTACACTAACTTGAGTTGTTGCTGTTCCTGCCACTGCTACCAAAGTAAAGTTTTTTTCTCTTAAAAAATTAAGTTCACTAATTTCATCTAAAACCCATTTTTTAGCCTCATCATAATTGCTTGTAAAATCATCATTTTCAAAATATTTTTCTCTTATTCTGACTGCACCAATATCAAAACTTTTAATATATTTTATTTCTTCTGAATTTCCGTAAATAACTTCTGTACTTCCGCCACCGATATCTAAGAGAACTAATTCGTCTTTTATATCTAGGGTTGCACCTTTAAAAGTGTAAGTCCCTTCTTCTTTTCCAGATATACACTCTATTTTTATTCCTGTTTCTCTAAAAACTCTTTCAATAAATTCGTCTCTATTTTCCGAATCTCTCGTTGCTGAAGTTGCCTTTGCGATTATATTTTCAACTCCCAATTCATCACATTTAGCTTTATATTTCTTTAGACACTCTAAAGTTCTCTCTATTGCACTTTCCTTTAATCTCTTCGTTTTATTAACATCTTCTCCTAGTGTAACTATTTCCATCTCTTTTAAATAAGAAGTTTTTATTTCATTATTTTCAACTTCAGCAATAAATAATCTACAAGTATTAGTTCCTAAATCTATTACTGCCTTTAATTTATTATTAAACTCTACTTTATCCACAATCTCTCCTTTTATAAACTAAGCTTTTTCTATATATAATTTTTTTATATCTTCCATAGTTTCATAAGGTACTTCATTTCCAACTCTAATTATAAAATCTGCCGAATTTCTATATTTCTCAATTCTTTCACCCAATACATTATTAATTTTATTCCAAAGTTCATCACCTTCAAGTAATGGCCTTCCTTTAGAACTTACAAGTCTTCTATAAAGCGTTTTTTTTGTAACATCTAAAAAGAAAACTACACCATCTTTTTTAGATATTCAATATTTCTTTATTAAGAATAATTCCTCCACCCGTTGAAATGATTGCGTTATTTTCTGTTGAAAGTTTTTTTGGACATTTCATTTTCTAGTTTTCTAAAATAATCTTCACCTTTTTCAGAAAAAATATCTTGAACACTTTTGCCTTGCTCTTTTTCAATCTCCAAATCTGTATCTAAAAAATTTCATTTCGAGCTTCTCTGCCAATATTTTCCCAACTGTACTTTTTCCACTTCCCATAAAACCAATAAGTATTAAATTTGACTTCATAAATTTCCCCTTTTTATGTTTATTGCACACATTATATCTTAATTTTTTTATTTTTCATAGATTATATTTATCACTTTTGGCTATAAGAATACATTAAATATAGACAAGGGATTTTAATTATGATAAAATTAGAAGGTTAATAATGAGGAGGAGATATGATTAAAAAGAACATTTTAAGTTATTCATACGAAGAACTTGAAAAAGAATTAATAGAATTGGGATTTAAAAAATTTAATGCGAAACAAATATTTGAGTGGCTACATAAAAAAATTATTAGAAAATTTGATGAAATGACAAATATTTCTTTAAAACAAAGAGAACTTATAAATGAAAACTATTTCATACCGTATTTAGAGATTAAATCACAAAATACTGTAGGTTCATCTACTGTTTATACTTTTGAATTAGAAGATGAAAGTTTAATTGAAACTATTGTTGAGAAAAATGGTGATAAAATAATTCTACATTTATCATCTCAAACTGGAAATCCAGTAGCATGTTCAATCTTTGGTAGAGGTTCTGAATCATTAAGAAATCTTGATGTCAGTGAAATCTTAAACCAAGTATATACATTATATAGAAGACTTAAAAATAAAGGTGAAGATATTAATAATATTAATTTTTCTGCTTTAGGAGAGCCTTTTTTCAACTTTGATAATGTTATCCATGCTATACAAATCTTATCAAATGAAAACTATTTGAATATTTCTAAAAGAAAATTCATTTTGACAACTGGAGGAATTATTGAAGGGATTGACAAATTAATGGAAATTAAACTTCCTTTAGAACTTCATATTAAACTTCACTCTGTTATGGATACTAAAAGAGACGATATTTTATCAATAAACAAAAGTTACCCACTTGCAGATTTACACACTACTTTATCTGCTTACCAAAAGTCTAACAAAAGAAGAATAACTTTTGATTATATGCTTATTAAAGACTTGAATACTACTCAAGAAGATATGGAAACACTTGGTAACTTCATTCATGATTTTGATCATACACTAAATATTATGTCTTTTAAAGCTATTGAAGGTTTAGAATACGAACCGCCACATTTCAAAAAAATTGAGAGATTGTATAATTATTTAAAAAATGATAGAAACACTAACGTTTTCTTAAAAGACTAAGGAGTATAACTATGCGTAAATTTTTCAAAATTTTATTAATTATTTTACTTTCAGGATTTTTACTTGGCTGCGGTGGTGTACTTTTCCTATTCAACTCAGCAAAAAAAGGACTTCCTGATATAAAAAAATTAGTAGAAAACTATGCACCACTGCAACCTACTGCAATTTATGATATTAACGGAACTTTAATTGATAGAATTTATATTGAAGATAGAGAACCTATTGCTTTTGATAAAATACCTCAAGACTTAAAAGATGCTTTTTTAGCGATTGAAGATAAACGGTTCTATGAACATAATGGAATCGATTTTATTAGGTTAACAAAATCTATGTTTGTAAATGTTATCACTATGCGTAAAGCTCAAGGTGGTTCAACAATTACACAGCAGCTTGCAAGAAATGCGTTTCTAACTCTTGAAAAAAAATGGGATAGAAAAGTTAAAGAAGCTATAATAGCACTTGAAATTGAAAAATTATATACTAAAGATGAAATTTTTGAAAAATATATAAATGAAATTAATTTTGGTCAAGGTTCTTACGGAGCTCAAGTAGCTGCTAAAACCTATTTCAATAAAGACCTTGTTGACATTAACTTAGCAGAAGCAGCAATGCTTGCAGGTATCCCAAATAGACCTGGATCATATAATCCTATGAAAAGTCTTGATAATGCTCTAAAAAGACAAAAATTAGTACTTGGTATGATGCTTAAAAATGCTTTCATCACTCAAGAAGAATACGATATTGCTATTTCTAGAGAATTCATTTATGAAGATGATGCTAGTGATTCGGATCTTAAAAATAGTATGGTTACTGTTGTTAAAAAAACAAAACCTCCTAAAAGAGGGACTCAAGCTCCAGAATTTATAGATTTGGTTAAAGAAGAATTACTTAAAGAATTTGATGAACAAGAAATATATGAAGGTGGTTATAAGGTATATACTACTTTGGACTTGAAAATGCAAAAAGAAGCTGAAAAAGCTCTTAAAGAGTCTAATCCATTTTTACATGACCCTAACTTAAATGGTGCATTAATTACTCTTGATGCTCAATCTGGTTATATTAAAGCTATGGTTGGAGGAAGAGATTATAAATCTGGAGACTTTAATAGAGCTATCTATGCTAAAAGACAACCTGGTTCATCATTTAAACCTTTTGTTTATTTTACTGCTTTAGAAAAAGGCTATGATATGAATAGTGTTATTGAGGATTCCGTTGTTACCTATGGAAGTTGGACTCCTCAGAACTATGGTTCAAAGAATACCGTTCCTAGAAATGTTACTCTTTTAGAAGCTCTTGATAAATCTATTAATACTGTAGCAGTTAAATTAACTAATGCTGTAGGAATTGATTCTGTAATTGATAGAGCTAGAAAAGCTGGATTTACTTCAGATATACCTAAAGAACTTTCTATTTCTTTGGGAACTATGAGTGTTTCTCCTTTAGAGCTTGCTCGTGCCTATGCACCCTTTGCAAATGGTGGATATAAAATTAAACCATCTTCTATTATAAAAGTAACTGATAGATTTGATAAAGTTATTTATGAAAATAAAGAAGAAAAAGAACATGTATTTAGTACTCAAAATGTTGCTCTAATAAATTATATGCTTCAAAGTGTTGTTAATAACGGTACTGGTAGAGCTGCTAGAGTTTATTACGGTAAAGGTCAAGTCGCTGTTGGTGGTAAGACAGGAACCACTAATGAATCAAGAAGTGCATGGTTTGCAGGATTTACTCCTGATACAGTTACAACAATCTATATTGGTTATGATGATAATAAGCCTATGAAGAGCTCTGCGACTGGTGGTGGCTCAGTAGCTCCTATCTTTGGTAAGTATTATAACAATATGATTGCTAAAGGGATATACAAGCCTACAATTAGTTTCTCTTTTGTAGGAAATGTAGGTCCATCTAATGATTTGATTTCTACTGAAATGATTGACCCTTTAACTGGTCTTCCTATTGAAGGTACAAGTACTTCAGGTGCTGCTATTAAAAGAGAAAATATGCCTGCTGAATATTCAAATACTTATGAAGAAGGTTTAGAAGGATTCTTTGATGATACAAGTTCGGAATCAAAACCAAAAGCACAACCTATAGAGAATAAAGAAAAAACTGATAAAAAGAAAAAAGAAGATATTGATAGTACTTTAGATGAAATTTTTTCTGAAAATTAATTTTTATAAACCAAAGGCTCGCATCTGCGAGCCTTTGTAATTTATATATTATTTGTTAGTTTACTAAATAACCATAATCATATTTTTCAACTTTTGTTTCTATTCCCTTTTCATCATAATAATATTGATTTCCATCAAGATATCCATCAACATAATTATATTTTGCTTTTAAAGTACCAGTTTCATAATACTCTTTTAATTCACCTTCATAAAAATTAGTAAAAGCATCTACATAACCCTCTTTTTTCACTTTACCATTTTCATAATAAAATTTTGTATAACCTTTGTTTCCATCATATACAATTTCTTCTTCTAGAACACCATTTTTATTATAATAAATTGCTTTACCTGTTTTTACCCATTCACTATTTACTTTTTTCCCTTCAACAGTTCCTTCAACTATTTTTTTATCATAATCAAAATATAATGTTGATTTGTAAGTATCATTTAAATATTGATGTACTTCTCTAATTTTATTGTTTTCATCATAATAATATCCAGTTCCAATTAGTTTACCATCTTTAAATGTACCTTCAAATCTCCAACCATCTTCATAATATGTAGTATATGGACCATTTTCAACATCATTTACAAATATTGTAATAGTATATGCCACACCTTTTAAAAAATTATAACTCATATATTTATACTCTGTGTAATTCTTAGGACTAGTATAGATTAATGCTCTATTCATAAATCCATTATCAAATTCAAAATACGCTTTTTTAACTCCCATTTTATAGAAAGTACCTGAACTTACGTAACCATCAGTTGATTTAAAAGCAAGCCCAGAAAATAATTTATTATCTTTATATGCTAATTCTTTTTCCAATTTTATTTTTTCACTATTAACAAAATTCCCAACGAAGTATTCTGAAAATTGTGTTTTTCCTACTGCATTACTGATTACTCCATTTGAAAATGTTTTTTCTTGCAAAACATAATTTCCATCTAAAAACTTAATTTTACCGTGGGCTATTCCATATGAAAAATTTCCCTCATAGTCAAGGTCTTCATAATAATTAGCTTTTGAAAAACCATTTCTAACTCCATTAATATATTGTGCTTCACTTGTTACTCCATAATCATCAGAATATCTTACTTTACCAGTAATTAATCCATTAGTATCATACGAATATTCACTTATTACTTCTCTTTTTGAATTAAGAACTTTTTCTTTTGTTTTTACTCCATTTGAATAAGTTGAATAAGTTGCAAATCCATCTTTTTCTTTTAGTAATACCCCTGTAACTTCCTTATCTGTAGCTAACAAATAAGCTTTGCCACCTTGAATAAAAATATCATTCTCCTTAATAAAGCTATCTGCTCCAAAAATAAAACAATTTAAAATTGCAAAAATTAAAATAATTTTTTTCATGTTGTCCTCCTATTTTTTTAGTTTAATATTTATACTCTAATTTTTATTAAATCCTTTAATTTTCTACTCTTGTTCACCATAATTATAATTTTCAACTTTAATTTCAATACCTGCTTCATTATAATAATATTTTTTACCATCTAAAACTCCATCTACATAACTATATTTAGATTTAATCTTTCCAGATTCAAAATATTCTTTCCATTCTCCAATAGGATATTGCTCATAATAGTCAACTTGTCCTTCTGACTTTACGACTCCATTTGAAAAAAAAGTTTTCTTATATGCTGTTTGTTCGTTATAACTAATTTCAGATTCAATATTTTGATTTATATCATAGAATATCTCTTTATCTGTTTTTTCCTTTTCTCCATATAAAGAATAGTTTCCTTGAGCTTCGCTTTTCTTAAGATTTTTATTATAATCATAATAAGTTATTTCTGTAAAAGTTGTATCTTTAAACTCTTCTACCTTAATAGTTTTATTATTTTTATCATAGTATATTACTTTCCCCATTAGTCTTCCTTTAAGATATTTCCCTTCCATTCTTTGTCCATTTAGAAAATAAACAGATGTATCTCCCTCAGGAATTTCTTTAGAATAATTCGTAACTCCAGATAATATACCTTTATTTATTTCTTTCATAAAGTCATATTTAATATAGCTATCTATACCTTTATATATTTTTGCAGAACCCATAAATCCATCCTGAAATGAAAAATCTGCAACTTTATCTCCTAGTTTATAATAGCTTGCTTCTGAAACATAGCCGTTTACCTCTTTAACTGAAAGCCCCGTAAAAGGTTTGTTATTTTCTTGTGCTTTTCCATTATTGTTGAATGTAATTTTATTTTGATTAATAAATTTAGTTGAAAAATAATCTTTGAATATAAAACTGCTATTTTTATTACTTTCTAATCCATTATTAAAAATTTTATCTTCAGTAATATACTGGTCATTCAAAATTTTTAATTTTCCATTAGCTACTCCATTCAAAAATTCACCTTCAAAATCAAATTCTCCATAGTATGTTTGATTTGCTTTTCCATTTATTATTCCATTTTTTACATCTGCTATTATTGTTTCCTCATATTCGTTTGTAAAATTAACTTTTCCATTTATTAGGTTGTCTGCTCCAATAGAAAATTCAGAGACTACTTCTCTTTTATTATTTAATACTCTTTCTTTAATCTTATTTCCATTTTCATAAGTTGTGTATATAGAATTACCATCTAACTCTGTTACTACTACTCCTGATACAATTTTTTCATCTCTTACATAATAGGCCTTGCCATTTTCAGTATATATTTCTTTATTATTAATAACTTCATTTGCAAAAAGTGAATTAATAATTAAAATGCTCATTAAAATTTTTTTCATTTTTTCCTCCACTCTAAGATTTTATAATTATAATATTTCATTTACATATAAAAGTCAAGGTATAATATTTACTCTAACTGCTACTTTACCTTTTCAATCTTTTTTAATTCACCATTTTCATATATTTTTATTACCGCTAATTTTTCATTATTATCAAAAAATTGAGTTTCACCATTCAATAATCCATTTGAATAATTATAAATAACTTTCAATTTCCCATTCTTATCATATTCTTTAAGATTTCCTAAGTAATAACTTGAACTTTCAACATAGTCAGAATAAACTTCGCCTTCTTGATAAATATTTCCATTATCAAAAAAATGCTGAATTCTTCCATGACCATTTTCATCAAAATCAATTACCGTGTCTTTCTTACCCAATTTATTATAATAAACTTGATTTCCTATCCATGAATATTGATTATTCTTTTTCTCAATATTTCCTTCAAATTTTATTTTACTATTTTCAAAATCATAATACTCTTTTACTTCTGCTTTTAGTCCACTATATATCATTACTTTTTCTATGTTCTCTTCTTCATCATAATAATTCCAAGTTCCTAGTTTATCCAAATGTTCACTAAATATATCTCTAAACCCTTCATATTTTTTTGTAGCTTTTTCATTAGGATAATACCCTATTACATATAATGTATCTTCATATTTTATTTGATTTTCTAAAATTTTGCCATTTTCAGAATATAAGGTTTTCTCTCCTTCCCATTCCCATTGGTCATTCTTAAACACAACAGATGTTATACTACTTAATTTCTTAGCTTCTTTATCATAATATTGATATATTTTTCCATTTTCTTTAAATAATTCTGCCTTATAACTTATTTGGTTTTCATTATAAAAAAGTCCATAACCCCCTCTTTATAATTTTGTTCTTTTGAATATAATGTTTTACCTTCATAATTTTTAGTATTTTTTCATTATTATTAAAATTTA
>Ga0183099_1001595_pt1 | contig 12827 bp, 13 predicted proteins | sample Biomet1_FD_127788 | JGI IMG/M metagenome (GOLD analysis project Ga0183099, IMG submission 127788) | Microbial communities from bioreactor (seeded with anoxic lake sediment) at LBNL, California, USA - Biofuel metagenome 1 | ecosystem: Engineered > Bioreactor > Anaerobic > Unclassified ... | reverse complement strand
ACAACACTTACAACGCAAGATCCCAATCCATAAAACATGGGCTCACCTGCTTTGGGTGAGGTTTTCACCTCGGCAACGGGCGTAATTTAACAGTCCGCAGCTATCCAGGCACAAGGGGGGCGGCGTGGGTGGTGCGAGAGCTGGCGGCGGCTAGGCGTTGTGCCAGCGGAATATCATGGCTACAGGCAATCGCAATAGGTGCCAGGCGCATAATGGAGCCATTACCGGAACTCCAGCGAGATTTGGCGCCTGCATAGGGGTTGCCGTTTTTCTGAAAGCGACGCAGGGCGGAAGAGACTGTGACTCCGACGTCGACATCTTTGTATGCCCGAAGAAGTGTTAAAATGACAACAACACTTACAACGCAAGATCCCAATCCATAAAACATGGGCTCACCTGCTTTGGGTGAGGTTTTCACCTCGGCAACGGGCGTAATTCCTTTTTGGGGTGGTTGATTTTCATATTCTGCAGTCAATTCCCTGGGCGGAACAGAATCTCCACCATCCGACCACGAAAGTGCCGAAGTGATGAAAAAACAAAATGGGAACAGTATTAGAACGATTAGGGTTGTTAGAAATAATTTTACATGGCTCAATCTTTTCAACTCCTGTTACAAATAGGTTTCCCTTAAGTTGAAAAGATTAGTATTTTAAAAATTTCCCATTTTATTTTGAAGTTCAAAGCCGAAAATAGCTGCAACCGACGCTGTCGGTAGGGAATAGCGCACACTTTGGTTCGCATAGGGAATATGGACGATCGCATCTGCATTTTCTACATAAACTTTCGAGATTCCCCTTTTTTCTCCACCGATAAAAAGCACAAACGGAATAACAGGTTTAAAATCAAAAAGGGAAATAGAATCATGGGATAATGCGGCACATACAATGCCAATCCCTTTCTTTTTTAAAAGTTGTTGAAACTCCTCGTCCTTTCCATCCGGCATGAGTGACATGGCGGCAAGTTCACTTGCACCTGCTGATGCTCTTGCACAAACGTTGGAAGCGGACATCCAGTTTCGCTTTGGAATAATGATTCCGCCGGCACCTGCTGCATGTAAATTTCGAATTGCATAACCGAAATTAAAGGGGTCTTCTACTCCGTCGAGCATAACAGCATAGCTGTGTTCGCTTCGTATTTTCAGAAACAAATCTTCGATCGAAAGATAATTCCGCTCTCCGGTGACCGCAATTACGCCGCCATGTGTGCTTCCCATTTCGCTTGCGTAGGCATCAATGACATCTCTTGCACAAAGCTCTGCCGAAAAACCAGATTCCTTTATGAACTTAAGAAAGCGCATTACTTTTCTGTCCCGTTCTTTTACCTTTTCGCGATCAATATAAATATGATGAATTTCTCGGCTTTTGGCACGGATGGCCGCTTCGATGGATAAAATGCCTTCCAATAAAGTTGTTTCTTCCTGCATAAACCCTCCCGGTGAAAATGATGTTTTATAAAATTTCACGGCTTTCGATTGTGAAAAGCCGTGAAGTACTAATTTATTGATTTGATCCTTGTGTTTTCTTTGTGGACTGTGTATTAGAGGCACTTGTAGTGCCGGTTGTAACCGATGTGCTTTGTGTGCTTTTTACTCCGCTCGAACTCGTCGTGCCTGCAGTATTTGCCGCATTTGTCGAACTTGTGGTGCTTTTTACGCCTGACGTGCTTGTTGTAGCCGAAGTACTTTGCGTAGCTTGAGTGCTTTTCACAGGTTCATTCGTGCTATTGGAAGCAGTCGCTTTTGAATCGGCGGTTTTGGTATCCTTTGTTGTTTTGGTATTCGTGTCCTCACTGTTGACCACTGCAATTTTACCGTCTTTAAAATAGCCTTCATACGGGCTTCTGCCGCCAACCCAGTAATAGGTTCCTTTGCCCTGCATCACACCGTCAACAAATTCTCCTGTGTATTTTTCACCGCTTACCCATATATAAGTTCCAGAACCGGTTCGTTTGTCCTCGACAAAGGTTCCAATATAAGCGTCTCCGTTTGAAAAGTTGAGTCTACTCTCCCCTTTGTAGGTTTCGCCGCTGACGAGGAGTACTGATACTTCACCCGTTCCATTTCGTTTATCATTGACATATCCGCCAATGTATTCATCCCCACTGGCATTCTTTGAAACACCGGTGCCGTTTCGTGCATTTTCCTTGAATTCTCCATAATAATACGAACCATCCGCCCAGGAGAATTTTCCGAAACCATCTTTTTTATCGTCTTTAAAACTGCCTTCATAAATGTCACCGTTTTTATAAGTAAAAGTACCTTTGCCGGACTTTTTATCGTTTCCAAATGTTCCGGAATAGGTGTCTCCAGTGGCATAGGTCATTTTTCCGGCTCCACTTCGTTCAATGCCCGTCAAGCCGCCTTCATAACTATCGCCGTTTGAAAATATAATTTTGCCGTTGGCGGAATTTACGTTCTTTGTCAGTTTTCCTTTTAACCCACCGGTATAGTATAATGTTCCGTTAATTGGCTGTTCTTTTGCTGCTTTTCCAAAATATTTAACCGTGTCTTCTCGGATGTAACGGTACCCTAATCCATATACAATACTTGCCGTTGCTGCCAAAAAGATAAGTGCGATAATCAAAATGATAATCAACGGATTTTTATTGAAAGTTTTCTTTTTTTCTGCCATTCTTTTGTTTACCCTGTGATCCAACTTATCGACAGAGTTACTCCTTTTCGCTCAATTGTTGCCGTCAAAACTGCATCATTTATGAGTTGTGCTTTGATCGGATGTGCTTTTCTGCTTGGAAGAACTTCCGCCATCGGATTTGTCGGAGGATTTTTGCCCGTCTTTTTCCGTTGTGCCAAACTCAAATTCGGGCGGCATTTCGCTTTCATCCGCAAGACCTTTTGACTTTTCATCTGGGTCGGTATATCCCACATCGTTCGGGACTTTGAACTGCTCTGGAATCCGTTTCGTCATTTTCCAAAGCGGAGGAAGGGCTGAACTTAAAATTAGAATTAGAACTAAAAAAAGTACAATTGCAGTGATGACGGCGGAAAGGGTTGAACCTTTGCTGCTATATCGATGAAGTGCATTTTCTTTTTTTTCATCGGGCAGAAAGTATTTTTGTACGGCATCCGTTTTCGTGTTTGCTTCGGGGAAACAAACACTAATCGATTTTCGCAGTCCTTTTCCACTTTTTAGCGCATTTTGCATCAGTTTGGTTTTTACTCCGCTTTTATATTCGAGTTGGGAGAGGCTTTTTGCAGTTTCAGCAGAAGTTGCCCCGGTTTGAATCAGTTTTTGGACAAAATCTCCAAGGAATTTCTTGCTGATATAAGCATAGACCGCACCATAACAAATGCCAAAATAAACAACAATCAACAGGACAAATAAATCTGTTTTTCCGCTACCGTTCATCTTTTTTACCTCATATTTTAACAGGAAACTACGTTATTTTGTGATAACTTCCGCTCCGCGCATGTAAGGGCGCAGCACCTCTGGTATTGTAATTGTGCCGTCTGCATTCTGATAATTCTCAAGGATTGCAGCGGTGGTTCTGCCGAGAGCAACACCACTTCCGTTCAGCGTGTGAACATATTTTGCTTTGTCCTTCATGCCGTCTTTATATTTGATATTGGCACGTCTTGCCTGATAATCTTCAAAGTTGGAACAGGAAGAAATTTCAACATATCTACCGTAAGAGGGCATCCAAACTTCAATGTCATAGGTTTTTGCGGAAGAGAAGCCCATATCGCCTGTGGAAAGCAGTACAACGCGGTAGGGAAGCCCCAACAATTGCAATACCCGTTCTGCATTGTTTGTCAATTTTTCCAATTCGTCATACGAATCCTCGGGACGAGCGAATTTAACGAGTTCCACCTTGTTGAATTGATGCTGACGGATAAGACCCCTTGTATCTCTTCCTGCACTGCCCGCTTCCGCTCTGAAACAAGCGGAATATGCACAGTATTTCAACGGCAGAATGTTGCCGTCAAGGATTTCGTTTTTGTGCATGTTGGTGACCGGAACTTCGGCGGTCGGAATTAGGAAATAGTCGCTATTGGCAACTTTAAACGCATCTTCCTCAAACTTCGGAAGTTGACCGGTTCCTCGCATCGAATCACGATTCACCATGAAAGGCGGAAAAATTTCGGTATAACCAGCATCGGTATGCGTATCGAGATAAAAATTCATGATAGCCCGTTCTAATTTTGCGCCGAATCCTTTGTAGAAATGGAATCGTGCTCCGGTTACTTTTGCCGCTGCTTCCGGGTCAAGAATGCCAAGTGCTTGCCCCAAATCCCAATGTGCTTTGGCTTCAAACTCGAATTTTCTTGGCTCACCGTGACGACGGACTTCAACATTGGCACTGTCGTCCGGGCCTATCACAACGCTGTCATGGGGAAGGTTTGGAAGATATAACAGTATTTTTTCGATTTGTTCTTCAATGCTGTCAATAGTCGCGGCATCTTCCTTGACTTTATCGGAAATTTGCTTCATTTCGGCAAACAATTCGTCGGTTGGTTTTCCCTCTTTTTTCATTTTAGGGACTTCTTTTGTGATTTCATTTTGCTGTGCTTTGAGTTTTTCTGTCTCTGAAATCAGTGTACGACGTCTTTCGTCGAGAGTAAGGGCATGATCAATATCTGCAGAAAAATCCTTGCCGCGTGAGATTAATTTCTTTTTTACAACCTCGGTATTATCTTTAATCAGTTTTAAATCCAACATAGTTCATTACCATCCTTTTTAAAAATATAAGAGTCAGTCACTAAATAAATCGCTTCCGCACAGGGAGGAAAGCAATTTTTCCAAATCCTCACGGTTGTAATATTCCAATTCAAGCTTGCCCGATTGCTTGTTTTGCTTGCCTTTTACTATTTTTGTTTTTCTGCCAAGCTTTGAGGAGACTTTTTCCTCCAATTGATCGAGATATGCCGCAAGCGATACATCCTGTTTTTGGGGTTCTGAATTTGTTCCTTCTTTCAACTTTGCATTGATCAGCCGCACCAGCTTTTCTGTTTCACGAACGGAAAGCCCTTTTGAGATAACCATACTTGCCGCAGTTTCAATTTCACAAGTGATTCCGATGGATAACAATGCCCGTGCATGACCGGCTGTTAAATCGCCCGATTCTAGCGCTGCAAGCGTGCTTTCCGGCAGCGAGAGCAAACGCAGTGCGTTGGTAAGTGCTGGACGGGAGATTCCGACAATGGCTGCCGCCTGTTCCTGTGTGAGGAGAAACTCATCAATCAACCGTTCAAGACCTCTTGCTTCCTCCACAGGGTTCAAATCTTCTCTTTGCAGATTTTCCACAAGCATGATGGCGGCAATTTCGCTTTCGGTGATGTCCTTAATGATGACTGGTACTTCGGTAAGCCCCGCCATTTTGGCGGCACGCCAACGGCGTTCGCCTGAAATGATTTTATATTTTTCCTGCAAGGATTCTTGCCGCAGGGCTGTTTTCACTTTCGGAAACCACAGCCTTTCTTACCACAAGAGGTTGCAGAATTCCGTGTCTTGAAATGGAATCGGCAAGAGAGGAGAGGGCTTCCGGATCAAAATTTCGACGGGGTTGCGCTTTATCAGGTTCAATATCCGAAAGACGAAGGTTAAAAATTCCCGGGCTATCCTCGGGAATGATTTCGTTTTCCGGGGCGGTTGTATCGGTGAAAATAGCATCAAGCCCTTTTCCCAAGCACGTGTTTTTTGCCATTATGACCTCATTTCCGATTCTTTCAAAATCTATTTCTATCACATTATTTTCTTTTATAACAAATAATTATATACTAAAATTATGAACATTGTGTTAAACTAATCGCGATTGAACGAATTAAACATAAATTTAAATTGGGTTTGGATTCAATGAAAATCGATATTTTACGTTTTCCACCTGCTGTACCGAGAAAGAAAGTTTCAAAATATTGTATCATTAAATATTTTCCATGTAAAGGGATATACTAATTTTTATAAAATATCTTTTATTACAAAGGAGTGTATTTGTTGGACAAGCGGAAGTTCACAAAAAAAGAACAGAAAGAATTCCGGAACTATTCCAAATCTCATGCGCCAAAATCGAATCTTTTTTTGGACTGTACAATTGCTTTTGTAGTTGGCGGGTTGATTTGCGTATTGGGACAAGGCATTTTTGAATTGTTAAAAGCTGTAGGAATTAACGAAGAAAATGCGAAACTGTATACCCCGATTTCTCTTATTTTTCTTTCCTGTTTGTTTACCGGAATCGGTCTTTACGATAAACTTGCGAAATATGCCGGGGCAGGGACACTCGTGCCCATAACCGGGTTTGCAAATGCCGTTGCATCTCCTGCCATTGATAGCAAAGCGGAAGGATATGTACTCGGTGTGGGAGCGAAAATGTTTACCATAGCAGGTCCCGTGATTGTTTATGGAAGTGTTGCATCCTTTCTTTGGGGTATTATTTACTATTTTATATTGCAATGGAAATAGCAGCCTTATTTTAAGCAAATCTTTGAAAAATGCAAGCTCGGGGATGCCTTTTACGACATCCCCGAGCTTTTTTGTTATAAAAATTACGATTTCATTCCGCCGTTTATCATTCCGACAAAATCACCTGCAGCCTTGACTGCTTTTTTTGCCGCTTTTTTCATTTGCATTTTATTGCTGCTCGGAATTGCATTTTTTGCGATAAGGCTTGCTGCGGTTCCAACAAGTGCGCCTGTGACAAGACTGACAACGGTAATTCCTTTTCCATTCATATTAACACCTCCAAATTTTCTATTTCAACTTTATTTTTTACGAAAACACAGAACTTTATGCCGAAATCTTAATATTTTTATTGATTATCCTGTGAAAATTATGATATAATATCTAAAAGCTGACTTTGAAAAATTGCGCATGCAATTTTGTTAAATTTAGCGAGGACGGTTGACATGAATCAAAGATAGATGTAAATTCATGATATAAGGTCTAAAAGCTGACTTTAAAAATTTTGAAAGCAATTTTTCAGATTTGCTTGATATGATTCATGCGTCTGCCGAACAATAAATGTAACAGCAGACGATTGATCCGGAAAACGCAACCATATGTATGATTTTTTCTTATGAGGTGATAGAATGCCGATAAAAATCCCCGATACATTACCCGCATTTGGTGTTTTAGAAAATGAGAACATTTTTGTTATGCCGGAAAACAGAGCAAAAGAACAGGACATCCGACCTTTAAAAATCGTTATTCTAAATCTAATGCCAACAAAAATAATAACAGAAACACAATTGCTTCGCCTTTTGTCAAATTCACCCTTACAGGTGGAAATAACGCTTTTGAAAACCGCTACCTATACATCGAAAAACACATCGGAAGAGCATTTAAGTTCTTTTTATCAGTCGTTTGATGAAATTAAAAGTGATAAATATGATGGTATGGTGATAACTGGTGCACCTGTGGAAGATATGCCATTTGAAAAGGTTGAATATTGGAACGAACTTTGTACGATTTTGGATTGGTCAAAAACCAATGTCTATTCGTGCTTTTATATCTGTTGGGGGGCACAAGCTGCGCTGTATTATTATTACGGCGTGCAAAAACAAATGCTTGACCACAAATTGTTCGGAATTTATAGACACAAGACATTGCTTCCGTCGCACCCGCTTTTGCGTGGCTTTGACGAATATTTCTTTGCGCCTCATTCCAGACACAGCACGGTGAGCGAAGAGGATATTCAAAATTGTGCTGAACTGGACATTCTTGCCAGTTCCGAAAAAACAGGAATGTATCTTGCAAGTTCCCGCGATATGAGAAAAATATTTGTAACGGGACACAGTGAATATGATTATGACACCTTGAAAACCGAATATTTACGGGATAAAGGTAGGGGATTGGATATCGACGTTCCCGAAAATTATTTCCCGAATGATAATCCAGAAAATACCCCATCAAATTTCTGGAGAAGCCATGCACATCTTCTTTTCTCCAACTGGCTGAATTATTTTGTATATCAAAGAACCCCGTTCGATTTGCGGGATATCAAATAAACGGCGAAAAATAAAACATTCTGAAACTGTCTTTTTCTACATCAAAGTGATGTCATGTAATGAAAATTCAATTTAAGAATAAAGGTGCGTGACAAACCATTGAAAGATACTGTAAATATTGGGATAATTGGGCTTGGCGGCAGAGGAACTGGTCTTTTGGAAATGATTCTTAAAATGGAAGATGTAACGGTCCTCGGTGTATGTGATTTATATGCGGACAGAGCAAATAACGGCGCCATGCTTGTTCAAAATGCAAAAGGGAATACACCGATATGCAGTCGGGCGTATCAAGAAATTCTTGCGTGTCCGGAAATAGACGCTGTTGTGATCGCTTCCGCTTGGGAAAGTCATATCCCAATTGCCATGGATGCCATGAAAGCGCATAAATATGTCGGCATGGAAGTGGGCGGCGCATACAGCGTGCAAGCCTGTTTTGATCTGGTGAAAACCTCTGAAGAAACACACATGCCTTGTATGCTTCTTGAAAACTGCTGTTATGGCAGAACGGAACTGATGGTATTGAACTTGGTGAAACAAGGTCTGCTCGGTGAAATTGCGCATTGTTCTGGCGGATATCATCACGACTTGCGAAATGAAGTGGCATTTGGAGAACAAAACCGCCATTATCGGCTTCGCAATTATCAAAACAGAAACTGTGAAAATTACCCCACACACGAACTGGGTCCAATTGCAAAGGTGCTGCATCTCAACTGTGGAAACCGTATGCTTTCCCTTTCTTCTTTCGCTTCAAAGGCAGTTGGAATGACGCAATACATCAAGAACAACCGAATTTCCGATTTGACGGATATGAACTTTGAACAGGGTGATGTTGTCACTACGGTAATAAAGTGTGCAAAAGGACAGACAATCGTGCTGACATTGGATACAACTTTGCCCCGTGCATATAGCAGAGGATTCTGCGTGCGGGGGACAAAAGGCATGTATGAAGAACAGACTGATTCGGTGTTTCTGGATGGAATCCACGACAAGTTTGATTTTAACTGGCGCGAACAATGGGGAAATGCAAAGGAATATTACGAAAAATATGACCATCCGATCTGGCAGGAATTTTTAAAAGCAGGAATTGAAGCGGGACATGGCGGAATTGATTGGATTGTGTTCCGCGCTTTTTTCGAGAGTGTAAAAAGCGAAACACAGACGCCGATTGATGTATATGATGCTGCAGCATGGATGAGCATTTCCTGCTTGTCTGAACAGTCATTGTCTATGGGCGGGATACCTGTTGCAATCCCCGATTTCACAAACGGAGCATGGTTATATCATAACGATAAAGGTACAGGAAACTATTCTCTTGATTGAGGATATAAAATTTATAATAATGACAGGTGAAAACGTTGAAAAAACTTCTTTTAATCGGCGATTCCGTACGGATGAATTATCAGCCAGGGGTTGTCAAACAGCTCAATAACATTGTGTCGGTTTCGGCGCCACAGGACAGCGCACGGTTTGCAAAATACACGCTTTGGTACATAAGGGAATGGTTGGGTACATACGGAACGCCCGACATTATTCACTGGAATAACGGCATGTGGGATGTCTATCGCTTTGAAGGGGAAACAACGCCTTTCAGCAAATTGGAGGAATATATAGAGAGTATTTCGAAAATTTATGAGATTATGAAACAGAGTGGAGCAAAAATTATTTTTGCGACCACAACACCGGTTGCCGAAAACAATATCAATGCGAAAAATGACGAGATTGATTTGTACAACAAAGCGGCGCTTTCGGTGCTTTCCGGAAAGGATATCGTCATAAACGATTTAAATGCGCTTCTTCGGGGAAATACCGACAAATACATCTGTGACGATTTGATGCACCTTTCCCAAGAGGGCATTTCACTTTGCGGAAGTGCAATTGGCGATATTGTAAAAAAACTGCTTTGAGCCATTCCGATACGACAAAAAAATCCTCTCTGGAATCAGAGAGGATTTTTATGCGGAAATAAATTCCGCTGGGGTGAGTAACCGGGGTCGAACCGGCCGCCTTCAGGGCCACAACCTGACGCTCTAACCAACTGAGCTATACCCACCATATATCTTTTTAGGATTAAGCAGTACATGTGATGCAAATGAAGCTCAACTTTTTTTAAATTTTAACTTCTTTTTATCAATATTATTTATAAAGAGCGTTTTAAAAGTTTGAATGTCTTCAAGGTTCTCAAAGTGCTTTTTTTGAATAAAGGATATATACTTTTTTGATGTTTGAATGTAAATATAAAAGAATGCTTTGGTTTCACAAATTCGGCGTAAGTCTTTAAACGAAAAGTCATTCGTTCCAAACTCTGATCTCAAATGAATGCCGGATTCATGAAACGTATATTCAATAGAAAAATCTGAATGAGGAAGTTTTTTTAAGTTTCTTAAACTTTGCTCATAGACAATCCACCAAGGCAAGAAAATAAAAACGATTAAAATTAACGTACAACTTATGAAATAGTAATATGATTCAGACTGATTCAAGTTGTTAGAAGATGCAATCGAGAAGATAAAGTATATTCCTGACAAAATGAAAAGCAAGGTGAAAAGAACCAACTGATTACGATAATGAAAAAAGATAAACTTAATATAATCTTTTTCATTGAAAGAAAACGTTCCTTTTACTTCCACTCAACACCCTTCTTTCTGAATGTCGTTCTCCATTGATACCGAATCTTTAAAAGGCGGGTGCTTTGAAAATAAAATGGCGTGCCTTGAGGGACTTGAACCCCCGACCTACTGCTTAGAAGGCAGTTGCTCTATCCAGCTGAGCTAAAGGCACAGATAAAAATAAGGCTGATGACTGAAACGAAATCAGCCTTATTATCATACCATTTTCAAAGAATTTTGTCAATATAAAAATTGAAAATATTCAAATTATTTATCAAAAGAACAGAAAAGAAGCGGAAATCACCGGTCGGATTTTGTTTTTACTACAACATTTTCCTTTCCGAGATATTCTGATAAAAGGGCAAGGGCTGTTTCGTTTAAATAGGTGTCAAGCCCGTTTGCACGTGTCAATTTTTTTGTATCCTCAAAATAAATGAAAACAGGGCTCTCTCCGTCAAAAATCGACAGCAAATTTTTCGCTTTTTGAAACACTTCACTTTCCATCGAGGGAAGTTTCAAATACAAACATTTTAAACTGTTTTGTTGAGCTGGTTTCGGTTGAGCTTGCTCTGCTTTTTGTTCTTTTGGTTCTGATTGTTTCGGGGGAACGGGTGATTGGAATTCCTTGACGTTTTTATTCACTGAAAGGATGTTTTTGACTAGGAGCTTTGGTTCTTCGGTTTGTGTGTCATCGGGGGAGGCATCCGCACGTTCTTTGACAGAAACTTCACCGATTACGGCAATTACCGATCCGTTATTCATCAAAGAATTGAATTGCTCGAAGACTTTTGGAAAGACAATTAATTCTATATTGCCGTACATATCCTCAAAATTCACAAAGGCCATGCGGCTTTCGGTTTTGGTGATTTTGATTTTTTTTGAAACCACCATACCGACAAGTGTAATGATCTGATGTTCCTTAATTTGTCCCGTTCCACTTTCCCCAAAGGACGAATTGATTTCTTCGGTTGTAATTGAATGTAAGGAAGCGATTGCTTCACTGTATTCAAAGAGTGGGTGCCCTGAAAAATACAGACCGGAGGTGTCCTTTTCCATGGCAAGAATTTCTTTAAAACCAAGTTCCGGAAGGTCGGGATATTCCATCGAAAGCATGCAAGACTCATCTGTACCGTCGGAAGAGGCAAACAGATCGAGCTGTCCCGAAATGTTGGCTTTGTTTTTCCGGGTCAACATATCAATTGCGTTTTCATAAACAGCTAAAAGTTGGCTGCGCTTTTTCCCGAAACTGTCAAATGCGCCGCATTTGATTAAACTTTCAAGCATTCTTTTATTCATATCAAGCTTCGACATCCGCTCAAGAAAATCCTCAAGTGAACGAAATTTTCCATTTGAATTTCGTTCGGAAAGTGCTGCATGGATAAAGTTTAATCCTACATTCTTAATGGCAAGCAAACCGAACCGAATATGTTGCCCCGACGGAGCAAATCCGACAACACTCTCATTGATGTCGGGGGGGAGAACTTTGATTCCCATTTTATTGCAGTCATTGATGTAGGCAGAAATTTTTCCCGCACTGTCCAAAACACTTGTCAAGAGCGCCGACATATATTCGCGCGGATAAAAGCATTTCAAATAGGCGGTGCGGTAGGAAATAAACGCATAAGAAGCCGCATGAGATTTGTTGAATGCATATTTTGCAAAGTCGGCCATTTCGGAATAGATTTTCTCGGCGCTGGCCTCGGAAATTCCGTTTGCAAGTGCACCGGCACATTCGATTGTTCCGTCCTCCGCTTTTTTTCCATAAAGAAAATATTCTTTTTCGGCCTCCATTTCCTTGACCTTTTTTTTACTCATGGCACGACGAACAATATCAGCTCTACCATAAGAATATCCTGCAAGTTCACGGAAGATTTGCATAACCTGTTCTTGATAAATAATACAGCCGTTTGTAACCGATAAAATGGGCTTTAACGCCTCTGCCTCATATTTGATCTTCTTCGGGTCTTTTCGGTTTTCAAGATATTTCGGAATGCTTTCCATCGGTCCCGGACGATAAAGAGAAATTGCAGCGGTAATATCCTCAATTGTTTCGGGGCAAAGGCGAACCAACAAATTTTTCATGCCGGCAGACTCCAACTGAAAAATACCGTCGGTCTGTCCTGAACTCAACAGCGCATAAACCTTCTTATCGTCGAGCGGCGCTTCTGCTACCGAGAAATCGGGGATTGTTTTACGAACCTCTTTTTCTGCACGGTCAATAATGGTGAGGTAACGCAGTCCCAAAAAATCGATTTTTAGAAGCC
>Ga0183099_1001594_pt1 | contig 12832 bp, 10 predicted proteins | sample Biomet1_FD_127788 | JGI IMG/M metagenome (GOLD analysis project Ga0183099, IMG submission 127788) | Microbial communities from bioreactor (seeded with anoxic lake sediment) at LBNL, California, USA - Biofuel metagenome 1 | ecosystem: Engineered > Bioreactor > Anaerobic > Unclassified ... | reverse complement strand
GGATCTCGCAACGGGAACACGAATGCCGGGTTCAAGAGGCCGGGGATCGCCAGCATGGCACCGACCACGCGGTAGGTGCCAGGGCCTCGTGCCAATTGGTAACCGGCCCAGAGCAAACAACTGGCCAGCATCAAGACCGCAACCAGCTGGATGGTACCGGGAATGAGCTGGGCACCGATGGCGAAGAATGCCAGCAGAGCAACAAAGCTCCAGCGTACCGTGCGCCATGACATCCAGCGGCCGGTGGCATACAGAGTTCCCTGAATATAAAACAACAACCCCAGACTCAGGGAGACTCGCAGGCTCCAGGGGATCCAGGGAGCAACCACACCCTGCTGCTGCCAATACCAGATCACCGTCAGGATCCCCAACGACAACTGCCCCAGCCCCCAATACAGGGCATGACGTTCCTCTCGCTGCACCAGCCACAGCACCAGTAACGCGGCACTGAGCATGCCATCCGCCAAGGTCGAGATTAAAACCATATCACTCATATCAGTCTGCCTTTCCTGACCGGGAATTGAGTGTCGCGATCAACAACACCCATGCTCTCCATAAAAAGCGGTCATGCCACAACCATGAGAACGGTGGAGGACTCAGGGCTTATGACACCATAACTCGTAGGCTGCACGCTCCTAAAAATAGATGCTAGTGCGATGAAAGACTTGGAAAAATGCATACCTAGGTCAAAAGCTGGATCGATTATCCTCTCGAACTCGCAAAATCGTAGGGCTCCCGGAAAAAAAATCACCGCCCAACCGAAATAACTGTATATTAATACAGCTCGGTGCCAAATGGTCTCGCTGTACGATGAACATCACCAGACCCCGGCATCGCTATCATGGGATAACCACAAGGAGTCACCTAATGGATGTACAGATCATCAACCGCGAGCCGCAATTGGTCGCCTATATTCGCGTCATTGGCCCCTACAACGAGACCATGCCCGATGGCTTCAACCGTCTGATGGCATGGGCTGAACCCAGAAACCTGCTGGCTGGCGACTGGTTGGCCCTCTACTGGGATAACCCGGAGATCACCCCGCCCAGCGAGTTAAAGGCGGATGTCGCCCTGAGCGTTCCGGCCGGGACCCCGGTCGAGGGAGAGGTCCAGTTGCAAACTGTGCCAGCAGGCACCTACGCCTGCTACCGTTGCCGGGTGGAAAACGATGATTTCGCCTCGCCCTGGAATGCCTTGTTCCGCGATTGGCTACCCAGCAGTGGCTATCAAGCCGCGGAAGGGCCCTGCTTTGAGCAGTATCTGAATGATGGCCACCGTGATGGCTACTGGGATCTGCTGATCCAGACGCCGATCAAACCCCGCTAGTATCGCTAGCAAGTGCCCATAAAAAAACGCCATCCAGCTGGATGGCGTTTTCTTGACCCACAAGCGGCATCAGTTCGCGGTTTTGACCGGCCCTGTGTATTGATAGGTCAGATGACTGACTCGGTCCGCGCCATCTACGGTGCAGGTAAAGGCCAACGGCCGCCAACCAGTGGCGAAACGCGCCTGTACTGCGCCCGATAATTTGTTGTCTGCCGCCGTCAGAGCACCCGCCTCATGGATTAATTTTTCCGCTCGGGTCAACGCGTAGAGCTGACCCACGCACAGATACTCCACTCGCGCCGCCCCCTGCAGTTGAATATCGCTGCCCGGCTTCTTCAGCCGCTGTTCATAGGCACTGGGAGCAAAGGCATTTTGTAATTGCAGGGCCCGCTTCTTCAACCACTCCTGACGGGTACTCCAGGCAGCGGTCCCGGGTAGCTCGCTCTGGGTACCGGTTTCGTCCTGCCACAGGATCATGGCGCCCTTGCCATCAAACTGATAGCGACCATAGGGCATCTGTACCGCAAACAGCTTGCCCTGCTTGAAGTAATAACGGCTATCGCCTTGCCATTCGCGCTTCTCATTGAGGATCGGTACCTTGATGATCACCGGAGTGGTATCCAGCCAGGCGGTCACATCCAACCCTTCGACGGTATAGACCCAGCTATCCAGCGAGGCGGTCGCTGCTTTATCCATGGTGGCCAGTTGCGAGGCCAGATCCGGAGCCTTGGTTGCAGTCGCCGCTCCGCATGGCAGAGCCAATAACATGGAGCAGCTCCAGAACGTCATCGCACGCAGATTTTTCAACATTGCTGAATTCTCGTATTGGGGCGCCACAGCGCCATCCTCTCGAAGATACATGAGCCGCTTATGATTCACGCGCTCTCTGGCAACCGTTTCTCCAAGCGGATACCCGGTCGGCCCACGCCATAATAGTCAGGGATGGTGCGAAGTGCGACATATCCATGACGTTGATAGAGATCGAGGGCGCCCTGATTGTCGCAATCCACTTCCAGGCGCAAGCGCGGTAAGTCATGGGCCCGAGCCTCCAGCTCGGCCACTGACAGCAAGAGTGTGCCCAGACCCTGGCCGCGATGCTGCCAGTGCACCGCCAGTGCCGTGAGCGACACCTGGTGCCAACCCCGGTGCGGGAGCAACGCCATATAGGCCAGCACCTGCGCGCCATCCAGGATCAACCAGACGCGGCGACTCTGACGCCGCAACTGCTCCTGCCAATGGCGACGACCAAACGCCAACCAGGGCGAGAAACAGTAACGCTCCAGGAGCAGGATCGCATCCCGATCGGCAAGAGTCGCCAGGCGCAATTGATAACCGCGCCCCAGCAGAGGCGACCTCGTTTGCAAATGACCAAGCTGCTGCTCCAGCCACACCTCGGCATCACCCGCTAGTGCCTTCATCGGCTAACCCTGGACCTGTTGGCAAGATTCCCGCAGCCGCAACTGGCCACAAAACGGCGGCAGGGCCTCCACCGGCACACCGGACGCCAGACGCAGAGCCTGATGAACCGCCAGCTCGCTCATCTGCTCAATCGGGACATGGACGGTACTCAAAGCTGGAGAGAGGTAAGCCGCTGCGGGTTCATCATCGAAGCCAAACAACGACACCTGTGCCGGGACCTGGATCCCCGCCTCGCGCAGGGCGCGCAAGGCGCCGATGGCCATATCATCGTTGCTGGCAAACAGCGCCGTGAAGTCGATACCACGCGCCAGTAACTGCTGACAGGCACGATAGCCCCCCTCCACCAGATTATCGCCTTCAACCAGCCAGCTCTCCGGGGCATCGATACCCGCCGCACACAGAGCTTGCCGCCAAGCCGTTAGCCGCGCGCGGGCCGTCAGTGTCCGTTGCGGACCACTGATGCAAGCGATGCGTCTATGCCCCTGCGCCAACAGGTACACCATGGCGGCCGTCACACTGCCGGTCTGATCGAACACCACGGCCCGCTCCGGATACCCGGGTACCGGGCGATTCATCACCATCAGTGGCACCGGCAGCGTCTCGACCAGCTGCACCAGATCCGCCTCCGGCATATAGCGACTGTAGAGGATGATGGCATCACAGCAGCGGTCCACCAGCAGCTCGACGGCCGCCCGCTCCCGGAGCGGATCATCGTGGCCATCGGTGACCATCAATTGTTTACCCGCCAGCTCCGCTTGCTGGGCCATGGTCTTGAGCAGGCGGCCAAAATAGGGGCCTTCAAAATTCGAGACCACCAGGCCCAAAGTATTGGAGGTTTGATTGGCCAAAGCCTGGGCCAAGGTGTTCGGGCGAAATCCCAATTCGGCAATCGCCGCATTGACGCGATCCCGGGTGGCCTGACTCAGCAACACCTTGCCACTGAGCACCCGCGAGACGGTGGATTTGGAGACGCCAGCCTTTTCGGCCACATCCTGCATGGTAACCATCAAGATCCCTCTGTTACGCCCAACTCATGAATGACAACGCACGCCATCGCGAAATGCCGGATATGAGCCACAAAAAACAAAGCCCCGGCGTGATGCCGAGGCCCTATTATCCGCGCTGGCTCCCCGTCACAGCAAGCGATGGCTGCTGGGGGGCCACACCATGCCCCCTCAGGGCTGCGCCTTCTGCTGCCACTGCGCCGCCTTCTCGGCATCCCGCACGAAGCCCAATCCCGCAGCCTGTTCAGGCGGTATGGGAGCCAACCCTTTGCTATACAAACTGGCGATCAGACTGGCCAACGCCGGCGAAGGCTGCTGGGCATAGTTCATGATCGCCACCCGCCGCACCTCGTTCTCCGGCGCAACCAGCGAGGCCAGCAGTTGCTGCTGTTCTGTTTCCGATCCTGCCATCATGATGGGAGTGCCCAGATCCACTAGTTGGAAGAACCAGGCCATGCAGGCTTGCAGGTTCTGCTGCTGGCACTGCCCGGTCAACAAGGCATTGGCCTGCTGCATCATGGGATCCTTGTCCAGCGCCCGCCACAGGCTGATCTGCTGGGGCGATATTTCCCCGCTATCACTCTGGGTACGAAGCAGCGGCTTGTGAGCCTGGGCGCTGAGCAATGCCGCATAGAGCAGAGCGGCCCGCGGCTCTTGCTGCACATGGGGCTTGAGCACGGCGACCAGATCGGTGAAATTCTTGTCACTGGGATCCTGAACCACGGGTTCCGCCACCAGTCGGATATAGGCCAATGGCGATTCACTCTGCGACAACGTCATAAACTGAGTCAGCAACTGCTGATAGGCTCGCCCTTGCGCATCTTCACCGGACGAAGCCTGCGCCACGCCACCCCATATCGTAGCGGCCAACGCCACGGCACCCATTACTGCTCGCATCCCCATTCCTCTTCAATCCCCACATCCAGCTCATTGCACCATTGTGCCACGCGGCGGCAACGTCTGCTGTGACTGTGCCGCTTGTTTGCCGTTTCCCCATCACGACGCAGGGCACCTCTCGGTGCCCTGCGTCGGATCGCGCGCTGTTACTCAGTCTGGTAGCCCAGATTCGGGCCCAGCCAACGCTCGGCCTCTTCCAGGGTCATGCCCTTACGTTCGGCATAATCCTTCACTTGATCAGGCTGGAGCCCCGCCACCGCAAAGTATTTGGCATCCGGATGACTGAAGTACCAACCGGAGACCGCCGCCGCAGGCCACATGGCATAGGATTCGGTCAGCTGCATGCCGATGGCTTCTTCCACCCCCAACAGCTGCCAGAGGGTGCCCTTCTCGGTGTGCTCGGGGCAGGCCGGATAACCTGGCGCCGGACGAATACCCTGGTAGTTCTCGCGGATCAGATCCTCGTTCGAGAGCGCCTCATCCGGTGCATAGCCCCAATAATCCGTGCGTACCTGTTCGTGCAGGTATTCGGCAAAGGCCTCTGCCAAACGGTCACACACGGCTTGTACCAGAATGGCGTTATAGTCATCCCCCGCCGCCTTGAACCCTTCCGCGAGCCCCGACTCGCCAAAGCCACCACTCACCGCGAAGGCTCCGACCCAGTCGGCGACGCCACTGGCCTTGGGGGCGACATAATCGGAGAGGCAGTAATTGGGGAAGATATTGCCATCCCGCGCCTGGCTAGCCTTGTCCGTCTGCTGCCGCAATCCGCGCAGTACTGTCTTGACCTGAGTGCGGCTCTCGTCGGTATAGACCTCGATGTCATCGCCGATGCTATTGGCCGGGAACAGCCCCAGCATGCCCGTTACTTCCACTTCACTGCTGCCACTCAACCGATCCAGCATGGCCTGGGCATCGGCAAACAGGCGCTTGGCCTCCTCACCGACCACCTCATCCTCCAGGATGCGCGGATACTTGCCCGCCAATTCCCAACTGAGGAAGAAGGGGGTCCAGTCGATGTAGCGGCGCAGCGTTTCAATCGGCACGTTGCGCAGCACATGGATGCCCGGCTTGACTGGTTTGGGCGGCTGGTAGCTAGCCCAATCGCAAGACCAGGCGTTAGCTCGTGCCTCTGCCAGCGATACCGCCTTGGTGCGTGGCTGCTTGCGGCTGTGCTGTTCGCGGGCGGCGTCGTACTCCTTGGCCAAACGGGCCGCGAAAGCCAGTTTGAGTTCGGCGGAGAGCAGGCTCTGGGCCACGCCTACCGCACGACTGGCGTTGGAGACATACACCACCGGCTCTTGGTAATTCTGCTCGATCTTGACCGCGGTATGCGCCTTGGAAGTGGTCGCCCCGCCAATCAGCAGCGGTATGGTGAAGCCCTGGCGCTGCATCTCCTTGGCGACATGCACCATCTCGTCCAGGGAGGGAGTAATGAGCCCCGAGAGGCCAATCATGTCGGCGTTCACCTCACGGGCGGTCTGCAGGATCTTCTCGCAGGAGACCATGACCCCCAGATCGATGATCTCGAAGTTGTTGCACTGCAGCACCACGCCGACGATATTCTTGCCGATGTCATGGACATCGCCCTTCACCGTGGCCATGACGATCTTGCCGTTGCTGCTGCTGCCGGATTTCTCGGCCTCGATATAGGGCTGCAGATAAGCTACGGCGCGCTTCATCACCCGGGCGGACTTCACTACCTGGGGCAGGAACATCTTGCCCGCGCCGAACAGATCGCCGACCACGTTCATACCCGCCATCAGCGGCCCCTCGATCACCTCAATGGGTCGGGTCGCCTCCTGGCGGGCCTCTTCGGTGTCCTCGTCGATAAAATCGGTGATCCCCTTGACCAGCGCATGCTCCAGCCGCTTGGCCACAGGCCAGCTGCGCCACTCCTGATCCCGCGGATCCGCCACCTGCTGGGCGCCACCGCGATACTTCTCGGCAATCGCCAGCAGCGCCTCGGTGGCCCCAGCATGGGTGTTGCGCACCACATCCTCGACCGCCGCCTTCAGCTCGGCGGGGATGTCTTCGTAGATGGCCAACTGACCGGCGTTGACGATGCCCATATCCATGCCGTTCTGGATGGCGTAGTAGAGGAACACCGAGTGGATCGCCTCCCGCACCGGCTCGTTGCCACGGAAGGAGAAGGAGACGTTGGAGACACCGCCGGAGATCATGGCATGGGGCAGGTTCTGCTTGATGTCCTTGACCGCCTCGATGAAATCCATGGCATAGTTGTTGTGCTCATCGATCCCGGTAGCCACCGCGAAGATATTCGGGTCGAAGATGATGTCTTCCGGTGGGAAGCCCACCTCATCGACCAGGATGCGATAGGCGCGTTGGCAGATCTCGAACTTGCGCACCCGGGTATCGGCTTGACCTTGCTCGTCGAACGCCATGACGATGACAGCCGCGCCATAGCGGCGTACCAGTTTGGCCTGGGCGATAAACTTGTCGACCCCCTCCTTCATGGAGATGGAGTTGACCACCGGTTTGCCTTGAATACACTTCAGGCCCGCTTCGATCACTTCCCATTTGGAAGAGTCGACCATGATGGGCACCTTGCAGATATCCGGCTCAGTGGCAATGAGATTGAGGAAGCGCACCATGCAGGCCTCGGCATCCAGCATCCCCTCATCCATATTGATGTCGATGATCTGCGCGCCGCTTTCCACCTGCTGACGGGCGATATCCAGCGCCTCATCGTAATTCTCTTCGCGGATCAGACGCTTGAACTTGGCCGATCCGGTAACATTGGTGCGTTCGCCGACGTTGACGAACATGGAATCGGCGCTGATGGTCACCGGCTCCAGTCCCGCCAGACGGCAAGCCACCGGCAGATCCGGCAGTGCCCGCGGCTTACAGCCCGCCACCGCCTTGGCCATGGCCGAGATATGAGCAGGCGTCGTGCCGCAGCAACCGCCGACCAGATTCAGGAATCCGGACTGGGCCCACTCGCGGATATGCTCCGCCATCTCGTCGGCTTCCAGATCGTAGCCGCCGAAGGCATTGGGTAAACCGGCATTCGGGTGCACCGAGACATAGGTTTCGCTGATGCGCGCCAACTCCTCCACATACTGCCGCAGCTCTTTAGGTCCCAACGCACAGTTGAGACCAAACGACAGCGGGCGGGCATGGCGCAGCGAGTTATAGAAGGCTTCGGTCGTCTGGCCAGAGAGAGTTCGACCCGAGGCATCGGTAATGGTGCCGGAAATCATCACTGGCAACCGATAGCCCAACGAGTCAAAGACGCCCTCTACCGCAAACACCGCCGCCTTGGCATTCAGGGTATCGAAGATGGTCTCGATCATGATGAGATGAGCCCCACCCTCGATGAGCGCCAGCGTCGATTCGCTATAAGCCGCAACCAGTTCGTCATAGGTAACGTTCCGGGCACCAGGATCGTTGACATCCGGCGAGATGGAGCAGGTACGGTTGGTGGGGCCGAGGATCCCGGCGACAAAGCGCGGCTTGCTCGGATCCTTGGTCGTCCATTCGTCAGCCACCTGGCGCGCCAGCCGTGCCGCTTCGCGATTGATCTCGGCACTGAGATCTTCCATCTGGTAATCCGCCATCGCAATGCGGGTGGCGTTGAAGCTGTTGGTTTCGAGAATATCGGCACCGGCAGCCAGATAGGCCTCGTGGATCTCGCGGATCACCTGGGGCTTGGAGAGCACCAGCAGATCGTTGTTGCCCTTCAGATCGCTGGGCCAGGCGGCAAAACGCTCGCCACGATAATCTGCTTCCTTCAGCCCGTAGCTCTGGATCATGGTCCCCATGCCCCCATCAATCAGCAGGATACGTTCCTGCAGACATTCGGTGAGTCGGGATTGGATCGGCATTCCTTGCACATGTTCTGCCACTGGCTTGTCCTCATTACTACTTGGGCCCTTGCGGGCAAGAGCCCCCAAAGGCGAAATCATCATCCGGCTGTTGACTGGACGAGTACCGGAGGGGCTGGCAGTATGGCAAAAAACTGTAGGGCCCACGCCATGCTCGACTCGTCTGTCATCACTCCTCCCAGACAGGAAGAGATCACAACCAATTTTACCCAGCGCGTCTATCAGGTGATAGCGGCTATTCCTTATGGCCGGGTCGCGACCTATGGCACAGTCGCTCGCCTGGCGGGTTCCCCCCGTGCCGCTCGTCAAGTCGGCGGCATTCTGTGTCGACTGCCTGAGGATACACGCTTACCCTGGCATCGGGTGGTCAATCGGTTTGGAACCATCTCGTTACGGGACCAAGACTACCAGCGACAACAGGGACGCCTGCAGCAAGAAGGGATCCCCTGTCACCCGGCATCTCCGATCGACTTGAACCGGTATGGCTGGCAGGGTGAGTGACTCAGCAGCCATTCACGGTAAATTGCTCAGATCAAACGGCGTATTCTGGTACACGTAATAGTTCAACCAGTTGGCAAACAGCAAGTGTCCATGGCTGCGCCAGGTCGCTCGCGGCGGCTGATTCGGGTCGTCATTGCGGTAATAATTCTTCGGTAACTGCGGATCAATTCCAGCTCCGGTATCCCGCACAAACTCCTGATGCAGCGTATCGGCATCATATTCCGGGTGTCCAGTCACATAGACCTGACGGCAATCTGGGCTCACCGCCAGATAAACCCCCGCCTCTTCGGACTCGGCAAAGACCTGCAAATCGGTATGCTGACGAATGAAGTCGCCATCAAAATTGGCATAGCGCGAATGCGGTGCCAGGAAATGATCATCAAATCCCCGCACCAGCGGATCGTGCGCGACCAACCGACAGTGCTCATAGACACCAGAGAGCTTCACCTCACGGGTCTGTTTCTCCAAACCGTAAATCACCTTCAGCGCCGCTTGGGCCGCCCAGCAGAGAAATAGGGTTGAGGTGACATGCTGACGCGACCATTCGATGATTTCGACCAGGGTATCCCAGTACACCACATCAGAAAATTGAGTCAGCCCCAGGGGGGCGCCCGTGATAATCAGGCCGTCATAGCGATTATGTTTTACCTGAGCAAAGTCGTGATAAAAGGTATCCAGATGTGACTTGGGAGTGTTCTTGGATTCGCGATCATCGATGCGCAACAGATCGACATGCACTTGCAATGGCGAATTCGACAACATGCGCATCAGCTGGATCTCGGTCTCGATCTTCTTCGGCATCAGATTCAACAGCAGGACCCGTAATGGACGAATATCCTGGTGAAGGGCACGACTCTCAGTCATGACGAAGATGTTCTCAGCGCCGAGCACGTCAGCGGCTGGCAAACGGTCAGGGATCTTGATAGGCATGGTGCACTTCCTGTACTACATCAGTAAAAACGTCTGGACATCCAGAAATCTACACCAATCGATAGCACGCTGTCACCTCTTAGCTATTTTGAGACAAGATCGATAGAATGCACCCCTGACTCCTCTTTGCCTTTGCCTGGCATAGGCGCTGGTTTTATGTGTACTCTAACTAGATGACTGGTATAAAAATTTCTGTCGACCGATTGCAGATCGGTAACTACGTCAAACTCCCGCTCAACTGGAAGGATCACCCCTTTCTGTTTTCCAGCTTCGCCATAAAAAGCCAGGAGGAGATCGATCTCATCCGTCGGCTAGGTTTGAAGCAAGTCATCATGTTTCCTGACAAATCGTCCATGCCACCCAAACCTGTCCAGGAAATAGAGACCCCAGCCAGTGAAACCACGGCTGAAAGTACACTGGACGACATCGAGGCAGCTTTAGCCGCCGAGAAAGAGCGACGCATCGAGCAACTCAAACTGTACCGCCGCAATTTACAGCGCAGCGAAAAAGCCTTTGAACGCTCGCTTAGCCAGCTGCGCAATCTGATGAACAAGCTGCAGACTCGACCACTGACGGCCATCAAGGAAGCACAAGAACTGGTCGATGGCATTGTTGCCCAGCTTCTCAGCACCGATGAAATGGTGCTGCACCTGATGTCGGAGTCACCAGAAGGCGAGAGCATCTACTATCACTCGCTCAACGTCTCCATCCTCAGCATGCTGCTGGCCAAAGAGGCAGGCTTTACCGAGGAAGAGATGAAGCAAGTCGGTTTCGCCGCCCTGGTCCACGACATCGGTATGCTGCGCATTCCAACCCAGATCCTGCGAAAGACTGAACCCCTGACGCGGCCGGAACTGAATCTGTTAAAGCAGCACACTCGGTATGGTCACGAGCTGCTTGATTTAACCAAAGACTGCCCCGACACCGCCAAGAAAGTCGTACTGCATCATCATGAGCGGCTGGATGGCTCCGGCTTCCCCGAGGGCCTCAAGGCTGAACAACTGGATAAACTGACCCAGATGGTCAGCGTGGTCGATGAATATGATGAGCTCTGTCATCCCCAAGATCAGAGCAAGGCCAAGGTTCCCCATGTGGTGCTGTCGTTCTTGTTCAAGAACCGCACCAAACAGCTCAACAAGGATTACATCGGCCTGCTGGTCAAGCAACTGGGCATCTACCCACCCGGCAGCGTGGTACAGCTTTCCAATGGTCAGGTTGGTCTGGTCATGTCGGTCAATCCGAAGCGGTTACTGTTTCCCAGCGTGCTGATCTATGACCCGGCTATTCCCCGCCAGGAGGCTCCGATCATCGACCTGGAAGATGTGGGTCTGACCATTGGCAAGGTGATATCTCCTACTCGCCTACCGGCACCGGTGTTTGAGTACCTGAATCCGCGAACCCGGATTAGCTTTTACTTCGACCATAGCAATGTTCCCACCCGAGCCTAAACAAAGACTAGGCAGCCCACCGATTAATCACTTCCCAGCCGACACAAGATTACATACCCTCATCCTTCCACCATATGGCCTAGCCAGTAGGCCACTATGGATTGCATGAGGATCTTGTAACCTATGATCATTGAAATTATTTCAACCGGTGATGAAGTCCTCACCGGCTTTACCGTAGATACCAACTCAGCCTGGCTATGCCAGCGATTACTCGATCACGGCTGGCAAGTGCGTCGTCGACAAACGGTTGGCGATCGGATGGATGACCTAGTCGACATCCTACAGGAGCGAGGACGGGTCGCTGACATCCTGATTGTGAATGGCGGATTAGGTCCAAACCGTCGGATGATAAAACTACGGAAGCCGCCGCGTTAGCCGCAGACGTGGAGCTCGAGCTCCGCGACGAATGGCTGCAATTGCTCATTGAACGTTACAGCTCGCGCGGGCGCGACATGCCGGAGAGCAATCGTAAACAGGCCATGCTACCCGCTGGCGCCACTCTTATTCCGAACCCGATTGGGACCGCCTGCGGTTTTCATCTGCGCATCGGCAGGGCACGCTGCTATTTCACTCCGGGAGTGCCATCAGAATTCAAACAAATGGTCGATGAGCAAATATTGCCGGATCTAGGCACCCATTTTGCCGCTGGCACGACTGAAGTTCGCCGCTATTTCACCTTTGGTGTCTCCGAGTCCTCACTCAGTGATCGACTGGATACCCAAACCTGGCCAGAGCACATCGATCTAGGCTACCGCTCGTCCATGCCGATTATTGAGCTCAAATTGATCAGCCAGCAGGCCGAACAGACCGATTTCGCAACCGCAGAGGCACAGTTACTTGCCGTCATTACACCTTTTTTGGTGGCACGAGATGAACTGGATCTTCCTGGCGAGCTAGCCGACAAGCTGGCTGGGCGGGAGCTACACATCTATGAATCTGGATCTGCAGGCCTGGTGTTGCATTCCCTCGCCCCTGCCATTCCCCAGTTGATTGGTCATCTGGGCTCGTTACCTGGCGGAGCCGAATTACTGTTGAGACAGATCAATAACAATCAAGAACTTACCATGGCGATTGGATCTGAAACTGAGCATGGAATTTCGATTGCCTTATGGGATGGTAAAACCGGAGCGGCACAGACATTGAAGGTGGGAATTCAGAATCCTAGCCTGCGCCAGGGCATCATCGCTTTTGCCGCGCAAGATATGCTGCGACGCTATCTGAATCAGGAGCCCATGCTTGGCAACTATGAAACACTACTCCGCACAGATGAGTTCCACATCGGTTCATAGCATCGTCCGGATGACATGCATACCAACGATTCATTGAAAAAGACCAAAGCAAAAACCCCGCCGAAGCGGGGTTTTCTTTATCGTGGTGCTGATACCCAGAGTCGAACTGGGGACCTCACCCTTACCAAGGGTGCGCTCTACCAACTGAGCCATATCAGCACGTATCTCGT
>Ga0183099_1001593_pt1 | contig 12832 bp, 9 predicted proteins | sample Biomet1_FD_127788 | JGI IMG/M metagenome (GOLD analysis project Ga0183099, IMG submission 127788) | Microbial communities from bioreactor (seeded with anoxic lake sediment) at LBNL, California, USA - Biofuel metagenome 1 | ecosystem: Engineered > Bioreactor > Anaerobic > Unclassified ... | reverse complement strand
AGAATTCTTAAGAGAAGTCCTTTCCGATGGATCATGCACTTATGTATTTTTGGAGGCTGGATGACCCTCTTTGCCCTGTCAGGGTTGGACATGGTATCTTAGAAACTCTCATTCTTGATATTATCTTCCAGAGGAGAATTCTTAAGAGAAGTCCTTTCCGATGGATCATGCACTTATGTATTTTTGGAGGCTGGATGACCCTCTTTGCCCTGTCAGGGTTGATGTTTTCAGTTGAAATGATCGAGAAGATCGGAATTGAACTCCCGTTCACCCCTGACGTGTTTAGAGATTGGCTCTCCATTCCGAACTATATCTTCGGGTATATCCTGCTTATCGGAGTTCTCATAGCAATAGTAAGAAGATTGTTTGTCTCTGAAGTCAGGGAAGCTTCCATTATGTATGATTGGGTTTTGATCGGAGTAGTTTTCTTAGTTACTATTACCGGTTTTATCGCCGATGGGATTAGAACAGGATTTATCTGGAGCTTTGGGCTTGACCCCTCAGCAGCACCACCGGCAGCTCTCTTCCATTCTGTAATTTCCCTGTTCTTCTGTATCGCATTTATTCCATACAGTAAATATATTCACATAATCGCCACACCCCTTGCAATCCTTGCAAATAAAGGAGGCGAATAAAAATATGGCAAAACGTACCCCTTCAATCGATACGAAGAATCTTACCGCAGTCCAGCTCATGGAGCTTGACTCCTGCACTCGCTGCGGTGAATGTGTAAAATGGTGTCCGACTTATGCCGCTTCCGGTGGGAAACCAGGATTAGCTCCAAGAGACAAGATCCTGCGCTGGAAGCAGTACATGAACAAGTCCTACGGACTTAAAGCAAGACTCTTTGGCCCGCAGGAAATTCCTCAATCAGAGCTTGAAGAATTCAAAGATGACATCTACGGTTGTACTACATGTGGTGTATGTGGAACAGTTTGTGAGTCAGGCATTAACACTGTGGAACTCTGGGAAGCCCTGAGGACAAACCTTGTCAAGAAAGGAATTGGGCCTTATGGAAAGCTGGGCACGATCCCTAAGCTGATAAAGCAGTACCACAACGCTTACATGCTTGACCAGAAAGACCGGCTTGCCTGGGTTCCCAATGACGTGAAAATTGCAGATAAAGCAGACATCGTCTATTTCACTGGCTGTACTGCAGGATACAAGCAGCTTTCCCTGGCCTTTGCGACCTCGCGTGTACTTAACAAACTTGGCATTAAATTTGCCATGCTTGGGGAAGACGAGTGGTGTTGTGGCTCAAACCCTATCAGGACAGGTCAGATAGATTACGAAGACGTATCCCGTGAAGCTGCAAGACATAATGTAGAAGCCATCCAGAAAAAAGGCGCCAAAAAGGTTCTATTTGCATGTGCAGGTTGTTTCCGTGCTGCAAAGGTTGACTGGCCCAGGCTTCTCGGTAAAGAATTGCCTTTTGAGGTTATTCACATTACAGAATTCCTTGCAGGCCTGATAAAACAGGACAAAATTAAATGGGAAAAGTCCATTAACAAGACGGTTACCTATCACGACCCTTGCCACCTTGGCCGCCATGTTGGTGTCTTTGATGCTCCCAGGTTTGTGCTTTCCCATATTCCGGGCGTTAAGTTCGTTGAAATGGACAGGTCAAAAGAATTCCAGCGTTGTTGTGGGGCTGGCGGTGGTGTAAAGGCAGGGATGCCTGATCTTGCTGTGGCAGTTGGAGAAGCCAGAGTTAAGGATGCCCTTGCAACCGATGCGGATATTCTTTCCAGTGCATGTCCATTCTGTAAGAGGAACCTCTCGGACGGCCGTGATTCTCTCAAAGCTGATATTGTTGTAGAAGACGTCATCGAGCTGGTTGCAGAGGCTCTGGGCCTGAGCACTACATAAGCGTGAAGATGAAGGCTGGATTTCCAGCTTTCTTTATTCTCTTTTCTTTATCTCTTTTTATGTATATAGCAAAACTTAAATACCGATAATTACCTCCCCTTGAACATGTATATCCCTTACGAATTTCTAGGAAAAATATTTATATATCTGGTTCTTTTTGCTCTTGCAGGAACCGGGATCGCCCTGCTCATTGGGGCATATTCATTTAAAAATCACAGGATTATTTTTCCGGGGTTCGTGTTATTTACGCTTTATCTTTTCTACTCTCCTGCAAAATGGATTTGCAAAGCTTTCAGAATAAGAGATACCCTTGTTGACGATATCCTTATTGATGTCCGAAACGCTGTTATGTATGACGATTTCCGGCGTGTTAAAGGCAAAAAAATCCTGCTTCTTCCTCAGTGCCTGCGCCATCCGAACTGTAAAGCCAGGTGCGATCCAGTCCACGGGTATGAGTGCAAACGTTGTGGGCTATGTGATATTTCAAAAATCTCCGAGGCTGCTGATAGGTTCAATTTCCAGGTTTTTGTAGTGCCTGGGGGGAGTTTTGTTAAGAAAATCTTTAAAAAATACAGGCCTGAAGCCTGCATTGGAGTTGCCTGCTATAACGAACTTTCAGAGAATATGCAGGCTGTGTCATTTGTTCCCGTACAGGGTGTTCTTCTTCTAAAGGACGGCTGCTTCAATACTGAAGCTAATGTTGAGGAAATAATCCAAAAAATGGAGATGTGCAATGTATAATATCATTGGAAAGGCTCTTTTTTATTTCATCGTCACCTCCCTTATTCTCTCTGGCATAGCTCTGGTTGCCAGCAGAAAAAGTCTAACAGGAAACGTGTATCTTGCAGGTTTTTTTGCAAATGTACTCGATTTCTTTTATTTGCCTTTAAGGCACCTTTTCCTTAAATTCTCCGATACCCGTATTCTGGATAAGTGGATGGCATCTCTGAAAAACCGAGCCAATAAGTCTGATTTTGCAAAAACAAAAAAGAGGATTCTCTTGGCCCCACACTGCATGCGAAACCTCGACTGCCCGGCTTATACTACTCAGACAGGGATACAGTGCAAATCCTGTGGAAAATGTGTTTTTACTCAGTTGAAAAAAGACGCTGAGAAATACGGATACAAAGTATTTGTTCTTACAGGTTCTTCCTATGTAAAAAACATTCTTAAAATGGAAGCTGCTGACGGCATTCTTCTTATTGCCTGCGACTATGAAATCAACAAAGTCATGCGTGCTCTCAAAGGAAAAGGGGTTGTAAGCTATGGTATTCCTATGGAAAGAGACGGCTGTTTCGGAACAGAAGTGAATTACCAGAATGTTTTAAACGCTTTTGAATCTTTTAAGGCTTTCCGTGACTGAATTTGAAGGTGTTTGGATGGACAAAGAAATTAATATTTTAGGGGGAGGGATAAGCGGTCTTGCCTGTGCAATAATCCTTCGTAAAAATGAATATAAAGTTAATGTTTATGAAAAGGGCAGTTACGTTGGTAAAAGGTTCAACGAGGATTGGCAAGGGTTAGAAAACTGGTCTGAGAATATTGATGTCCTGAAACAGATAGAATCATACGGCATCGATTTGTCTTTTGAGTATGAACCTATTTCGGAATTAGCTGTGCATTATTCAGGGAAAATGCAAACTGCCAGAGTAAAAAATGGCTGTTATCTGGTGAGGAGGGGAAGCAGAGAAGGCTGCCTGGATAAGGCTTTACTTGAACAGGCCGAAAAATTGGGAGTAAAAATTCACTTTAATTACAGGCCGGAAAGGGAACTGCCTGTTAAAGTAAATGCAACCGGCCCCAGGAATGCAACCGCCTTTGTAAGGGGAATCAAATTCAATACCAGCTCCGAGAGCGGCTATCATATGGCTTTTGGGCAGGATCTAGCCAGAGGTTTCTACTCCTATCTCTTGACCAAAAACGGGCACGGAACGATTGCAACCGTTTATGGACGCAAGAGCGCCCTTCGTTCGGAAGAGTTCCTTCAAAATACAGTTAACTATTTTTCGGATTTTCTTGATGAAAAGGAACTTTCTGCCGGGAAAAAATTTGGTGGTTATGGACACTTTGAAATAAGGAAAAATTATTACGATGAGAACGGGGCAATGCTCATTGGAGAAGCAGGGGGATTTCAGGACTATCTCTGGGGATTCGGAATGAGATACGCTTTTCAGAGCGCGAATCTTGCTGCAAGAAGCATAATACAGAACGAATCATATAACGATTTAATAAAAGAACATTTACTTAAAAAAATGAAGCATTCAAACAGAAATAGACTAATTTCTGAAATAACGGGCCCTCTAGCGTATCCTATGCAATATTATATGTTTGCATTCAGTAAGAACCCCCTTAAACTTTTGAATATTCTTTGTAGATGATTCGAGATAATGATACTGGGAGATCAAATTCATGTTGTGCTGATCACCAGATCTCTAGAATTTACCATATTGGGGAAAACGCATTGTATCGACACTAGTTTTTCATAAAAAATGAACAATGTCAAATATGGTAGCACAATATTGCGGTAGGCTGGATGGAATCTGCTATTTTGTGATGTCTACCCTATACGTCTTCGTGCGTATACAAATATCTATTCTATAAATATTCCAAAGCGGGAAATTACACAGTAGCACTGACGGTAAGCAACGCTGGCAGTAGCAATACGGTAACAAAATCTAATTATATAAAAGTGACAGACCCTAGACCAAAACCAATTGCAGATTTTGCAGCATCTCCTACCTCAGGAAAAGTTCCATTAAAGGTACAATTTACGGATAAAAGTACAGGATTCACCAACTTCATGGAAATAGAGCTTTGGAGATGGAAAATATTCAACAGCAAAGAGTCCTGCAAACACATACAGTAAAGCAGGCAAATATACTGTCAGTTTAACAGTAAAGAATGCTAAAGGCAGTAACACTAAAACTATGGCTGGATATATTGTAGTAGCCAAATAAACACTTTAAGTTGAAACACGATAAAAAGGTCAAGACTAAAGAGGAGTAGGGGAATTATAAATTAAATCAACAATCATTAAAATGTTCTAGAATCGTTCATTTTTTGGATTTTTTGAAGAAAACCTGGCAGTTTTCCGAGTTTCAAGTCCATCTAAAAAAAAGTATTTCCAGTTTTTCAACTAGGTTTTTGAGTTTGCGGAACATCTTGACAATGTATAATTTATTTCCAAAAATTTTTTAACTGTTGAAGAAGTTAACTGTTTTGACGAGGAAAGAGATGATTTATTTCCTCCATGGTCTCTTTCCTTTTCTCTTATTTCTATTGTATCTATCCAAAAATATGTTACTTTAATATTAATGGCACATGATAGTGTTTTCCATTGAAAGATGGGCATCTAATTTTTAAATTCTCTTAATATATCCTGATAATAATTTGGTACATATGCATATTTTTTTATATGTCTACATCCATTATATATTAAGAAAGAGGTGGAAAATAAAAGTGAATTTTTTGGAACAAATGGATGTTTTCTGGTACCAGTTGGGTAAAGGAATTAAATTATCAGTATGGATATTTTTTATGTTAATTGTTGTTTGGACTGTGTCTAAAATAATGGCGAATCTTCCCCAGTCATGAATACCATTCAACTATAATGTCATGTCATTACCAGAATGAAGGTTCTGGAAGCATAAGTGCATTGGTTACAGAAAATTAGGTCCCGTGCAGAAATAGGACTAATTTTGAAAAGGAGTGTGAATAGGTGGGAAAAAAAAGCCTGACGCCCTTAAAGAAAGTGGCTCCTGAATTATTATGCGTTATATGCATGTCATTGTTATTAGTATCGTTGTTTTCATTTGCCGCCTCGGCTGAAGATGCAAATGTGTCCCCTCGTATAAACTCAAATGAGAAAATATCAACAAGTTTGTCTTCAAAACTTGCTGAAACTTCAGAGGCTGAACAAATTCCAGTAATTATAATGCTACCAAATCAGCATATCGCATTTAAGACTGCTGCTGGAAAATCTCAAATCCAGAGCGAGCAGAAAGATCTCATACAGTTTATCGAGAGTAAAAAAGCAAAAAACAAAGTAGAAAAAATAAAATCTATTAAAATTATTAATGCTGTCGCCGCCACGGTAACCCCGGATGTTGTAGCTTCTCTTGCCCAAAGATCTGATGTTATGGGGATCGAGCTTGACAAAGTTGTTTCTATAATAGGACAATCCGAAACTTCCTCCGAAGAAATAGAAGCATCAACTACCCAGAAGAATATTGCATCTACACATGCATGGGGAGTAGATAAGATTGACGCGCCTGCAGTATGGGAAAAGGGTATAACTGGAACAGGGATAACTGTTGCTGTCGTGGATACAGGAATTGACTCGACACACCCCGACCTTGACGACCTTGATGATAATCCTAGTACAAACGATCCGAAAGTTGTCGGTTGGGTTGATTATGTAAACAGTCAGCCATCCCCATATGATGACCACGGACATGGTACTCATGTATCCGGGACCATTTCAGGAACCGGTGCTAACGGTATACAGACCGGAGTTGCACCAGGTTCAAATCTGATTGTAGCGAAAGTGTTAGATGCATACGGTTCTGGATATTTATCAAACTGTATTCTTGGCTTTGAATGGGGAGTTAATAACGGTGCCCGTATTATAAGTTTTAGTAGTGGATTATCAGTACATGACTCGGCATTTGGAACTGCAATAAACAATACTGTGGCAGCAGGCGTGATTCCTGTTATAGCAGCTGGCAATTCCGGATCGGACTCTGGCACAATCTTATGCCCGGGTGATGAAATCAATTCGTGCACTGTAGGTGCAACAGATTCTTCCGATGTAATAGCATATTTTAGCAGTCGAGGCCCCGTTACTCTTGATGGGCAGACATACATTAAACCCGATGTATCTGCTCCCGGAGTGGCTGTCACTTCAACATATCCAGGCGGGGGATATGCGACATGGAACGGAACTTCGATGGCAACACCACACGTTTCTGGTACTGTAGCATTAATGCTGCAAAATACCCCGACTTTGAAGCCTTCTGATATAGAGAAGAAATTAGAAAGCACGGCTAAGGATCTGGGATCAACAGGAAAGGATAATGACTATGGTTCAGGCCGAATCAATGCATCTGCAGCGGTAGGCCCGACTAGCGCTATGGCAAACTTTTCTGCGAAACCTACCGAGGGAATTGTACCATCAAATGTAAATTTTACTGACAATAGCAAAAGATCCCCGACTAAATGGAAATGGACTTTTGGAGATGGAACTAATTCAACAGTAAAGAATCCGACGCATAAGTATTCCAAAGTAGGGAGTTATACGGTGTCACTGACAGCAACGAATGCCGTAGGTAGTACCACGCTAACAAAAACAAAATATATAAAAGTAGTAACAAAACCGGGTGCTGCATTCTCTGCATCTCCAACCTCTGAAAAAGCCCCAGTAACAGTTGCCTTTACCGACAAAAGTACAGGAATTCCTACTTCATGGAAATGGACTTTTGGAGACGGAACGAATTCATTAGACCAGAATCCAATACACCAGTATTCACAAGAAGGAAGCTATACGGTAAAGCTGACAGTAACAAATGTTGCAGGCAACAGTGCGGCAACGAAAACAAATTACATAAAAGTGACAACAAATACAAGACCGGGTATATACTCTAAAAGCAAATAAACCCTTAAGTTGAGAAAAGAAAAAAGATCAAGGCTAAAGGGGAGTGGGGGAATTATTTATCAAATCTGACAAAAAGATCACCTTTGCCTTGTTTGGCCAGAATTGAGAGCTGACATTCTCTTTGTGATTCTCAGGGACTTACCATATTATCTATTTCTATTCCCGTCCGTGAGATATTTACCTAATTAGAAAACCGGACACATTTCCCATGTTGTGGAAAATATAGAAAGATCTTTACGCTTACGGTTTTCAATAACTCACTTACACGACCAATTTAGGAAATTTCATATTTCCTCGCTGTCGTCGACTTTGTGATGCCTAAATCTACCCTAAAAAGCCGAAGAATTTTCTCGGTAAACAGGTTAATCTCAAACATGATGAAGCTCACCGATGCCGGACTACACAATTTGAAAGCCCGATAATTTCCACGATATCACTGTTATCCGGGGAATGAATTATCATCTGTCCTTTTTTAAGATAAGGAATCCTTCGCTCATATTCTTTCGGAACTTTTAGAGACGTAATAGCCGCGTCATTGTTAAGGTTAAGGATAAGTTTTGTGTTTATCTGTTTGAAAACCGTATCATCAATATCCTGGGGATCCTGGGTGATTAAGAAGAGTCCCAATCCTTCTTTTCGGCCCTGACGGGCTGCATCTGCAAAACGGGAAATAATAAGGCGAGAGTGTTCACCGTTTGCATTTGACAGGTATCGGTGAGCTTCATCCAGGGCCAGGATGATCGGAGTTTCTTTAATGGCTTTCTCTCCCGTTGTACTCAACTTATTGTCCACGATCAGGCTCATGATTGTGAGCACTATAAGGTCGCGGATTCTCGGAGCGCTTATGTATTCGGTCGGGAAAACCGAAACCTGTCCTGGCTTGAATATCTTATCCAGAAGGTCAGTAATTGAAGCCGCGTCCCGGTCAAAAACCTTCGAGAAGAAGGGATTTCTTACTCTCCTTACAATCCCGTCATATGAGGACTCATGCAGCTTCCCGCTGTCAACATAATAGGAACGTGTACCTTCATTGTCAATATGGTTGATGAAATTCAGGTAAGTATGGAGCACGCTTGATTTGAAGAAATCTCCCAGAAGCACTTCAAGCCCTATATACTGGAGCTCGGTCATTCCGGCTGCTGCGATAAGCCAGGAATTGTGTTCTACAAGCGAAAAGGGAATTGTAAATTCAATCTGCTCGGCTCTGGATTTATCCCCAGGATATCTTTGCCCGTCGATTTTCGCCACGAAAGCCTTTGTAGAGAGAACCCGACCATAAGTCACATTTTCGGATTCAAACCGGAATTTATCGTCCTCATTCAAGGTTTCATTGTCCTCGAAAAGCTGGGAATACTCATCCTGAGGGTCCATAATTACCAGACAAGGGTTTTTTCGGACTTTATCAGGAGAACTCCGCAGCCTGTACCTGTTGCTTTCTTTCAGAAACTGGCGGAGAATATTTTTTGAGAGGAAAGTTTTTCCTGTCCCTGTGCTTCCGCAAATAAGCATGTGCCTGAAAATAAGGGGGTCACCCATGGAATAGTCGTTTCTGAGGTAATATGCAACCGTTTCGGGCTCAGAATGAGTTTTTAAAAGTTCGCCCCCAACACTGAGATGGCCGAGAAAGATTCCTTCTTCAGGAATATTAAGCCCTATCTGGACCTCAAGCCTGTCAGTGACAGGCAGGATCGGAGTGTTAGGGTGAGGAATCCGGTCTGCCATACGCCTGGTGAGTGTGCCTCCGATCTTCAGGTAGAGAATACAAAGTGGATCAAGGCAGGCAAGGAACTTGTAATCTTCTTCATTTACAGGATTTCCACGGGCGCTGAGCATACGCCTTGAGTGAATTTCAGTTGCGTCATCTACCACAAACTCCTGCCTGTACTGAAGTTTTCCTACTCTGGCAAAGAGTTTTTCTCCGTTTTCGTAAGGCACAACAACGTATGTTCCCAGCCTTATTTCATCCCGTCGAACTGATGTAATGTAGCCTGTGATTACAGCTCCTGAGGGAGTTAATTCAAGGGGCTCTATGCCTGTGGTGACAATCCCAAAGGCTTCTGATACTGGAGAAGCCTTCAGGACATTATTATCATACTCTGGAAAGGGTTCAAAGGGGAGAGCTTCCTGTCCGGAACGTCCGAAAGCTTCGGATTCAAGAGGGAGATCTGGAAACGGCAGAGAAGCAATTTTAGACAGAGAGACGGATTTAAAAATTGCTTCAGCGGGGTCTGAATGAATATCGGATTCAATATCGGATTCGGTTGGGATAAAATCCGATACATCCTCCGGACAATCTTTCCTGAGACTATCGGATAAGGAGGCGTGCAGCGTTTCATTAGTATCAGGTGTGAGCATAGAAGTAGCCAGATCGGAAGCACCTTCGACGGAATCTGCTATCTCGCCCATATTCCTGTCTTCAGGACTTATCTTACCAGGATTTTCCTTTAAACCTGCATTTTCTTCCATTTCTGAATTCACAGGAACTGGCTCCTTTTTCGGTTTGTAAGAGTCAAAAGCTAGAATATCGGCATCTTCATATTTCATTCATCTTACCCCACCGAGTGTCATTATAAGTGATATCGGGATTCATATTTTCAAAGAATTTATCGATCTCTTGCCTTTCCACTTTCCGGATTTTTGCGAGATGGTCTGCCTTTGTGAGGGTAAGAGGAAAACCATACAAAGAAAGGTCAAAGAGTACTTTTTTGGTAATTTGCATTCGGAAGAAATCTTCCTTAACAAGCCCATATGGGGCTTCGACCTTGAAGACCACATCTTTATAGGGCACATAAAGCATGAAAAAACAAAGAGCATAATCCTCAGGTGGAAAATTGTGCTTGAGTTCCTGCTGGAGCGGATCTACGGCTGCAAGGGGCGAGGTCCCGTTAAGCAACTTTTCATAAAACCTGTTAGGCTGCAAAAACCAGTTGGTATAAGTAATGTAAGAATTTTTGGAACTATTATGCTTGCCATTCTTCCCATTGTTTTTCGAATTCCTTCCACCATGCCCTGATGTATTGTCAACTTTTTCTAGGGAGAGAAGGTTCCTGAAAAACTGGGAGTCAAGCATCCAGGGCAGGTCGAAAGCTTCCCCTTTTTTCCGGACGCTGTCCATAATCTGCACATCAGTAGGGTTTTTTACAAACCCGATCACAGGCTGCCGATTTTTAAGGAAATGGTCCATAATATCGATGTAATTCTGGAGGATTTTTCGGGCGTCGCTGTTCTGCCGGACTCTTACTTCCTCGTCGTCCAGCACCATCCAGTACATTAGCTGTTTGGGATAAATTGGCCCGTCCATTATAAAAAAGCTCTCAGGCTCTATCCTGTATTTCATGAAAAGAATATGTTCGGATTCTGCCAGATACATCGCAAAACTGTGCACCATATCAGGCGCCTTTCTTTTTAACTCGTCAGGCGCAATTGTAACCAGTTTTGCCCTTCCAAATTCTTCATCGAAGGTTTCCCAGCCTGATGTAGCCTGCATGGATACTCTCTGGGAAGAAGAATAAGCAGCGCATACAATCGTTCTGAATCTCTGAACATCAAGGTCAGTAGGCGTTGCAGCCAGCCCGCAGTGACAGAAATCCACAAAAAGCCCGCTGTCATAAGTCCTTGGGTTAGTACTTCCGCTGTCACAGGCATAAGTAAGCGGATACGGGTCCTCGCCCTGCGCCATCAGCTCGGTTCTTACAATCCCTCGAAAGAGCCTGTCTATGGCCTTAAGAATGACCTTCCCATCGAGCCTCAGCTCCTCAAGCAAAGAATAGATATCCGCAGCCGTTTTTACCTCTTCAGAATCAAACGAGCGGTCAATCTTTTTTGCAAGCTCCGAGATCTTATGCATATGCACGGGCTCAAGGGTCATGGGTAAAAGATACTTTGAGGAGTTTATATATTTGTTGAGTGGAGATGAAGAAAAGCAGCTTCTTTCCTGAAAGCAAGTGATGGAAATAAAGAAGTATACAACTGTTTTTTCCATGAAAATCCTCTCAAATATAAAGAAAGAAACTAGAAATGGAAATCACAAGTTAACTGCAAGTTAGAGGGTCATCTTAATATGCAGTCCTTCCAGAAAGAGATACTTTTTAGGGATTTGCAGCTTCAATTCTCATTTCTAAAAACTTTGTAATTTCTTAGTAAAAGTTGTTATTCCTCCGTCAAGTGTTCCCAGGTCCGTTCATTTTTCCTTATTTATAAGGATCCTTTGAGTAAGAAAAGTGTGAATCAATTGCAGCAAAAAAACATATCAAAAAGGTTATTCTTAGGCTTGCTATGTTTAGATTATGATAGAAATATATTTAATCTTGCGGTTACAGACCAAAACCCCTGTATTCCTATATACCTTGGAATCATCGAGTTCACAAAAACCTCAGTGTAAAAAGATCGAGAAAAATTAAACACAAGAATTAAATATGTGACTACTGTATTAATATACTTTGAATGTTTAAAACTACAAATAATTACACAAACCAAAGGAATAGATCGAAATGGAGAATAACACAAATAACGAAAACAGCCTCAATGAGATGACAATCAAAATGAGTGAGCGAGAGATCAAAGACCTAAAGCGATTCTGGGAAGATCTCGAATGGTATGAGCGAGAAAGCTCGATAAATAACGCATTTGAGACAGCGGAAAAAGCATCAAAGCCGATAATAAGAAGTGCCATAATACCAGAAGACCTAAAAAAACGATGTGAAACAGCCATTGAAAACCTTAATACATTAAAAGTATTGAACGACAAAGAGAAACCATCGAAAATATCATTAAGAATACTAGAAGTTAGAACTAAAATCGGCTTAACAACCTATGAAGAAAAAAAAGATACAAGCCCAAATCTTCGTATGTGCTTAGTCGCAATTCACAATCTTTCAAATAACGACCGAGCCAGATTGGACAAATACCTAGGCATAGAAAACATCGTTAAGCAGGCAAGGGCACACTCACATTCATATGGAGAAACATATTTAGCACTTTTTTCAGAACCAAGTTACACATCATTAACCATGTTCTTCGCGTTTAGCAATTACATCAAAAAGTACGGACACTTTCAATAAAAGAATTCACTGAACATAAAAGGCATCTAGTTTAAACATAATAAAATATGTTCACACAGATATTTTTTACGGAAAATCATGAGTTTCTATATATCGATCTTCCCTATATTGATCAATTTTCAAATCCAAATCTTCAGACAACATACCTGATATAAAATCCATGCAAAAAGTACGGACACTTTCAATAAAAGAATTCACTGAACATAAAAGGCATCTAGTTTAAACATAATAAAATATGTTCACACAGATA
>Ga0183099_1001592_pt1 | contig 12833 bp, 6 predicted proteins | sample Biomet1_FD_127788 | JGI IMG/M metagenome (GOLD analysis project Ga0183099, IMG submission 127788) | Microbial communities from bioreactor (seeded with anoxic lake sediment) at LBNL, California, USA - Biofuel metagenome 1 | ecosystem: Engineered > Bioreactor > Anaerobic > Unclassified ... | reverse complement strand
CGGCTAAGGTCTCGGTGAACGGGTTGCCGTTATTCGGGACGGTGCGAAGGAAGCCCGGGCCAATCGGGAGGAGCAAAGCGGCTCCGCCGCCAACGAAGGCGAGGAAGCCAGCGAACTTGATGCTTGAGCTGAAGCCCATAAGAAGGGCGAGCAAGATGAAGACAATGGCCACGACGAGCATGACGAAGGCGGCGATGAGGGCCCCGTATCCGTTAATGGTCAAGGATTGGGTCTTGTTGCCAAAGACGAAATCGTAGGCGGCTAAGGTCTCGGTGAACGGGTTGCCGTTATTCGGGACGGTGCGAAGGAAGCCCGGGCCAATCGGGAGGAGCAAAGCGGCTCCGCAAAAGACAGCAGCCAACAAAGTCAAGATGACGAATAGAGAAGGATTCTTTTTCATGATTTTCTCCAATTTTGGAAACGTAACAATATTACTAGGTAATATTCCCTACTTCAAGACACGGCGGAGCAGTTGGGTCCGGCCTTAGAAGCCATGTTAAGAGGATAAAGCGGATGTCGAGGTATTGCCGCTGCCGGTAACGAGTTGAAATAATCTCGTATTAGGAAATCTGACCCAAAGCGCCCGACGAGGAGTTTTCCTGGACGTAAACGGCCAGGTTTCCTTGGCCCGACACCGAGACGTTCAGGCTCCCCGAGGACGTCACGCGGTTTCCTGAGACCAAGTCGACATAGGTTCCGGAGGGAATGCCAGAGAAATTGGTCCCTCCAGAAACACTAACCAGGGCAATCGAGTCGATAGATCCGCTGGTGTAACGTTTCATATAGGACATGCCAGAGCCAAACGTCTGGTACTGACCCATCTGAAGGGCTGGGACTTTTTGGCGAATCTTGTTCAGTTTAATAATGTGCTGGGCCAAAGAGTTCGACAAAGTAGTCTGCACTTGCCCGGAAGCGGAATAAGCCCCGAATCCGCTGGCGGTGACTTGTCCCTCTAAATGGTCGCCATAATAGGCTCTTCCCGAATTGGAAAGGGCCAGTTCGGTTCCTTTGTCGATCGTCTTTCCGGCTTGGAACTGAATCTCGGATCCATAGTAGAGGCAAGGAACGCCGCGCAAAGTAAACATCAGGTTGAGGTTTTCCTTCCAAGCACTTTCGCCCATCGGGTAACGAACAGTGTCGTCAGAACCGATCTCGGGTCCATAGTCATGGGAATCGACATAGACGACGTTATAGGTGGCGTCGTTGTAACACTGGTCGTTGTTCACCGCCATCGAAAAGGCCGCAGAACCATATTGGAAATTGCGGTGCATCGGGAAATCGATGACCGAGGTGCCGGACCACTGCGAATGATCGGGAGCATGGTAACTGGTGCCATTCAGGCGGGCATTGAAGGTAGTCCGTTGATTAGTGTTGGCATTGTCGTTCCAAAGGGACTGGGTAGAGGCCACGTTGGTGTCTTTGTCGCCCCAAGGGTATTCCTTGTTTTCCTTCCAGGTATAGAAGGGGGCCGAGTCGATGGCCTGGCCATGGTTCCAGACTTCCCGCACCCGGGTGCAAACCTCACCAAACATGAAGAAATGGGAGTTTTCGCAGCGGGAAGCAAACTCATAGAAAGACGGCCAGAGGTACTTATTGAAGGTGAGGCGGGAAATGTGTTTCATCGTGTCGATTCGGAAGGCGTCCACGCCCATGCGGATGAACTCGCCGTATTTTCTCACGAGATACTCGGCGACGAGGGGGTTTTCGGTGTTGAGGTCCACGCAGTCGCCCGCCATCGAACCTGTTTGCTCAATGAACTGCTCGTAACTCATGTTGAGTTCGTGGTGGTAGATTCCCTGAGGGTCGCCATCGCTACTCTTCATCGTCATGGTCCGGGCTTGGAATTGCTGACCGCCGTCAAGGCTTTGGTAGTTGGGGTATTTCTTGAGGAGTGGCCCATTGGTGTTGAGGTGCATAACCGTGCCAAAATCGTGTTGAGTCCGATTGTTGTCTTTGATGAACATCGGGAAAAGGTTCTCGTCCCCGAAGTTCCCGGTGTGGTTGAAGACAACGTCGAGGACGATCTTCATGTCCCGACTATGTGCGGCGTCGATGACACTCTGGAAGGAAACGTCTTCGCTTTCGTTTCGGGGATCGCCGGCCCCCATATTGATCGAATGGTAACCATGGTAGTCGTAGCCAGAGGCATTCTCGACGATCGGGGTGATCCAAATGGCGGTGAAGCCGAGGGCTTTGATGTAATCCATCTTCTCGATGAGGCCTTTGAAATCGCCACGCCAGGCCGGATCGCTTGCGGGGTTGCTCTTGTTATCCCAGCAGGCGTCGTTGTTGGTGGCGTCTCCGTCATAGAAACGAGAGGTCATGGCAAAATAGATCGATTCCTGGCGGAAGTCGGTTCGGCTGCCTTGATAGGGATTTACGGTCGTCCAATAGGAAGAAGGATAGTCATTCCATAATTTGAAGTCCGTGTAGGAGGCGGCGTTTGTGACTCCGTCATGGTAATAGCCTTCTCCGGAAACATCGCCGGAACCGCTGCCCGGTTTGTTCTGGCTGATGGAACCGCTACGGAACCACCAATAACCCTCTTTGTTGAGGTTGAGGTCGCTGCTTTGATGAGAACTGGAGCCGGAATTTAGAACCACTCCGATGATGTTGTTGGCGTCATGGACGTCAAAGGTGTACCAATTGGTATCGAATTCGCCCATGGCCACGCCGGGCCACACTCCGCCCGTGTAATTGGGTTTGCCGACCCCTTCGCTATTGTCGGTATCCCAAGCCCAAATGTGATCAAACCCCGTGCTCTTTTCCACGAAGATGGTGATGTAGTCGATGGCGGGTAGATCATCAAAGGGAGTGGGTTCCGCCGAAGAGGAAGTCGACCCGCTAGACGAGGAAGAGGAGGACGAAGTGTTGCTCTCCGAATTGGACGTTCCACCTTGACTGGATGACCCCGTTTGAATGGACGATCCAGTTTGGCTGGATGAGGGGTTTTCAGTCGAACTCCCGGTGGGAAACGATGAGGAGGTGGCGGTGGGGTTGCAGCCGACCAAGCAAATCGAAAGACAGCACAGTAATCCGACCATGGTGGGTTTCTTCATTGCTCTTTTCCTTACGTTTTCCCTCAAAAATCAGGATAGATTGACAAATCGGTTAATTTCAAAAACTGTGTAATCATCGGAGGGAACCCTAATTTTGTGGCAATATATTACCACGAAAGACTCGTATTACAATAATAGATTCTTAGAGACAACAAAAAAATCTGACGCAGAGCCACTAAACGTCAAGACTCGATTCGCATCGAGACTAACCTATAAAGACTTCTTATCAACCTCCGAGATCGGAGGGCTTAAATGATTCCGCAAGGGATAAGAACCGCAAGGAGAATGACGTTAAGGGCCACAAGGGAGCCCACGCAGATCAGTTGGGTCTTGGGCTTAAAGTCAGGGACATAAACCGCGGCGAGGAAGAAGGGGATGTAGGTGCTGATGAAGACAGGAACAAAACCCCACCAAGGGTAAACCCATAAGAAGGCCGGGGTCGAAGTAAGGAATATCTCGAGAATGCCAGCCAGTAAGGCGGTTCCGACAGCCGCCCAGATTTTGACCGGAATGCGGAGGAGTTTTTTATTGCGGTCGACCGGAAGAAGAAACCACGTGGCAATGCCGGCTACCGAGAACATGAGGGAAAGTTCAATCGAGACGCCGATGAGAAGCACGTAGGAGGAAGAGGCATTCGTAACCGTCCAAAGAGGCGCTCCCGTGGTCTTGTAGATGACCGCGTTCATAATTTCATAAAACCAATGCACGGAATATAGGGTTATCCCGGCCACCATCGGTTTGTAGAGTTTTTTGTACCACAGAAAGGCGTAGACAAGGATCACGAACACTAGAAGGGTAATCGTCGTCCAGTTGAAATTAAAGCCATCGCGCACGCGGACGTTGTCGACCAAAGTTTGGTTATTCGGGTCTCCCCAGAACATATGTGTAAGCTCCTTAGGAAGATACTAAGACAAAATCTCAAAGGAAGCAAAGACAAGAAAAGATGGCGGCTTTGGCCCGCCATCTTTGGCAATGAATTTAATCGAAGGGGGATTAGACGCCAAAGTTTCGGTTGGTGGTAATCCAGTTCGTGAAGTTCGTCTCAGCAGCCACGTAGACGCTGGTTTGTTCGCTATAGCTATCGACTGAGAAGAACATGCAAAGGCCATGGGAGTTGCCGGCGGCGGCTCCGCAACTACTGTATTTGACCAGGTTGTTGAAGGCCGTTTGAACCGCACTCACGTAAGTAGGAACCGACAATTTATTGAAGGTCGAGCTCGCAAGCAGTTTCGTCAAGAAATCGGAGACATCGATGACGGCAAAGTAATACTGAGAATTATTTTTATCGACGGCGTAGGTCTTGCATGATTTGACGAGAGTCTGGAAGGCCGTTTCGTTGCTCGAAGTGAGAACGCTGCTGTTGAGGTAGGAAGCCATATTTTCCCAAGCCGTCTTGTAAGTCCCCATGTTGTTGAGGTCAAGCCAAGAAAGGGTTTGGTCGTTGCTGGTGGAGGAAACGCCACCATTATCCGCCACGAACGTATCGACAACAGAAGTGAGGATCGCGGAGGTGGTGACGGTGGACGGGTTGTCGTAAATAGAGGTCAGCCAGCCGCCGTCGTAGTCCCAACCATAGCCGGATTCCGATTCTTGGGAAGCGACCATGTAGTTGAAATAGGAACTGTCGAATTCGGCGATGTCTTGGACCTGCATTAGGCAGGCGTCATAGCCGATGGCTTCGAGTTTGGAGGACCGCCCGGTGGAAGCAAAGGCTCCCGTAAGGGCAGATTTGACTTCGCTGTTGAGAAGAGAATCGTCGCTATAGTTCTCGTCATAGCAGCAGCCTCTCATGGCTCCGCCGTGGTCCCACATAACGACCATGGTCCGCTCGGCTGGATAGGTGTTAAGTCCCCATTCGAGGAAGTTCTGGAACGTGGAAGTGAGGCCCATGTTGGCTTTGGTGATTTGGGCGTCTTTGACGTAGGAGCCATTGGAAAGATGAAAACGGTTCAAATAGCTTGCACTGATAACAGAGCTATACGTCGAAGCCCAGGAGCTGGCGCCGCCGGCCTCGAAGATGATGTTGACGTCGTCGGGCTGGCCCGTGACGCTCTTGATCTCGGTAAGATCGGCCGTCGCCAAACGATTTTGGGAATTGCTCTCTAGATCGGCTCCGCACATATAGAACATGATGGTCCAAGCGGATTGCGGAGTCGCAGTGATGCTGACAAGACAAGAGGCCTGATATCCGCCATCGGCCGTAGTGACCTTAATGGTGGCAGAGCCAACAGCGACGCCGGTGACAATTCCGCTCGAAGAGACGGTGGCAATGCTTGAGGCCGAAGTGGACCACGAAACATTTTTGTTGGTAGCGTTAGAGGGAGAAATCGTTGATGTGAGGGTGGAAGTTTTGCTGATACCAAGTTCCAGCGAAGATCTGCTGATGGCAACGCCGGTGACGGAGATGGTTTTTACCGTGACGGCGCAACTGGCGGTGACAGGAGTTCCATCCGTCGCAACGGTAGCCGTGATGGTGGCGTTGCCGGCGGCAATTCCACTTACGAGGCCAGAGCTCGAGACGGTCGCGATTGTCGGGGAGGTCGAAGTCCAAGAGACATTCTTTTGGTTGGTGTTCGCCGGGGTGTAAGAAATAACAAGGCTCTGCGTTTCGTTGATCCCGAGATTCAGCGTCGCGTAGTTAAGCGCGATGGATGTAGCGTAAACAGGGGTAGAACTCTTGTGGTAAAGCTGGATGGCGTTTTGGCCGGTGGTGGTGTAGGTGGTAAAACGGGGCGATCCAGAATTATATTGAATCTTCCCGAATCCGCCTGCGGTGCTGGTGACTAGGGCGTTAGAAGACGAAAGTTCAATTGTCCAAGTTGTGGTGCCACTGCCCCAAGCGAGCAGTTTGACCGCGGTGCAACCAAGAAGTTGACCGTCGTAGGTGAAGGTGTAGGCACCAGCTGAGCCGCCTAAAACCATTTCGACAGTGTCCTTCCCGAGAGAGGAAACTGTCGATCGGTCGGTAGAGAACGTCGAAGCGACACTTCCCATCACGGAGTCGCTGATCGTGATAGCGGTCACGCCCTTTGTGTTGCAAGCAAAAACGTAACTGTCACCGACGATTAAATCCGAAGTAGAGGAAACTAACCGATAATCGCCAGTCGAAACCGGGGTCGAACTGCTGGACGAGCTAGAAGAAACGCTGGAAGAGGACGAAGAAACCGAGGAAGACGTGGAAGAAGAGGCGGAGGAAGACGAGGCGCTGGAAGCACTGGAAGTGCTCGAGGCTGCCGAAGAGGAAGAAGAGGAGGATGGGGTGCCGCCGTTGAGCGTCAAAACGATTTTGCAGATGTTTAAGCGAGAGCCTCCGATGCCGGTGAAAGAAAAACCGGTCGAAGCGGTTGCGCCGGAATTGGAAAGAGTGAAGATATAGGCAGAGGCCGCATCAGCATCGTCAGCAAGTGTGGGAACGGCTGTCGTTGAGGTACTAATGGCTACGCTTTGATTATTGCTTAACTTAAAGGTGGCCTTTCCGTTTGCGTCATAAGCGTATGCAGTAATTTTCACAGCAGAAACGTAATACGAACCGTTAAAGGTAAAACTCAAATTGCCTGCATTGCCGCCGCTGCTCAGGCGCACGGCGGAAGACACGTTACTTGGACGGTAAGTGTAGGCTTTACTGACTGCGGAAATGCCAAAAGAGGGATTGCTGTCACTGTTAAGGGTGTAATACGAATTAGTTGCATCATTGAGAGCAATCAGATTGCTTCCGGTATACTGCTCCGTGCCAAACAAAATAGAAACGCACTGTTTCGACGGCGTTTCATCCGCTCCAAAACGGTTAGCGTTTTCATCTATCATGGCCACCAAAGCAACGGAGCCGGCTAAAACCCCAACCAAGGACCAAAGCAAAACTTTTTTATTTGCCATAAAACACTCCTGCGCTACAACCCACCATGAAAGACCGTTTTCAGACGGCCCTAGACGTTCTTTATTGCGAAAGAATTAAAGAAATAGGGTGGTTCCTACGAGTAGGAACAAGATAGACTAAGCAGAAAACCACGTAAAGGAAAGAAGAATGTTAAGTAAGAACTTTTTTTATTGCAAAAAGAACGGCAGGTTTGCTTTGTAATGGATTATTTTATGATCTTACGCGGCGGTAACGGTAAGGGTAACGCCGGAGGCGCTCAGGTTCGAGAAAGCCACCCGATAGCCAAAGGCGGTCCCGTTGTTCATCGTGCTGAGGGGGAATTGGCTCGCAAAAGCACTAAAGGAAAAGACATCGCCATTTTGGAAGAGCGTGTCGTTATCGGCGACGAACGGAGTTTGGGACGAACTGAAGTTGGTCGAAAATTTCCGGCCTTTATGATCAATCGCGGTCAGAAGTTTGAAAGAAGAATTGATGGTCGAATACTCGGCCGTATTGGAAGCAGCCACGATGGTGGCGGTTGTGGCGTTGGTCACGATGGTAGAGGTGACCGATCCATTATTCCAATTGCCGTTGCTATAGACCTGCGTGATCAAACGGGCGTCGACGTGATAAACACGCACGCCATTCTCCGTAAAGCCTTGGACAGAGTTGCCAGGGTAGCCACCCGCTTGCGAATCCTTCTGGTTAAGACCAGTCGGGGTGTAATACTCCATCATGATGTACTCATCAAAAGCGCTGCCGTTCCAGCCTTGGGCCGTCGGGAAAATGACGCAGTTGTGCGAGCCTTCGGTGGCCGAAGGAGCCAAAGTGAGAGTGAGAGTCCCGCTGGTGCCCGTCACGACGTAGGGCTCGACCCAGCCAAGAGTGAATTTGCTGAAGGCGTTGTGATCGATGACGTTAGCATCCATCATGTCCACAGAGCCCATGGGCGAGGAAGCGTTGCCGTTATCGTCCCCATAGTCGTAATAGTCGTCGAGGCCCATTAAGTGGCCCGATTCATGGATGAAGGTGTGGGCGTCGAGTTTGCTCGATCCGTAGCCCTCGAACATGAAATCGTACGAGGCCCAGAAATACTTGCTGAGGGTCGGAGAAGTGGCCGAGGGGTTGTTAAGGTTATAGCCGGTGGAACTATAGGCATCGTAGGTGAAGGCCCAAAAGGTGGTGTTATCGTCGTTATAGTAATCGACCGTGGTACCCTCCCAAACGGATTGGGAGCAGTTGGGGCAACTGAAGATGGCCATCACCGAATCGATGTAGCCATCACCGTCGGAATCGAAGTCCTTACCATCGGTGGAGTTTTTGGTTTTGTAGCTGCTCACTGCGGCGTTGATGATGGTGGCGACTTTCGATTCGTAGCCATCGTTGGCGGCGACGATCTGGGCAGCGGTCAATCCGCAAGCGTACCAATCGGCCACGGTGCCACTGATGCTCAATTGGCCATAGCTCGATTTAGTGTAATAACTCGCTAGGGATTCCCATCCTGTGTCAGACGCCTGGCCGAAGAGGTTTTTCTCGATATTGGTCTTGTTGGTGGAGGTGGCATTCGTCTCATAGCCTTTTATCGTGATGGGAAGCACCAGAATCTTGCGGTTGCCTTTGCTCGGGAAAACCGTGGCTTCGGCAGAGGCATTGACGTCGGCGTAGTTATATTTGCTCGTTTCTTCGGAGGCGGAAATATCCCCGCCCGAAGTGGCAGAAGAACTCGTGCTTGAGGTGGAAGAAGAACTTGCGCTTGAGGCGGTTGATTCAGAAACGCTACTGGACGAAACGGAAAGGCTTGTGCTTGTGGAAGAAGTTGATTTATCCTGTCCGCTGGATTGCTCGGAAGAACTTGAGAAAAGCGGCAAAAAGTCGCAGGCGCTAAGGACTAACGAAGCGAGGAGGCCCATGATCAGTTTGTTGCTTTTTTTCATATGACGGAGGTTCCTTTGTCGCCGTGGAGGCGAGATAACATACTAACAAAAAACAGGCTCTTCTCAAGAAAAAACGGACAAAAGACTAATCGTATCCAGCCGAAAAAACTCAGTTTTTCGTGATGGAAAGAGTGATGGACGCGTCGCCCATAGAGGAGAACGAAACGCTATAGGGCATCGTGGTCCCATCGTTCATCGTGACCCCGTCAGGAAAGGAGGCGGCAAAAGAAGCAAAAGAGAAACTATCCCCGTTTTGGAAAAGGGTTCCGTTATCGGCCACCGGAGGTGTCCGTTCCACGGTTTGGAATTCGTCGAAATTCCGTTTCCTCGTGGCGTCGAGTTCCTGAACGAGACGGAAGGATTTGTTGGCCACATGGTTATAGGTGTTGGTGTTGGAGTGGGCAATAGCCACGCGGGTGGTGGAGGAGTCCAAAAGGTAGTCGCTATATTCGCCAAAGGTTTGGGTGCTTATAGAGTAGGCGACGAGACGCGAATCAACGTGATAGATCCGGACGCCACCTTGGGTGAAGCCCGTGAGACCGTTCGCGTAGGTGAAAGAAGCATCCTTCTCATTAAGAGAGGTCGGGGTGTAATACTCGAGAAGCAGATATTCATCGGCGAAGGAGCCGTTCCATCCGTCGCCCGTCGGCAGCAAGACGCATTGGCCAGTTGTTGACGCCGGTCGCAAGGCAATGGAACAGGAATCGTTCACGACATAAGGTTTGACCCAGCCGAGGGCAAATTTGCTATAAGCGTCATGGTCGATGACGTTGCCATCCATCATGTCGATTTTTCCCATTGGGCCAGCGTTGGTGGCAGTCTCATCGGCCACATAATAATCGTCGAGGCCGAGCAGGTGACCGGTTTCGTGGATATAGGTATGAGCGTCAACCTTACCATATCCCCACGACGCCTCCATCTCGTAGAGGAAATCATACGAGGCCCACGAGTAGTGATAGGGCAAGGCGTCGTTTTGGCTGAGGGCTTTCCCAATCACATCGTAATCGTAGTAGGTATAGGCCCAATAATCCTCGCTGAGTCCGTTCGTCTTCGTGTAGTGCGGAGCCCCGTATACGAGCCAGACGGCTTCGATGACGCCATCGTTATTGCGGTCAAAGGAGGAGCATCCAGTCGCGTAGGTTTTCTTGTACCAGGCCACAGCGTCTTCGAGAATGGTCCAAGACGGTTCGTAATAGTCGGAATAGTTTCCGGAGTAACTGCTAGCCAAAGCGCTGATTTCCTTGGTCGAATAGCCGCAGTCATACCAATCGCTCACGGTGCCTTTGAGGAGTAATTGCTTAAAGGAACTTTTGTAATAAAAAGAAGCCAAAGACTCCCAACCGGTATCCTCAGGAGCGCCGAAAAAGCCTTTGTAGATATCGGAGCTGACTCGGGCGGTCGCTAACGAGGCATAATCGGTCACTTTGACCGGGATGACAAGGATGTTTTGGGTGCCGGTAGAAGAAAGGTCCAGCAAACCGGAAGTGTCGTGCACGGAGTTGAGAGAAAAAGAGCTGGTCTTGGCCGCGTAGCCTTGCCCATCGGGGTCGAGGGCGAGTCCGAGGGCCCCGTAATCGGCTCCGTCTTCACTCGATGGAAGAAGGCCACCCTGACCAAAGAGGGAACAAGAAAATAGAGCGCTTCCGGAGAGGAGGACAACCCCAAGCATTTTTCCGAAGGCAAAAAGGTGACTTTTCATAAGCCTATTTTAGGTCACGAAAGCTTCTGTCGCATCCAAAAAGCAACGCCAGGAAACAAAGAAAGGAACCCTTAAACCACGCTGATGGTCAAAGTGACGCCCGAAGAGGAGAGGTTAGAGATGGCAACCTGATAACGAAATATGCCCCCGCAGTTCATTCTCCCGGTTAGGGCAAACTCCCCCTGATAAGCCAAGAGGGAAAAAGCGTCGCCTTCTCCCCATAAAGAGGCATTGGCCGAAACGGCGGTACTGACTGCTTGGTTGATTCCTGAATGATCCAGCAACTGCAGGAGACGAAACCGCGAATCCTTGGAACGGGAGGGCGTGTTGGATTGCGCGCATACATAAGAGGAGCCCATAGAAAGCGGGAGCGAGTCCACATAGGCCTTCTTGTGCCCATCCCCATAAAGACATAAACGCGAATCGACATGATAGATGCGAAGACCTAGCTTGGTGTAGGAGGTCGGATAAACCGCTTGGCAAGGGGTCAGGCTATCGGCTTCGTTTAGCCCAGTTGGAGAGTAGAGTTCCATCAGGATGTACTCATCGAACGCGCTGCCATTCCAACCGTTGCCGGTCGGAAAGAGGACGCAGTCCCCGCTTTCGACGCCGGGTCGTAACGTCAGGGTGCCCGGATGATCGGCGTAGAAGGGCGAAGACCAGCCGAGGGCGAACTTGCTGTAGGCGCAGTGGTCGATGATGTTGCGGTCCATCATGTCAACGCCACCCATCGGGACGCACTTCCGGTCGTAGTCATAATAATCGTCCAGTCCAAGAAGATGGCCCGTTTCGTGAATGAAGGTGTGGGCGTCAAGCTTGGCTTTGCCATAGCCGCGATACATAAAGTCAAAACTGGCCCAACTGAAGTTGTTGGCCGAGGGGGAAGCAAGATTGCTTTGGGCATCGGTCCCGCTTGAAAGGGCCCAGAAGGTTTGGGTTTCGTCCGTGAGGGTCGGCTCGCTCGTAAAATCCGGAGCGCTGTAGACGAGCCAAACGGCATCGAGAAAACCATCCTTGTCCTTGTCAAAGGAGGCAATGTCATCGGGATAGGTTTCTTTAAACCAGGAGGCCGCTCCGAAAAGGATGGTTCGGATGCCTTGAAGGGGGTTGGCGGAAGAGGCCATGGCACTGATCTCAGAGGCGGTAAACCCGCAATCGTACCAATCCGTCACGAGGGCGGAAAGGGCGAGTTTGCCATAGCTTGAGGCAGCGTAGAAAGACTGAACGGATTCCCAACCGGTCTCGCCAGGCAAACCATTAAAGGTTTTCTCGAGATCATTCTTTGTTTCGGGGGTGGCGTTTTCCTCGTAGCCTCGCACGGTGACGGGAATAACAAGAAGCGCCTGTGCCCCAACGGAGGGTAGGTAATCCTTTTGGGTGGTCTTCCCGAGTTCCTCGAGGTTGTAGCCGCTGGTCACCTTGTAAAACGGTCCAGAAGGCTCAGTGGAAGAGGAAATTGAAGCGGAAGAAGATGAGGTTGAGCTTACGAAAATGGAGCTGCTTGATGGCGCGCAGGAAAAAAGAAAAGGGGCCCAAAGGAAAGCCTGAATCAGGAACCTCTTTCTTGTTCTCATGAGGCTATTCTAAGGCAAGAGGACCTAGAAAGCGAAAAGGGACGCGCGATGCGTCCCTAAAGGGTCAAATGGTGTTAGGCGGCTTTGGTCACGTTGACGGTGATCGAATCATCGCTCATGGCGGAGAAGCTGACGGAGTAGGGTAGCTTGCTGCCATCGTTCATCTGTTCGACGCCGCCCGAGGTGATTTTATTCCCGTCGCCATCGAAATTGTAACGGGCGAAGGAGTTGCGATAGGCGCTGAGGCTGAAGCTGTCGCCGGCCTGGAAGAGGGTGCTGTTATCGGCCGTGGCGTCTTGATTCACGCCGTAGGCGAAGTCGCGCTTTTGCGTGCAGTCCATCTCTTGGATGAGACGGAACCGCTTTTCGATGCCGGTGGTCAACTGTTGACGGCTGTCCGAATTCGAATGGGCGAGAACCGTATAGGTTGTGCCGGTATAAGGCGACTGTTCCACATAGACGTACTTGATGTCCTCGGTGTAATCCCAAGAGCCGAAGCCCTTGCCGTTATAGACGGAAGAGACCATGCGCGCGTCGACGTGGTAGATGCGAACCCCATTCTCATAGAAGCCCCGTTTGTTGTTGCCGGGGTAACCGCCCGATTGCGAATCCTGATAGTTCAGGTTTGTCGGGGTGTAGAACTCCATGAGGACGTATTCATCAAAGGCGCTGCCGTTCCAGCCGGCGGCATCCGGGAGGCGGATTGCTTCGCCC
>Ga0183099_1001590_pt1 | contig 12835 bp, 12 predicted proteins | sample Biomet1_FD_127788 | JGI IMG/M metagenome (GOLD analysis project Ga0183099, IMG submission 127788) | Microbial communities from bioreactor (seeded with anoxic lake sediment) at LBNL, California, USA - Biofuel metagenome 1 | ecosystem: Engineered > Bioreactor > Anaerobic > Unclassified ... | reverse complement strand
CCCTTCTATCAAACCGCCATTAAAAATCTCTTTCACCCATTCGGACGGAAGACACCGGAGAACGTCATCTATGTCTATCCTTTGGGAGATTATTATAAATTAGCCAACCTGATTATCAGTAAAGAAGAATTGTCTGATTTCATGAAAGAAATGGATTTGGAAGGTGCCAGTCTTTCAGATGTTTTCGCGCACCTTTATCTTTACTATCTAACCTCGGGTAAAGTAAAGTAAGAAATACTTCCATCGATTCAGACAAAACGGGGTTTTTGGGACGTTTTATCCTTCTATTCAGAAAAAACACTTCCGAAATAACGCATTTTGAGGCGATTTCAGATTTGTTTTGCCGGTAAGCCATCATTAAGAAATGAAAGGGTGATTTCATGATTGATTATCATTACCAAACATTCCTGGTTTTAGCTGATTGCTTGGATTATGCAAAGACTGCTCAAGAACTCTGCTTGTCCAAACCAGCAGTCACGCAGCATATCCAATATCTCGAAACTGATCTCGAGGTTAAATTATTCCAGAACCAGGGTGGCAATTTGGTGCTGACCAAAAAGGGGCAGCTACTGAAAAATCGTTTGGTTGTCATAAACGATCACATTGACGATTTGTTACGACAACTAGCAACCAAATAACTCCTAATTCTGAATAATTAAAACAAACTGTCTTTCTTCATTATAGATAATTTTGTTTATCAAAATGCGGTATAATACTAGCATAGAATCTAGCTCAAATGTGACAAGGAGGCAATAACAAGTTGGACGTTCAATACAACAATCATATATACAGCAATAGCGCCTTATGGTCCGCGCTACAAGCAGAAGGTATTATCAGCGATCAGTATGCCATTGTGGAAATATGGATAGGAGAGTCCCCATACAAAATTGTCAAAGCGACGGAAGCCGAGCAAATCATGCAACAGATAGTCATTGAACAGCTGGAGGGATTCGATCCATTTACCCGTGAGGATGTCTATTTAGGGGATTATTATGCAGATAATGTGGTATATGACCAAGAAACATATCTCTTTGACTATGAATCCATATTTAGCCCTACCTATTCAGATACTGCTAAAAGAAAAATAGAGGAACTGATTGAAGCAATAAATGCCAAAATAGGTCCTTGTTGTGAAATACAGGATGATTATTGATTAGAAATGAGGGGAAAATATGTACACGAAAAATTACACAGAGCTACTCACCAAGGACCAGACCGCTGAAACCGATGTCGAGCGCAAAGCCTTGTTTCTTATCTTCTCAAATGACGACTTGTTTGGAAAAGTGACGCACCTGTATGATTTTAAGGAACACTCTATTAAACCGGAATCCCTAGAAAACGGAGAGGTAGACTTAAGCAGCAGTTCACGCAAATTAGTTTTGGCCGCGTTTAACTTATACAACGGCCACTACGAAGCCGATATATTTGATACTTTTGCTGGTCTTGATGACGGAAACTTCGCCTTATTGATACAAGCAATAAAAATCCGCTTCAACAAGGACGAATAGAACAAAAATTTTTTAAATACCATACTATAGAAGTATGTTCTTCTATACGTCTGTATCTGGAATCCTATTAAGATAGGATTCTTTTTAATTTCAAATTTAAAAAGGGAGTGAATCGCATGATAAAAGGAAGAAAGTTATTGTGGGCTATGAGCAGTATGCTGTTACTCAGTGCTTGTACACCAACAGAAGCAGTAACAGAAGAAATGGCGTCCAGTTCGATCGAGTCTAGCGTTGCAGTTGCTTCAGTGGCTACCGATAAAGAAGAAAGTAAAGAAACCGAGGAATTCCCTTCAGAATCAGCCGGTTCCTCAGCGTATTCTGAAAGTGCCGAACCCCAATCATCTGTATCTCATGATGGCTATGCATTAATCGAAGTCTATGGAGGGGAATTGTCAGGACATCGTGCAGCAAATGTCGTCGTTGATATCGGTTTTGGCGACAGGGAATACTGGGCCTATACAAATGAATATGGGCAATTGGTTCGGGTTGTTGCAGCAGAAATTATTTTGCAAGATGATGCCACTGAACCAGTTAATTCCAACGGACGCTATTACGATGACGAAGCAAACGTCCCGGGTACAGAGAACTCAAATCTTGATCAAGGACATGTCATTGCTGACTCTTTAGGAGGTGTGGCCAATGCCTATAATATTACGCCACAAGACAGTGTGTTGAACCGTCATGGGGATCAGGCTTACATGGAACGAAACATCGTACAAGCAGGCGGGGCTACTAATTTTGAGGCTATCATTACCTATCCAGATACAACTACACAAGTTCCGAGTTATTATAGGTACACATATACGATCAATGGCTATCAAGTAGTAGATGAATTCCAAAATGTTAACCCAGATGAATACAATGCAGCACAAGGGCTAACGGGAGAGGCTAGCTCAACTCCTGACAGTTCCGGAATAGCGGCATTCGCTGCGCCAACCGAGCCTTCTGGAGGAGACGTGTCTGCTGTAGATACGAACGGCAATGGATAAGTCACGATCCAAGAAGCGAAAAACGCTGGTTATGCCATGCCGATTTATAGTGATCATTGGTTGTATCAGTACATGGATGACCGAGATGGGGATGGGCAAGTCGGGGAATGACTCCATATAAAGTGAGTATAGCTAACCTGTATTCTTGAGAATACGTGATGGGCTTTTATGTTTTTCAGTATTTTTGAATATGATTCAATTGTGTAATGAACACTGTAGGGAAAAAACTATCCAAACATAAAAACCACTTCTAGGTAAGTCATCCTGAAAAATTTGCTCAGCAACAAATCAATCTAAGTATGAAGATTTTTAAGGCCAACTACTGTAAAGAGGTAGAATAAAGTAATCAGGATTATCAAGCTACTTGGACTGTGATAAAAAAGAGATTCAACTCAGTTGAATACTAACGTATCTCTTCTAATCTGTTGTTAATGACTATGTCATTAACCCTTGAATGTCAGAATTTCAATTTTTGGAAAAGTAAAACCAACGACTAAGTGTATAATTTATCTATGCAAAACTATTCTTTTATTGAAATAGTCAAAAAGAAGACCTTACAATACAACTAAAGGTTGGTAGCCAATTTAGTGTAGAGGAAGGTCTTCATGGAAAAAATTATAGCAGAAATTCATCACATAATAAAGGATTCAAATCATGCACTTGATGCAGAAACCACGCTTCAGGCGTATTTCTCACATCTTGTAAGTCAACTCATGAAGGAGGCCTTAGAGGCCTTGGATAGCGAGCTGTACATTCCGTTTAAAGCAGATGGCTGGCGCATCGCCAATAGGGATTCACGCACGATTACTTTCACGTTCGGTACGGTCGAGTTTATGCGCAGACGTTTAACAAAGAAAGGTGAAAAGAGTTTTTTCCCTCTGGACAACATCTGTGGTTTTAATAAAAGTGAACGTTACTCTATCCTTTTACAAAAGCAAGTGGCTGAACTTGTGGCTGGCAGCGTCTATCGTGGTGTGGCCGAAGCCGTCACTAAACTGACTTCATTCAGCATGAGCCATGGAACAGTAGGCAATATTGTAAAATCGGTAGGAGAAAAGCAAGCGCAGTGGGAGAAACAAAACTTAGAAGAATACGAAGTGGCTTTACCTGAAGAACAGAAAGAAGTACCTTTTCTCTTGGTAGAAGGCGATGGGATCGTCATAAAAGGCAAAGGGAAAAGAAAAGAAGAGATCCACCGAGTCCAAATAGCAGAAGGCGTCACAACAAGCGGGAAAAGAAAGAAACTGAAAAATCCCATATTTGTTTCATCATTGAAATCAGCGAAAGATGCCTGGGAGAAAGCAGCGGTTTATTTAGGGAGTCATTACGATCTCAAAAATACGGTAGTCATTTCGAACACCGATGGTGGCTCAGGTTATCGGGCAGAGGACTGTGCCTTGGCAATCGGTGTGTGCAAAGAACATATCCACCAGTTGGATCGCTACCACGTTCACAGAAAGATTAAGAGTCGGCTTTCTTGGTGTCCAGAGATGGAACTGCCACTGAAAAAGGCCCTATGGTCCTATGATTGGGATACGATTGAAAGTAAAATATCGCTAGAACAGGAGAAAGAGCAAAAAGAGGAATTGCGACTTCTTACAGCCTACCTAGAAAGAAACTGGACCTATCTTCGTCCGTTAAGAGAAATAGAATCCTGCAAAACAATCAAAGGGATCGGAAGCTGCGAAAGTAATCATCGCCCTTATAGCTATCGGATGAAAGGAAATGGGAAGTACTGGAGCCATGACGGCGCTCGGGCGATGGTCTCCATCATTGAAGGCAAGAAGATGGGAACCCTGGAAAAAGCGTTAACGGAGCCAGTACGTATCGTTCCGGAAAGTTTAGCGACAAAACTGAAATTCGCAGTCAGAAATGCGTTAAAGAAACATTCCGGCAGAGAGCGGACACCCGCTAGACAGGCTGGTATGCCAGCGATGAATGCGACCTGTAGCATGGGAATGATGAAGAAAATATTTGCGAGTTAATCAGGATTTTCTCCAAATCCTCCGGGAATACAGTGAATTACGCTTTTTGATTCACTGTATTCCCGGAGGGAAGGGCAAGCGACGCGCGCCGAAGCTTCAGGGACAATATTAAAACATTTTCAAATTGGCACTACAAGTAAGGTTTTTGACCTTTGCATAGAAAAGATTGACACATACAACCAACGATCCATAGAACAAAGGTTCTCTTTTTGATGTTATAATTGAATGAAATAACCAGGGGAGTGAACCAACTAATTGAGTACCCTAATAGCTGATATTCTCGACGTTTTTGAAGAAAAAATCCCCAATTACTTTTCTCCACCAAAAGAAATTAGATTAAACCAAGTTCAAATGGCATTAGACATAGCAGATTTTATACATAATTCATCAAAAAACATTTTATTCTTAGAGGCTCCTGTAGGAACTGGCAAGTCTCTGGGAGTGCTAGTTCCTACATTACTTAATGCGAAGGAACACAATACGTCTGTAACGTATGCTACGGCAACAATTAATCTACAAAATCAAATTTTTGATAGCGAAACAACCTTATTGTCAAATCTTAAAATTATACGAAAAGGTGACAAACTTTTAGCACAAGGAAAATCAAATTACACTTGTTCAACTGTTTATCAACGAAACAAAACAAAATTCACCTTGGAAGAACAAAATATATTAAATACATTCTTTATAGAAGCACAATATGGGCTTCTTTCCGAATTAGAAGATCGGTATCCTAACTTTGATAAATATAAATTTCAATATTTAAAAATGAGTGCCCTTGAAGATAATTGTTATGCAACTACTCAAAACAGATGTAAAGGGCATGAGCATCGGTATAAATATAAACAAACAAGACATAAAATTATCATCACTAACCACGATCAAAGAATTCAATCTTATTTAAATCAACAAGGCGGTCACCAGCCTATAATTCCTCTTAACCCAGGAACGGTTATTATTGACGAAGCTCACTCTCTAAAAGAAAATTTTCTAGGAAGACTAGAAAAAAATATCGATATTGATACGCTTGCTAGACAAAGAATTTCTTACAGAAATCCTGAGTACAGACGATTGCTAAAACGCTTAGCGAAATTTAAAAATAATTACAGTAATTCAAACCTAGATAGTAGTAATCGCTATAGGCTAACTCCTGAAGACATGAATATCATTAGAGATATTAAAGATGTAATAGAATCTAACTTAATCAGGTTAACTGCAAAAATAATAGTCATTCTAGACCTTCAAATTCTTTGGAAGATCAAACGCTAGAACATTTAACTAATTTTTTTGGATAATTCCAGATATACTTCATGGATCACATTTGAAAATAAACTCTCACTGCACTATGTAACAAATCATTTTAGTTCTAAATTTAAGGAGTTTATATATTCTATCTCAAAGACAAATAAATTAATCCTTATGTCCGGTACATTGACAACCGGCGATTTTAAAGTAGACATTAAAACAAATTGGGATATTGAAGAGAAAAACTACATTTACAAACACTATCCCAGCGTTTTTAATTTGAATAAACAAGCAATTATTTACATTCCTAGTAATTGTCCACATCCAAGTAAAAAATTTGACGATCATTTTGAAATGATAACTAATAATTTATCATCTCTTTTAAGGTTATCCTCCGGTGGTTCACTCATACTATGTACCTCTAATGAGCATGTAGTTAATATTTCAAAATATTTAAATGATGAGACATCTATTAGCAATAATGTATATACTCAAGGAGAAAAAAGCGTTTCTTATTTAAGTAATAAGTTCAAAAATGATATTAATAGTATTTTAGTTGGGTCAGGTAGTTTTTTTACTGGATTTTCTATTGAAGGAAAGTCTTTAGATAAAGTCATACTCACTAAATTACCCTACCCAGTTCCCGACGACCCCTACATAGAACTCATTTCTCAGGGATACGAAAAAAATGATATTTATCAGTATTTTACACACCCTATGATGCTAGTTAAACTAGAGCAAGGATTAGGACGATTGATTAGAAGTAATACTGACTATGGGTTTGTTACAATTTTTGATTCCAGAGTTTGGAGCGACGATTTAGTCGTTTCTTTCTTAACAAGAAATGGCTACTTATTAACGAACAGCATAAAACGAGTCCAAGAATTTATGGAATACAATGAAAATCACAAAATGAAAATAGATCACCCCATCTATTTACGAGATGACTTGAGAATTCCTGTAATACAAGAGAAATTAACCACTATCAAAAATAATCCCACTAATAGTACAAAATCAGAATACCCCATGCCAAAGAGTGAAGAAGATGCAAAGGAACACTTACAGAATTGGTTAAAAGATTTTTGTAAAAAATATAAAGATGCAACAGACTACCCACCTCTCAAAATATCATATAGCTCTATTAAAACCTACAGGGATTGTTATCAAAAGGCAGTAAATTATTGCCATAGAAAAAAACTACCATTAAGCTTAGTTAATGAGAGCTTTCCGTTCTCAAATGAACAACAGAAAAAGTCATTACAGCGAATTAGACCTAATATTAGTGGGCCAGTAATCAGTTCTAGAATGGATTAATTATTTTATCAACATGAATTGCTTATATTAAAGTCCCATAAAATCAGTAGTAAATGACCCGTAACTCCTAGATTGAATTAAACAATCTAGGAGTTACGGGTCATTTGTATATCAAAGTGGAATTGGTATACGTGAATTACGATAACTATTTATTAATGATTATTGCAAATGTATAGAGCCACCTGTGCGGAGAAATGAGCCATTGAATGCGAGGAACAGAGCCAGCTATTGCGAACAAGAGAGCCATCCAACTATTTTTGTAAGCGCCAAATAATCAGGTATATACTGCAACACGAATAACCCTGCTACAATATGGATATCATATCGTAGTAGGGTTATTTGCAGTTTGCTTGAATTTCTGGACTCCATGGCAAATAATCCTCAAGAAGTTCGGGATCCTCTTTGAAGGGAGTGTTCGGAAGTTCCTTGAACAAATACGTCAGGTATTTGAATACATTCAGATTATTTGCTTTGGCAGTCTCAATGATGCTGTAGGCAATGCTGCTTGATTCAGCGCCCTTAGGGCTGGCATAAAAGTTCCAGGCTTTACGGCCAACTACGAATGGTCTTATGCTTCGTTCCGCCAATTATCCTTATTTCAGGATAATTGGCGGAAAACGCTATAAGACCCAATGTTTTAGGGAGAAAAAATTGGCTTTTTTCTTTCAGTGAAGCTGGAGCACAGGCAAACGCCATTTGTTTGAGTCTGGCAGAGACCGCCAAAAGCAATGGGGTTGATTTTGTCAACACCGGTTCAAAAATGTTGTTTTTCACCGGTTTAAAAAATGTCGTTTTTCAGCGGTAAGACGATGTTGCTTTTCACCGGCTTCTGCCGAAAAACAACGGGGGACTGTCTTTTTTCACCGGTCGATCACGGAGGATCGTCCGGTGTTTTTTTCTTGGAACGCTGCTCGCGTTCCAGCTTGTAGTCTTTCATGCGATATGAGTTTCCGGTGATCTGGAATACTCTGGAATGGTGGATCAAGCGGTCAAGAATGGCTGCTGTCACGGCGCTGTCCTGAAAAACGTCTCCCCATTTGGAAAAGGGAATGTTAGTCGTCAGGATGGTGGAATGCACCTCGTGCCTCAACCGGATCAGTTGGAAGAGGAGACTGGCCTCTTGTTTGGCAATAGGCAGGTAGCCGATTTCATCGATGATTAGGAGCTCGTAGTTCGAATAACGTTTTAAAACCCGTTCGAGTGTTCCTTTTTCATAAGCTGATTGGAGCTTTTGGATCAGCTCATGACAGTTGATGAATATGGCCTTAACACCTTGATGGCAGGCTTCCACGCCGAGGGCAGTCGCCAAATGCGTTTTCCCGACACCTGAATTACCGATGAATATAATATTTTCGGCTTTTTCAAGAAAGCCCATGTGCTGCAGATCCAGAATTTCATGCCGGTTGATGCTTGGCTGAAAGTAGAAATCGAAGTCTTTGAGTGCACGAATGACCGGAAACCGCGCGTTTTCTACAGCACGCTCCACTTTCCGATCGGACCGAAACGCCAGCTCTCGATTGGTTAATTCCAGTAGGGCTTCCGTGAAGGGAATCGCTTCGCGGTTTACGACTTCCTGGTAGTTGGGGAAGTATTCCCGCATCCGAAGCAGACCGAGTTTTTCAAAATTATTGAGGAGTTGGACATGGTTACTCATTGCAGCACCTCCTACACATCATCATACTGCGCCAAAGAATTTTCAATGAACGCATAGATTTCTTCGTCCTCTTTATGCTTAAACACATCAGACTTCAAAATCTCGTAGGCGTCATGAGTGTCGTACGTATAGGATCGCTTTTTTTCACTAATCGGATGCGTTTGAATCAATTCTCCATTATAATAAATGTGTATGAATGCGGTAGTGAGTCGAATTTCGACTTCCTCGCCGATATATTTAATGGGAACGGAGTACTTACTCGTTCGAAATTGGACCATGGATTCTGTGCTGACGATACGGCGAATATCGTCACAACTGTATTCAGCCAACAGTTCAAAATCGAATGCCTGTAGGTGCTCTTTTTCGTGTTCCCATAAGTCGATTGGCCGTTGGCCTGTCGCTTGGGAAACCTCATAATTGAGCTCTTCGGCTAAATCATGGACGTAGTGACATAACTCGAGCTCATCATCAAATTCGCCATTCATAACGCGCAACCGTTCGCAGGTTCTTGCCAAAGCCTCCACTTTTCCTTTTGTCTGAGGCCGGAACGGACGACAAGCGATAGGCTGAAAACTGGCATCCTTACTGAAGGCGTAGAAGGTGTCGTGGAAGACGACCTTTTTGTATTGGGATTTGGCATGATTGACCACTGTTTTCATATTGTCGAACCAGATTTCCCTGGGTACACCGCCGGTTAAATAAAAGGCATCGTTTAAGCACATGAATAACGTATCTTGCTTTTTCTCAAAAGTCAGTTCCAAATATTTCATGCGTGAATAACCCAGGACGTACAAGAAGATATTGAATGTGATGGGCCGCCCGGAACTCGTGTAAAGGGTCATATTCTCCTTCCAATCCACTTGCGCCGACAGACCAGGGTTCGTTTCAATTCGAATTGTTGCCTTCTTGGTTTTAGTTTGTTTCAGTGTTCGGCAATAGTCCCGAAGAATCGTGATTTTTCCTTCGTATCCTCGCCGTTTAAGGAGCGAATAAATCGCCGTAGCGGAACAGCCTTCCGAAACCTTTTCGTCAATCAGGGTCCGATAAGGATCCAATTTACTGGCTTTCTCCTGCACGGGTTTCCTGGGCTTAATCAACTCAGGATTCTGTTGTTCCTCAAAGTGTTTTTTAATGGTACGTGGATCACTGTCGTATTGACGTGCCATCTGTGCAAAATTTGGTTTGATGTCGTTCATAATGTAGAACCTCACTCCTTCTCGAATATCTTTTCTCATGCTCATTACCTCCTTGTGTAGATGAGATGAAATAAGTATATTCAAAAAAATGTATGATTTCCGACATTTTTCAAACCGTTGTTTTCCTACATTTTACTACCGGCGTTAACATTGATTTCTATGAATACATCAAAAAGCTGTTTATGGATTTACCAAATCTGGACTTCCATCAAAGCAACGATGTGCTAGAAGAGTATATGCCGTGGTCGAAAAATATCCAAGAGGCATGTAGCAATAAAGAAATAGCCGGATACTCGCGAAAAAATCGCATGGTATACGGCTATTCATGATGCGCACCAAAAGGTGCGCTATTTTTTTATATTTCGGGCTTACGTTCCCAGTAGGTATTATTCGTTGCTTTTTATACTGTTACACCACTTTACAAGTTATAAAAAATTGTGCTTCTTTTCAATCCATTGCTCAAAAGCTTTTATTAATGACAGGGAATTTATCCTATTTTCGATAGAAAGCACGAAAGTATAGAAAAATAACTCTTGCTGGATCGCCATTCCAATAAGTTGTTTCTTTACTTGAGAACTTTCCGCTCTTAAATGGGCATACTTTTCCTGTTTGAAGGGAAGCAGCTGAACGCAGCTGTAGGCGATGGCTAAAAAATTGACGTAGCTTTCGATTCCGTTTTTAGTCCTTACCATATATTTTCCGAAAGACCAGAAGGTCTTCTGTTCATAAAAGACAACCTCGATTGCCCAACGAAATCCGTATAGGCAATATGGCAAAAGACGGTTTCTGTCTGCTTCAGGAAGTTCTGGACAGAGTGTCTCTAGTTCATGGTCATTCAGAAGAATATCTTCGGGCATAATCGTGCTAATAAAAATGCGATAACTGGAAGCATTATCTGGATTGAAGGTTGTGACTGTTGCATAAACGGGATCCGGAAATAGATTGGTTATCACTTTTCGGGTTCCCACCGTATAATTGCCAATTTGAGTATGCAATTCAAAGTCTGTTTGATAATTCAAAACGCTGCCTTTCTTGGCAGGCCGCCCGCGTTTACCAGTTGGTGCAGGAGGCAAGTCGTATAATGCTGTATCAACCCTTACGTTGGCAATCAGTTCCAATTGGGAATCTGACGACACAAGCATGCGGATAGCTCCTTTGGGATACCAACTATCACAAAGCAAGATTGCTTTTGTTTCCGTTGGAAAAGCTTGGATTGCCTGTTCAACCATCTTGGCAGCTAATTCAAGCTTGTTCTCATCTTTAGAACGCAAGCAATATCCTATGGGAACGCTTAGATAGCGCAGTTTTCCATCTACCTCTACAGGGACGCTGATTGCCAACCCAACGAAACAATGTCCTTTCAGATAGTTGCTTCCGTTATGGCAAGCATGATCAAACATCAGCTGATACTCTTCAAAATGTGTTCCATATTTAGGCTGAAGGGTATCGTCGATAATCAGAAAAATGGGATAGTTACTGCATTCCTTCGGAATGCAAGACAAAGCAATACGGACAGTAACCTGATTCAACAGAGACCTAGACATTTTCCCTTCGGATAGGAGATAGTAATACGAATTCAAACTTTGAGAGGCGTTTATCCTTTTCAAAAACCAAGTGTACAAAAAACGGATTGATTGAATCCCTTGTATTGAAATAATGGCCAGAAGGAAAAAGAAAAAATTATCTGCGGTTGGGCGTGTCATTTCGGCAAAATAAGGTGCGAAATAAGCTCTCAAACTTTTGATTGTCATGCCATTTTGATATAATAGATTCATAACAAACAACCCCTTTTTTGTTGGTTTTTTCCCAAATCAATCATACAAAAAATAAGGGGTTGTTTGTATTTTTATGCCCTGATGGGCGTTAAAAGTTGTAAAGTGGTGATACTGTTATGCAGAGTCTTTATCATATCAAACTAATAACTTATACTTTTTTAGCTCCCTCAACATTCCTTCTGCTAGCCAGCTCTACACTCTGTTATCCGCATGATTTGAATAAATATTATTATATTTTTCATCGAGTTGCTCTTTGAATAGATCTTCACCATATTTTTTTACATACTCAGAAATAGAATCCGAAGCTTCCAAAATTTTATTTAACCCAAATTCATCTCTAACTCTAATTCTGTTACTTTCCGCCCATTCAAAAGCTTCTTTTATTATTTCAAAATTTTCTGAAAGCAAAACGATTGAATTTCCATTAGTCTGTATGACTTCAATCCTTGGGATAATGGACGTAGTGAAAAAAGGGCCCGCGGCCATTCCAAAATATTTCCTTACCACACCAATATCCAGCACTGCTATTTCCCATTCAAAAATTTCTAGCTCTTTATGAGTACTTTCCCGATTGTATATGCCAATTGAATTTTCACTGAATTTAATCAACCATTTGATATTATTTGCCATTTTTTCTGCAATAGATGGTTTTTTACGAGTGCTGACTAGAACAGCATTATTATTGATTGCTTTTTTTACAGGACCAAACTGATCAATCGTATTATATTTAGTCATGAAGCACCAACTTTCCCTTTTTTATAATTATTATTATATATATTAACAGTAGCGAGTAGAAAGATTATTTATATTTAAAAGTTAGAAAGATTTTTGGTTTAGCAGGTAGAGCAGCCCTCGGTAACATTCGTTGCAAAGGCGCATGGAACAGAAGTAGAAGAGTTACATAGACTAACTGACAAAAATGAAGCTGGAGAAACTTCTGAGTCATTGCTAACATTGTCTGCAAATAAGTTTAAATTGAAATCTTTCTCATTCATTGCATTGTTATCCATAATATTTCATTCTCCTTTTATGGTCCTTCTACTCGCTACATGTTATCCAAAGTTATGTGAATCTATTACTTCTTGAAAATTTTCATACTCAAGATAATTTTCTTTACTCCATTCTTCCCATTCATGTCCGCTAATGTTTACACTATTGTATAAGTGGTT
>Ga0183099_1001589_pt1 | contig 12859 bp, 10 predicted proteins | sample Biomet1_FD_127788 | JGI IMG/M metagenome (GOLD analysis project Ga0183099, IMG submission 127788) | Microbial communities from bioreactor (seeded with anoxic lake sediment) at LBNL, California, USA - Biofuel metagenome 1 | ecosystem: Engineered > Bioreactor > Anaerobic > Unclassified ... | reverse complement strand
CAAGCAACGACACTTCATTTGTTTAACGGTAATAAACCGGAACTTTATTCATTGCACAGGGCAAATCCCAAAGTCAGCTCGGGGAGTAGAAAAAACACAATCATCTTCTATAAAGGCTCGCAGTCAATGGCCATTCTCTTTTAATTCCATGTTCTGTCCCCTTCTCATAAAAAATAGCAAAAAAATACCCGTCCCTGGTAAGGGACGAGATTTTCGTGGTACCACCCTTGTTTCGTTGCAAGCAACGACACTTCATTTGTTTAACGGTAATAAACCGGAACTTTATTCATTGCACAGGGCAAATCCCAAAGTCAGCTCGGGGAGTGAAAAAACACAATCATCTTCTATAAAGGCTCGCAGTCAATGGCCATTATTCCCTGAAAAAAGTTGCAGATTGTGAAGGTTCCCTTCAACGCTTTTCGTATTCATTTTACTTACTTTGCCAGTTTAACCGGAAATGCCGTTTCCGTCAAGTTCGGATTCAGACCCACGCATCCGACCAAGTTTGGATTTCCTGCATCACACTGTTCAATGCCTTACCTTTTTCCGACAATCCGTACATCACTTTGATTGCCGCCGCAGGATTTTCGGTTCTTACCACAATTTTTTCATCTTCCAGCTCTTTTAAGCGTTCAACTAATACTCGATCACTGACATTAGGTATCTGTGCGGCCAATTCCTTGAATCGTTTATCTCCGTCCATCAAGACTTCGATGATTAAGCCGGTCCATTTTTTCCCTAAAATAGAGAATGTTTTTTCAAACTTTGGACAAATACATTTTTTTACTTCCAGCATTTCATTCACAGCCTTCACCTCTTTGACCTATTATAAACACCCTCATTTCCCCTGTCAAAGGGAATGTGCCTTTTGTCACAAAATGTTTACAAAAAATAAGCATCCTGCTCCGCAATCTGCACTAACTGAAGAAATTCCTCAGAAAAATGCTTTTGGCCGCCGCTTCCTGCCATCCGAAAAGGAAAAGAATCACGAATGAAGCTTGTTATGAATTCGGCCGCCCGCTTGCTCGCATACAAAAAGTTCATGTCTGTTTTCTATAATAGGATAGGAATTTCACAAAGGCAATACTTTTTCACGTTTAAATGAAAAAATAGCGATTTTTTAAAGATTTCTTCAGCCGACGAAGTGATAAAGCAAGATACCTGCCGCGACCGCAACATTCAAGGACTCGGCTTCGCCAAAAATCGGAATGTACAAATTCTGATCCGTCAACGCCAATATTTTTTCAGAAACGCCATTTCCTTCATTACCCATTACCAATACAACCGTATCGGTCGGAGGAAGAGTGCGGTAATCGACGGCAGCTTCGTTCAGTTCGGTTCCGTAAACGGGCATGCCTTTACTCTTCATTTCAGGTATCAACTCTTGCAAAGCGGCGCGATGAACCGGCAGATGGAAATGACTACCTTGCATAGAACGCAATACTTTATCATTGTACAGATCAACCGATCCCTCACCTAAAAAGACACCAGAATAACCGGCAGCATCCGCTGTTCGGATGATGGTGCCGACATTCCCAGGATCCTGCACCTGATCCAAAAGGATATATTTCCCTTTGTAATCCAAAATCGGAGTGTCTTCAGGAATCTTAACGATCGCAACGACTCCTTGCGGCGTCTCGGTCTGGGCCAAGCTGGCGAGGATTTCCGGTGAAACGATGACGATGACTTCTTCCGCAATCTTCAGATCCGACTGCTGGAAAAAAGTTTCCGTCATCACGATTTCTTGGATGATCGCATTTGCTTTGATGGCCTCCTTCAGAAGGTGTGTCCCTTCGATCAGATAAGCCCTCGCCTCTTTCCGGCCTTTAGTCGTCTGCAGTTTTTTCCATTGTTTTACTTTTTGATTTTTCATCGATACTATCTTTTCCATTTTGTAACCCCTCAGTTCAACATATTCCCTATTATACCGCATCAGCGCCTTAGCGTTGCAAAAAAAGAAGAGAAGAGAACAGGAAATCCTGATCTCTCCTCTATATCGTATCTGTTTTTATCCGCCGATGTAATTCACAGGATTTACTACTGCGCCATTTTCTTGTACTTCAAAGTGCAAGTGGACGCCGGTTGAGCTTCCTGTCGTACCCATCACACCAACTTGTTGCCCTTGGCTGACGGTTTGTCCTGGAGCCACCAACAAGCCCGGTTGCATGTGGGCATATAATGTTTTGACGTTTACGCCATTGATGGTGCCGTGGTTGATGACAACATAATAGCCGTAGCTTGCATGATACGTAGCTGTCTCGACTGTACCGGATTGGGCTGCCGAAATTGCTCCGCTGCCTGCGATATCAACGCCACGGTGGAATTCGATCGATCCTCCGAATGGAGAAACGCGATTTCCGAAAGGTGAAGAGATATAGCCGCTTGCCGGTCTCAAGAACCCGCTGGAGTTCACGGAATAGCTAGGTGTTGAAGTTGTCTGTGATACTGACGCTGTCAAGTTGTTGGCTGCTGCCGCTGCTGCCGCTTCGGCTGCGGCGATGGCTGCTGCCTCTGCCTCAGCTGCAGCGACGGCTTCTGCTGTGATACGGGCTTGTTCAGCTGCCATATCGTTGCTGATGGATTCAGTTTGCGCTGCTAAATCAGCTTTCGTGGATTCCAAGCCATTTTTCTCGGCTTCAGTCAATTCGTAGTTCTCGATGACTTGCGCGATTTGGACGTCGATTTCAGCTTTTTGGGCTACGACATTATTTTTTGAAATCAATATTTCTTGTTTCAATGCTTCAGCGGAAAGCTTTTCTTCTTCAACAGCCACTTTGCTGTCTTCGACTTTTTGCTGATCTGCTTCCTGTTGTTCCACGATGTCCTTGTTGGCAGTCACAATTTTTGAAACGACCGTGATTTTTCCGACTAGGTCAGAGAAATTCTCTGAAGACAAGAGGATTGATGCTATATTCGTAACGCCCGCATCCGTTTGGATATAACGAGCTTGCGTATTTAATTTTTCGGTTCTTTGGTCGATGACTACTTGTAAAGCTTCGATTTCAGCCTGCAACTCCAAAATTTTTGATTGGATAGCAGCTAATTTTTCTTCTTGTGCAGCTAATCGGCCCATCAATTCATCCAATTGCGATTGCAGTTCATTCACTTTTGTTTCCAAATTTGCTTTTTCGGATTCCAAAGTATTCAATGAATTTGATTTTTCTTCTATCTGCGATTGAATCGTATTCGTTTCTAATTGCAAAGCATCTTTTTGTTGTTGTAATTCTTCTAATGTAGCCGCCTGAGCAGTAAACCCACCTGCAATCGGACTAAGCAATAAGATTGATGAGAACAACGCGATATGTTTTTTTCCCAATTATACTTCTCCTCCTGTTTCTACTACGAGATGAAGTATATCAAAATTAAAATACCATTGCATGATAGAAATATGACAATTGTGTTTCAATTTGTTACGACAGTCGTAAATCGTGAAATATTGTTCATGTTTACACATCGGCTTCCGAACACAGTCTGCATTTGATTGTTCGCGCTTCCAGCGATATACTTAAGCTGTACCAAGTGTTTCCTCCACCATCGCTCTTCAAGAAAGAAAGGGGCAATAACATGAGAATCGATCAAAAAGATTTACACAAACCAGGTACGGACAACCTTCCTCCTGGCGTCTACAAGGAAGTCGGCCCAAGAGGGGGCAAAATTACCGGCAGCAAAGAGGTCCATATCGTTGAAGGGCATAGACTTCCGCCTACCAACAAAGCCGGAAACAAATGGATCAAAAAAGACTGATTGTTCGCTGATAACTGATCATTTGAAAGCTTCGCGGTGGAGAAAACTTGGAAAGGCGTTCAGAAAAGGACCGTGCAGCAAGCGCCGCACAGTCCTTTTCTTATCCGATGCATTATTTTGCCAGAAGTTCCTTGATGATTTTGGATACGAGTGCTTTATCGGCTTTGCCATCCAGCACTTGCATCGAAAATTTCATCGCATCCTTCAATGACATTTCGGCTACACCGTTTTCGGCCAAAAAGAAGCGAACTTCCCGTTCATCCATCATCTTAGGCACATAAGCCTCCAAAATTGCCAACTTTTTCTGATTTTCTTCAATTAGGTCCGTGCGTTCAACTTGCTTTGCAAAAGCGATCGCTTCATTGGTTTTTTTTATGTCCTTCATAAAAACATGGATTTCCTCTGCTTCAGTCATTTCGCGCTTGTTGTCGATAATGAAAGAATCGTATTCCGTTTTGATCAGGCGGAGGACATCTGCCTTCAACGTGTCTTTGTCTTTCCTTGCTTGGATGAAGTCTTTGTTGACTGTTTCTTTCAATGTCATGATTACTGAGCTCCTCTCCGAAATTAGTTATAGACCGCCCCTCATTATGGATTCTTTCCAAGATCAGCGTCCTCCCTTAATTCTAAGGAATAGAATCGGAATTGGCAAATCTGTAACCATTGGCGTCGTTTCATCATTTTCTGAAAAATTCTACTCTATCGTATTTCATCTACTCGAAAACCTATTATCGTGTTAAGGAAGCATCATCAGATGAATTTCACAAAAAAACAGAAATGCTGATTTAACAGCATTTCTGTTTTTGGTGGTATGAAACAATCAGACAGTTTGTTTATTTCAGCAATTCGTACATGGCATCCGCATAAATCGCGGTCGCGCGGAAAAGATCATCCAAAGCGATGAATTCGTTGGCTTGGTGCATCGTGTCGATGCTGTCAGGGAACATCGCCCCATAAGCAACACCGCGCTCCAACAAGCGCCCGTAAGTTCCGCCGCCGATGGACTGTTCATGTCCCTTTAAGCCGGTGTGTTTCTCGTAGACAGCCAACAACGTTTTTACCAACGGATCGTCAGCCGGCACGTAATGCGGCAATTTTCCGTGTCCGCCTTTTGCGATCGTCACGCCATAAGTAGCCAAGGCAGCTTCTAACTTAATTTCGATGCCCTCTTCGGAAACGCCTTGCGGATAACGGAAGTTCAACGCCAATTCGCCGCCAGTTGATGGTGTAAAGGTGAAAATGCCGGCATTCATGGTCAATTCGCCCATTACTGAATCCGTGTAAGCCAAATTTAGTTTCTGAGCATCATGCTGCAGATGGATGCGGTCCGCGATCAATTCAAGGAACGTGGCCGCTTGTCCGCCGAAGTTGAACTTGTTCAAGAAAGTGGCAAGATAGGTTCCCGCATTCACGCCGGCAGCCGGATTCATACCATGAGCGGCTTTACCGATCAATTCGATTGTTACTTGTTCTCCAGCTACAGAAATCGTTCCTTTGACTGGATTATTTTCTAGGAAAGCAGCGAATGCCTGCTCAATTTTGTCTGCCTCCGGACTGATGAATACGGCAGTCGCATCCTGAGGGACCATGTTTTCGCGCAGCCCGGCATCAAAACTCAACAACTCGTTCTTTCCGCCTTTGTTGTCGCCTCTGAATTGGACCATGAAAGTCTGCATGCCTTTTTCACCATTGATGATCGGGAACTCTGCATCCGGAGAAAAGCCGAAATCAGGTATCCGCTCGTTTTCAAGATAGTGGTCCATGCATTTCCAACCGCTCTCTTCATCCGTACCGATGATGACGCGGACCTTTTTGGAAATAGGCAGCTTCAGGTCGCGGATGATCTTCAATGCATAGTAGGCAGCCATCGTAGGCCCTTTATCATCGCTCGATCCGCGGGCGTAGATGCGGTCATCAATGATCACGGGGACAAAAGGATCCGTATCCCAGCCGGTCCCGGTAGGCACAACATCGACGTGGCCGAATACGCCCATCAATTCTTCACCTTCGCCAAATTCGATATGTCCGGCCAGATTGCCGACATTTTTCGTGATGAAACCGTCCCGTTCACCGATAGCCAAGAAAGCTTCCAAAGCTTCTTTAGGGCCTGGTCCGACCGGTGCATCAGGAGTTATTTTCGAATCATCCCTTACACTGTCGATCCGCAATAATGTGAATAAGTCCTCCAACAGTTCCGTTTTTCTGATTTCCACTTCTTTTTTCCAATTGATTTCCATGAACGCACATCCTAACTTAAAATATCATGCTATCATCATATCACTTTTGGCAAAATATCCAAATAAAAGCTTGGTATTTTGGCCCTACCGAAGACAAAATCTTAGCCTTTTTTAATCGACTCCGGCAGATGTTCCCGCAATGCCGCAAGTTCCTCATCGCGCAACGGACGGTAATCACCTTTTGCCAGTTGCTCATCCAAACGAAGAGGCCCCATCGTCAACCGTTTCAGGAAAGTGACCTCTTTTCCGCAGGCCAGCACCATCCGTTTCACCTGATGGAACTTCCCTTCTTTGATCGTTATTTCTACCTCCGAACTGTCCCTTTCTTCATCGTAGCCCAGGATTTCAAGTTTGGCCGGCAAACAACGGTAGCCGTCTTCCAGAATGATCCCTTCTGCGAAGGCCTTTTGGTCCTCTTCCGTCATCCGTCCCGCTGCTTCAGCGAAATAGACCTTGTCCACATGCCGTTTCGGCGACAGCAGGAAGTGTGCTAATTGGCCGTCGTTCGTCAGCAGCAACAGACCTTCCGTATCTTTGTCGAGACGACCGACAGGAAAGAGCTCTTGCTGATGCAGTTCAAATGCCAATAGGTCGATGACCGTTTTTTGATGGTTATCCTCTGTTGCACTGAGGACACCCTGCGGTTTGTTCATCATCAAGTACATGTATTCCTGATAGTTGACCGGTTCACCTCCTACAAGAACAGTGTCCTTTTCGCTGTCCACTTTGGCTTCAGCTTTTGTTTCAACTTTCCCGTTCACCGTCACCCATTTCTTTTTCAATAATACTTTGACTTCTTTTCTGGATCCGAATCCGGAATTCGACAGCAGTTTGTCCAATCGCATGTGTTTTCTCCCTTATAAACCAAAAAGCACCCACTAAGGCTGCTTTTCGGTTTCGTTTAAATTTGTTGTAGTCATACTTTTTATTCATAAGTGCATCACCATTGGTGTATTACACAATTCTTATGAGTTTCACTATCGAACAAGATGTCTAGCGTTTCAAGCCTGCCTCTCGGAAATTAGATAAATGAACGGGCTTGAATCGCTTTTCTTATTTGATACGCATTTTTCTGCGCAGGCCGTTCGCTTTAGCACCCAAAATGTCATCAGCGATGCGCAATTTCAGGGTCAGAAATAAGTAAACGAAGCCTCCGACTGCCGCTACGATGGCGACTACCACCAATGCTGTCAATTTGCGATCGATTGGGATGACCAGCATACTGGTTTTCAAGGCGATGAACGCGCAGGCCGTCATGACCAAGGCCACTGCCAAAATTTTCCCGGTTTTCCGCAATGTATCAACCAGACCGAAATGGGTCAGGTGATAGATTTTCCAACCGCTCAACAGTACAGTCACGATGAAACCGATCGTCGTCGCAACCAAAGCGCCTGCCGTATCGAATAAAGCCAACATCGGATACTGCATGATTGCTTTGACAACAAGCCCTACCAGTAGATAGGAGATCATTGTTTTATGGCGACTCAAAGACTGCAAAATCGATCCGAGCACCGTGAAAAGTCCCAATACAATGCTCATCAGAGCCGATACCGCTAATAGTGTAGGACCTACCGGATGAAGCGGATAGAACACGTTGTAGATCGGTTCTGAAACGACCATCATCCCAAAAGCTGCCGGCAACATGATGAATGCGAAAAGCTGGATGATCTCCCTCACCTGGCTCTGCAGTATACGAAAGTTTCCTTTCGTGAACTCGGCGGCAATCAGAGGCACCGCTGCCGTAGCCATGCCGACCGCCAACGAAACGATGATCATGATCAATTTGTCGGCGTTGAAACTGAACAGTCCGAATAAATCCTCGATTTCTTTGCCGGAGTAGCTCGTCAAGTTCACCATCATCGGTTTGAACGTCACCTGATCGATCAACTTGGCGAAAGTGATGCCTGAACCGATCAGGATGAATGGAATCGATTCCTGCAGCATGCTCTTGATGGCCGCAGTCGTCTGGATGTTGCTTGAAGGTTCACTGTTGGCGATCAACGGTTGATATTCCGCCATCTTCTTTTTGTAATAAAAAAGAAGGATGATGGTTGCAACAATCGCACCCACGAACGCCGCGAAAGTGGAGTGCGCAACCGCTGTGGCGATGTTGCCATCCAGCAGTTGCATCACGATGTAGGTGGCTCCCAAAAGGTACACTACCCTACCGATCTGTTCGAACACTTGTGAAATCGCTGAAGGCACCATATCCTGATAGCCTTGGAAAAAACCGCGCATCAAGCTCATGCCCGGCACCAGCAATAAGGCGGGAGCTAACGCCCGGATCACCAACGCCCCGTCTTCAGGCGAAGCCGCCGGACTGTTCTCAGCGATCATCGGTGCCAATCCGTACATCAAGGCGGCACTGACCGCACCCGTCAAAAGCATGAAGAACATGCTCTTCTTGAAGATGTCGATCCCGGTACGGTATTGATTTTTGGCATTGTACTGGGCTACTTGCTTGGACATCGCTGCCGGGAAGCCTGCTATACCGATTGAAAGGAAAAGCTGATAAGGTGTATAGCCTATCGAATAAAGGGCATTGGCTGTATTGGCCGCATCAGTCGATCCCATCAAAGCATTCCACGGGATGATATAGAGTGCGCCGATCAATCGGGAAAAAATGCTCCCGAAAGTCATCCAAAAAGTCCCCTGTACCATCTTATTGTTTGTTGTTTCATTTTCTTCTTTGACATTTCTATCTGTTGACATGTGCAACCTGCTTTCTTCCTGATGAATGAAAGAGAATAATAATACCATCACTCAAGTATTTTACCAAATATCCGTTTTTTTTCAATCTATAGTAGACTTATTTTGCAAAATCCTAACAATTTCAGAATAATCCCTGACATTTCCAGGTCGAACGTCCCATCGATTTGCATGCGTTTTCATACCATCACCTGAACGTTTATGGTAAAATGTAAGTGTGGAAAAGAACTGAGCCAATCCAGTTTTTGTCAAAATCTCAAATCACCACCACTTGGCTTTCACTTCAACCCTGTCGCTCAGGCTGCAATAGAAAAGAGGAATAAAAATGAACACCTCAAGAAAGGCGTTCAGACGTTTATTCGGAGTCATCCTTTCGCTCCTGCTTCTCTTCACCCTTTCGGCAACCCCTGCTTTGGCCGCTACCTCGCAAATTATTTATCAAGGTTCGACATCCAATAAGGTTGTTGCCTTAACGTTTGATGATGGATCGGACGGATATAACATCCAATCAATTCTGAACACATTATCAGCCAATAACATAAAAGCCACTTTCTTCCTCACCGGTCAAGGTGCTGAAAATCATCCGCAGGCAATCAAGAACATTGTCTCAGCTGGCCATGACATCGGAAACCACTCCTATAATCATCCGGATTTCACAACCGTAGCAACGACCGAAATGACAAACCAACTCACCCGAACCGAAACGATCATCACGAATCTCACCGGCAAGAGCACAAAACCATTTTTCCGCGCTCCATTCGGATCCTATAACAGTACCGTCCTACAAACTGTCGGAAACGCCGGCTATACTTACACGTTCCAGTGGACTATCGATTCGCTCGACTGGACAGGGAATTCAGCCACTGACATCTACAACCGCGTCATCAATAATATCGTACCTGGAGCCATCGTTCTGATGCACACCGGTTACGGCGCCAACGGGACGACTGCCGCATTGCCGAACATCATCAATCAGTTGCGTGCGATGGGCTACTCGTTTGTGACCCTTTCCCAACTTATGAACACCACAAGCACTCCGGGAACAGGAACGGGAACGAGCTACACAGTCAAAGCCGGGGATACGCTCTATGCCATCGCTTTGCGGTATGGTGTGACTGTCCAAACGATCATTAATGCTAATGGCATCACAAACGCCAACCTGATCCGCGTCGGACAAGTGTTGACGATTCCGGGAACAAGCACGCCGACAACACCTACGCCCCCTACAACGCCGACGACTGGCACAACTTACACAGTCAAAGCCGGGGATACGCTCTATGCCATCGCCTTGCGGTATGGGGTGACGGTCCAACAGATCGTTACCGCTAATAACATCACCAACGCCAATCTGATCAGTATCGGTCAAGTATTGACGATACCTGGCACAGGAACGCCGACGACTCCAACTACGCCTACAACCGGCACGTCTTATACGGTCAAAGCCGGAGACACTTTATATGCAATTGCGCTTCGCTACGGTGTAACCATCACCCAGCTCGTTAACGCCAACGGCATAGCCAATCCGAACCTTATCCGGGTCGGTCAGGTGCTGATCATCCCTTAAGCATAACACAGAAAAAAAAGAGAACGCACACCCCAAAGCTGAAGGTGTGCGTTCTTTTTGATATGTTAAGATTAATTCGCTACAATATTGACCAATTTGCCTGGGATGGCGATTGTTTTCCTTACCGTTTTACCTTCGATGCCTTCTTTGATGATGCTGTTTTCCAATGCCATCGCGATCATGTCATCATTTGAAATATCGGACGGAACCATTTCTTTGGTTTTTACTTTGCCGTTGATCTGGAATACCACTTCGATCTCGGCTTCGACAAGGAAAGCTTCATCATATGTTGGCCATGCAACGTAAGAAATGCCTTCCGGTTTGCCCAGTTTCACCCAAAGTTCTTCACTGAAGTGCGGTGCGATCGGCGCAAGCAACTGAATAAAGCCGGAAACGTATTCGAACGGCAATGCGTCCACTTTGTAGGCTTCATTGATGAAGATCATCATCTGCGAGATTGCCGTATTGAAGTGCAGATTATCGTAATCCTCGGTTACCTTCTTGACTGTCTGATGGTAAACCTTGTCCAATTCATGCGTGTTGATGGTTGTGATGCGGTCCCGCATTTTATCGTTTTCATCCAGAAGTAAGCGCCAAATGCGATCCAGGAACTTACGGCTGCCTTCGATGCCGCCCTCGCTCCATGTCGATGATGCATCCAACGGTCCCATGAACATTTCGTACATGCGGAGCGTGTCTGCGCCATATCTTTCCACGATGTCATCCGGATTGACGACATTTCCTTTTGATTTGGACATTTTTTCATTGTTTTCGCCCAAGATCATGCCTTGGTTGTACAATTTTTGGAACGGCTCTTTCGTCGGAACGATGCCGATATCGTAAAGGAATTTATGCCAGAAGCGCGCATACAGCAGATGAAGTACCGCATGCTCAGCACCACCGATATAAAGATCGACATTCTGCCAATATTCCAGTCTTTCTTTTGATGCAAGATCGTTGCGGTTATGCGGATCCATGAAGCGCAGGAAGTACCATGAGCTGCCTGCCCATTGCGGCATTGTGTTGGTTTCACGTCTGCCTTTCATGCCAGTCACCGGATCGACAACATTGACCCACTCATCGATGACGGCAAGCGGAGATTCCCCAGTGCCGCTCGGTTTCACCTGATCGGTCTTCGGCAACAGCAACGGCAATTCATTCTCGGGAACCGTTGTCGATGTGCCATCTTCCCAGTGTATGACAGGGATCGGTTCGCCCCAATATCTCTGTCTCGAGAACAACCAATCACGCAGACGATAGGAAATCACTTTTTCACCCAATCCGTTTTCGGACAGCCAGTCGTTCATCTTCGCGATCGCTGTCGCTTTATCCAATCCGTTCAAGAAGTCGGAGTTGATGTGTAAGCCATCTTCCGTATAGGCTTCCTCTTCGACGTTTCCACCTTCAAGAACCGGAATAATCTCCAAGTCGAATTTTTTGGCAAATTCATAATCACGCGTATCATGGGCAGGGACAGCCATGATGGCGCCGGTTCCGTATGTCGCCAATACATAATCGGCGATCCAGATCGGGATTTCTTTGCCATTGACTGGATTGATTGCATAAGCGCCTGTGAATACGCCGGTCTTTTCTTTTGCAAGCTCCGTACGGTCCAGATCGCTCTTCAGTGAAATGGAATCGATATAAGCTTTGACAACTTCGGCTTGTTGGTTGGACATGATTTCCTTCACCAACGGCAATTCTGGCGCCATGACCGCATAGGTCGCGCCATACAAGGTATCCGGTCTAGTCGTGAAGACCGTAAATTCCTTATCCGAATCTTTGATTTTGAAAATAACGTTCGAACCTTCAGAACGTCCGATCCAGTTCCGTTGCATCTCCTTGATGCTCTCAGGCCAATCCACCAATTCCAGATCATCCAGCAAGCGTTCTGCATAAGCAGTGATTTTCAGCATCCACTGTCTCATCGGTTTACGGTAGACCGGATGACCGCCGCGTTCGCTGACGCCGTCGACAACTTCTTCGTTGGCAAGAACGGTACCCAATGCCGGACACCAGTTGACGGAAACTTCCGCCTCATAGGCCAAACCTTGTTCGTACAATTTTGTGAAGATCCATTGCGTCCATTTGTAGTAGCTTGGGTCCGTCGTATTGATTTCACGGCTCCAGTCATAACTGAACCCTAGCGATTGGATCTGGCGCTTGAAAGTTTTGATGTTAAGCTCGGTAAAATCAGCCGGATCGTTACCAGTATCCAGCGCATATTGCTCAGCCGGCAAACCGAAAGCATCCCACCCCATCGGATGCAATACATTGAAACCTTGTGCGCGTTTTGCACGGGCAACGATATCCGTTGCCGTGTAGCCCTCCGGATGGCCTACATGCAAGCCTTGTCCGGATGGGTAAGGGAACATATCCAATACATAATATTTCGGTTTCCCGCCCGCTTCGGTCGTTTTGAAGGTGCGGTTGTCTGCCCAATATTTCTGCCATTTTTTCTCGATCGTTTTATGCGTATAACCCATTTCCAGCAACATCCTTTTCTTTTCATTCATCCAAACAGGCGATGGCCATAAAAAAAGTCCTATAGGCAACGTCCATCACTGGTTCTGCCTATAGGACGAAATGTTCGCGGCACCACCTA
>Ga0183099_1001588_pt1 | contig 12874 bp, 13 predicted proteins | sample Biomet1_FD_127788 | JGI IMG/M metagenome (GOLD analysis project Ga0183099, IMG submission 127788) | Microbial communities from bioreactor (seeded with anoxic lake sediment) at LBNL, California, USA - Biofuel metagenome 1 | ecosystem: Engineered > Bioreactor > Anaerobic > Unclassified ... | reverse complement strand
GTGACCGCGCCTGAACGAGATACGCCGGGACGTAAGTTCATCGAACGTCGTGAACATACTGCCAAGGAACCGGCCCGTTCTGCCGGGCAGTACGGACCGATCCACGCCTACCCCACAGTTCGGAAAGCCGGACGTCGAGCGCTTCGATCACGTGACCGCGCCTGAACGAGATACGCCGGGACGTAAGTTCATCGAACGTCGTGAACATACTGCCAAGGAACCGGCCCGTTCTGCCGGGAAAGTACATCCGCGGCGATATGGCAAACTGCGACAGAAAGACCATGCCCGTAAGTATACCGCTCTTGTGCAGCCCGCCCGTCAGCGCGTCGAGCGTTACATGGAAAGAGCCGAGCGAAAACAGTACTTTCCCGTACGGAGAAAGCAGCGAAAAAAACGTCACGCACAGCGTCATGAACACAGACGGAAGTATCTTGATCTTACCGTGCTTTTTTACTGCCGCCGCAGCGCAGAACACCGCAGTGCATGTCCACACGACGACGGTGTTTTTCTGGAGCAGAAACACCGGAAAAGCCAGCATGGCCGCAATAAACTGAATTCCCGCAGATACGGGAACGGCCCCCTGCCGGTCGGCACGGGCGTACACGGGACGATGCTTTGGCGCAGACAGTGCGCCCCTCTCTGCGGCAGCTTCTTCAGTGATTTTCCGGTACCATACGGAACGTCCGCAGAACGCATTGGCAAAAACGCCGAGGACAAGCCCCGTCGCAAGCCCCGTCGCAAAAAGCACGGGAGCAATATACGCCGCGCTCTGTCCGAACACCATGACCCGGGCAACGGCAACCTGCGCGCAGTTGTTCGCAAACGCGCCTGCAACGCTCAGCCCGGCGTTCGACACGGCGTTCCGCTTATGCAGGAGCGTATACAGGCCGAGCATGGCCAGACCGGACGCGGCGGAACCGGCGGCAGAAAACACGAACACGTATGAGAAAAAAGTACCCGAGATCAGCGCCTGCCCCAGAATTTTAAGCAGGATGAGCAGAACGACGTCACGCTTTCTCAGCACTGCGAGTGACACAATGATCGGCAGATTCGCCAGTCCAAGTCGCATGAACGGCAGCGGTTTGGGGACGGCATATTCAACGGCAGACAGAAACAGGCACAGTGCTGCAAAAAAAGGGACGGCAGAATCAAAACCAGACTCGTCGGATTCGTTCATGGGCTGAGTATAATTCATACGCGTAAAAAAAACAGCACGGCCGGACTTTCAGCGCTACCGCTTGAGCAGATGAGCGAAGAACTTCGTATTTTTATCTTTTTTCTCTTCGTCGTCTGAACGTGCGGCGTATTTTCTAAGCGCTTCGTTCGATCCCGCTACGAGCAGGATCATGCTCCCCTCGAGCGCCATTGACGGAGAACTGACCGAATTAAAATCCGTTTCTTCGGACTTTCTCACCGCCACGAGGTTGAGCCCGAATTTTTCACGGAGATGACTGTCCGCAAGCGTTCTGCCGAGAAGATCTTCGCGGACGCCTACTTCCGCAAGTGCGAAGTTTTCGGAAACCTGCACGTAATTGAACAGCGCGGAAGAAACAAGCATGGGAGTAATGTGCAGCGCCGCGTCAAGGTCGGGATACACGACGTCTGTCGCGCCTACGAGCTTGAGTATTTCTCCGTGTTCATCAGAGCGCGCCTTCACAACGATATGTTTCACGCCCATTTTATGAAGATGGTTCGTCACCAGAATGGACGTTTCCAGCTGGCTGCCAAGGTCAACGACGGCAGCGTGAAGATCGTCGGGGAGTATTTTCTTGAGTGACGCCTCGTTTATCGCGTCGGAAATATACGCGTAATGTATACTTGTCTTGTATTTTTCAATAATTTCACGGTCTTTATCCACAATAATAACGTCCGCGTCCGCCTGTTCAAGCTCTTCTACAACGCGGCAGCCGAACGATCCAAGTCCTATAACTGCAATCGAAACCATAGTATCCCCCTGTGAGGAGTCTGCACAAAAACGCAGCAGCCCCCTTGTTTTTATCTCATCCGACCAGAATCGTACCGTACGGATAATCCGTCAGTTCTTTCTGAATACCGCCCCGTGCGGCGCTCATCGTCATTGCAATAATCCCCGTCCTGCCCGCGAACATCGTCAGAATTATAACAATTTTCCCGTACACGGAAAGCGACGACGTTATGCCCTTGGAAACACCGACCGTTCCGAACGCCGACACAGCTTCGTACACAAGATCACTCAGCGAAAACACCCCGGATTGAAGCGCTGCGTGTTCGCTGAAACTTAAAAGAAGCATAGATACAAAAAAAATACAGAATCCCTTAACAAGCACGCCGACGGCTTTTTCCAGAACCGACATCGGAATGTCACGCCGGAAAACAGACAGATCGCCCTTGTCTTCCTGATTTTTAAACGCATAGCAGCAGACAAGAAACACAGTCGTCGTTTTAAGGCCTCCCGCCATTGAACCCGGAGAGCCTCCCGTCATCATAAGGATCACCGACACGATCGTAGACGGAGCCGAAAACGTGCTCTGTTCCACAGTATCAAACCCTGCGGTTCTGAGCGTTACAGACTGAAAAACAGAATTGAGAATTTTCCGGGGAATAGACATACCTGCAAACGCGTGCGAATATTCGGCGATAAAAAAAACCACCGTACCCACTACGATCAGCAGAACGGTCATAAAAAACACAACGTGCGTGTGAAAACTCATAATGTATTTTCTTCTGTCGCGAATATGACGGTGCGCCTTTGTGGCAACGTCGTTAATAACCGTGAACCCGAGCCCTCCCGCTATCACGAGCGCGCACACGGTTAAACAAATACCGTAGTTTGCGGAAAACCGGTGAAGGCTGTCGGAATAGGGAGCGAAACCGGCGTTGCAGTACGCCGAAACGGAAATGAAAATTGCATAGAATATACTGTGACGCTCACCGGCAGCGTTCAGGAACACGGACAGCAGAACAGCGCCCGCAGTCTGAATAGCGAACGTCGTAAGCAGAATGCGCACGATGATCTGCCTCGGATTCACTTCGGTGTCGTCAACAAAAAAATCACGTATGAAATTCCTGTTGACCATGGAAATTTTTTTGGACGGGACCGCAAGATACATTGCAAAAAACGTCACCAGGCCCAGCCCGCCGGCTTCAATAAAAAAAAGCAGCAGAACGAGCCCCTTGCCGTTGTACACGCTCATGTCTACCGTAGACAGACCGGTCACGCAGAGCGCCGATACGGTCGTGAACAGCCCGTCCAGATACGGAACAGGCTTTCCCGACACATACAGCAGCGGAATCTGAAACAAAACCGACCCGAGCAGTGCCAGAACAATAAAATAAGCAAACAACTGCGTATTTGCAGTATGAATACGATGTTTCATCGGTAAAAGTATATGAATTTTCAACGGCAATAGCAACCGGTGCCCGTTTCCGGACACCAGCAGCCGCTACATCAGCTCTTCAAGGTCAATTTCGCCGGCAACGCACGGTACGGTGACCGCCCAGTTTGCAAGCACACACGGAGCGACTTCACCGAACACGCCAACCTGTCTGCCGTTCAGCATCACGGCTGCCTGCCGCCCCGGAATAAAGCGCGGGTCGGAACATTCCTTCACTTCGTACGCATGGTCAAGGAAGTACAGCAGCGCAGACACTTCGGCAGCCGCGTCGTTAAAGTTCGCGCTTGTGGACGCAGTAAGGAATCCCAGATTCTGCCGAGTACGCGTTCCCGTGTTTTCTTCATCGCACAGGTACGCGACTTTTCCGATTTCAAAAATCTTATGCGGAAACTGCGCGTTTGCAGAACCGCTTTCCGCGCGGAGCAGCGACGAAATGATCTCCGGTCTGATGAACTGGTAATTCTCGCTCATCGGATTCGCGATCTCGATCACTTTCGACGCGTCTATCCCCATCGTTTCTATGTAGTCGTGTCTGCTGCCCACGTAGTTAAAGATCATTTCCTGGTATCCGAGCCCGACCATAAGCGTCTTTGCCTTGCGGCTGAACTGCGTCAGCGGAAGCAGACGTCCGATCGTAAAAGCGCTCGGTTTTTCCGGTTCGAACGATTCAACGTCTCGGCCGATCATCACGTCTTCTATGACGTCGACTTCATGGAGGAAGTCGTTCCGGTACGGCGGAGGATCAAGTGAAAATTCAACGTCTTTTCCACCCTCAGCCTTAACGGCAGACACGGTGTCTCCCATGCAGTACAGGGCAGCCGACACTTCATCCGCCGTAAACGACGAACCGAGCAGCCTGTTTATGTGGTTCAGGCTTGCTTTCGTCGGCTTCTGGAAATAGTACGGAGCCGTAACCGACGTTCCCAATCCGGTTTCATACGGATGATCGACGCGGACCGGAAGAATACTGTAGCCGCAGTCGGCAAAATCGCAGGCGACGATGTTGGCGGACAGCACGAGGCTTTCCATATCCGTTCCCGTCAGCTCGACCATAAGGTCTTTGTCTCCCACCTGCACGGCGCCGAGCGTCGCGCTGTTAATGATCGGAGCCATCGACATGACTTCGCCTTTGTCGTCGACGAGCAGCGGGAATTTTTTCATATCTTTCAGGATCCAGCCGTATTCTTTTCCTTTCGGATGATCTGTCAGTATCTGGCGGCACGTCATGGGCGCGCTGCAGGCAAGCGGAACAAAACTCGTCGTATCGGGATCGACAGCCTTGTAATGTACCGGGAATTTGATGTCGGCAACGCGGTACACTCCCATAGAAATCGTTCTGCGCTTGCGGCCGAAGTTCCACGCAAGTTTTTCCTGCGTCTGGATTATATCCTTGAGCATCGGATCGTCGATCGCCTTGCCGGTGATAACGAAAGACACCATGAACGGGCGGATATCCCGGAGTTCGGGGTCAACAGTAACTACGCGGTTTCCGCAGTCCCGTACGGCACCCGGCCGCGACAGGAACGCGTCGTATGCCCCCTGCTTTGCCCCCGCGTGCAGACGAAGCTGACGGGCTACGCCGTTCGCCGACCAGAGATCGGGACGGTTCGTATCGTTGAGTTCGATTTTTATCACACGCTCGGAAGCGGGTTTTGTCTGATCGGGCTTCTCGTCAAGTTCTGCCTTTGCGCAGGTAAGCCTTTTCTCGAGTGTGTCATAGTCGTATTTCTTTCCAAGCAAATCAAAAAACAAGTTCTCGTTAACTTCAATCTTCGGCATACTGTCCTCGTAAAAAATGTGTCTATTATTATAGAAGATAAGCACTATTTATTCAATTATGGGCCTGCGTGTGGTGTACCACTTTCTGCGCGTACAGTTCCCTGTCCGCCTGTTTGATCATTTCCAGCACGGCGTCTTCCCCGTCTCCGGTACACGCCGAAAATCCTGCGCTGACCATCAGACGGTACTGCACGCCGGGGCGGGTGTTCCGTTTTTCAAACTGTTCATACATGTCAACGCACAGCGACCGTGCGTCCTCCTGATCCCGGCACAGACAGACAGCGGCAAATTCGTCTCCACCGTACCGGGCAAGAAAAGCGTTCCGCGGCCCGAACACACTGCGAAGTATCTCAGCCGTTTCAACGAGCGCGGCGTCCCCTGCAAGGTGTCCGAACGTGTCGTTTATATCCTTGAACAGATCAACGTCTATCATAAACATATACGATCTGGAGCTGCCGGCACTTTCCGGCTTCAGTTTGGACTCGACGTACTCGTCAAACCTGCGGCGGTGGTTCAGCCCGGTCAGGGAATCGGTGGAGATCTGGGCGACCTGTAGTTCAAAGAACACGAACAGAAGCGACAGCGTCACAGCCGGCCACGTGATTTCAAAGCCGGGTAAAAGCATGTCAGTCACGCCGGAGATCAGCGGAAGGAGAATAAAGGACAGAACGGTAAGCCGTTTTGACCTGCGGACTTTGTCTTTTTCCCGCAGCAGCGAAACAAGCGTCATGATCGACGCGATCGTAAAATACGCGTACGTTATCACTTCCTGGATGATATGCAGTCGTCCGCGGCGGTAAAAATTAGTGGCTTTATCAATGTAAAAGATCCAGTGGGTCCAGGGAGAAACGACGCACACGGCAGTGAGCACGACCGTCGGAAAAATAAACACCGGCCGCCACTTAACATACTCGCTTCTGGGAACTATGTCGCAGAACACGTAGAGAAACCAGAACATACTGACGAATCCGGTGAGCGGAAGATACACGACGTTGAGCAGATTATTCAGGACAAAAATATGAAAGCCGTGCCTTCCGTCAAGATACGCCTGCCCGATCTCGAGCATCATGATGAACATGGTGACATAAACGACACGAATAAACATAACGTTTCCGGTCTGTTTGTCGTAATTAGTCGTGTAGTGAACAAGGATCCAGCTTATAAGCAGAAGACATATAACGTTCACTTCGATATAGTAGAACTGCGGATACATGACACACAGCATAACACACATTTCAATTATTGCAAATATTAGCAATTCTTCATATAGTACAGAGTATGGCATACAACATCTTCATCGACGGAAAAGACGGAACGACAGGTCTGAAAATATACGAACGGTTTGAACACCGCAGCGACATACACCTTATGCAGATTCCGGAAGACAAACGGAAAGACCCTGCAGAACGGCAGAAATTCATCAACGGATCGGATTTTACCTTTCTCTGCCTTCCCGACGACGCGGCCGTCGAATCGGCGGCGCTCTGCACGAATCCGCACACGCGCATACTAGACGCTTCTACGGCGCACCGTACCGCGCCCGGCTGGGATTACGGCTTTCCCGAACTTTCGCCTGAATTCCGCAGCAGCATCGCAGGATCACACCGCGTCGCCGTTCCCGGCTGCTATGCCAGCGGATTCAACGTTATCTGTTATCCGCTCGTCCGTTCAGGTGTCATGGGACGCGACTATCCCGTCGTCTGCCACGCGGTTTCCGGCTACAGCGGAGCCGGAAAAAAGGCGATCTCACAGTATGAAAGCACGGACAGGAATCCGGAATTTGACTCCCCCCGCCTGTACGCCCTGACCCAGCAGCACAAACACCTGCCGGAAATGCAGAAAATCAGCGGCCTTGACTACCCGCCCGTATTCGACCCGTACGTCTGCGGCTATTTCGCCGGAATGACCGTGACGGTAACGCTTCACACCCGGCTGCTGGCAAAAAAAGTGACCGCGCGCAGCGTCTGGGAATTGTTCTGCGCACAGTACAACGGCAGCCGTTTCGTAAAAACGGCCGGCTTTATGGGGGAAGGCACGCTCACGGAGCCGTTTATTCCAGCGAACACGCTTGCCGGAACAAACATGATGGAACTCTTCGTCTGCGGGAACGACGAACGGATCATGATAACGTCCCGTTTTGACAACCTTGGAAAAGGAGCGTCCGGTGCCGCCGTACAGTGCATGAACATCATGATGGGACTGGACGAGGCGGAAGGACTCGTGTAATGAATAAAGACGCGCTTCCCGGAAATATTTCCGACCCGTTTCCGGACCTTTTTGCTTCTCCGTGCGGGTACTTTGAATCGCGTACATCTCACTATACGGTGTTCAGGATACCTTCGCCTGAAGACGCGTGCGACATCACTTCGCAGGAATATAACGACACCGAAATACAGCCCGACGATGAAACCTGCCAGCAGATGGTGTTCGACAGCCTTCTCGCAGGCGGATTCCGCAGGGCCGACGATTTTTTATATCGGGCAGACTGCCCCGACTGCCGGAAATGCGTTCCTATCCGGATATCCGTGCCCGATTTCCGTCCGTCAAAAAGCCAGCGGAGAACGCTCAGGCAGAACGCAGACGTGTCGGTGCACATAGTTCAGACCCCGTCGGATTTTGTCACTGACGAAAAAATCGCGCTGTACGGCGCGTACGATAAACGGCATAATCCGCAGTCTAAAAAATCATCAGACGAATACCGCGCCGAACTTATGCAGATGAACGGCATAAGGGAAAGCGCTTCCGGCATCGAACAGGCCCGCGCCTCGTATTCGGGAACGTTCAACATGGAATACCGGCTCACTCCGGCGGACAGCCGTCCGGGAACACTTATCGGAGTCGGGATCGTGGACGCAGGGACGGGCGCGCTCTCGTCTAATTATTTTTATTATGATATTTCAGAAGAAACGATGAAGCGGAGTATCGGGACGTACAGCGTGCTCCGTGAAATCGATCTGTGCAGGCATCTCAGATTCAACTGGTACTATTTAGGCTATTGGATCGCGGACTGCAATAAAATGGTGTACAAATCGGGTTTTATCCCCCATCAGCTGCTTGTAAACGGCAGATGGCAGTCTGCAGAAAATCAGTAAGGTGACAGAATGAACGGTGAAAAGACAGGCATTGTGCTGGAAGGCGGCGGACACCGCGGCATTTATTCCGCAGGCGTGCTCGACGTACTGCGCGAGAATGGTATCATCACGGACGGTATCATAGGCGTATCGGCAGGCGCCGTGCACGGGGCAAGCTACGCGTCGGGGCAGTCAGGGCGTTCCATCCGCTACACCGAACGTTACTGCGCGGACAAACGGTACATGAGCGTACGCTCGCTGCTCGCGACAGGCAGCCTGTTCAACGCCGAATTCTGCTATCATACGATCCCCGAAACACTCGACCCGTTCGACTACGGCGCGCTTGAAGCGTCGCCCGTCGCATTCTACGTAACATGCACGGACGTAAAAACAGGCGCACCCGTGTACCACCGGTGCACGACGCTCAGGGGAACGGAAATGCTGTGGATGCAGGGCTCGGCTTCGATGCCGCTCGTGTCACGCCCCGTTTCCGTCGGCGGGTACACGCTGCTCGACGGCGGCGTCGCGGATTCCATTCCGCTCAGAGCGTTCGTGCAGCTTGGATACGCAAAAAATATCGTCATTCTTACACAGCCTGCCGGATACAAAAAAAAGCCGAACACACTGCTGCCGCTCATCAGGATCGCACTGCGAACCTATCCCGATCTTGTCCGTGCAATGGAATACAGGCACGTACGCTACAACGAAGAAGTTGCCGACGCAGAACGGCAGGCTGCGGACGGACGCGTTCTGCTCATACGCCCGTCGCAGCAGACAGACGTGAGCCGCACGGAAAAAGACCCGGTAAAAATCCGCGCGCTGTACAATCTTGGCAGGGAGGACGCACTGCGCAGTATCGGAGACGTCAGACACTTTCTCGCACCGTAATGGACACCGGGGACGCTGTCTTTTTTTTCCGATGCGTGACAATTGCGCAAATACTGTAAAAGTGTTAATTTCTTCTATATGAATACACTAGTCGCTTTATGCGCAGTCGGCGCCGAGAAGATACTCGGCAATGAAATCAAACATTTAGGATATAAGCTCGCAGACAACGCCCCCGGACGCGTCAGTTTTCTTGGTGATGACGACGCACTGTTCCGTGCCAATCTCTGCCTGAGGACGGCTGACCGGCTGTACCTCCAGCTTGCCTGTTACCCGGCCGACAATTTTGACGCCCTTTTTGACGGTACGTACGCTGTCGACTGGCAGAACTATTTCCGGAAAGACACGCGCGTTGTCGTAGACAAAGTACGCACGTACCGTTCCAAGCTCAACTCGGAACACAGCATACAGGGCATGGTCCATAAAGCAGTCTACAAAAAGCTCGGCGACATATGGCACATAACAACGCTTCCCGAAAGCGGAGACGAACAGGACGTCCGCGTGTATATTGACGACAACACCGCGTATATTCTGCTGGACCTCTCCGGTCTCCCGCTGCACAAACGCGGATACCGCACGGACGGAGGAACGGCGCCGCTGCGCGAAACGACAGCCGCAGTCATGCTGCAGGAAATGATGTGGCGCAGAAAAACGCCGCTGCACGACCCGTTCTGCGGTTCAGGCACTATCGCGATCGAAGCTTCTCTCTACGCGTACAACGTTGCTCCGGGATTCGGACGCAGGTTCGCGGTCGAAACGCTGCCGATCTATAATCAGCAGCGGGCTGTCGAAATTCGCAGAGAAGAAGCCGCTAAGATCCGCACCGACGTGGAAGTACGCATTACGGGCAGCGACATTGACGCCGCAGCTATAAAACGCGCGCAGGAAAACGCAGAGCACGCGTGCGTTATGGCAGGGCGGGCGCTCCAGCTTGTAGGACGTGACGACCGCATTCCCCGCCCGGACTTTATCCAGTCGGATTTTAACGACCTGCACGCCCCGTACCCGGAAGGTCTGCTGCTCTGTAATCCGCCGTACGGTGAACGTCTCGGCGACGAAGCGGAAGCGGAAGCACTGTATAAAAAGATGGGTTCCCTGTGGACAAACTTTGCCGGCTGGGATATGGGCGTTATTACGTCGAACAAGAAATTTCAGGAATGTTTCGGACACTACGCGACGCTGCTTAAAAGCCTGAAAGCCGGCAATCTTGACACGTGCTTCTATATATATACGGAAAAAGCAGAAGCGGAAAAAGACAAACAAAAAAGGACACCGGCAGAATCCTGACACAGGCGCAGGTGCCGCCTTAACAGAAATACTGGAGTCGGACTGATATGGCAATCGTTGTAGAACACGATAAACGCAAGCATGAAATTCTCGAAAAAGCCCTTGATGTGTTTATAGAAGAAGGGTATGAAGATGTAACGTTTCAGAAAATAGCTGACCGCTGCGGCATAACGCGGACAACGCTCTATATCTATTTTAAGAACAAACGCGAAATCTTTTTATGGAGCCTGAAACAGCTCACGTCGGGGCTTGAACTTTCACTCATGGACATAATCAACGACAAATCGCTGAACGCCGAGCAATGTTACCGTAAAATGCTGATGATGATCGTGGACGGGCTTGAAGAAAATAAAAAACTGTTCAGCGTGCTGCTGGTATATCTTATGCAGCTCAAAAAATCCGGGATCGATCCGCACGAGCGGGTCGTCCGCAGGGTCATAAAACTGCGGCACATCATGAGCACCATACTCATCAGGGGCATGAAAAAGGGCGAATTTAAACAGCTCAACGTAAAGGACGTGAACGATATGTTCTACGGACTGATCGAAGCCGCTATTTTCCGGCTGTCCATTCTGGCACAGGACAGTATTGACGACGTACGCTCCACGCTCAACCTTGCCGTGGACGGAATTCTCGCAGTCCGCTGACGGGAGCCTGCCGGTGAAACAGAAAAAAGACAATCCGTACGTACATAAATTCACGCGCCGGTATCTCCGAAACAACAGAGAAGAAAACGGCAGCGGTCTTTCGCCCCGCCTCAAGCTTGCAGGTATCATCATGATAGCGTGTATCGCAGTGCCTGTACTGCTCGTGGGGCTGTCCATGCTCACCGGATTCTTCTGAAAACACCGCCGGTATACGCATAAACACTATACATTCATACCGGCATACACTATAGTTGTCGCATGGCAAAACGAACAGGATACGCAGATCTTCCGCTCCATACCGGAACCGTTCCTACATGGCTCGCCGACCGCATGATGAAGCTCGGTACGCTTATCGTTGAATCACTCATCCAGAACTACGGAAAAAAAGAAGTGCTCGTCCGTCTCAGCGATCCGCTGTGGTTCCAGTCGTTCGGCTCCGTGCTCGGCATGGACTGGCATTCGTCCGGGATCACGACGAGCGTCATGTACGCGCTCAAACGCGGGATCAATCCGCGGGCAAAAGAACTGGGAATGTGCATTTGCGGCGGAAGAGGCAAGTATTCCCGGAAAACACCGGAAGAACTGGAGTATCTGGCGGGAGCGGCAGGACTTGACGGACGCTCGCTCGTACGTGCGAGCAAACTCTGCGCAAAAGTGGACAATACCGCCGTACAGGACGGTTTTCAGCTCTATCTGCACAATTTTATTCTTACCACGGAAGGAGACTGGGCGGTCGTACAGCAGGGCATGAACGCCTCGGCCCGCACGGCAAGACGATACCACTGGTGTTCTACAAACCTCCGGTCGTTCGTGGAAGAACCGCACACAGGCATCGTAGGCGAAAACAGAGGAACGATACTGAACCTCACGGACAGCGGCGCACGTTCCGCCCGAAACACGATCGTATCCGCCGCGAACGAACGTCCGGACCGGATGATACACGAATTATCGCACATCATAACGCCACGCACAGCGTTCAGCGTTTCCGTACCCGTCCAGGGAGAACTGTTCGCCGTTCCTGACGAAAACGAACCTGTCGTATCCGCTCCCGCGCGGGTGTGCACGATGCCGTCTCATCACGACGTGCGCGCGGCAGACGTCGATTTAAAACGGCTCGGAGCGGTGCTGGCGACAGCCTACGAAAGCCAGCCTTCCGACTTTGAATCGCTCCTGCTCACTCCGGGTCTGGGCCCGCGCACGCTCCAGTCTCTCGCGCTGGTGAGCGAGGTCGTGTACGGTACGCCGGCTCATTTTACCGATCCGGCGCGCTATTCGTTCGCGCACGGCGGCAAGGACGGACACCCGTTCCCCGTTCCCTGCCGTATCTACGATGAAACGATCCGCGTGCTTGGAGACAGCATAGAAAAATCAAAACTCGGCAGCACCGACAAATCCGACTGCCTGAAACGCTTGTACAACACAACACAGCAAATAGAACAGCACTGCGCCCCTGAAGCGGATTTTGATAAAACGATCGCGCACGAACGCGCCCACTCGCACGAGTGGGGCGGACGGACAGTTAGCGGAGAAGTATAGAGTCTTACGCTTTATTCCAGATATCCGCCGAAGCACCAGCCTGTGGTTCCGGCTTTTATTTCTTTACCATTCTTATCTTTCGCTTCCGGCTGAATTTCAACCTGTACCCAGTTTGACGTTATCCCGTCGATGCTGTCCCTGTCTCCGACTGCGATCACCGTCACGGAAGTGCCTTTGCCCATGGTCGTGATCACTGTACTTGACTTGTTTTTTGTACTTCGAAGACGGAGATTTTCCGCTACAGTTCTTTTCATTCCAGAAGAGAAAATTATTTCTTTTTTAATTACATTCATTT
>Ga0183099_1001587_pt1 | contig 12879 bp, 12 predicted proteins | sample Biomet1_FD_127788 | JGI IMG/M metagenome (GOLD analysis project Ga0183099, IMG submission 127788) | Microbial communities from bioreactor (seeded with anoxic lake sediment) at LBNL, California, USA - Biofuel metagenome 1 | ecosystem: Engineered > Bioreactor > Anaerobic > Unclassified ... | reverse complement strand
GGGGAAGAAAAGCGCGACGAGGGGGGGGGGGGGTCGAGCGCCACGGGGAAGGGGCTGCCGGGGGCAACGGCAGGTGGTTCGCGCAGGTTCATGCGCTCCAAAACAACGACACGCGGGTCTTGGCGCAGCTTCCAGTGCAGTTGGCCGTAGCCGACATCGGCGGCGTAGACCTTGGCCGCGCCGTGTTGCAGCAGGCAGTCGGTAAATCCGCCTGTGGAGGCTCCGGCGTCCAGGCAAAGCTTGCCCGTGGGGTCAAAGCCAAAGCGGTCGATGGCGGTGAGCAGCTTGTACCCGCCGCGGCTGACAAAACGATCCTGCCCGCGCAGGGAGAACTCCGTATCCACTGGGAATTGCTGCCCGGCGGAGGCCACGGGCACTTTCTCGCCATTGGCGGCGAAGTAATGCGCCGCCCCGGCCATAATGAGGCGCAGGGCGGCGTTTTGTGATTCGGCAAGTCCCTGCTCAAAAAGCAGCAGGTCCGCCCGGGCCTTGGGGGCCTTCTTGGGCATGTGGCGACCTCGTCTATTTCTTGGCCAAGCCCAGGCGGCCCACCACGTTCTCCGCAGCCTGAACAACGTAGTCGCGCTCAGGGAGGCGTTTTTTGTCCTCGGCGGTGATGATGAGCTCGGGCTTGTTGGCCAGCTCGGGCTTGGGGGTCACGCCAAATTCCGGGGGGAAGGTATTTTGGAAGTACATTTCCTGGAAACCGATGAACTTGAGGTGATGGGCCGTGGCATCGAGCACCAGGGTCTCGTCCGCGCTCACCAAACCGAGTTCCTTGGCGCGCTTGGCTCCGGCCAGGCATTCGCCGCCCTGGGTGCAGGCGATATGGCCGTGGCGGTTGGCCTCAATCATGCTGTCCATGATTTGCTGCTCCGTAACCTGCAAAACCTGGAAGCTGCCCGGGCCACCGATGGCCTCGTATTTTTCGGCAAAGTGGCGCACACGCGGAAAGCTCACGGGATTGCCGATCATGGCCGCCTGGGCCACGCTGGCGCTGACGGTAACGGCGGCAAATTTGCGGTCCTTGGGCTCAGCCGCGTAGTAACGGTACACCGGGTCTGCATGGTGCGACTGCACGCCGAAAACGCGTGGCAGGGTCTCGATGATGCCGAGGGCGTGCAGCTTGAGGAAGCCGCCCATAATGGCCGTAATGTTCCCTGCGTTGCCGATGGGCACAAACACGCACTTGCCCTTCATATCCCAATCATACCACTGAGCGGTCTCGAAGGCGTAGCTCTCCTGCCCCAGAATGCGCCAGGCGTTCTTGGAGTTCAGCAGGGCCACGCGGTAGTTGTCGGCCAGGTGCTCCACAACCTTCATACAATCATCGAACACGCCGGGAACCTCAAGCACCACGGCACCGCTGCCCAGAGGCTGGGCCAACTGCTGCGGGGTAACCTTGCCAGCGGGCAGGATAACCGCGCTTTTCACCGCTCCGCCCACATAGGAGGCGTACAGCGCGGCAGCGGCGGAGGTATCGCCCGTGCTGGCGCAAATGGCCAACACTTCGGTCCAGCCCTTGGAGCGGATGAGGCTCTTGAGGAAACTGAAGGCACAGGCCATGCCCCGGTCCTTGAAGGACGCGCTGGGGTTCTGACCATCGTTCTTGTAGGCTGTTTTCAGGCCCAAATCCTTTCGCAGGGCGGGCGGGGAATCGACGATGGGCGTATTGCCCTCGCCCAGGAACAAAATGTCGTCCTGCTCCAGCACCGGGGCCATAAGCTCATAAAAGCGGAAGATGCCGCGCAGGGCCGAGTTTTTCGTGCCTGCGCGTTCGTCAAAAATTCTGCGCCACTCAGCGGCGGAGGTCTTTTTCAACTCGTCAAAGGTGTTATCGACCAGGACGAACACAGCACCGCAGGAAGGGCAGGTGTAATGCAGCTCGCCGATGTCGTAGCGTGCGCCGCAGCCCAGGCACTGGTATTCCATCTGGCCGCGATAGGCCGGGAAAATGTTGGGGTTGCTCATAAAAAATTCTCCTTGGCGTATATGTATGCGGCGCGCTAGGCGACCTGAGTGACGAAACGGCTAAAAGTCATAACAATGATGACGGCGCCGACACCGGCTTTGCCCACAAGGCCCAGGCTGCGGCCCCAGAATGCGCCCCAAGCAGCCTGTACGGCCCCCTGGCGGGTTTCCTGGCGCATCAGTTCCACAGCGTAGCAACCGAGCCAGGCTCCAGCAAGTGCGCCGATAAGGCTGCCCAGGCCCAGGCCAAAGGGTGCGCCCACAATGGCCCCGATGATCGACCCGACAACACCGGCGAAGTTCCCGGCCTTGCTGGCTCCGCCGCGCTTGCCGCCGATGATCTGGGCCATAAATTCAAAGACTTCGCCCAGCACGGCCAGCCCGGCCATCATTCCCACAAAGCCCCAGGTAATGACCCCGGCAGGTCCACCCCAAGCGAGCAGGCACAGGGTGGCCATCATCAACCAATTACCGGGCAGGCTCAAAAGATTGAGCCACAAAAAGCAGAACAGGAGCAGGCCAACGCCCAGCCCCCAAATCAAACTCACGGTTTGTCCCGCAAGTCCACCACGCGCACGGCCTTGCCCTCGGCTTTGGGGATGGAATCGTGCTGTACCAGCTCCACGCGCGGGGTCACCAGAATCTCGTCGCGCAGGCGCTGGGAAACGCGTTTTTGAAGGGCTTGGAGGGCACGCATGTCCTCCACAAAATATTCGTCCTTGATCTCCACCTTGACGCGCAACTGATCCATCTCGCCCTCTTTAAAGAGCTCGATGAGGTAGTTTTGCGCCACCTCGGGCATGGACATCAGCGCCTGCTCCACCTGCATGGGGTAGATGTTGCAGCCCTTGATGATGAGCATGTCGTCGGCACGGCCGGTGATGCGGTCAAGCCTGCGATGGGTGCGGCCACAGGGGCAGTCTCCCGGCACAAAGCGCGTCAGGTCGCGCGTGCGGTAGCGGATGATGGGCATGCCGTCGCGGCACAGCGTGGTCATCACCAGCTCGCCCACTTCGCCCTCTTTAACCCACTCGCCGGTCTCAGGGTTGATGATCTCCGCAATGTAGGCATCTTCCCACACATGCATGCCGGTCTGCTTCTCGCATTCAAAGGCCACGCCCGGCCCGTTCATTTCCGTCATGCCGTAGGAGTTGAAGGCCTTGAGGCCGAGCAGATCCTGAATACGCTGGCGGGCTTCCTCGGTGTGCGGCTCCGCGCCAATGAGCGCGAACTTCCAGTTCAGGCTACGAGGATCAACGCCCTCCTGCTTCAAAAAACTGGCAAAATGCAGCGCGTAAGAAGGGATGATGTGCACGCCGGTGACTTTAAAATCGCGCAGAAGCTTGAGCTGGCGCTTGGAATTCCCCGCACCGGCAGGCACGGTGAGGCAGCCCAGACGCTCTGACCCGTAGTGGATGCCCAGACCGCCAGTGAAAAGGCCGTAGCCGCTCATGTTCTGGAACACATCGCCCCGGCGCAGGCCCACAGCGTGCATGCAGCGCGCCACCAGCCCGGCCCAGGAATCAAGGTCATTCTGTGTATAGAAAATTGCCGTAGGAGTGCCGGTGGTGCCGCTGCTGGCGTGCAGGCGCACGTATTGATCCATGGGCTGGCACAGCAGACCATAAGGATAATTGGCGCGTAGGTCGGCCTTTGTCGTGAAGGGAAGCTTTTGGATGTCGTCCGGGCAGGAAACGCTGTCCGGCGAGATGTTCAGCGCACCCAGGCGCTCGCTATAATAGGGGGAACGCATACAGGTGGCGATGGTGCGCTTAAGCCGTTCCGTCTGCAATTTGGCAAGATTGTCTCGAGACAGTCCCTCTGCGGCTTCGTAGAACATGGGTCAGCTCCCCCTGAATGCTGCGTGCGTGTTTGGCGTCAGCTGGACGCGAAGTATTCCGAGGGATAGGCCGTGGCGTTTTGGTTTTCAAAGCGGCTGAAGTTCTTTTGAAAGAACAGCTCCACATCGCCAACCGGGCCATTGCGCTGCTTGCCGATGATAATCTCGGCGGTGCCCACCTTCGGGTTGCCTTCCTTCTTGTTGTAAACCTCATCACGGTAAATGAACATAATGACGTCCGCGTCCTGCTCAATAGCGCCAGATTCGCGCAAGTCAGAGAGCATGGGGCGTTTGTCCGCGCGCTCCTCAACCTTGCGGTTGAGCTGTGAAAGCGCAATGACCGGGATGTTCAGTTCTTTTGCCAAGGCCTTGAGGTTACGGGAAATATCAGAAATTTCCTGCTCGCGTGAATCAATGTCGCGGCTGGCGCGCATCAACTGCAGGTAGTCCACCACCACCAGGCCCAGGTTGTGCTCGGCCTTTAGGCGACGGCACCGGGCGCGCAGTTCCATGGTGGAAAGCGCCGGGGTATCGTCAATGAAAATGGGTGCATTGGAAAGCACCTCTGCGGCCTCGTACAATTTGGACCAGTCGGAGTCATCCAAAAAACCGCGGCGCAAATTGCTCAAGTCAACGCGGCCCTGGCAACACAGCAAACGCATCATCAACTGATCCATGGACATTTCCAGCGAAAACACCGCAGTGGTGGCGGGTTCTTCGTCCAGGGTGGCGGCATTAAGCGCCAGATTGAGCGCGAAGGCGGTTTTACCCATACTGGGGCGGCCGGCAATGATGATGAGGTCGGAATTCTGCAAACCGGCAGTCATTTCGTCGAGCTTGGTGTACTTGGTGGAAATGCCCGTAACCAGCGCCTGGCGGCCCACGCGCTTCTCCAGCTCTTTGAAGACCGACTGCACCAACTCCTTACTGGAGTGGATGGTGCTGCCGCCGCGTACGTCTGAAATTTGGAAGATGGCCTGCTCGCTGTGGTCCAGCAGAGTCTCGGTGTCCTGAGTCTCGTAGCACTCGGTGATGATGTCGCTCGCCACCTCGATGAGCTTACGAGAAACAGACTTGTCACGCACAATCTGCGCGTGGTGCAAGGCGTTGGCCGCGCTTACCGGACTATCGGCCAGCTCCGCCAAGTATACAGCCCCACCAATACCTTCCAGCGTCTGGGTCTGGGTCAGGTACTCAGTGACCGTGACAAGGTCCACGGGCGTGTTTTTAGCGTACAGCGACTCGAAAGCTTGGAAGATGATTTTGTGCGCGGGGGAGTAGAAGTCATCGGCACGGATGACATCCACAAGGGAGTGGAAAAGAGAATTGCGCAAAAAAACACCCCCCAGAACGGCTTGTTCAGCCTCCAGATTCTGGGGGGGGATATTGCGCGAAAGGACAGCGGAGGCCCTTTCCAGGGCCTCCGCGCCTTCGTTGCGATCGCTGCCCTGGCTACGCCTCGGGCTGCTGTGCGGGTTCTTTTTCCGGCTGGCCATGCTTGACCACCTGGAGTTTCAGCACGCCACGGACGTCCGGGTGCAGACGGATTTCAACTTCAAACTCGCCCAGGGCGCGCAGGGCGTCGGGCAAGTCGACTTTGCGGCGGTCGATGTCGATGCCTTTCTCGGCCAGAGCGTCAGCGATGTTGGCAGCAGTAACGGAGCCGTACATCTTGTCGCCCTCGCCCACGCGCACAGCAATGCTGAGCGGGGTAGCGGCGATCTTCTCGGCCAAGTCAGTGGCGGCAGCACGCAGGGAGTCGGCCTGGGCGGCAAGTTTCTTGCGCTCCAGTTCAAACTGCTTCAGGTTGGCCTCAGTGGCGGCCATAGCCAGTCCCTGGGGAACCAGGAAGTTCCGGCCAAAGCCGGGCTTAACGGTGACGATCTCCCCCAGGCGGCCCAGGGTGTCAACGTCAGCTCGCAGGATGAGTTTCATTGGTCAGCCCTCCTAGATGGTCTTCTTCTTCACGTCCGTGCTGTGCACAGTCGTGTAGAACAACAGGGCCATTTGACGGGCGCGCTTGATCTCGGTGGTCAGGCTACGCTGGTGTTTGGCACAGGTTCCGGTGATGCGGCGAGCAATGATCTTGCCGCGCTCGGTAATGTAATCACGCAGGATGTCCGGACGCTTGTAGTCGAGCGGCAGGTTCTTATCCGCGCAGAAACGGCAAAACTTCCTCTTGGGAGTGAACTTTTTGCGGAAAGCCATGGGTTACGCCTCCTCGGTCATGGGCGCTTCGTCAGACTTGGCGGCCTCTTCGACGGGCTTGACGGCCTCGACGGTTTTGGGGGCCTCGTCCAAACGAACGGTGACGAACTTGAAGATGCCGTCGGTGATGCGGATGTTGCGCTCCAGTTCGGCAATCACGGCGCCGGGGGCGCTGAACACCAAGCGAACGTAGTGACCGCGGGTCACTTTGCGCACCGGGTAGGCCAGGGTGCGAATGCCCCAGTCATCGACAGGGGCGAGAACGCCACCGTCGCGCTCGATGATTCCGATGAGATTGTTCACAATCTCCTTGCGGTTTTCTTCCGCAAGTTCCGGACTCAGGAGCAACAGAGTCTCATAGTGGTTAAGCATTTCCTTCTCCTTTCGGTCATTGGCCCACCCCGCACGGGGGATGAGCAAGGTAGAGGCGTGTTCTTACGGATAAGATGAGGATGTGTCAAGCACCGCCGCTCAGGGCCTTACGCGTGGCTCGCTGCGCTGGAAGCTAGGGGCGCTTCGTTTCGGATTCGGTCGTCTCACGGACGTCCGGCGGGCGGGGAACTCAGCCGCAGCCACCACGAAGGGTTGGCGGCACCCAGCGGAGCAGGACGAAGGCCGCAATGGCAAGAATAGCCACGTATAGCAGGTTCATCCACATAGAAAACTCCCGGGATTGGTTCAGCCAAGTCCTTTTGCCTATTCTTTCTCGTCACTCAGCTTCTTGTCCTGGTCGCTCGGTTTTGTTTCGGCCTGCTTCTTATCGGTCTGTTTCTTATCGATCTGCTTCTTATCCGGCGGCGTCCAGCCGCATTCCTTTTTGGGGCCTCAGCCCGCGCCTAGGCCGGGCATAAGCCGCTTTAAAACCAGAAACAACGCCACAGCGACCAAAAGAGGCCATACAGCGTCCATGAGGGCTCCTTGTCAAATGTTACACGCCCAGATCGCGGCCGGTGAGCAGGCGATATGCCTCCAAGTACTTGGCGCGGGTCTGGTCGATGATGCTCTGCGGAATTTTTGGGGCGGGCGGACGCTTGTTGAAGCCGATCTCCTCCAACCAGTCGCGAAGGAACTGCTTGTCAAAGCTCATCTGCCCACGGCCCGGCTCGTAGTCGCTCATGGGCCAAAAACGCGAGGAATCCGGGGTCAACACTTCGTCGATGACGATGAGCTTGTCCGCGCCATTTTCCTTCACTGTGCCAAACTCGAACTTCGTATCCGCAATAATGATGCCACGTTCTCCGGCATAGTCACGCGCGGCGGAGTAGATACCCAGAGCGGCATCCTGCGCCTGCTTGGCCAAGTCGTGACCGGTGATGCGCATGGCCTCGGCCACGGAGATATTCTCGTCATGCTGGCCCAGTTCCGCCTTCGTGGAGGGCGTGAACAAAGGCTGTTCCAGCTTGTCGGACTCGCGCAAGCCCTTGGGCAACTCGTGGCCGCACACGCTGCCGGTCTTCAGGTAATCCTTCCAGCCACTACCGGTGATGTACCCGCGCACAATGCACTCAATGGGCAGGGGCTTTGCACGGCGCACCAGCACGCTGCGGCCTTCCAGCATGTCTGCATGGGGCTTAAGCGGGGCCGGGAAGTCCTTGGGGTCGGTGGCCAGCAGATGATTCGGAATGAGGCTGGCGAACTTTTCCATCCAGAACAAGGTGATCTGGTTCAGCACCACACCCTTGTGCGGAATGGGGTCATCCATAATGACATCAAAGGCTGAAATGCGGTCCGTGGTGACGATGAGCAGAGAGTCCGGGCCGGTTTCGTAGATATCGCGCACTTTGCCGCGCGAAAGCAGAGGGAACTCAGTGAGATTGGTCGTATTAACGCATTGCATGGTGGTTCTCCGTGCTGTGGCGGGTGATTATTTCAATTTCAGGCGGCATTCCACGCTTTTTGCGTGGGCCTCCAGGCCTTCCAAACGGGCCAGCCGGGCGATCTTCTCGCCATGCTTGGCGACAAAAGCCCCAGAGGCGGCAATAATGCTCGATTTTTTGCAAAAACTCTGCACCGAAAGTGCTGAGGAGAATCGCGCCGTGCGCAGGGTGGGCAGCACGTGATTCGGTCCGGCAAAGTAGTCCCCCACGGCCTCTGGGCAGTGGTGGCCCATAAAGATGGCTCCGGCGTTGCGAATTTTTCCCAGCAAGGCAAAGGGATCTGTCACAGCCAGCTCCAGGTGCTCGGGAGCAAGCGTATTCACCAATTCCAACCCCTGGTCCACGTCATCAACAAGCAGCACCGCCCCCCAATTCTCCAAAGATTTGCGCGCCAACTCGTGCCGCGAAAGATGGGGTAACTGGGCTTCCAGGGCGGCTTGTACGGCCTTGGCAAGTTTTGGGCTTGTGGTGATGCATAAAGCTGCCGCAAGGGGGTCATGCTCAGCCTGAGAGAGCATATCCGCAGCAAGCCACTCCGGATTGGCACTGTCGTCCGCCAAGATGAGAATTTCGCTCGGTCCGGCGATCATGTCGATGCCGACCTCACCCACCAGCAAAGCCTTGGCTGTTGCCACGTAGATGTTGCCTGGACCGGCGATGACATCGCACGGACGGATGGACTTGGTGCCGTATGCCAGGGCTGCGATGGCCCAAGCACTGCCCGCGCGCTGAATTTCCGTAATGCCGAGCAAGGCTGCTGTCGCCAAAATGTAGGGGTTGAGCGTGGCATCCTTGCGCGGGGGCGTTATCACGGCGATATCCGTGACGCCCGCCACCTGGGCAGGCACAGCGTTCATAATGAGGCTGGAGATAAGCGGGGTTTCCCCACCCTGCCCTCCCGGGACATACAAGCCAACCCGGTCCACCGGGCGAACCATCTGCCCCAATATGGTGCCATCCGGCTGGGTGGTGAACCAGGACTGTTCGGCTTGGCGAGCGTGAAAATCGCGCACGTTGGCAATGGCCTCGCGCAGAATATCCAGATCCGAAGCAGGAACCGAGGCCAGCGCTGTCTTGATATCTTTGGAAGTTACCGCAATGCGGGAGGGGAAATCCGGGGCGTCAAAACGGCGGGTATAGTCGCGCAAGGCAACATCGCCACGCTTTTTAACGTCATCTAGGATGGCGCGAACGCGGGTCACTACGGCATCGCCGGGATCTTTGCGGCCACCTAACCACGCGAGCAGGTGCGCGGTGTCCATATCTTGAGGAAAGCGAATGCTACGGCAGGTCATGTGCAACCTCTGGCCAAGGTTCGGGCCAAACTGGCCTTTGTGTGTTTTTGTGAAAGGAGTTTACGCAATGCTTGTATAAAAGTCGAGTACGCCCCCTTGCGCTCAGCAGGAGCGGAAGTGTCCAAAACGCAAAAAGGCCGGAGCATCGTGTCGCCCCGGCCTGATCGTCTTGTTCCCAGCCTGTGTATGTCGCCGGAAGGGTCTAGAAGAAGTAATTCAGCCCCATGCCAACCTTGTAGGCATTGCTGGAGGCATAATTGCGAATATCAGCGGCATTGGTAACCGAGGAAGCGCCCCAGGTGTCCTTATCGTAGGCAGCATGCACCCAGCCCAGGTACAACAGCACGCTGAGCTCATCATAGATTTTGTACCGGCTATTAAAGTCCACTTCCCACAGGTGATCCTTCTCGGTCAGGAAGCCGCCATAGTTGGCGTTGCGCACGGTGCCGCCAGCTTCATAAAGGTAATCTTTGCTGTTGGTGCCCTTGGCATACAACAAATTGAATGTGTGGGAGAGCTTGTCGACGAAGGAGATGTCCTTCAGAGAAATGCCGGCAGCCCAGTAGCCCAAAGTGGAGCGAGTGTACCCGCCATTCGGCATGAATCCAGCCAGTTCCAAACGTTCACCGAAAAAGAAGGAGCCAATGGCCCAGTTCTGCGGCAAACCGATAACAGGCATGCGGCCGGACTTGCCAGAGTCGCTGGTGCTGTTTCCGTTTTCACCGGAGGAGTAGGTGAAGAAAAGCTCCGGGGTCATCAGATTATAGCCCGTGTAGTCCACGGCAACATCGAACAAGAAGCCGGAACGGCCACCATTGGTGCTGGAAGAGGACGTATTATACGTGGCCTTGCCATAGTTGAAGTCTGCCATAATCTTGTGATTCGGGACAACGCCTGTGTAGGCAACGCCGCCCCAATACCCGCGCAGGCCGTCGGAGTTGGTGCTGTTTGGCCCGGCATAACCAGGAAGAGAAGTTGCGCCAGCACCATTCACAGACTGATAGCCCGCATTGGTGTAAGCGACAAAGGGGGTCAGGGAATGCTGTCCCAACTTAACCGGCAATGCGGCAAAAAGCACATCCTGAGAAGTACCCTCGCCGCTGTAAACGGTAGCCGTAGCACCAACGTTCCGGCTGTCATAAGGGCGGGCATACCCAGCCGTAATTGAGATATTGTCCGTCAAGGGCGCGCTTATCACTGCGGCGGCAACCTGGTCATCCATGATGGCACTGCCACCGCCAAAAGCGGCCGGGAGAGTGACAGTCTGATAACCAACGGACAGATTCACCAACGTGTTTGGAATCTTAAACTCCACGTAAGCCTTACGCAGCATTATGTTGCTGTTTCCTGCACCATTGGCACCGGCAGTTGCCGTTGTGTCAGTATTCGCACTCCGCCCAGCACCAATGCCATACATGCCACTTCCCCAGTTATTGGTGCCAATCTGGGTATCCAGCACGCCACGGAGATTCTCATTGGCAGTAAAAATAAAGGCCGTGCGCAGCTTCTGCTCAATCGAGAATTGATTGTCTTCGCTTGACGCGCCTTTGCTCAGCAAATTCCAATTTTGTCGGCCAATTGCCTCCATCCACCAGTAGCCTCGCGCCTGAACCTCAACAGCAAAAGCCGAACCAGTACAGGTTACAACCAGCAATGCGGCGACCATAAGCGAACGGAAACATTTCATACGTCATCCACCTTCAAAAAGAATTTCGCTCTTCGCGATGTAAGTAAACACTCGCTACACGAATTCTAAAACAAATTCAAGGGTGAAATTGACAGTAGTACAAAAAACAGGACGCAAAAAAGAAGGGGCCGAAGCAAAAGCCTCCGCCCCCTTGGAAGGCGCTAGGTGTTCAAATAGTGGTCTTTAGAAAACGTAGTTCAGAGCCAAACCGGCGCGGTAGGCATCCTTGCTACCGTAGTTGCGGTAGTCATTATGATACTTCAGAGTGGAAGCACCCCAGGTATCCTTGTCGATGTCGGCATTGATGTAGCCGAGGTTCAGAGCAAGGGACAGTTCGTCGTAAATCTGGTACTTGGTGTTGACGTCGATTTCCCACAAGTGATCCTTGGTGGTCAGGAAAGCGCCGTAAGAAGCAGCACGAACGTTGGTATCCTTCAAGTAGTCAGGATCGTTGGTGCCCTTAATGTACAACAAGTTGACGTTGTGGGTCAGCTTGTCGATGAGCTTGATGTTTTTCAAGGAAACACCCGCAGTCCAGAAGCCCATCACGTTGCGAGCGTAGCCAGCGTTGCTGCCGAAGCCGTTGATGAAGTCACGATCACCGAAGAAGAAGGAGTTGTTCACGGTCCAACCCTGGGGATTGGCGATAACGGGCATGCGACCAGAAGAATCTTTCTGGGTGCTGTTGCCACCCTCACCAGAGGAGTAAGCAAAGAACACTTCAGGAGTCATCATGGACAGGCCGGTGTAATCCAAAGCCACGTCGAACAGGAAGCCGGAACGGCCGCCGTCAGCAGCGTTCTTACTGACAGTGTTGTTGTAAGTGACTTTGCCGTAGTTAAAGTCAGCCATCAGCTTGAAGGGATCAAAAGCAGTCATGGTGAAGGCAACGCCGCCCCAGTAACCGCGGAGACCTTCAACAGTGGAGCTGTTGGGGCCAGCAAAACCAGCCAAGCTGGAACCCACACCGGACTGGTAGCCAGCGTTCAAATAAGCGCCGAAAGGAGTAATGTTGTAGCCCTTGAAGTCGATGGGGAGAGCGGCGAATACGGCATCAGCGCTAGCGCCGGAGCCAAAATTGCTGGTGGTGGTGGCGCCAGCATTATGGGCGTCAGCCACGCGGATGTAACCAGCCAGCAGCTTCAGGTTATCGGTAAGCGGGGTGCTCACGATAGCAGCAGCAGCCTGGTCGTCCAGGATAGCACTACCGCCGCCGAAAGCAGTAGGCAGATTCACGCCCTGGTAACCAACCATGAAATTAACCTTCGTGCCGGGCCATTTGAAGTCAATGTACCCCTTGCGAAGCATGACGTTGCCCTGGCCAATACCATTGGCGCTAGCTGTGGCAGCATCAGTGTTAGCGGAACGGCCAGCGCCGATCTGGTAAACGCCATTACCCCAGTTATTGGTGCCGATCTGAAGTTCAAGAACGCCTTTCAGATTCTCGTTGGCGATGAACTGGAAGCCAGCGCGGATGCGCTGTTCAATGTTGAACCCCTGCTCTTCACCGGTTGCGGCACCTTTGCCCAAGAAATCATTGTTATCACGCAGAGCAGCATCGATCTGCCATTTACCATAAGCCTTGATGTCCGCAGCTTGGGCGGCGGTAGCCAAACCCAAGACGAACAGCGCAAGCACCGCAAAAATGCTCAGCTTTTTCATGTTATCCTTCCCTCTTTTGCAGTTTAAAAAAAACACCTTCACGCCATGTTCCGAGATAGAAATATCTGACTGCAGGATTGTAAGCAAGGGATAAAATGACTTTAGTAAATTTTTTTACCGTTCAAGAAATGAGACTGCTCTGCTATAAAAAAAGGGCCAGTGCTTGCGCACTGGCCCCCGGCTGTAAAGGCTCGTAAGGGGTGAACTAGAACGAGTAGTTCAGGATGAGGGAAGCCTTGTAGGCGTCCTTGCTGCCATAGTTGGCGTAGTCGGTAGAAACAGGACGCCAGGTGTCCTTGTCCAGGTTGGCGTTGATGTAGCCCAACTGCAGGTGCATAG
>Ga0183099_1001586_pt1 | contig 12887 bp, 9 predicted proteins | sample Biomet1_FD_127788 | JGI IMG/M metagenome (GOLD analysis project Ga0183099, IMG submission 127788) | Microbial communities from bioreactor (seeded with anoxic lake sediment) at LBNL, California, USA - Biofuel metagenome 1 | ecosystem: Engineered > Bioreactor > Anaerobic > Unclassified ... | reverse complement strand
TATAAATTAAACTAATAAATTATAATGTATAATTAAATTGCAAAAAAAATAAACAGGAAGAAAAAAAATGAAACACATATTGAAAAAGGTAACTATTCTTCGAGAAGACTTAAAAGTAAAAAAGATAATCACAAATACATTAAATGAAATGGCCTCATCTTCATTGTTTTCTGGTTTTATCATTCAAAACCCCTCTTTTGTCGCAAAAATTCTCGTTAAAAACACAAAGAAATCAGAACCATTGCTAATGCCATACGATATTTCTAGTGACTATCACAGAATTGTTTTGGCTACCTATGCTTTATCAAAAGGATATTATAGCTTTCACTCAAAACAAGATAGAAACACAATAACATCTGCACTTTGCATGCTATTTTCAAGTGTAGCTAAACATAAAGAAAATAACTTTTTTTGCGCAAAAAACGAAAGGATTTTGCTGGAGGCATTAATGATTTTTGAAAAAGAACAAAAAGTATTTAATAGACATTGGTTTTTTAATTAATTTCAATAAGTAATTTGACAACACAATAGATAGTGATATCATCTTTATTTATTACAATAAATATTATATGAAATGTCAAAATTAACAAAAAACATTATCGGCCTTTTTTGCTTTTCTTTTGCAAGAATGGTAGTTGCATCTAATTCCTCATTGCTTACATCCGAAGATATGGCAAATGCATCTGTTTTATCCAAAATATGCGCAGATTTGGTTTCTGATAAAAACTATAAACAAAGTGCGTCTTTTTGTGAAAAAGCGGCCATAAATGGTGATGAAAAAAGCCAGGCTGTTATGGGACTCATGAATGAATATATGGAAATAGAAAATGCTGATTTCAAAAAAGCAATTTTTTGGTATCAAAAAGCAGCAGAGCAAAATAATAATTTAGCATACTATCAATTAGGTGGTTTTTTCTTAAATGGACGAGGTACAGAAAGAAGTGTATCAAAAGCACTTAGCTGGTATTATAAAGCAGCTGTAAATAATTATGAAGATGCTGATTTCATGATAGCTACTATTTTATATAATGAATCACAGGGTTCGGCAGGAATAAAAGAATCTTTAAAGTGGTATAAACGAGCAGCCGCTAGAGGGAATGCAAAAGCCCAAAATAATATTGGTTCTATGTATCGAAATGGACAGGGAGTAAACAAAGATCTTCTTGCTGCATTTGTTTGGTATAATATGGCAGCAGCAAAAGGACTTCCAGATGCAAAATACAATCTTGGATTAATGTATTTAAATGGATATGGAACTGAAAAAAACTTAGATCTGGCACAAAAACTATTGAATAAGGCTGCTGAAAAAGGAGTCATAGATGCTCAAAAAAACCTCGCCGCCTTTTATTTAAATAAAAAATATCAACATGTTAATTATGAAAAAGCTTATTTTTGGCTGGCACTATCTTTAAAAACAGAAGATGATTGGAATGTTAGAAACACACTTGATTCATTAGCAAAGAAACTAAGCAACTCTCAGATACAAGATGCAAAAAACAAAGTATTAACATTTAAAAAAAGTGACAAAACATAAAATATCTTGTCACTTTTTGTTAACGATTTTGTCTTGAAAGCAATAATAAACAGTCTTTCGGATACCATTCAACAATATCCTCCTTGTTGCCCATTATTTTCCAACTTACGGCATTTACATTAGCTATTTGTTTAATACATCCATTTCGGAACTTAACATACAATGAGTCATTAAAACCAGGTGTTCTCCCCATGTTTTCCACCCATAAAGTCTCACCTATTGACTTAATTCTATTTCGCATTGATGAATAACTTGGATACCATTCTACAATATCATTATCAATTTTCAATATGCTCCAGTCTTCATTATTAGCTAAAACACCATATTTTCTGCCGCCATTTCTAAGCAATAAATCCATTTTTCCTAAATATGCTGGCTTCACCCCTCTGTTTGGGATCCAATATTGAGATTTGTAATAATTTTGAAAACCATTTTTTTCTAATCGTCTTATTTCTTGTTTTCTTCTACTGTAAATAACCCATAAATAACCAGTTATTACAGAAATGACAGCTATAAATGTTGGAAATAATAAAATGACGCCAGAAAATGACGACTTATTTATAGACATATTATAGGCAATAATAAATAAGGTTTGAAATACTATATAAACAGACACCCAAAATATCAGCATTATTACCACCTTAAAAGCACTCTGTTTAAATCAGCCAAAACAGAGTGCTTTAAATTTTAGGCTACAACGGTTTCTTTTTTAGCTTGAACATTAGAAACGGTTGATTTTTCTGCTTCCATGGCCTTCCCAAAAGCAACCATCATTCCCCACAGCATAAAACCGACTACATTTGAGAAGATCCCGTCTTCCAATGTTACCATCTTATGGTGCTGAAATTGCTTTTTAATGCTTTTCTCAAAAATCTTATTCGGTCCACCAGCCATAATTAACTGCGAAATATCTTTCGTGTCACCTGTTTTGTTCAGCATGTAATTCAGACTTGAATCAATAACAGGAACCGTGTTTTTAATATGCTCATTTAAATCAACCTTATTACCATAAATGTAAATAGGTCGCTCTTCTTTTACGCCACCATAGTTTTTTAAATCCAGCGCTACATCCAATTGATTAAGATCTTCATAATCAACACCCATCGTCTGAGCAATGCTAGATGCAATAGCATTAAGAATACTGCTCATACCACCAGGACGCGCACCGCTTCGATGAGGGTTTACAGAAAAGCCTTTTGTAACCAAAAAGTCAAAAGTCAGATAACCTGGATCTACAACCAATGAGTTGGTTTGCTGGAAACGCTCAAAATCACCGCTTTTGATTGCAAAATTATATAGCGCACCCAATGGTTGAGGAACAACCATTACATTATGAATGGTAACCTCAAGATCTCCGATCTTGTGAACCCCTTTTGCCATTTTTTCCATTTCCAGTCTTTTACCCATATTTGAAACAGGTAAGCCAAGAACAAGATAATCAATGTTGGTTTCGCCCTGATAAGCTAACGCACCAAGAAACAATACTTTCCACTGCTCGGAATTGACAAAGTTTTCATGTAAAGCACGAACATCATTGCGGGTACTAATTTCATATACATCTGGGCCTACTTCCCATAAAACACCACCAGATTCAATTTTTTTTGTGTTTCTTGAAACAAAGAAATCACCCATTAAATCTTCATGCGGCGACATTGGCGCAACAGAAGGGAATAGTCCACAACTAATATTTCCTTCTTTATCTACACCAGTTGAGTATTTGGTATATCCATACCCAACATCAATTGCTGAAACGACAACATCAGAGTCCAGATCCGGGAGTCCCCCTGATGTTTTTAGAAAGCTAGCGAGTACTTTTTCAGATACGATTTCTTTGATTTGATTCATTTTCATAATATTATTACGCATCAGTGTTCTGCACCAGAACCCAAATCGCGCCTCCAGTAGTTGGTCAAATGAGTATTTTTTGCTTTATAAGGCAGTTTTTAATTTCTAATATAATTATAATGTAATTAAATAATAATGTCAATCAAGAAAAGCAAAATAAGAAGAAAGAGAAAAACTGGTTAAATTTCGTCGTTAGACGGCCACTGCCCACCCATTATTTTATAGAATAATATTTTATTTTGTTGTATTGCAACACTCTTAACTATCAAATCCTTTTGAGCTGAGTAAAGAGTTCTCTCTGAATCAAGCAACGTCATATAATCGTCACGACCTGTCCTGTATCGTATCTGAGCTAATTTTTGAGTGTTTTTTGACACATCAACAAGAGATTTTTGAGCAATCAATTCTTCAGATAAGGAGTCATTTAACATGAGAACATTTGCTGCCTCCTTAAACCCAGTTTGAATTGTTTTTTTATATTTTTCAATTGCAATATCCCGATCTATCTTGGCAATTTGCAATGATGAAAAAAGACCGCCTTGAAATATAGGGATATTAATTTGAGGGGAAAATTGCCACACCCCTGTGTTTGAACTAAATAAATCAGATAAACCACTACTTGTTCTACCAAGACTACCGGTTAATTTGATTGAAGGGAAAAATGCCGCTCTTGCTGCTCCAATATTGGCATTAGCGGATTTTATTTCATTTTCAGCCTCAATGATATCAGGTCTTTCTAATAACACTTTTGATTCAATAGCACTAGGAATAGAGCTGTCATTAATTTCAGTATTGAAACCAAGAGGAAGTAAATCATTCGAAACAGACTCTCCAACCAATTGATTTAATTCATTTTTATTCTGAGCAATTAATCTTTTATATGTAATTACTTCAATTCTGGCAGATTCTACGCTAGAAAGTTCCTGATTTAATTCAACTTCGGAAACCACGCCCATCTCATATCGTTTTTTCGCAATTAACAATTCGGCTTCTCTATTGGAAAACGTTAAATTAGCCAGGTTTTGCAATTCAATATTAGAACCAAGTGTTAAATATAAGTTAGCTATCTCTGCGATTAAGCTTATTTTTGCAGCTTGATTTTCATTTTCTTTTGATAGATAGCTGTACCACGCAATCTCACTCATGTTTTTCGTTTTGTTGAATAAATCTAATTCATAATTAGTAGATGCTAATCCAATATTCCATTCACTACCAGCACCGGATTGATTAGAGTATGATCGGTTTAATCCAGTGTTTAAATTAATGGTTGGCATTTCCTCTGCCTTTTGTATGCCAAATTGAGCTTTTGCTCTGACTACATTTAATGTTGTGATTTTATAATCATTATTATTAATCAATGACTTATTAATGATTGCAATTAGTTTTTCATCTAAAAACAAGTGTTCAAAACCTTGCTTTTTTAACTTTGTCAAAACAGGTGAGTGTCCATTGGCCCCTATTACACTAGGTGTAGTTGGTGCTATTTTTGGTAATGCTGGTTTTAGGTTGACACAACCATTTGTTAGCAATGCTATTGTAATAAAAATAGCAATTTTACTTAATTTATTTATTTTCATTGTGTTTTCGCGAGAACATCACTCGACATAGTGGTGATGGATAGCATCAAGTGAATCTTAATTGATGCTTATGGGGTATCAACTCGCACTCCTATTTAATTAATCCCCAATATTTTGTTATTGAATCAAGAACGGTTTTTTCAAGAACAGGTCTCTTTTTCTGATTTTATTAGTGAAAATACGCTAATAACATGTTTTTTATTTTAAGATTAAAAATAATATTTTATCTTTCTGCTTTATTGCTTTCTTATTTAATGCTCTATTTACAATCAGACTTACGTAAACGCACACCGTAAGTCTGATTGATTTTTATTTTGTTTTTTTGAAAAGATTCTGGATCACAACAAAAAACAATGGGATGAAAAAGACTCCTAGTATCGTTCCAAAGAACATTCCGCCAAGGACCCCAATGCCAATTGCATTCTGAGCACCTGAGCCAGCGCCTGTTGCAATCGCTAATGGTAGAACGCCTAGTCCAAAGGCTAAAGATGTCATGATAATTGGACGAAGTCTAACTTTAATCGCATACAATATGGCCTGGACAATCGACATTCCTGCTTTTTCGAAATTTTCTTTTGCAAATTCAACTATTAAAATGGCGTTTTTACTAGTTAAACCTATCGTTGTCAACATGGCTACCTGGAAATAAACATCTCGTTCCATTCCAAAGAAATAAGCTGCCAATACTGTACCCATTATTCCAAGAGGAGCAACAAGCAAAATGGATACGGGAATGGTCCAACTTTCATATAATGCAGCCAAACACAGAAATACAACAAGTAATGATGCACTATAAAGAATAGCCGTCTGAGAACCAACCTCTCTTTCTTGATAGGAGATCCCTGACCACTCCATTCCAACACCCTCAGGTAATTGACTGACTAATCGCTCTACTTCTTTCATTGCAATGCTAGAGCTAACTCCTTCAGCCGCTTGTCCATTGATCTGAATAGATGGTGCGCCATTATACCGTGATAAGCGTGGCGATCCGTACTCCCAATGATATGTTGCAAATGATGAGAAAGAGACCATTTCACCAACAGTGTTTTTCACGGACCAGAGATTAAAATCTTCTGGTTTCATTCTAAATGGCGCATCTGACTGGATATATACTTTTTTAACTCGGCCTCTGTCTATAAAGTCATCAATATATTCTCCGCCCCATGCAGCTGATAATGTATTACTTATATCAGATAAAGAAACACCAAGGGCACTTGCTTTTTGATTGTCAATATCTATGCGCAATTGAGGATTGGAATCCATTCCATTGATTCTTACATTTGCAAGAAATTTGCTCTTACTTGCATTGGCAATAAATTGAACTTTTGCATTTTCAAGTACATCTCTTCCTACACTTGCATTGTCTTTAAGATAAAAATCAAAACCAGATGAGTTACCAAGATCGGGCATTGCTGGCGGAGCCATTGCAAAAACCTGTGCATCTTTGATTTTGCTTAATCCATTCATTGCTCTTCCTGCAATAGCAGTTGCGCTTAAGTCATTGCTTTTTCTTTGAGACCAATCTTTTAATTTTATAAATGCCATGCCACTGTTTTGACCACTGGACCCCATTCCAAAACCTTGCACACTAAACACGGCATCTACGCTATTTTTTTCATTTGTTAAAAAATAGGATTCCATTTTTTCTATTGATTCCAGTGTTCTTGATTGTGTAGCGCCAACAGGGGCCGTAATTGAAACCATTAACATACCCTGATCTTCATTCGGTAAGAATGAGCTTGGTAGCTGGATATATAAAAATGACATTAATATTGTGATAACTAAAAAAAGAAGCATAAATCGTTTTTTACAGCCTAAAATACTTCTTACTTTTGTTTGATAAGAAAGAGACATCTTTTCAAAATATGTATTGAACCACGTAAAAAAGAAATTGGTAGAAAAATGTTCGTTTTTATTAATTGGCTTAAGAAAGACAGCACAAAGAGACGGTGTCAATATCATTGCTACAATAACGGATAGCACCATTGTCGAAACGATTGTTGCTGAGAATTGACGATAGATAACACCTGTAGAGCCAGGCATGAATGCCATTGGAATAAACACAGCAGACAAAACCAATCCTATTCCGATCAGTGCTCCACTAATTTGTGTCATTGATTTTTTTGTTGCCTCGGTAGGCGACAACCCCTCCTCAGACATGATCCTCTCAACGTTTTCAACAACAACAATTGCATCATCCACCAATAATCCTATGGCCAAGACAAGTGCAAACATAGTTAACATATTAATGCTGTATCCTAAAACAGATAGCATTCCAAATGTTCCAAGTAGTACAACAGGGATAGCAATGGTAGGAATTAGTGTTGCCCGAAAGTTTTGCAGAAAAAGAAACATGACTACAAACACCAAAAAAACAGCTTCGATTAATGTGTGTATAACACTTTCAATGGAAATTTTGACAAAAGGTGTTGTATCGTAGGCAGTTATTATTTTTAATCCATTGGGTAAATTATTGGACATTGATTTAACTTTTAATTCAACGCCTTTTGCTGTATCCATTGCATTTGCACCGGTTGCCATTGAAATAGCTAGTCCGGCCGCTGGCTTGCCATTGAATCGACTCGCCATTGAGTAATTTTCCGCTCCGATCTCAACTCTTGCTACATCTGATAATCGAACAACAGAACCATTTGTATTACTCTTAATAATTACATTTTTAAATTGTTCAGTGTTCTCAAATCGACCTCTTGCAACTATAGGAGCATTTAGCTCTTGATTATCAACAGCAGGTGCCGCGCCAATTTGACCAAACGCCATCTGTCCATTTTCTATTTTTATAGCGGAAATTATTTCAGCCGTTGTTAACGAGTAAGATTTTAGCTTATTGGGGTCTATCCATATTCTCATTGCATATTGAGATCCAAAAACTTGAACAGAACCCACTCCATCAACTCTACTCAGTGGATCCACAAGATTTGCGTTTAGGTAATCAGCTATATCTTCTCTGTTCATCGAGTTATTTTCAGATACAACACCTAAAACCATCAAGAAACCAGAGCGGCTTTTGTTTACGTTAACGCCTTGTTTTTGCACTGCCTCCGGCAACATAGGTAAAACACTTTGTAATTTGTTTTGAACCTGAACTTGTGCTGTATCTGGATTGGTATTGTTTGTAAATGTAAGCATGATGCTCGCAGAACCACTTCCATCGCTTGATGACGACATGTATAGTAAGCCATCTAGCCCTTTTAGGTTTTGCTCTATGATTTGGGTAACAGAATCCTCAATGACTTTTGCAGATGCACCTGGATAGCTTGTGTTTATGCTAACAGTCGGCGGTGCAATTGTTGGATATTGCGCAACAGGTAGTTTAGACATAGCTAAACCACCGGCAAGCATGATTATTATTGCAATAACCCATGCAAAAATAGGTCTATCAATAAAAAAACGGATCATTTTATCTTTCCTTTATTAGTGTTATTTGTCAGTTTTTTCAACTGTCTGTACTTTTATTCCACTTTGTATCTTTTGAATCCCATCAGTGACCACCTTTTCTCCCTCTTTTAATCCGCCATTTACTAACCATTGGTCTTTGATGGTTTTGCTAACATCTATGCTTCTTGATTCAACTATAGAATCTTGATTAACAATAAATGCCGTTGCATTTCCTTTTGCATCTCGACTCACCCCTCTCTGCGGAACTAATAATCCTTTATCTCTATATTCATTGATAAGAGACGCTTTTACGTACATACCCGGGATCAATACCTGTGTTGGATTTGGGAATTCTATTCTTGTTAAAAAACTATCGGTCGTTGGATCGACAACAGTCTCTATAAATTTTATTTTTCCTTTATATTTATAATTATTATTGCTGGAAATAGAAAGCTCAACCGGATTACTATTTTCTGATTGAAGTGTATTCTTTCTCTGTTCTAAAAAATTATTCATATCTTTGCTTGATTGAGTAACATCAACATAAATAGGGTTTAATTGTTGTATTATTGCTAATTCCTGAGTCTGTTTTGCAGTTACAAGAGCACCAGGTGTTACAAATGATTGTCCTATTCTACCAGAGATTGGAGCCTTGATTTTAGTGTAGTCAACTTGTATTTCTGCATTTTTTACTGATGCTTTGGCTATGTTTACTTCAGCAGATGCTTGATTTAATGCAGATACCGCATCATCGTATTCCTCTTGGCTAATTGCTTTTGATTTAACCAGCTCCGCTGAACGGCGAGCTTTTAGCTTCGCCGAGGCCCATGATGCCTGCACCTTCTCTTCTTCTGCTTTGGCACTTTGTAGGTTTGCTTTGCTTATCGAGTCATCTAGTTGATAAAGAACAGTACCTTCTTTTACATTTGATCCCTCTTCAAATAATTTGGCTTTAATTATTCCATCAATCTGAGGTCTCACTTCTGCTGTTAATGATGCAGCAACTCGTCCTGTTAATTCATTCGAAATCAATATTGGGTTAGCCTTGATTGTGATAACCCCCACCTCTACATCAATTTGCGATTGAGGTGGTTTTTTTATCATATTTGTATTCTTTTCAGTATCGTTGCAACCAATTAAGCCGATTATCGAAAGCAATCCAATTGAAATCATATTTAATTTTAAGTTATTATTTTTCATCTGTTTATTGTGAGAACTCTTTTTATTAGAGTCGGATAGCCTTGTTTGTAAACAAACCTGAACTCACTTCCTTTTTAGAATGCTATCTATATTTTCAATAAAATGTGTAGCCACAAAACCACACACACCTTTTATTTGTTATGTAAATATTTTCAAAAATACTACTAACTAAATCATAGATGTAATAATAGAGCATTCATTCTATTTTTTCCACCGGAATTTGAACTCACCTGTGTTAAAGTTTGTTAAGAGAAATTTAAAAAAGAAAACAAAGAGAGAGAGAATATCATTTGATTTAAAAAGCCTTATCGGTCAATAAGGCATTTTGTTTGATATTAAATAAAATCAGCGTTATTCATGTATTTTTTCAATACTTCAGGTATTTTTATTTTTCCTGATTCAGTTTGGTTGTTTTCGACAATGGCGACCAATGTGCGTCCAATAGCCAGACCTGAACCATTTAATGTATGAACAAATTCAGGCTTGCTAGTTTCTTTGTTCTTATATCTTGCTTTCATTCTTCTTGCCTGAAAATCGGTCATATTTGAACATGATGAAATTTCTCTGTATTTATTCTGCCCTGGCAACCACACCTCTAAATCATAAGTTTTGCTAGAAGAAAAACCCAGATCTCCGCCACAAAGTAGTATTTTTCTATACGGCAACTGAAGTAATTGTAAAATATTTTCAGCGTGATTTGTTATGTCCTCAAGTGCTTTTGCTGAATTCTCTGGTTTTACAATTTGAACCAGCTCAACTTTTTCAAATTGATGTTGTCTAATTAATCCTTTTGTATCCTTGCCATGTGATCCTGCTTCACTTCTAAAGCATGGCGTGTGACAAACAAATTTTAAAGGTAGCTCAGCTTCATTAATTATTTTATCCCTGATTAAGTTAGTAACCGGAACCTCGGCCGTTGGAATCAAATAAAGATCTTTTTCTCCGCTTAACTTAAATAACTCTTTTTCAAACTTAGGTAGTTGGCCCGTCCCATATAATGCAGCGGAATTTACTAAATATGGAACATTTACCTCTTCATAGTTATGCATCTGAGTATGTGTATCGAGCATAAATTGAATTAATGCTCGATGAAGCTTGGCTACTCCACCTCTCATTACTGCAAATCTAGAACCTGATATTTTTGAGGCAATCTCAAAATCAATCTGACTGCTTAATTCTCCGATTTCAGTATGTTCTTTGGGTGTGAATGTAAAACTTGGCTTATCACCCCAATAGCTTATAATTTTATTATTTTGTTCATCGCTCCCGTAAGGAACTGAATCATCTGGTATATTAGGGATGCACAGCATAAAATTATTATATATTTCATTGCATTTACTGGCATTGTTTTTCAAGAAAACAATTTCTCCATTAATAATTTCAACTTCATTTAGTAGTAAAGTAATGTCTTTACCTAGTGCTTTTGCGCTACCTATCTTTGTTGCATAGGCATTTCTTTCCGCTAGCATGTTATCCAGTATTAATTGACCTTCTCTTTTTTGTAAATCTAGTTTTAGCGCCAGTTGTTCGTCAAGAAAAAACCATTTTTTAACTAGTTTTTCTTTTACCTGCGCTAAATCACCTCTTAATAACTTGGGATCTATCATTGCGATTCATATTCCTGTATAAAATTAATATTTAGATAAATATTATATTGATTTTTTTTGCGAAAGCAATATAGTGTTTTTATATTGATAAAATATATTACGCACAATCCAATAATATTTTTTCTGTAAAATTGAAAAAACAATAACCACAATATATTTCAACATAAAAAGCAGTAATTAATTGCATTAAACGGAGTTGCGCTGTGAATAAGAAAGTTAGTTTTAAAGATGTGTCTGAGATGATGATAGGAGTCCTTGAACAGCAATCTCATAGATTGTTTAATGCTATAAACAACTACTCGGATGAGTCATTCACTGAGTTATGGACAAAAGAAATAGTTGCAAGAATATACTCTTTTGAGCACTGGCATTCTTTGTATAACTATGTAAGAAATGACCCTTATGCAATTAATGACCATAGATTTCTGAATCTACAATTGCATCCAAATACAGTGTCAGACATAGATCCAAATCTAGTTAAAGATTGGTTCTTAAGAAAAGAGATACTAAAGGGTTTTTTTAGGAAAGATGCATTAAGAACACAAAATGACTCAATCTTATTTGTGGAGGGAGATTTATTTGATAACTTAATGGCAAAAATGCATGGTTTTGACAATTTCATGGAATTATGGCTTGGAATGAGATTTCATTTTTTATTTGAAAAAGAAAATACATTTATTTCTTTGTTTCATGAAAAAAACCCTCATTTAATATTGTATCTAGATAAAACTCCATCGAAAGAAGTAATGAAAAACATTAGCTCTTTATTTTGTCAACAGGAGGAAGTTGCACCAGTATTGTTTATAGGTCCCAAAGAATGGATTTATACTTCTATTCAAAATAATGCTGTTATGCCAGTTAATAAATATTTAAATGAGCAGCCGTTTTTAGGGTGGACAGAAGATAGAATAACGCAGTTATTCTCTAATATAATCAAAGAAAGATATAAAGGTTTTTTAACAATGGAAAAGGCAATTGATCTAGTATCCGCTTCCATATCTGCGCTTATTTATGAACTAGGTGCTAATTATGTGTTTATGGATATCTATGATTTAATCTCTGTTTTTTCACTTAAAAATCTAATTTTGATCGCTAATAACAGCACATATCCATCTTATATAACTCAGCCAATAGATAAATATCTCACAAGTCTCTCCGGTTATAATGATAAACAATGTCAAGACAGAAACGCTAAACAAAGAACACAAAAAGCGCATGACCAGATTGTCATGCTAATAATGCCTGTTTTAATTGAATATTATAATCTCTTTAAACCATTGGAAAACTTTGTCGAAACTAATTTTTATCTGCTAGATGCTCATAATTGGCAGATTTTTGAATATTTTCTTGCTATTCATCATAAGAAAAAATTAATTAATGAAGTTAATTTATCAATGAGTAATTTACCTAATAAAACAATGATAATGATTGTGCTTGATGACATTCTTGAATTCGATGACTCAGTCATAGAAGAGTTAATTAATTCAGCCAATAAAAAACAACAAATAGTAGTATTTTTAACTACATCTTTATTAAAAACAGATGAGCTAAGACAAAAAACATAAAAAACATATGGACCATGAGAGAAGAAATAACGAAATTCACTCAAATTTATTGTTATCATCAGGAGAAGTTATTCAGAAATACTTAAAATTTAAAAGAATTATTTTTATTATATTTTAATTAATTTCTTTTAAATAATTAAAATAATTATAAAATAATGTAACT
>Ga0183099_1001585_pt1 | contig 12891 bp, 10 predicted proteins | sample Biomet1_FD_127788 | JGI IMG/M metagenome (GOLD analysis project Ga0183099, IMG submission 127788) | Microbial communities from bioreactor (seeded with anoxic lake sediment) at LBNL, California, USA - Biofuel metagenome 1 | ecosystem: Engineered > Bioreactor > Anaerobic > Unclassified ... | reverse complement strand
TATACGAGGTCATTGGTATACTTATCAATATCTCCTTTGTATTTTGTTTCAATAACCTTATAAAACTCAGGCAGATATTCCTTCTTCACATATTTTGCCACCACCTTAATCATTTCATTGGTCACTTTACGATCGGTCTCCTGGTCATATTCCTTTTGGAAGGTATCAAACCACTGGCGATAATTAGCTACAGCTTTCTGCAACTGCTCTTCTTCCTTATTCTCAATGAGCCTGACCAAAGAGGCTGCACGGGTACCCGGAAGAAAAGCATCGGTAGCCAAGGCATTGAGTATGAATGTGTGGGCATACTTGGCATCATGTTGCTTATTATAAGCTTTATCTAGTTCAGACAAGCACTTACCGTATTGCTGCGAACGCAGAGAATCAGCATTAGCCCAAGTCTGAAATTCCAGTTCCTGCTGCTGCTTTTGCTTCAGGGCCGGACTTTGGTCTATTAACTTTGAGCTACCCAATGCCAGTTTGCAGGCATTGGATGAGTTGAAGAACTTGGCTGCATACTTCAGACGAATAGCTTCGCTTTTATCCATTTCACTTTTCAGAATATTCTGCCTGTGAGTCTTGGCAATAATAATAGCACGATTCTTCACATCTTGCAATTCCTGAAGTTCGTAAGAGGTTATGTGACGTTGTGTCATAAAGGGGAATCCCACAACCATAGTAAACAACTGGTTCTTGATGCCGGAAATAGAAACTGGCAAAACACTTTTAGGATGGTAAGGCACATTAGAGGGACTATATTCTGCCGATTCATTTTTACTGTCTGCATAGATTCTGAACAAACTAAAATCGGCAGAATGACGGGGCCATTCAAAATTATCATAATCGCCACCAAAATTACCTATGCTCACTGGCGGAGCACCTACCAGGCGTACATCATTAAAAATCTGGTATACCGACAAAAGATAAAGACCACCGGGATAGCTGTCCAGACTAACCGTCAAGTTCTTCTCCGAATTTCCATAGATCTTATCCAATTCACTTTCAACTTTCCTAAGTCCACCTTTTACATTAAGTTTCTTTACCTGCTCTGTTACATCAACGGTCTTCACCAGAAAACGGACAGAAAGTCCTTTAACCGGAATCTCATCTTTAAAGGAACCTGCCCAGAAACCATCTTTCAGATAATTGTGCTCATTGCTGCTAAGTTGTTGTATTCTATCCTGCCCGCAATGGTGATTGGTTATAATCAATCCGTCGGAAGATACCACTTCTGCCGTTCCTACATTATCAAAAACAAGCACTGCATCTTTTATAGATGCCTTTTCATCACTATATAACTGATTGATGGGAATATTCAATCCGCCAGTCCGTAATTTCTTTGCAAGAACAGAATCTATTTTAGAAATCAACCACATGCCTTCGTCTGCCCTTATCTGAGCTATTGAAAGCAAGCATAACAAACAGCCAAAACCAACTTTAAAAAATTTCATTTTATTCATTTTATAGGGTTCACATTAAAAGTATACAAAGGTCAGTCTAATACTTCAAGGCATCAATCCCCTATCTACGGTATATTAAGATACCATAACAAATCCAAATACCTAACACTAGGTAATCGGAAGATGGAAACAACGCACCATGCACGGCACAAAAAAAACGCTCAGACCATTAGTCCAAGCGCTTCCTATATTATATTGTATCTTTCGATTACTTATCGCCGTACATCTTTTTACGAAGTTCCTTGATATGATCGGAAGTAATGTATTCATCATAATCCATTATCTTATCAATAACCCCATTAGGAGTCAATTCAATCACACGGTTTGCAACAGTTTCAATAAACTCGTGGTCATGTGATGAGAAAAGAACATTTCCTTTATAGGTCTTCAGGTTATTATTGAATGCCTGAATAGATTCCAGGTCCAGGTGGTTGGTTGGTGTATCAAGAATCAGGCAGTTTGCATTCTTCAGCTGCATACGAGCAATCATACAACGCATCTTCTCACCTCCGGAAAGAACGCTTACTTTCTTAAGTACCTCTTCGCCCGAGAAAAGCATACGACCTAGATAACCTTTCATGAACACTTCATTCCCTTCACCAAACTGACCAAGCCAGTCAACCAGGTTAAGATCTGAGTTAAAGTAATCAGTATTATCTACAGGAAGATAGGCAGTAGTGATAGTCACACCCCAGTCATAATGTCCGGCATCAGCTTTGAGATTTCCATTGATAATCTCAAAAAATGCAGTCATGGCACGAGGATTGCGTGAAAGGAATACTATCTTATCTTCTTTTTCTACATTAAAATTAATATCATTGAACAGCACTACGCCTTCCTCAGTCTTTTTGCTCAAGCCGGAAATCTCGAGAATACGGTTACCAGATTCACGTTCCGGAGTAAAAATAATTCCCGGATACTTACGTGACGATGGCTTAATTTCATCTACATTAAGTTTCTCCAACATCTTCTTACGACTTGTTGTCTGCTTACTTTTTGCCACATTGGCACTAAAGCGGCGAATAAATTCTTCAAGCTCTTTCTTCTTTTCTTCAGCTTTTGCCTTCTGGTTTTGTTGCTGACGAAGAGCCAACTGACTAGATTCGTACCAGAAGCTATAGTTACCGGCAAAGAGGTTAATCTTGCCGTAGTCGATATCAACAGTATGTGTGGAAACAGAGTCAAGGAAGTGACGGTCATGGCTCACAACCAGCACGGTATGTTCAAAATTGGCAAGATACTCTTCCAGCCAGGTTACCGTTTCCATATCAAGGTCATTGGTAGGCTCATCAAGCAACAAGTTATCGGGATTACCGTAAAGAGCCTGCGCCAACATTACACGCACCTTTTCTTTACCACTAAGCTCGCCCATTAAAGTGTAATGTTTATCTTCCTTTACACCAAGTCCGCTTAACAGCACAGCTGCATCGTTCTCAGCATTCCAGCCATCAAGTTCAGCAAATCTTTCTTCCAGTTCTGAAACTTTCAGTCCATCTTCATCAGTAAAGTCCTCTTTTGCATAAAGAACCTCCCGTTGTTTCATAATGTCCCAAAGAACAGTATGTCCCATCATAACAGTGTCCATAACTGTATAGCTATCCCACTTAAAGTGGTCCTGACTTAAAACGGAAAGTCGCTCACCCGGTCCTAAAGAAATTGAGCCGGTTGTTGGATCCAAATCACCATAAATTGTGCGAAGGAAAGTAGATTTACCCGCACCGTTGGCACCAATAATACCGTAGCAATTACCATTCGTAAACTTTAGATTCACGTCATTGAACAATATTCTCTTACCAAACTGAACTGAAACGTTCGAAACTGTAATCATTATCTTTTATACCTTATATATTAAACGGCGACAAAGGTAGTCATTTTTTTATGAATATCTCGCCAATCTGGCAGATAGTTATATTTACTTTCTTCATTATTCACTAAAAAACAGTACTTTTGCGCAATCTTTTGTCTAAACAACAATCTTGGCAAAGATTTTGTTGTTCGAGATATGAACCAAACCTTATAAAAAAGTATGGCACAATCATTTTGGAAGAATAAAAAGAATATATATATGGATCCGAAGAAAAAAGAAACAGTTAACAAAGAAGAAGAATTGGTAAATAATACTCAAGAGGCTACTCAGGAAAAAGAGGTTGCTCAAGAGCAGGAAACTCCGGTAACAGAAGAAGAAGTACTTACTCCTGAACAAGAGCTAACTAAACAATTAGAAGAAGCAAATGCTAAAATAGAAGATCAAAACGATAAATATCTGCGCCTTTCAGCTGAGTTTGACAACTATCGCAAACGCACCATGAAGGAGAAAGCCGAACTGATAAAAAATGGTGGAGAAAAAAGTATTAGTAGCATTCTGCCTGTTGTTGATGACCTTGAGAGAGCTCTGAAAATGATGGAAACAGCGACTGATGTTGTTGCCGTTCGTGAAGGAATGGAACTGATCTTTAATAAATTTGTGGCTATACTAGGACAAAACGGCGTTCAGTCTATTGAAGCAAAAGAGTGCGATTTCAACACTGATTTCCATGAAGCTATCGCTACAATCCCTGCCCCAAGTGAAGAACTTAAAGGGAAAATATTGGATTGTGTACAAACAGGTTATTTACTCAACGGAAAAGTAATTCGTCATGCCAAAGTTGTAGTAGGCGAATAATTAAATAAGGATAACAAACTATGGCAAAAAGAGATTATTATGAAGTATTGGGGGTAGAAAAATCCGCAACAGCCGACCAGATAAAGAAAGCATATCGTAAAAAAGCAATTCAGTTTCACCCTGACAAGAATCCAGGAAACAAGGAGGCAGAAGAGCATTTTAAAGAAGCTGCCGAAGCATATGATGTATTAAGCAATCAGGATAAACGTGCGCGCTATGACCAATTTGGTCATGCAGGCATGAGTGGTGCAGCCGGTAATGGAGGCCCATTTGGAGGAGGATTCGGAGGAGGTGCCGGAATGTCAATGGACGACATATTCTCCATGTTTGGTGATATCTTCGGTGGTCATGGCGGTGGAGGCTTTGGTGGCTTCGGCGGTTTTGGAGGCGGAGGCGGAGGTCAGCAGCAAAGACGTTTTCGTGGCTCAGATCTTCGTGTAAAGGTTAGACTCAACCTGAAAGAGATTTCCACAGGAGTAGAAAAAAAATTCAAACTAAAGAAATATGTTTCTTGCTCACACTGTCATGGAACAGGTGCAGAAGGCAGCTCAGGTTCCGAAACTTGCTCTACTTGTAAAGGTAGCGGTTCAGTAATCCGTAATCAGCAAACTATTCTGGGAACTATGCAAACTCGCGTTTCCTGTCCTACTTGCGGTGGCGAAGGCAAAATCATTAAAGATAAATGTAAAGTTTGCGCAGGAGAAGGTATCGTATACGGTGAAGACGTTGTAACAGTAAATATCCCTGCAGGTGTAGCAGAGGGTATGCAACTATCCATGAGCGGAAAAGGAAATGCAGGAAAACACAATGGTGTACCGGGCGACTTACTGATTCAGGTGGAAGAGGAACAACATCCAGACTTAGTACGTGACGAAAACGATTTGATCTACAACTTGCTGCTTAGCTTTCCTACTGCAGCTTTGGGAGGAGCCGTTGAAATTCCAACAATTGACAATAAAGTAAAGGTCAAAATTGAGCCGGGAACACAACCGGGAAAAGTTCTTCGCTTACGCGGCAAAGGATTACCCAGCGTTAATGGTTACGGAACAGGAGATTTGCTTGTAAACGTAAGCATCTACGTACCAGAAACACTGACCAAGGATGAAAGAAGCACTTTGGAAAAGATGGAAACCTCTGAAAGCTTCAAACCCAGCAGCACTGTAAAGGAAAAAATATTCAAGAAGTTTAAAAGCTTCTTCGATTAATTAGCATAGCTTTAGTTATAAAAATAAAAGACTCCCTACTTGCTTTATCAGCAAATAGGGAGTCTTTTATTTTATAGAAACACTAAGCTACTGCCTACATCAAATTGCTAGCCAGCTCACTAAGCATACTACGTTCACCTTTTACCAAATTCACATGTGCAAAGATATTCTGCCCTTTCATGCGGTCAATCATGTAGACTAATCCGTTAGACTGACTGTCAAGATAAGGTTGGTCTATCTGTTGAATATCACCGGTAAAGATCATCTTTGTTCCTTCTCCGGCACGGGTTATGATGGTTTTTATTTCGTGTGGGGTAAGGTTCTGAGCCTCATCAATAATGCAATACATCTCCGATAAACTGCGCCCGCGGATAAAGGCTAATGCTTCAATAGCCAGTTGTCCACTCTTCTGCATATCATCCAAGCGTCTCAATTCTGTAGAAGTAGGCGAAAACTGATGCTTTATAACGTTCAGATTATCAAAAAGAGGTTGCATATAGGGTGCAACTTTGGCAGCCGCATCTCCTGGAAGAAAGCCCAGGTCTTTATTGGAAAGAGCAACGATGGGACGAGCCAGAAGAATCTGTTTATAATCATTCATATTGCTTAATGCAGCGGCTAGTGCCAGCAACGTTTTACCTGTTCCGGCTTTTCCGGTAAGAGCCACGAGCTTAATATCGGGATCATTCAGAATTTCGAAAGCAAAACTCTGTTCGGCATTACGTGGTTCTATGCCGTAATATTTGCCTTTAGCCACTCTGTGAACTGTATGTGTAAAAGGATTATATCTAGCCAACACGCTATTGCGTTCACTCTTCATCACAAAACATTCATTAGGTTCCAATACATTTCTAAATTCAATCTCGCTAATATCTACTCCATCTTTAGAAGAGTATATTTTGTCAATCAGTTGTGATGAAACTCCATCATATGTCTCATTAGACTTTTCAAAAATATCGATATTTGTCACCTTGTCCGTGATATAGTCCTCACAAAGAACGCCTATGGAACGTGCCTTCATACGTAGGTTCACATCTTTGGTAACCAAAATTGTTTTAGTTTTCGGATCTTTCTTTCTGAGCACATCCGCAGCGGAAAGTATTTCATGATCGGCTTGCCTATCCGGGAAAGATCTTTTTACTGTTTCAGACTCCATTCCTCCCGTAAGGATAAAAAGTCGGCCCATTCCCTCACCCAGTGATGCTCCTTGGGTAAATAAATTATCGTCTGTTATCAAATCAAGTTCGCGGACAAATTCGCGTGCATTATAATTAATTTCTCCGCTTCCCTTTTTGAACTTATCTAATTCTTCGAGAACCACTATCGGCAGGTAAATATCATTTTCCTGAAAACTATTCAGACAGTCATGGTCGTGTAGTATAACATTAGTGTCTAAAACGAAATTTTTCTTTGTTCCCATACTTTTTAGATTTAAAATGTTGATATTTGCATCTAATATAGTAATTAATAACATACGGTATACCACTTCGCGGTTAAATTTTTAAAATAGATGAATTATAAAGAGACTATAAATTACTTGTACGAAAGTACTCCCATGTTTCAGCAGATTGGGAAATCAGCATACAAAGAAGGGCTTAGTAATACTTATGATCTGGATGAACATTTTAATCATCCTCACCAAAATTTTAAAACAATTCATGTAGCAGGAACAAATGGAAAAGGGTCTTGTTCTCATACACTGGCTGCTATTCTACAGTCGGCCGGATATAAAGTGGGACTCTACACGTCTCCTCATTTAGTTGATTTTCGGGAAAGAATCCGCGTAAACGGCCAGTCTGTTTCTGAAGAATATGTTGTGAACTTTGTAGAGGAGGAACGTTCTTTCTTTGAACCTCTTGCGCCTTCTTTCTTTGAACTGACCACTGCAATGGCTTTTAAATATTTTGCCGATCAGGGAGTGGATGTGGCAGTTATTGAGGTTGGCTTGGGCGGACGACTGGACTGTACAAACATCATCAAGCCCGACCTTTGCATTATCACTAATATAAGCTTTGATCATACTCAGTTTTTGGGAAATACATTAGCTCTTATTGCAGGAGAAAAGGCAGGTATAATGAAGAGCAATGTGCCGGTGGTTATTGGTGAAACTACAGAGGAAACCAAACCAGTGTTTATTCAGCAGGCAAAAGAGGTAGGAGCTCCTATTTTCTTTGCAGAGGAAGAACAGCTTCTTTTGCAATGGGAAATGAGCAATATGGGATACTGGCACTACAACACCGCCGATTATCCCAAACTTATAGGAGATCTGAGCGGACTGTGTCAGCTTAAAAATACCAATACAATACTTCTTGCCTTGAGAATTCTTAAAAAAGTAGGTTACAACATCACTCAGAAAGCTGTTGAAGAGGGATTTAGTAAAGTGTGCGAACTGACAGGGCTGATGGGACGTTGGCAAAAACTGGGAGATGCCCCTACAATAATATGTGATACCGGGCATAATGTGGGCGGAATCACTTACATTGCCGAGCAACTTAGTAGGCAGAATTACAGAAAATTGCATATTGTATTGGGCATGGTAAACGATAAGGATATCAGTGGTGTACTGACATTATTGCCTAAAGATGCTGAGTATTACTTTACTAAAGCAAGTGTAAAACGAGCGCTGCAAGAAACAGATCTGAAACTTCTGGCAAACAAGGCAGAACTGAATGGCAGCATCTTTCCTGATGTGCCTAAAGCCTTTGAAGCAGCCAAAGCAAATGCTTCGGAGAACGATTTCATTTTTGTAGGAGGGAGTAGTTTTATTGTGGCAGATCTCCTCACCTATCTTAAAGACAAATAGCTGTCTTTGAAACAGCACCTGTATAAATGCATCTAAAATAAGTGAAGTTTTATTCAAGCTTCTACCCTAATCCTATTGTATTAAAATAAGAAAAAGAAGTTAAGGCTGGCACCAGACGAAGTAATAGAATAATTGATCCTAAACAAAATTCAATATAGAGATATCAAAAGGATTGAGCTATAGTTTTCAACAAACTGTTTCTCAATCCTTTTGAATTATTCCACATCTATATACAGACAGATACAGAAATTCAGCTCTTAAGAATCTTTATTTCACAGCAATACATTCAATTTCCACCAGTGCATTCTTTGGTAAAGCCTTTACTGCCACAGCAGAACGTGCTGGAAATGATCCGTCAAAATAGGTTGCATACACTGCATTCATATCAGCAAAAAGAGACATATCAGCAAGAAATACTGTTGTCTTTACAATATTAGCAGTAGTAAGTCCGGCTTCCGCCAAAATATATTTGATATTTTCAAAGGATTGCTTAGTCTGCTCAGCCACTCCACCCGGAGCAAATTCGCCGGTAGCAGCATCTACTGGCAACTGACCGGAAACAAACACCATACCCCCGGCTTCGATAGCCTGACTGTAAGGTCCAATAGCCCCGGGAGCCTTTTCACTAGAAATTACTTTTTTCATTGTTTCATCCATTTATTAGTTAATTTAATCGGTGTGCAAGTTATACATTATTGTCGTTAACTGCAAGTTTTTCTACTTTTCTCCTTTTATCTTTTTCACGACCTGCGCAGGCCGTTTTTGTGAGCTGTGCAGGTCGTGTTCGCGAGTTGCGCAACTCGATTAAGTGAGCTGCGCAGGTCGTGAGAATAACTATTAGAGAGATTTATAAAACTTATCGGGAAACTAAAAAACTATTTGGGAAACCAGAAGAGGCTTCAAGAAAGAGGAGAAAAAGAATGAATTATACAATTGAAAGAATGTAAAAAAAGACTTTAAAAACAAAGAAGGTTTTATACTCCCAAACTGGCTACAAACCGCAACTTTACATCAGAAAAAACTATTTTTACCAATATCTTAAATATAACTAAGGGATAATAGCCCGAAATACTTATATTAAAAAAAAAGATAGTGAGCAGTATTTTATATATTTGTGCGTTTATTGGTAAACACGCGTGAAATTAATGAATGAAACTGAACTAACAGAACGTTGCCGGGCTGGAGATAACATAGCCCGGAAGGAACTTTATGAGCAATATGCCGGACTAATGTTAGGTGTCTGTTATAGATATGCAGGCGACCGCGAGACCGCTGAAGACCTTCTGCACGATGGTTTCATAAAGGCGTATAGCTCATTTGATAAGTTTACATACCGTGGAGAAGGTTCATTGAGGGCATGGCTTAGTAGACTGATGGTGAACATATCATTAGATTATCTTCGAAAGAGCGCGGCTAGTAAACAAACGCTCACACTTGATCAGATTCCCGATAACATGGAAGATCCTCAGGAGGAAGATATTTCACTGATACCCCACCAGGTATTGATAAAATTCATCACAGAATTGCCAACCGGATACCGTACAGTATTCAACCTCTCCATAATGGAACAATTATCACACAAAGAAATAGCAGATCAGCTGGGAATAAACGAACGAACCTCATCTTCTCAACTGTTCAGAGCTAAAAAGCTTTTAGCAAAAAAAATAAATGACTACTTAAGGATACATAATCTATGAAACAGGAAGAAAAAGATAAATGGGTAAATACCATTCGGGAAAGTTTGGAAGATTATTCCGTACCTCCAAAGTTTGATGGCTGGGAAAAGCTTGAAAAGAGAATCCCACCCACTCCCATTGCGTCTGCACCGCCGAAGCGTTCATTTTTTATGTATGCTACAGCGGCTGCAGCAATATTATTACTGATAGTTTCGGGCGCGATTATTTTTTTACTTCAGGATCCGGCAGCTAAATATATAGAAACAGCTAACCTCCCAATCGAAGTAGAACAACTAAACAATAAACAACCACTAAAGGATATTATCAGACCAGTTATAAAGGATAATACTTCTATACTCTCTAATTCTGATAAAGGAGTAAAAATTGCAAGAAATAAAATTCAAGATCATATTGCTAATGCAAAGAACACTGCAGGAAATAATGCTGCAACAAACCGTAAGATAGATTCATCTGATCTGATAAGTCAGGCAGAAGTCACTACTTTGAGAGAAGAAGAAAAAGCCAAAGTTAAGAAATCGGAAGAAAAGAAATCGAATGGCGATGCAGCAGTAAAGAGTAATGAAAATGCTTCACAGCAACAAAAAGAGAAAAAATCGCAGCAGCAGAACCTAAGAAGAGTTTCCAAACAAGCAGAGAGTGTGACTGATATTCGTGATATTCGTAGAAAAAAATCGTCAAAGGGATGGTCTGTAGGCTTTTCTGCAGGAAACAGCACCGGGATTTCAACTGATGGGAATGAGTATAGCGATATAGCTTTTAGTCCATCAAATGTAAGCTTTTATTCTCTTATCTATGATAAAATAGACGCGAATATACTTTATTCTGAAGCTACTCCACAGAATTTTAATCATAAGTTACCAATCTCGTTTGGTTTATCTGTTCGTAAACAACTATCAAAAAGATTTGCACTAGAGAGTGGAATAACTTATACCCGACTAGAATCTGAATCACTAAACAACAATTATGCTAGTTACAAGCAAACGCTTAATTATATAGGTATCCCAATTAAAGCTAATTACCTGTTTCTGGACAGACGTTTTGTTACACTTTACATAACAGCAGGAGGAATGGCTGAGAAAAGTGTATCGGGAAATGTCCGCATTGAAGAACGCGTTTCCGGAAACAAAATAAATGACACATCCACCAGCCTGAATGTTAAACCACTTCAATGGTCAATAAGCGGGGCATTGGGTGCACAATTTAATGTAACTAAGCAATTTGGAATCTTTGCCGAGCCAGGGGTTATTTATTATTTTAACGATGGAAGTAAAATAGAGACTATCCGTAAAGAGACACCTTTTAATATAAACCTACAGTTAGGCTTACGGGTTACTTACTAATAGAAATATATAATAGACTATAAATTAGGCACTTTTATATTAAATAAAAAATAATCTTATTTATTGAATATAAAAGTTAATGAAAAGAAAAAAAATGAACTAGTAAATAAAAAAAGTCATTTTTATAAGCAGTATTCTTTATATTTGTGCATTTATAAGCAGAACGTGTGAAGTCAATAAATGAAGCTGAACTTGCAGAACGTTGCCGGGCTGGAGATAATTCAGCCCGAAAAAAGTTATATGAGCTATACGCAGGGCAGATGTTGATCATCTGTTATCGATATGCAGGCGACCGTGAGACAGCTCAGGATCTTCTGCATGATGGATTTATAAAAGCTTTTAGTTCATTTGACAGATTTACATACCAGGGAGAAGGTTCCTTGAAAGCTTGGTTAAGCAGACTGATGGTTAACATCTCACTGGAATATCTGCGTAAGAATGAAACAACCCGTAACACACTCACGCTTGATCAGATTCCGGAAACATCTGAAGAACCTCATGAAGAAGATATTTCACAGATACCACATAAGATATTGGTTAAATTTATCACCGAATTACCTGCAGGTTATAGAACTGTATTTAATCTCTCCATTATGGAACATTTATCTCACAAGGAGATAGCTGAAAAACTAGGTATCAACGAGCGCACATCATCATCACAGCTTTTCCGGGCAAAAAAGTTTTTAGCAAAAGAGATAAATGAATATTTAAGGGAGAATAATCTATGAAACAGGAAGAAGAAGAAAAATGGGTTAGCGCCTTCCGAGAATGTTTAGAAGATTATTCTGAACCACCCATGACTGGTGGTTGGAAGAGACTTGAAAGAGAACTATCACCCCTGCCTGTTGGGTCTCTCAAACATTCCTATTTTATGTATGCTTCAGCCGCTGCAGTAATTTTATTGCTGATGACTTCGGCTGCTATTATTCTTTTCCTTGGATTTTCACCGTCTAAATATACGGAGACAGCCAAACTTCCTGAGGGTTTGGAGCTGATGACAAATACATTGATATTGAGCGGTTCAGGAAATGCAGACTCTCATGAGAAGAATAGTACAACTTCAGGGAGTGTAACCTACAAAAATACTGTATCCTCTGTTTATGCAATGGTCTCAAAAAATACAACATCCTCTGATTTTTCTTCTACTCTTTCTGATAAAGGGACAGTAGCTGCAGGAAAGAACGCTGAAAATAGTCAGCAGGAAAATGCATCGAAACTGAATAGCGAAACGAATGCACAATCTGCCTGTGAAAAAGAAAAGGTAAATAAGGGTAAATCAGAAACAAGTAGTTCGAAAGATAGAACAACGGAAGATAATAACAGTAATAATTTGCAGCAACAGAATCTCAGAAAAGTGCCCAGAAAAGCAGAACGAGAAACTGAGCTTCGAGAGACTTATCGAAAAAAATCAAAGAAAAATTTCTCTCTAGGCTTTATTGCAGGAAACAACCTCTTCACTGATAAAGGTGCTGTTGGAGATATTGGACTAGTAGGCGCGCCTGGTGGCCCTACTCCATTGGAATGGGAACATCATATGCCTGTTTCACTTGGTTTATCTGTACGCAAACAACTATACTAAAAGATTTTGCGCTGGAAAGTGGTAGTAACTTACACCCGGCTTAGAATCAGAAGCAGTTAAAGAAAAGGTAAATAAGGGTAAATCAGAAACAAGTAGTTCGAAAGATAGAACAACGGAAGATAATAACAGTAATAATTTGCAGCAA